>JAABUQ010004057.1_pt1 | contig 25639 bp, 31 predicted proteins | sample 5560001 | NCBI WGS metagenome assembly JAABUQ01 (sample SAMN10711888, study PRJNA513371) | rock metagenome | isolation source: Antarctica rocks | place: Antarctica: Victoria Land, Finger Mt nord | collected 2015-12-18
GGGTTGGGTATGACTTGACGATGTGGAAATTACTTTAGATATGTGCCCGTGCAAAGGTATGGGTTGTGATGCGAATGGAGGGGCAGGAAGTTGAGACATGTGATATCAAATTGGGCATCGTCATACCATGATGGGACAATGGAAGCATTGTCATCTTGAACAATTCTCACTCCTCCAGCCTTTAATCTTGCCTATAGACTGCTGCCTGCAGTATATGAGCGGGCATCAAATATTACCCTCCAATCTAACTTAGAACACAGGAAAGGCTTGATATCTGTCTTTGTTCGTCTTGGCGGAGGGAGATACTTAGCGCGTGATTAGATAAAGATTTGAACAATGAGTCGTGATTAGATATGTTGGATATACCTATCAAAGGCTATTTCCGAAATAGACAGCATGCCCTGACATGCATTCATGTAATCGAACCAAGTCCTCCTTTTTTCTGGTATATCACTCCCTTCCCCTGCTCCCCACCATTTGGAAAGGCCGCCTCGACTCACTCGAAGATCTTGGGGAATACATGTTGATTTGCCCTCACTTCACACCCGATTCATTCCCGCAGTTCCTCCTAGCCTTCTCAATCTCCTCCTCCCCCAACCTCGGCCACCACTGGTCCATCTCCTGCATCCTCGCCTCCTCCACTTTGTCCAAGAATGATGATTTTGTTAGAAGCTGCCTATGTGTCGAACCTGATAACGTGTCACCAGATCTGGAGTCTTGGGCACCAAGAGGGTGGGCGGACTTCGTTTGGGGCATATCTTGGAGTTTGTTGGAAAGGGCGAAACGGCGTTCATCGGCCAAAGCACGGATTTTGCTGGCATTCTCTGGGCGGTATTCGCCTTTCCGGGAAAAAGGTTGTTGTTTGTCGAATCTTTTGCATAGACGACCTGGCTGGCCATCCTCTTTGGGTTCTTTTCGCGCATAGCTCGCGAATGGGCCGTTGTAGTTCAGGCCTTGGCCTACGCCGTAATCACTATTTAGTTCTACTTGGGATGAGGCGAGCAATTCGTAGGCGGCCTCAATGCCTTCCGTGCCTGAATTGTCGTCATTGGGCAAGATTCTTTTGGCGCTACCGTCGGGTGCTCGGATGATTTCGATAGGAATCGTGGCGGGGTCTGAGTCGTCGTCGGGGTCATTATTGTTTGATTGCATCCCGTACGGAACGGAAGATAGAATGTGGATGCCTCCAGTTGCGTCGCCGACGAGAAGGTTCGTAAAGTCGGGAGAAAAGGCACCGTTCTGCACGCTGGCATCTAGGTGAGCTACGTCCCTAACAAGCACGTCCTCGGGGTGCCGTCTTGTATCCCACGCTTTAATTACGCCGTCTGAGGAGCCAGAGTAATACAATGACCCTTCAAGACCCCAAAGACTCATACAAACACCGGTATCAGCCTCGGCGGGAGATCTGCTGCGATCTAGTTCGTTGAGAGCAGGTCCGTGACACAAGTGGTGAAGTGGCGCATTAGGCCAACGAAAATCCCATACATACGAAGTACGGTCCGTACAGCCGGCTGTAACGATGTTCGAATTTTGGGGATGGAACGTAATATCCACCATATCGAGAGCGGGACACTCGTACTCCATCGTATAACGTGTGCTGGTGCGAACATCCCAGGTACGAACAACGGTCTTCGTTCCACGCTTGTCTGCAAGCGCCCCGCCGCCAGGAGCACCCCCCGTTGCAAAGTATGACAGAGTTGGATGCCATACAGCAGATGAAACGCTCTGCGAGGATGGCATGACCTTAACGCTTTGTCCTGTTGTAACATCCCAGATACAGAGCTGACCTGCCCGACCCAGGTCATTCGACAACTCGGCCCATTGTGAGAACCCAGCAAGGAGCAGATGGCTTGTATGAGCTGACGGACCCCAACGGATACACTCGGGGTATATTTCACATTTCGGTTTTGCCACAGCGCTGGGTGAAGAAAACAGGATATGATCCAAGCCAAGCTCCTGCGACTCGTTTGGGTAGTACACCCGGATCGAGTCATTTATGCAATGGGAAGCACTAGCAAAGAGACCATGATGTTGGATAGATACGTCCACGCTGGTGACATTCGCCTTGTGTTTGAGGGTAGTGGTACACCGACGACTTAGGACATCCCAAATTTTAACGTTGTGGTCGTGACTTGCACTGTACATACGATCTCCAGTGGGCGAGAAAGCGACAGATTCGACTGTTTGATAAACTTTTGGGTCGCAAGCATTGTACGTTTCCTGTACTGAATTAGGGCCTGAGTTGATTGTTTCAGGTTTTGGTCTGTCTACCCAATGACCTGGGAGTTCTTGGAGGCTGTTCCGCATCAGCTCGCCCAATAGTAGGTTACAAGGCCGATTGTATTGCAAGTCTTCGACGTTGGTGTGAGCAGCAGCGCCAACGGCATAAGTCATTGAATCGGGAGCCCAGGCTACAGTGACAATATCACTAGAAGCTCCTTTCCAAGTCCTCCATGGCCTTAGCTGCTCTATTGTCTGTAGCCGAAGCTCGCTGTGAGTTGACACGTTTCGGCCTCTGGAGCTGGAGCCAAGCTCGCGGTGGCGTAACAATGAAGCTATTGAACGTTCGGGTCTTGAAACCGGATCAGCGATTCGTGTCTTCACCATCGTGAATGTGGAGCCGGTAATATCGACATGCTTTAGAACAGTCTCTTTTTCGATAACTTCTTGCTGGTCTGCTTGGGTGATCTGGCGCTTTCCAGCCCTGTCTTCTCGCCGTTCCTGAGTTGTGTTCAGGGTGAGTTTGGAAGCAATGAGCTCTGGGTGAGGATCGAAGCGCGTTCTAAGCTTAGAGCGATAAGTCTCTTGTGGCTGGATAGTTGAAGATTTGGATCTTAAAATGCCCAGTGGCTTCATAATTGATGGTCCTGATCTCAATGTTCCCAGAGGTTTTATCTTTGAAGGATCCCTAGGTCTCGCTGGCAAACTATCTGCCAATTGTATCTTCTCGGCTGAGCTCATGGAATTTGTGGCCAAATTAGTTGTCCTTGATTCGTAAGAGCCAGCTTTCTTCTCAGTTTGATCATCGACCTCCGATCGATATTTATACGTAGCTACTGGTGGACTATAGGCTCTTTGAGTTACCCGTGGGACAGAAACGCTGTCTGATGGTTGACCTTTCGCAGGAAGTGTATACCATGGAATTGTATCTTTCGTGTCTACGAAAGCTGGGGTCTGCTCAGCTGAGAGGCGCTGCACGAGTCTTTCAACTTTATGTGCGTACATGAGGCCAATGAGTTTCTTGATCGATTTCCGTTGCGTCCGATCTGGCTCAAGATCGTAATTTCTGAAGAAGGTAATAAAGCCTTCGTCGATGACGTCGCCGGCTACCTTTTAGAGTATTAGATTCTGGGATTCTCACATCTCTGTCAACACATTACTAGGGCCAAACTCACACTCTTGTCAATAGCTACCAAATTAGACTCACAGAGCCTCCCTTGGTGAGACTTTTTTTGCTTTTTTATCGTCGGATAGATTGTACCTGCAAAAAACGCGTCAAGCGCGCTTCTCTCATCGGCAGACAGAATAAAATCCGGACGAGTATTTGTTTCCACAGCAATCTGGCCTTCGAGCTCCAGGCGGTCATCTGAGCCTCGACGACCTTGAGATTGTTCGCCGCCTAATTTCAATTCAAAGCCACTAAAACCCTGGTGAAAATCTGTCTGAGAGGACTGGGCAGAGATAGGCGCATTGTCTGCAGCTGGAAATCTTGGAAAGCCTCCAGTAAGTCTTGGTGTGGAGCTAGCAGAAACAGAGTTAGTCGCAGAGGCACGCTGGCTTTTTCGACCACGCTTGGTGGTAGAATCTGATAGTCGTGGTGGAAAGCCTCCCTTTTGGGGCGTTCCGTATTTGGCCCCACCTCGCCGTCGTCTGCGATCAGGAAAGCAGCCGCGATCAAAGCCCGGAGGAAACGAAGACTCCGAACTGGATTCTGCTGCTGTAGTGATAGGTTCTGGAGGCTTTTGGTAGAGAACAGGATCTATTTTCGTAAGATCAGGACCTTTGACCGAGGGTGGGGATGAAGACGGGCGCTGCGGTAATCTTCCAACTAACGTACTCAGCGAATGCGTGCCCTGTTGTATTGTGGGAATAGATGTTGGCCTGGCAGGCGGGACGCTCTTGTGAGACTTGAATTTTGAGGATCCGGGCCGTGGTATATGTAGGGTCATAGAGCCACTTCTTGTAGGTCTGGCGGCAGACAAGGTTTCAGTAAAAGTCGGTCGATATTCGGATCTTGCGTTCCTCTGCCGGGTATCCAACATGAATCCACTAGCGTATACCGTGATCGAAAGTTCTTCGTTACTCATCTTCCTCTTTTTTGAAGGGGCATCCGAACCCTGCGCTCCGGACCAGGTTGTGTACTGAGTTTCAGCAGTCCTAACTTTTGGTGTGGGTTTTTGTGCATGGCTATTCGGGCGATCTTCCATCAGAGATTCAATGCCCATCCGCCCTTCCATTTCTAACCCATTGCGCTCTCCCATCGACTTCTCAGAGCCCGAAAGAGATTCGCCGATGCCTGAATCATGGCTACCAGCATGCTCCTCCACAGACTCCACATTGGTAGGCCCTGCTCTTCTTCCGCCATTGATACGTGGCAGCCTCGCCGGGCTCGTACTTCTAATAGATTCAAGGTTTGGCACCTCTGATGGCGGGGTTTCCTTCTTTGGCTGACTCATTTCAGTGAAAGTCCTGTTTGGGGTCAATTCATCTTGCAAGCTGACAGGATCATCATCTCCTGTGAGATCGATCAAGGGCAAAGACATCGTTTCTGGAGTTGTCGTAGGCAATTGTTCAGCGAGCAACACAGGCCCTCACGGCAAATCATGAGAGCAGACAAAGCACGGACTAGGGCAAAAAGATACACCTTCAAGAAGCCTTAAGCGGCCATCCGAGGCTCCTGACAGCGGCGCGCCCTTTGCTTGCCGTGAAGTGAACACATCATTACATAAAATGTTTTCCTTCCTGGTGAACCGCGTCGCATCTCGAAAGAGGTCAACGCCAAGGCGCTAAGCAACTTGATGCTCGCTTCGGCTATTCCTTCCAAACCTACCTCAACGCCACACCCATCGAAGCCCGAGGTGCCTCTCTGCTTCCTTATCTCATACTGACCCTTCCTACACAACTTACCAGATCGGACGTCCCAATTTTGGCTTCATAGCATATTTCTGTATTACAATAGACTCCTCCCAGTGCTTCACTATGCGCTCGGACTTCTTTCCCCAGGCTACCAGGTTGAAGCATTAAAACATATTCTGCCGTAGTCGCTGTAGTCGGTACCCTACGTCGCATTCTGTCATTCTTGCCGGTATGGTCTACTCCGGGCCCGTTTTATCATCTTCTACAGATTCTTTCGACTATCCCAAGATCTTATAGTCTTCCCTTGGTGTCGCCATATCTCGTTACTGCATTCTTGCTCTTCTTTCAGCTTATTGGAGCGCATAGAGTGATAGTCTCTCTATGAATCTCCGATTCACCAGATGAATTTGAAACTTCGGTAGAGTATTGCATCTTTCCAAGTAGTGAATGTGCTGACCACATACGCTTGTGCCGTAGCTGCGCGGCATTGTCAGGCCCCGGTTACAGGACATACATCGGATGGCTTCTGAGCCAAGCTATAACAAAGTCGAATCAAGATGTCGGACCTACAATTTGCATTCGGCTGGTCAATGGGAGTATCGAGCGACTTCTTCTATCATTCTACAGTAATACCACTGTGCTCAACACTGTAAGTTTCGTGGAAGATTTCCTATAAGCAAAAGGTCTAATGCTTGACGTTTGCCAAAAGCTGGTTCTCCGCAAGAACTCAATCAAAGGATACAGACACCTACTTCGGTGCCGGTGCGCAACCACTTCTTGTTGCTCTTGGGCCGAAAGCAGAGTCTTATGTGGTTTACCGATCCTCTGACAGCACTTTAAGATCTGATCTAAAGCGGGGATTTCCGGGTATGCCAGGCACAACCGGCTATAAACGGTGTTCGTATACTGTTTCCCTTCTGCTACCTCTCAGACTTTAGTAGAGCCTCCTTTGTTCAACCGTAATCAGTTGACAATGATTCACGACAGGGCAAGAGCGCCAGAAAGACTACGACAACTTAGAAAATTGGCTCAGACGGCACATAAGTCAGCGTCCCGATCCTGAAAAGGCTCATGTAGTCTTCGGACCGGAAGGCAGTTACTTCGCACGTTCTCCATCCGGCAAAACAATAAAATCAGCGCTGCCACCGGACCTGCAATCCCTCCTACAAGAACAGCCACCTGGCACAGCACCATCCAGAATGGCACCAGGAGAGGACGGTGCCTGGGTAGTCATCTGGGACAACGGAACCGCGCACTGGGTTCTCAAGAAAAAATATCCTGACCTGGAGCAAGCACTACTCCTAAGCCCCCAGAAAGGAGGCCTGGCCGACGTCGTCATCAGCCCTAAAAAACCCGACGTCTTCGCCGTCCGCTCCCGCGATGGGACCACCTACCTCAAAGCCCCCATCCTCCGCGACGACGTGCACAAGCTCAATGCGCACCTAATTTCGCATCGGCCGGGGGAGAACGTGGGCGTGCAGGTCGTGGGAAAGAATTTCTGGGTCGCGACTGTGGTGTCGCCGATTTTGACGCTGCCTTCGGCAGAACCGTTGGATCTTTCGGGGATCGCGTTTCCGGGGGAGAAACAGGAGAGGCCTACTTGGGCGAAGAATACGACGAGGGGGGTTCATGTGTTGAAGGGGGTGGCGGATGTTACCAGTGCGGCGGCGAGTTGTGCGGTTATGTAGAGTCGGTTGGTGTTTTGCTACCGGAGTGAGCAAGGCTTGTTGGAGGTTGGGTCATGTTATCAATGCGTTTATGATGGAGAGCGCGTTTTAATCAGTCTCCTGTTAATCTGGGTGTTTGTCTCATAATGTGACTTGGGAACGATTGTCGTGGATATTCGTGGTTTGAGGGGACCTTTGAGCGACTTTCGACCAGTCCAGAATTGGGTAGACTTTTCCAAATATGGAAGAGCTGTACAGCAGTACTCATGCTCGCTTTGCCATTAGGAAGTATTATCTAAAAACTCGACATCATCCAAGTCTATATAAACATTACGGTCCACCAAACCACCTCCTTGCTGCGACCAGACATGCCTACCCTGTTGCCGCTATGCTATGCTATAAACGTTGGAACACAAAGAAATCGTCATTGCCCCAGCATGGCCCAGCTACGTCACCTTAACCGTCCTGGCCGGCGCCCTCAACGCTCCAAACACAATCCCACAGACCCCCAACATCCCCACTCCCCCAACCGCATACGCGAAATCCCTGCCCGCCCACCAATACAGCGTACAGAACGTCAAGGGCCCCAAACTCCTCCCCATTTGCCCTAAGCCCCTGTCAGCAAACCTTTCCGTCCAAAATACTTCGGATCAGGTATCAACTCACCCCAAGACCGATGATTCCCCAACTTCCCCCCCCTCTCCCCCTCTCCCGCCTCAAAACTGCTCAAACTGTTCAACCCCGTCACCACCGTCGCCGTCGTCACGGCCAGCAATGTCGCCGCCCCCCACAATCCCCCTTCGGTCGTCAACCTCGCCAACATGAAAAAGCTAGCGGCGCAAGCTACCACCCCCAATTGTACGACGCGGAGGGGGTGCAGGCGTCGCGTGACGGAGCCTTGGAGGATTGAGGCGATGAGGCCCATGTAGCCGAGTAGGCGGCCGGTTTGGGAGGAGCTGAAGCGGAAGAGATCGTATGTCATGAAGGGGAGGGAGAATTCCATGCCGGAGAAGAAGAGGATGAAGAGGAAGTGGGTTGCGTTTAGGAGGGTGTGGGAGTTTGTGCGGATGCGAGGGCCTGGGGATTCTGTTGCAGGTTTTTCGGTACTATTTGTGGTGGTGGAAGCACTTCTTGAGGAGGGAAGGGTTTCGGGGAGGCAGAAGTAGAGGTAGGTGGTCTCGACCACGATTAGGAAGAGTGAAAAGCCGGCTGCCGTGGCGAAGGGGTTGGCGGCCATGCTCTCGATGTTTGCCAAGGCTGCGCCCAGCGCAGGACCAACTGTGAATGCTATTGAGAAGCAGACGCCGACGAGGGCCATGGTTGCGCCGCGCTGTTTGTCGTCGCTGATGTCCGCCGCCATGGCTGTGGCGAGCTGGACGTTTCCTTCACTGAGACCGCCTACGACTCGGCTCGCGAGGAAGGTGCGGAAGTCGGTTGCTGCGACCCATAATGCGACTGAGGCTATGTTGCCGGCCATTGACCACAGGAGGGCTGTTCTTCGCCCATATTTGTCGGAAAGAGTGCCAATGATTGGGGATGCGATGGCTTGGAGGAAAGAGAACAGGGAGCCGAGTGCCCCGCCCAGAAGGACTATATCATAGCGGTCACTTATCGGTCTTGCAAAGGATCTTTTGTATGTGTTCAGGCCAGAGAGAATGCGGTTGAGGAAGGAGGAGCTCTCCTGGGCGCCCTCGAGATTGCGGTAGAATTCGAGGAGTTTTGGGAAAAGGGGGAGGATGAATGTGAAGGAGATCTGGAAGTGTTAATCGGCATATCTCGTCTTCAGATAATTGTGAAAGCCATACTAAATCTAGTAGCAATGAAATGGCTATGACTCGCAAGAGCTTTTTCCTCTCGGCTGGAGATATCGCAGGCATTGTGGATGGACTCTAAGGGCAATCATTTGAAGAAGGCTCAAGGTTGGGACGTGCAAATAGCGGTAGCTCAAAGAGCGTAGTCCGGTAAAAATTGAAAGCAAATATCAAAAGCATTCTATGAAATCAAAAATGTTAAGAGGTAAGCAAGAAAGAGACCTTCGACTCTAGAGCGTCATAGACCGCCGCGGATATTCCCGGTGAGGCTCAACACTAGCGCCGAATTCTTTCTCCCGAGCGTCCCCTCCATCTAATTTATCTTCTATGCGCTTGGGAGAGACGTAGTGCCCTGTTTCTGACTCTAGCTGGTGAATTCTAGATGATTGTGGCTTTCTCGAAACCTCCTTGATAAGCTCCGAGCTCAGTATTTTCAGTACTGCCCGATCTCGCTGGGTTAGCATTACATTTTACGTTGCAACCCTGCACACCCACTCTTAATCATCTGAGTCTAAGGTAGATCCCTAGTATTGGATACCCCAATTCTGAAGAGCTTGAGACAAAGAAACACATCCTCTACGACTTATCCCATCCACAGCTCCCTTTTCTCACAAGAGCAAAGCCTACTGCCAAAGTACCGTCCATCTCTCACGCGACGCAGAACATGGACATTCATTTTGCTTTTACCTTTGGGATTGGGAGATATTTCAACTTCAGCATTCGTTTTGGCAGTCCCGTCAATAACTTCGACGGAATGGCTGTCGTACAGGCCTCGCCGAGCCCTGGCCATGTAAAAACAGGTCTCTCTACCAAATTCAAGGATCATGACCGTGAAATTTGGCCACACTTTCCTCGGAAAGATGAGACGAACTCAGAGCTGCCCACTGGACCACACCGACTGATCTTGCAATCACTCAAACGCGTAAGTCTCATCGGTCTTTACGGCCAGCAGGATTTACTCACGTGCTACTAGCAGAATACCCTTCCCTTGCCATATAAGAATAATTCGTCACTTGCATCTGTTGATACAGGTGGTGGAAACCTCAGTAAAGAGGCTGTCCGCCTAGTCCCGAATGCCACACGATTGCTGAAATGTCCTCTTTTCACCTTACCTTTAGAGATCCGACGGTTGATATACGACCATATCCTAATATCGGAACATCCCATCGTCAACCCGGGCAAGCTCTTAGAGGGTGGAAAAATCGAGCTCTTTGCCAGTTGCGGCTCGATCCATGTTATTGATGCCGCGATTGTGCGAACTTGCCGTGGCATCTACGCCGAGACAATGCCTATGCTCTATGAGGATAATGCGTTCGAATTTCACAAGGCTAGTGACATATCACGTTTTCATGCTGGAGGCTTGCAGAGGTTTCCGACAGGTATATTTGGATCTCCGTTTGAAAAAGCTCCATTGCTGACCGTGGACAGTCTTTACCTTCAAGAACGAGCCCCACGGCCGGCTTGCTTTTATACGCAATCTGATCCTCAAATTCTCTGAACCAGTTGGTTCTTCATATGGGCGTCAGGCTCGTGTGAGACATCAGCGAGACATTGAGCAGATAGAGTGGGGTTCAATTTTCCATCCGACCGGGCACCCTGATGATGGGTTCAACTTTCCAGCGCTAGAGAAGTTGACACTGGATTTGCGAGGCTGGCATTTCACTGCGGATGAGGGTATTTTAGTGAGTGGAGATATGTTTGTGTCTTGATGTAATCTAATTTTATTTGCAGGTTAAGCCTTTCATCAAGAAGTTCTGCAAGGCCAAGAAACTTCGTGAGCTACTGATCAAAGGCGTGAGGCATGCCCCAACTCTGAAGAAATTCGAGAAGGGGTTTCTTGAGGACGGCGGATTATTTCGCGTTGAGAATTGACGCCTACATCAACAAATTAGGGGGCAGTGCTAGATATGCGGGCGACCAAGTATTCATTCTTGCAAAAGCTCTGCCCTTCGCGCAGGGCTTTGTCGGACAAGGGAGTGTTCAAATCGTCTATCGTTGCTGGCTCGAAAAACCGTACTTACCACAGTGGGAAGGAGTACGGGCCAGTTCTGCCAACTGCTTTTCATCACAAAGAAATATAGGAACACTCTTAGTTACCACGGTTGGCACATATGTATCGAAAACCAAAACAATCGTATCCTAGATCTATGTGTTGCCCAGATGTTCAGCAGGCTTGCTCTATTGGCCAATTGCATCGTTGTTTCCGCGAGCTTGCCCCTGAGCATTTGCCAGATTTGAGCAGAGCAATCTAACATTCATCATTATCTTGCGATAGGTGTCCAATCCCTGTACATGAGACACATGCGCAATTGGCATGGTTGGCCGAGTCCAAAAAGCTTGACTGTTACTCTACCGACTGCCAACAATGCTTCTATTATTCCTCGATCTCGGCGCCTATTGCTCGCTTGAAGGGAAATTGAAAGAGATCAATTGGATAGCAATGTCCGCGGATAGACAGTGATAAATTGAATATGCTGAATCATTATAACAGTACGAGTTTCACCGCATCTTGGTCTCGGCCCGTCTTCGCCTCCAATGACCCAACATACGCACCACAACTGATGAATTTGGTAAGGAGGTGATTCTAAAGTGGCAGAATTCAAGATATTTGCAAACTAGCAGTCGTGGCGCTGGACACCCTCAACCCTTTGTGCCATTTTCGACAAGCAGTAAAGGCTACCAAGGCCACAAGGCGATAGGATTCAGGATTTGGCCGCGTGCATTTTAACGCATTTGCAGGGCACATTGGAGCGGCAGTGCTATGATGCCGGCTTTAAAAATTACTCCTGCGGCCAGACAAGATGAGGCGATGAGACAAGTAAAGGGGGAGAGTTGGTGGCGCTAGTAAGGTTTGGGCCTTGGACCCACAGATTGAAACAGCACTAGCGTTTCGGTTGATGTGGGTGATCCCGCTCATCAAATCAGAACTCTCAAATCAACCTCGACTACTGACCTTTGCTCCTGAATTTAGAAGAACCACCACCAGTCCACCACTGCCAACCCTAACAACCCAATCCAGCCCATTCTGTACAGCCAGTGTCGCAGCTACAGGCTAGAGGTACCCTCACAGGCCAGTGCCCCCAACCGATGTTGCTCTGAAATCCCGAATACCACGATCAGCCTGTCATGTGCTGTGTCTTCTTGTCTTGTATCCTCCATGGCTTGATGGACGACTGGGCAACGCTCTAGGAGGAGTTGCGGGAATATGTATATCGAGAGCCTGCCCGGGGTAGGCTTCTCGCAGGCTCTTGCTGAAAATGAGGTGCCGTCGTGCCCCCCTCACACTGTGAGTCTGTGACTTGGTCCCACGGCTAGTGTCTCTACTCGTATCATCTCACGCTCTGAAACCGCGTCTGCTGGCCAGCCAGACGACAAAGGTAGGGATACAAAGGGAGCATGAAGCGCCAGAACACCTTTCAAGTATTCTCGTCGTCCTCGAGAATGGCAGAACGTCTTCTTTTCTTTCCTTCATTCACTCATTCCTTACCTGCAAAGCTCATGCATCAAACCAGAGATTACGAGCTCCCATGACGCACTGCGCATCCCCGCAATATTGACCAAATTAGGGCTATTTTAAACGACCTTACCCGAGCTCCTGCAATTTGGCCCACAGCCTACCCAGTCGCATGATTCTGCTGACACACCCAAACCTGTGACACCCTCGCTCAATAACATCTGCCCCCTCTCCGCCAAGTTTTCACTCACCCCTCCACGCTTCACGGTCTTTACCAAGTCACTCTTTTTCACGGTAGTACCGTTGCGTTCTTGTTCGGCTCTTTGGAGCACTTTCACTCTTTTCAGGTGTACAAATTCATTCGCTCTTCCAGCCCACAGATTCGCCAGTCGAACATACGTCGCTGTCCCAACCCAAGACATTCACCCTTCAACATCATCCAAAGTCAATTGAGTACTTGAGAATCAGACCACTCCCAGCGGAAGTTTAGGACAAGCCTGAGGCGACATTCGGAGATCTGGGATCCCAACAAACACCCCTTCTTACCAAACCTCAGGCACGCCAAGCCGCCAAGATGCGTTCTGCAGGCATACTAACAGTCCTCTTGGCCGTTCGGGCAATGGCCAGCCCACTGCTCGAAAAGCATTCTCTGCCCGATGGTGTCGCTGCTCACCAGCATAACCATATGGATTTCCACGCCCACAAGGAACGGGATATCTCTGCACGTGGCGATGCCGCCGCAGAAGAATTTACCCATGAACTTGACACATTGTATGGAGGTTCTGGATGGCACGATGGAGGCCAGGGAGGACAGGGAGGACAGCAAAATCAAGGGCAACAATCGCAGCCTGCCCCTCAACCTCAACCTTCGGCTCAACCTCCACCACAACAAGACACTCAGACTCAGACACAGCCGCAACCGCAACCGCAACCCGCACAGGTAAAGCCTGCCGTTATCACTCACGTGGTGGTCGTGGAGGAGGTGGAAACAGTAGATCAAAATGGGAATCCGATAGGACAGCCGCATCCGATGGACAAGCAGGTGAATCAACCACCTCCATCACCACAAGCTCAAGCGCAACCTCAGCCGCAACCGCAGCAGCAGCCCAAGCCCGTAGTACATCAAGTTCAACAGCAACAGCCACCTTCTCCTCAACCTCAACCTCAACATCAACAGCAACAGCAACAACCAAAGCCGCAGCCCACTGGTCAACCTCAACAGTCGCAAACCCCCCAGAAATCCAACTCCGGACCAATCTCAACAAATGGCTTGCCCACGGACTACGTTCACAACCTCGACCCAACAAGCGATATCTACAAAGGCCTCGCCAAACTCCACCACAACATCCACCGGGCGAACCACTCCGCCGGAGATCTCGTCTGGAACGACACCCTCGCCGAATACGCAAAGGAAACAGCCGAAAGCTGCATCTACGGCCACAGCCTGTAAGCCTCCCCACCCCCCTTCCCCCACCCAGCAATCACCCCCCCAGTCACTGAACTAATACCCCACCCCAGTGCCCCCGGCGGCGGCGGCTACGGCCAAAACATCGCCGCAGGCGACGCCGCTGGCAACATCACTGCGACACTAACCAACGGCTTCTACAACGGCGAGCTGGAGCTCTTCCAAGCCGCCATCGGTGAATGGGGCAACAACAACCCGGACATGACCGACTTCGAGCACTGGGGCCACGCGACGCAGATGCTGTGGAAAGATACCACCTCCTTCGCCTGCTACACGGCCACATGTTCACCCCCAGGGGCGAACCCCCTGCACTGTAACGGCAACGGGCAGAGCTATTTGAAGAATGTGGGCTGTGGGAATGGCGGGACTGAGGCGTATAATGTTGTTTGCAATTATTATCCTCCTGGTAAGACTGGCCCTCGTGAGGCAGGTGTTGGGGTGAATGCTGACAAGTTTGGGTGGGGTAGGCAATTACCCGTCGCAGTACTCCAAAGTCCAGGCCCCGGTGTCGAAAATGGGCATGGTGGAAATGACCGGCAGTGGGGTTCACGGCCTCTGAAGCGTCGCTTCCGATCTTCGATCCCGACGCTCATTGCCAGGAGGGGGCGATATGGGTCTGGTACTACATCTTCGCGGCTACAAATGGCGGTATTACTTCGTCACTTGCCGCCGACCTCTCTCTCTCTCTTTCAGCGAGAGTGGTGGAACTGTTGTTTTGGGGGGGGGAACGGGGCAATATATTCGTGCCAGCGCTATTTTGATCTTTTTCACTCAGGTCAGGTTGGGTGGAGACGCTCCTTTTCTGCTTCGTTGGACATATGGGAATGTATAATCGGGCCTGACTACGCCCTTCTATCCGCTGCTATGTTGAGATAAGTCTCCTGTGTAGTGATTCAATTCTGTTCTACCCCCGTACACGCGGGTTTGGGTGTGCTATAAGGTAGTCTATCTTAAACGGGTGGTGGAGTTGATGGGGAAAGGGGGTACGTAGGTAATGGATTGCGAGTTGGGATGGGTAAGTTAAAGTGGGTGGTGCACTTTTGTCTCCTGTTGTCTTGTCTCCTGTTGTTCTTGTTTGTTCTTTCGTAGGAGAGGGATGGTGGTATGCTAGATATCCTTTGGCAAAGGATCCCAATTCCGCTGGACATGGGAGCGGTAAGACTTATTGTCCCTACATAATCAAATCAACCAGTAGGACATCCCTCCTTTCCTTCCAAGGGAAGGACAACCGGCAGCAATGCCTTCCCATCCCTGCGCGGCGTAATTTACCCAGAACCACCCCGGGAAGCCACTTCCCTCTTCTAGACCAATTTTGCGAGCTTGAACGTTTCGCATTTCTTCACCCCTCGCAACCGCGACGGCTTTTCAGCACGCGGGTGTTGGTTTCTGAATATTGGTGTCGATTCGATGAGAGCGTTTTAGAGTGTTTGGCTCCCGGGGCGGATTGTTGGAATAGATATCCTGCTGCGATGCCCTTGGGGACGAGTGATCTCCATGCCGTTGATTTTTGGAGGCGATGTCGAGGCCCATGGGCATCACGTCCTTTGCAAACCGTCTCTCAAACCTTGTGGAAGCATCTCAAACCCTTCCGCTTGTCGATGTTGTTCGAGAGGAGACTTTGGATGAGCCCTCGGATTGGGAACCCGCTATAGAAGATTGTCGAGGAAGGGGTGAGAAGGAAGTGGTCGAGGCTACAAGAAATGTTGATGGGGGCGAAGAGGGTGGTATGGAAGAACGTCTCGAGGGTCCTTTCAGAGAATAAAAGCATAAGGTGGATATGTCAGCTATAAGGCCATGTGCACGCAGATATTGCCACGAAATTCCTTGCGTCGAACGGACTATACAAGGAAAAGCCCAATAAATATCAATCTGGAATACAACAGCCAACACAATATCTTGATACCAATTGAGACTTCCCCTTCAAGCTATTCCGTAACTCCTTCCCAAAGACGAAAACCCCTCCCCATCATGCATGAACAAAATTCCAACCGCTGGCTTCACACCAGCACTACGTCGAGGGGCTGAGCCCAATGCATGCACCATAACCAAGAAAGCCAAACACTCGCGCAGGATCTACCGTCGCTCTCTAACCCACACACACGAAACGGACTGATGGCGAAGAATCGAGAGGTGAACAGCATCTACATTATATCGGCATGCTAATCGTATAAATGGCAGACCCCCATTTCAAGATGCGGAGAAGCGAGACCTCATTTTCTCAAGCGAGGAGGAGGCTGTCACAAACAGCACATCTTCTTGAAAGGGATGGGCGTTATCAATTTCTGTATGAGGATGTAGGCGGAGTAAAAGTGGTCGGAATCTGGAGGATGAGGACGGTGGTTCTTGATAAGGGGTCATCTAGGCATCTGATTGGCTACTGGTTCAGCACTATTTATTGGCGCGACGTCGACCGTCGACCAGCCTTCTTCCGCAAGGTAGGTCAGGTACTTACGAAGCTATCCCACACATCTGCTTCTCGCATTTTTTCATTCATTCTTTCTCTCATTTATACTGAAAGAGAAGCTTCTGTATCAGAGTGTACCTCCTGCCCAAGCACTCATTTTTCCCCTGGTATCGTCCAACTCCAGCGCCGTTCCCAAAGCCGTAATTGTATTTCTCCCCGCCCGAACACCAATAATCGCTCCTCTCCAATGCGAAGCCCAAGGCACCTGTTTTCAACTCCAAGTACCAATACCCCCTTACCGATTACAATGCACAAGCGCCACTCAAGCTGTCTCAACTTCCATCGCATCCCCTCCATCAGCAGCATCAATTCCTGCAGTTTCAACTCCTTCAGCTTCAACTCCTCCAGCATCGACTCCTCCAGCGTCAACTGCGTTCTCCTCAACACCTACGTTTGCCAACTCCCCCTCCCGACTTTGGCACCCAGGACAATTATGCACGACCTCGTGAGCAAATACATCACAGTCGATGCAGAAAAACCTGCCACAAGTCTCGCATTCATATCGTCCAGACTCGGATACGCCATCTTTGTTCCCTGTCGACGGTCCAGCCTGCGGCTGATTTTGAGGACCTTTTGCGGTCCTCGAATAACGACTGTGCTTACCCTTCGACGGCCCGAGGGCCACACTCTCGTAGTTCTGTCCCGCGTTACCCGCGCCTCCATGCCCCAAATGTCGGTTCGCCCTCTCAGGGAAAGCGGAGAGGCAAGCAAAACAGTTTTTCTGCTCCGTTGCCCCTGCCTTTGCCCAGCTCACTTCCCGCCAATTCTTCAACGGAAAGAGGTGGTGATAGCTCCTTGCTAGATGCGTGCTTAATATGAGTGTCAGCCCGCAGACCGGACAAGCTGTCGGCAGCGCACAGACTTTGGTGCTGCACCGCGAGCAAAGGTACCCGCCCGTTGACGGCTGGGAATGGCAGGCGCAGAGTGTGGGGGTGGGGTCGACGATGCGGGAGGGGAAACCCATCAGTAATAGGGAGGAATGTGACTCATTGTCCGAGGTCTGAGTGGCTGGAGGGGTGGTGGCCCGCATAAGGAGTTCACGGTAGTGTTGCTCGTTCAAGGCAACGGTGTAGGTTTCCACTGGGGGACGAGAGGGATTTGTGCGCTCGACAAGAGTGCGGCATATGGCTACTTGTGCTGCTAGGCCTATCACCGTGACGGTGATGCGGGATTCCACGAGCGTGGTGATGGTACTGTGAATGTCGCCTGGGTCGGCGGAGAGAAGAGAGCCATAGAGGATGAGGACCTCGCGTGTTGTATGGTCAGGCGCATGGAAGAGAGCGCCACGGGCCATTTCTAGCGCATTCTGAAGGGAGGGTTGGCCTTTGGGGTCTTCAGTGCGGAGGGTTTGTAGGGCGATTATGTGAGCGGTTGGGTTGCCGGAAAGTGGGGAGATGTTGATGGCGAGCCCGTCCCGTGTGCCGATGATGGAGATTTGGGAGATGGGATTTTGTTCGAAGAATTCGGTTATGAAATCGGTTGCGTAGCGGAGGGTGAGGAGGTAGCGGGTGGGACGTAGGTCCTTTTCTGTCATGGCGGTTGAGAGGTCCAGGATCAGGATGAGGTGCCGGATTATGCCGCGTTGGAGAGGCGTGGTGTCTTTGAGGAGCCTTTTCAGAAGCTCATCAGCGATATATTCAGTAGGCAGGGATGCCATGGTGGATGGTGCTGGGGACGCGGTGTATCACCATTGTCATTCTCACCTCTTCCTTTTGCCTGCTTCGAGTAGGCCTTCAACAGTAGAGCTGATAGTGCCATCTGCACTTTCCACTACATTCTCCCAGGTCCTTGTGACTTCCCACCCACCTCCTACGATGCCATGGCCCTTGCCCCGCGAGCCTGCCCCTGCCCCTCGGATGACTTGGTGAGCTTCGACTTCATCGTCCGAGATGTCTTGTACGTAATCCTGGTCGGAATCTGCCATTTTGAAATGGCTATGGTTTTATTGTTGTAGTGCAGTGACCTGACTTGACTCCATGTTGAGACTTTGTGCGCTTGGGACAGTAGCCGACTGTGATAGAAACACATGGCATCGCTTGTTGAAGTATGCCTCCGAGGACTCGGTAATTCCCGAGATATCAAAGTTAGTACTGTAAGGGCACTCGCGGGGTAAACGTTACGTTGCCGAAGCACGCTTAAGGGGACTGCTGAATTTACAAGACTATACTACCAAAAATCGGCAATTTTTTTCGAATACTATATTCAATTATAGGTCCGTGAAGCTTTATATATCCCTTCTGAGTCTGATCATTGTAAACTTTGGGGTAGAACCAGTAGAGTTGGTGTTTTAGTGAAGAAAATAGGCCTGGCCTGCTTCGGCAACCTAACATTTACTCCGTGAGGAGCGATAGAATGCAAGGGCCAGGATATAGTGGAGTGATGAAATGTGAATAAGTAAAGTAGCTGCAACATGAACCTATAGGCGTGATATGCTTGAATATACCCTGAATTTCTCTTTCTCTGAACAGGTGGTGCCCAAGTCTCTTCGTGGCAAGAGGAGGCCCAGAGATCGCTTCAGTTGAAGAGCCGAGAAAGACTTGTCACCGACGGTTGCCATCCTCCAAGATGGTATCCAAGACATTCTCCACCAGGCTCTCCAGACTTTAATCTTATAGCCCACAGGCCTTTACCGCGCAGCATGTTATGTATCTTCCTTTCCAACATCCTGGATCTGGTAAAGAGAAGTTTTTCTGCTCCCGAAAGAAGCGTAGTCCCTGTGTCAACATCGTCAGATTGTTGGCACCCTCTTCCCGCTTCAGTCGATCTCTTTCCATCCCTTCTGAATTCTGTCAATCTCGGTCTCAGCCTTGCGAAATTGTGCTGAACTCGAAGTGGAGAGATGAGGCCTGATGGCAAAGGCCCCGTCGCCAGAGACATTTCTGTAGCCACAGAGAGGGATTCGTGCCTGTGTTAGATGCATCGATCCATAGCACTGGTTGCACGAAGCGTTATCAAATTGCTTCAGCCCTATGCAAATGTATATCCATGGGAGATACTGCAAGAGCCTCGAGGTCACATCACAGCCTCCAAAACCTTCCTCTTCACACACTTTAGCTCCTCCTCTTTCTCTGCCAACTTTCTTTTCAATACCATAGCCCTGCGTTTCCAATCCACGTTCGCCTCCCCTTCCTCCTCCTCGCCCATCTCATCAGCTTCGGAAACCTCATCAATCTGAGTGAAGAAATTCGTTGATGACGAAGACGTCCGCCGCTCGTGTTGCGGGACATTACAATTGGTTTCTCCATTGATGAGAACCGTCGGCGGTGTCGCTAAGCGTACTGGGCCCCCAGACCGCTCGGGAACTTGGAGCTGGAGTTTCGCTTTGCGGGTGGTGTTAGCTGTGGATTGGTCGGTTGGGGCACCGAATTGGGTGCTGGGGTTGCTGGTTGCTTGATGGAGTGCTTGATGTGCCTCTTGAGAAGCAGGGTTGGGACTCCCTTGGATCGGCGTGTTGAGATTCAAGGTTGGAGCCTCTTTTGTTTTTGGGTTGGCTGGGAAGGTGGAAAATGGTCCGTCTTGGACGGAGCGGTTGCTTGGGGGTCTACCTCTTATTTTCCCGGAGCTAGAGGTGGCATTTGAGGGCCATGCGCTAGAGATTGCAGGGCCGTGTTTTCGTCGGCTTCGGGAGGGTGACTTAGCCGTCGAAGAAGGGTGGGCTGATCTGGGCTCTTCGAAAGAAGGGCTCGCTGAAAAGCCTTGTCTTGGGGTGATGGCGGAATGGGGGTAGGGTGAAGAAGGTGTCTCCTCGCTGGTGAAGCGCCAGGGCATTTGCTGGTTGCCTACTTGCGCACTGAGTCTCTGACTTGATGGAGTTTGGCCGGAGGAGGGAGTTCTGGGTGCGATAGCTACATGTGCTGCTGTCCACGGATCTGACTGGCTGACCTGCGCACTCCACTGAATGGCGCTTGATGGAGCTGCAGAGTATTGTTCCTCGAACATACTCGTGAAGTCGGCGCTGTTGCCTCGAATGTGTTGTTTCTTGTTAGTAGAGTTATTGTCAGCTTCGCCCTCGACATCTTCGGCTTTCCTTCGGCCACGTTTCGGTCTCCATTCTGGGAGTAGGGCTCGCACAGCGAGGTCTTCTTCTGGCGGGACGCCATCGCGAATGGTCTCGGCCAATATTTCGTCTGTCTGCGGTCTGTCTGTGTGGTAGGTACTATGTTTTCCCATCAGGTAGTTAAAGAAAGCATCGACATGGAAGGCGTGCAGCCAACGCTGAGAGGTAGACATCAGTAAACGGTAGACAGGAAGATGGTAGTTTTCTAGGAAATGGAATCGCAAGAGAGAATTGTTGAAGTACTTTTAGCCTCACAGCATACTGCTGTACTTTCTGGGTACTCTGATTCTTTTCCGGATCAGGAAGTTCCACTCCCAATTCAACAACCAGCTGTGTCCATGTCTTGATGTCTTTGTTTTCCAGTCTTTGCAATAGTCCGAAAAGGGTAAAAGGGTTGAAACTATTTCCGTCGCTCTTTGGGGGGCCACGAAAACCTTTTCTTAACTCGGTCGTATCGACATCTGACGGCATCGAAGGATTGCAATATAAGATAAACTGAACGTAAGCGTCGTCAATCGTTTGCTCATTCACGTCCTTTGATGGCAAGCTTCTCGCCTCAGCGATAGGCGGAGGCGGGCCATTGTAAACATTTTGCATGACTGCGTGATTCTGAAGTCTGGCATTTCCGTAATTTTGGGGTAGCTGAGGGTGCTGGAAGTGATGATTCTCAAGATTAGGGTCTATCATTGAGGCCGTGGGAGCTAATGCGATGGGCAGTGTTGCTCGACGCGCGAGCGGGCTTTGCGACTGATAGTATTGATTCATCCTGGCCAATGCGTCGGAAGACTCTGTTCATTCGAGTCTTGAGGAGGCAGAGCACAGCCTTAATAGATATCCAGGCCAGAGAGCGGACTTGGTCGCATAGCGCTTTAGCAGATGCGTCTGCGTCAAGGCGGCTCGACAGCTGCGAGGCGGTCAGCTCAGCCTCGCAGCCGTGAAGCCAGATGTCAGCCAATATCGTGTTCAACATGACGAAAAGGAAGACATCGGCATACTTTACTTTTGATACAAATTAGGGTTCGAAGCCTCTTATGCATATTAGGAGCCAAAAATGAACATCTTATGTAAGGTACTTTGCAAGAAATGCGGAGGTAAAACTGCTGGAAGAGGAAATTGTGGACTGTCTCTTAGCCGCCTTTTCGCCCCACTATTACTAATTTGGGGGCTAACGCGAACTCTGCTCGTCAAGATCCGACGGATCAGTCCATTTGTATTAAATATATCATCGTTAAGATCTTTATTAAGTATGTACAATCCATCGAGGCCGATAAACATCCATGGTCATTACGAGGCCCTTACTGAAAATGTCCACCGGCGATTTATCCGCCACGGATTTCTCAACACCGTAAGCCCACGCAATCCATTTGAGTTCCAACCAAGTTCCTGCTCCGTTGCACGCTCACTCGATCAAAGGAAATGCTGTGACATGATCAATGTTTGCAATTCGGTTATTGAAAACGATCTTTTGTTTTGTATGTGCGCGAATTAATCGCAGAAAGATCTCCTAAACATTTTCCTTTTCGTGGCCACTTTGCAGAGTTCCTGGGGGTACCATGGACCTTCGTCGGATCGACATGCCTCTTTGGCCGCCTTGACTGGCTAAAGACATCCCACGTACGCCACCGGCACCCTTCCCATCTGCTGCAAGCACCTGTGCGAACTTCGACTTGGCTCGAATAGCAGGTCCATTCCAGTAGAAAAGATATACCGGAATGGCAACACAAAGGCCGATGACGGCCAAAATGGTCGTTGGTATGGAGAGCTGGTATTTGCCGGGGATCAATTCGTAGAAGGGAGTCGAGTACATGGCCGCCACGCCGGCAAGAAAATCTCGCGACATGCCGTTACCACCTGTGGCTGACGCGGAATAGGGACCATATGCGGACATCATGTAATCGATCGTAGCCATGTAAATCGAGTAGTTTGCAATACCAACGAGGGTGGAGAATATCATAGGAGCAATCCATGGGATGCCGTATGACGGGCCTAGACTAGTCCATGCGAATCCCATGAGGCCGATAGGTAAGAGAGGCACTGTCCAGAGTAGCCAATACAACCTAGCTTCCGGCTGAAGACTATCGCGATTGGCCGCACGCTTCTTCTTTTGGCTAGCGATGCCTGGGAAAAATGAGAAGTAGGCGATGATGTATCCAATAAGAAGTCTGATAGGCGATTTCATTGATTAGTCAATGACACAGAGCAGCAGAATGGGGGGTCTAGGCTCACGGAATGAAGGACAGGCCAGTCGTGACAGTGGTGAAGTTCCACTGCGCGTACACTGGAGTGTACGCTTCGAGGAATATAAATATGAGAGCGTCGCTGAAGCCGCTGAGAAGCGAAAGGCAAAGGACGATCGGCTCGCAGACGAACATCTCAAATGGCCGGTACCAGATCGTCAGGACCTCTTTCATCGAGATCTTCTTTCCACTCATCTCATTGGGACCGTAGATGTTGTTTACGCCGGCTTTACGTCTGCGTTTCGCCTCTCGGTCGAGCATGACCGTGGTCCGGGTCTCGGGAACGAAGAAAAAGTGAATGATCTGGGTAGTGGCACCGAATAGCAGTTGGACCCAGAAGGCCCAATGCCACGAGAGATTTTTTTCAATGAAGCCTCCGATGACTGGGCCTATGACCGACCCACCCACGGACGACAGTACAACATAGGCCACAGCGTATTGCTGATTGTCCGGGTTCCACATATCAGCAACCATCCCAATAGTCACGGAGCCACCGGCCGACGAGAGACCGCCGAGAGTTCGGAACAAGATGACGGTGGTATAATTCGGGGCCAATGCGCAAGGTATCTGCCAGAGATTGACCAGGCCCAATGAGAGCTGCATAATAGGCCATCTGCCAAATTCTTCGGACCATGGGGCCCAGAGCTCACAGCCGAAAGCATATGCAATTAGGAAGACACACTGCCCCACTCGGGCGAATTGTTTGCTGATTTGGAATTGCTCGGTCATGCCGCTGACCGCGTTACCATAGAGAGATGCGTTGAGGTTCATAGAACACTGGATGACAAAGATGACTGTGATAATGGCCCATTTCTTGACTGATGGAAAAGCGAAGCCAGTCTTGTCATATGCATTTTCCTCGGTAAGCTCGGTTTTGCCCTCGAAATCAGGATCGGAGTGGTGGCTTTGGGCATTCTCTACTTTATGGACCTCGATTTTCTCGCTGAGGCTGTCAGTTGCTCCATCGGAAAGATGAGCCGGGAGTCTTTGCTGGTGCGACATGGTCGGATGATTAGAGCAACGTCAAAGGGAAGGGGAAGCTGATCAGAATAAAAGCTCAGCAGTAATCGAGCATAATGGTTGTCACGAAGAACAATGAGGGAGGAAGGCAGGGCGGAGTAGTAAATGTTTTTTTGGACAGGGCAAATAGTGGATATCATCAGCTGATGATGGAGAGCGGGGTGAGCATGGGTCAATGAATATGGCCGAAATCAAGGCTGGGACATGGTGGTCTGAGGTGGTATTGGGGAGTTGGCGGGGAAGGCGTATTTCTTCTCCACATTACGAGTGTCCATAACTCCCGTCTGGGGGAAATACAAGGGGGAAAGTGAGAAAGGCTCTCTCGCAGTACTCACATGTGGATTTGCCCGTTAGGAGTGTGAAACGGGACAGTCCGTGAGAGGCGTTATGTTGGTGGAGATCGATTGAGGTTGACGTCAAGCATCGCCATGTGGCCAGAGCTCCCAGAGGATGTCGTAGCCTCAATTCAACAATTGTTTGGCTGAAAAGGTTGCAAATAAGGCGCTCTCCCTTTTCACTATCATCACCCAATGTCAGTGCTCTCCACGTTGGCTCTCCACCAACGGCAGTTTGTCCTCGGTGACCCAGGTCCTACCGCGACGTCGAATCCATACATCTCGATTGCGATCATAATCCTGTGAGCGAAGAAAGTCACTGCCAACTTTTCGGTCAGGTATGGCTCCAGAGTACCCTAGTCGTGGCCATTCAAGGCCTCTTTTTGCCCTGAGTGACCATAGTGAAGATCCAAACTCTCCGGTGGACTTGCAGAATCTGGGGAATCGTGAGAGACTAGCAGCCAATTGGCCGAAGATATCGCTTGTGAGTGAAATGATGATCTGGTGTAAATCAGGCTAGACTATCCGCAGTAAGGCTCAAACTCCAACATTGCAGACAGACGAGGGAGAGCGACGGATTAAGGAAAAACAACATTACATACAGATGAATCAAAGTGGGACATCCCAGTATTCCACCCCGACATCTGGTTCAAGAATGGAGAGGGCCCCCGGGGAGTGTACTACACTCTCTATCGAGACTAGCATGCTCAACTAGCAAGGTCTGGGGAATGAGCATTGGTTTGGCGGCTCTATCAGCCTGGCCGTGTCCAACAGTCGCAACCCAAGTCTCACAACATTGTGTCTGCGTCATACTTGTCAGCCTGTCACTATAAGTTGAATTGTTTGGGAGACGAATAACACTGGAGCCACCGATGAGATCACATCAAATGCGTTGATCTGTCATGGCATTTACGATCCTTCATCAATTCGCCGTAAGAAGGAGATGTTTTGATCCCGTCGCTTTTTTCTTGTGTTTGTGCTGCGTTTGTGCTTATCTGGTCAACTATCTGAAAAATCTATCCGGTCTCTAGACGGGTACTCGGCATGTCGGGCACTTTGACTGGGGAGCCGTCGTCACTATCCACCGGCCAGTCTGAGTCCCATCACACGAGCTGCAAAGGCACGAGCCTCGGACGTCAGCATGCAGCGGATGAAGCGGATGAGGCTTTTGCTTGCTCGCTCGCATGACGTCTTCGACCGTTGGTTGAGGCCTCGAGGTTGACTGCAAGACTGCAACAACAGACGCGCGCCTTCATCCCGACTGAGGCTCCTCCAATCCACATGGTTGGTCTTACGTAAGGTATAGATTTCCCACCTCTTTGTTTCAGAAAGAATTCTGTGTAGACCGAGAAAAGAGCTTTGTATGAGATGTTTGGCTCTTTACGTCAATGCAGTGACGCTACGGTGACTTGATGAGATCTCGGCCCGTCTCTTTCATTTCACATGTCTATAGGTGATCCATGCCCGATCTTTCAGGATGAAGCTTTTTTCTACAAAGTAACACCGGTGGGGATGATATGCTGGGGGTAAAAACCAGACATCTCAACGGCATACAATTATTGTGAAAAGGGGCATTAGTCTATGTTACGTCCCAGCTCAGGGTACTCACCGCCCCAGAACCGCCCAAATTCCCAAATCTCAAACGTTTCAATGAGCTTTCTACCAGCACCTCATCACCCATGTCTGTCCGTACTAACCCCATCCCGGAGATAGCTGTTCCCCGCCCCGTCCCTCTCTCACTTCGCACTAATCTTCGGTACAACCCACCAAGCACTATACCCCTTCCCCTTCCCCACCTCCACCAGCAACCTCTCTCCCGCGGGTACCCCATCAGCCCCTCTCACCGCCTTCTTCGCCGTCACCACCGCGATATTAGCCATGATGCACGCTCTCAACACATTCCTGACGCCGTCTCTCCACCACTCTTCGCAGCCTACACACCGCGCTGTCTCGGAGTCTGTTTTGCTGACTGCTTCCCAATCCTTGCGGGCGACTTTGAGGGCCTGGTCTGCGACTTCGAGGATGGAGTAGGCTTGGGCGTTGAGGTCTCTGG
>JAABUQ010004058.1_pt1 | contig 25632 bp, 26 predicted proteins | sample 5560001 | NCBI WGS metagenome assembly JAABUQ01 (sample SAMN10711888, study PRJNA513371) | rock metagenome | isolation source: Antarctica rocks | place: Antarctica: Victoria Land, Finger Mt nord | collected 2015-12-18
CACGTAGCTTGGCGATGATCGAACCGTTGCTCGCCGAGGCCGCACCCGGAGTCAGTAACGATCCCGCGACAAGCACGACCAGCGCCGCGCCTCGCATCCTGGTTGCTTTGGACATGCGTCCCGCCTTTCGTCTTGCTTGCCGCTCCCCGGTCGAAGAGCTGAGGCGGGATCTTACGCCGCGGCACCGGCCAATTGGAAGCGTCGGCGAATGTGATAGAGGGTCGTTCGCTCGGCGGCGGGGCGGCCCGCGCGGTGGGCGGCGGCGACCAGGTCCTCGGGGTCGAGCCTGACCCCGTGGTATGAGCCGGCCATGCGGCTGATGGACTCCTCCATGAGCGTGCCGCCCAGGTCGTTGACTCCCCAGCGCAGCGACTCCGTCGCGGCCTCGAGGCCCATCTTCACCCACGAGGCCTGCAGACTGGGCACCGTGCGCCCCAGCGCCAGGCGGAACGCGGCGGTGTGCTTGAGATTCTCCTCAGCGGAGATCTCCTGGACGCCGTGGGTACGACCGAGCAGCGTGTGGAAGGGGATGAACGAGAGCGGCACGAACTCGGTGAACCCGCCCGTGCGCTCCTGCAGCTCGCGTACGACGCGCATGTGCTCAGCCAGCTCCCAGGGCTCCTCGATGTGGCCGAACATGACCGTCACCGTCGAGCGCAGCCCCACCCGATGGGAGGCCTCGATGATCTGCACCCAACGTGCCGCCGGCAGCTTGTTCGGCGAAATGCGCTGGCGTACGCCGTCGTGGAGGACCTCGGCAGCCGTGCCCGGCGTGGAGTCCAGACCCGCCTCGCGCAGGCGTGCGAACACCTCCTCGGGCGCCAGCCCCGAGATGTCGCACATGTGCGAGACCTCCATCGGCGAGTAGGCGTGGACGTGCACATGGGGTGCAACCTGCTTGATCAAGCGCAGCCAACCCTCGTAATCGGCCAGCGTCCAGTCGGGGTGTATGCCCGATTGCATGCAGATCTCCGTGGCGCCGTACTCGACCGCCTCGGTTATGCGCTGGACGAACTCGTTGCGACCGTGCTCATAGGCGTCCGGAGAGCGCCGGCCCTGGCCGAATCCGCAGAACGCACAGCCAACGATGCACACGTTGGACACGTTGATGTTGCGGTTGACGACAAAGGTCACCGTGTCGCCCGCCACCTCGGCTCGCAGCTCGTCGGCGGCCTGGCGCATGTCCTCGATCGCCTCGGGTCGCGTCTCGGCGAACAGGGCGGTGAGCTCCTCCTCCCCCAGGCGTTGCCCGTCGCGCGCGCGCGTCACCGCGCCGACCACGAGGTCGCTGCGGATCGAACGGTCGCTGCGCCTTCCTGAGCCCCGCCGCGGGATGAACGACCAGTAGCGCGACTTGATGACGTCCAGCACGCCCTGAGCCATCCACTCCGGGTCGATGTACTGGGGGTAGGCGCACAGGCGCTCGGTCAGCGCCACTCCCTCTGCCGCCAGCCGCTTGCGCACCTGATGAGGCGAGGGAAAGGGGTGCTCGGGGGAGATGTGGTCCCCGTTGGCCGACAGCCCACCGAGGTCGGTCGCGCCCGCCCGCACGAGCTCCGGCCACCAGTCGGCCAGGTTCGGGGGAACCTGCACACCGACGTCGGGCATGAGCCGCCGGCACTCGCCGACCAGCCGCTTCATGTCCGCCAGGGACACGGGGCGGGCCCAGGCGGGCAACTCCTCGCGGGGGGTGTGCCCGACGCCCGTGCGCCAGTACTCGCGCGCCGCCTGGTCGGCGATCTGCGCGGGCTCGCGACCGTAGTAGCTCTGGTGGGGCACGAAGTTCTGCAGGATCACCTCCTGCAGATGGCCGTGCTCGCCGTGGACGGCGGCCAGTGCCGCAAGCGCCGCCATGCGCTCGGACTCGGTCTCGCCGATACCGACCAGGATGCCGCTGGTGAAGGGCACCCTTAGCGCGCCGGCGGCGCGGATGGTGGCCAGACGCCGGTCGGGGTGCTTGCTGGGCGAGCCCGCGTGGACGGTGTCCATCAGTCGCTCGGAAACCGACTCGAGCATGAGGCCCTGCGAGGCGGTCACTTCGCGCAGGCGCGCCAGGTCCTGCACGTCCAGCACACCGAGATTGGTGTGAGGAAGCAGCCCTCGCTCCAGTGCGCGCTCGCACGCCCAAACCACGTAGGAGGTGAAGTCGCCGTGGCCCCATTCGGCCAGACGCGTGCGCACCTGAGCGTTGACGTCGGGGCGCTCGCCGGTGAGGACCAGGAGCTCCTTGACCTGCCGACGCACCGCGCCGTCGAGGACCTCCAGGACCTCCTCGGGGGAGTGCAGGTGCGCCTGATGGGTGGCGAAGGCGCAGTACTTGCAGTAACAGCGGCAGGTGCGCGAGAGCGACAGCGTTACGTTGCGCGAGAAGGTGACCCGCTGGCGCATGCGCGCAGTCTATGAGGTCGCGCGCACGCCCTATAGTCCCGGCGCGTGGCCGCCCCGCCGATCTACCTGGCGCGCCACGGGCAGACCGATTACAACGCCGAGCCACGCTTTCAGGGGCGCCTGGCGGTGCCCCTCAACGATACGGGGCGCGAGCAGGCTCGCGAGCTGGCCGAGCAGGCGGCGAGCAAGGACTTCGTCGCGCTGTGGTGCAGTCCACTCGCGCGCGCCCGGCAGACCGCTGACATCGTGGCCGCGCGCCTGGGCCTGGCCGCCGTAGAGGATGAGCGCCTGGTGGAGACCGACGCCGGCGACTGGACCGATCGCCCCTTCACCGAGGTCCGCAGCGAGCAGCCCGAGCTCTTCGCCGCCTTCGCGGCCGGACGGCTGGACTTCGCCTTCCCGGGGGGCGAGTCCTTCGCCGAGCAGGGCGCGCGCGTGGCGGGCGCCCTGGCCGACGTGGAGCGCGGAGCGCGCCCCGCGCTGGTCGTCTGCCACGGAGTCGTCATCCGTCTCGCTCTGACTGGGCGGAGACCTCAGGGCCCGCCGGGTGCCCTTCCCGCCGCAACGGTGGTGCCCAACGGGGCGCTGATCGCGTTGCCGCCGCTCGCCTGAGCGGCGGGCGTGGCTCACAGGTCGAGCAGGCGGGTGGCCGTCGCCTTCCAGGTCGCGGTGACCCGTGTGCCCGGCGCCAACGCAAGCTCGCGCGCCGCCGGCTCGGTGATCTCCGCGGCCAGCGGTTGAGCGCCCACGAGGCCCAGGCGAACGCGGTTTCCCACCGTGGTCATGGACAGGATCTCGACGGCCAGGTGGTTCTGGGCCGAGCTGGGCGAGTGCGCGCCGGCGGGCTCGATGGAGATCTCCCACGGGTAGACGCTCACCGCCACCGGCCCGCGTGCGTGCTCGAGCGCGCTGACCGCCCCGCCCCCGTCAAGATTGACGACCGTCAGGCCGTCCGGCCCCGACCGCGCAGTGCCGGTGAGCACGACGGCACCGGTGAAGTCGGCCACGAAGGCGGTGGCCGGGGCAGCGGCCAGTGCGCTGGCGCTGTCGCGCTGCACGATCTGACCGGCATCGATGATCGCCACCTCGTCGCCCAGCAGCGCGGCCTCCGAGAAGTCGTGGGTGACCAGCACGGTGGGTACGTCGACGGCGCGCAGGATGCTGCTCAGCTGTCGCGCGGCACGGGCGCGGGTGCGGGCGTCCAGGGCCGAGAGCGGTTCGTCGAGCAGCAGCGCACTTGGGGCTGGCGCCAGCGCGCGCGCAAGCGCGACACGCTGACGTTCGCCGCCCGAGAGCGTTCCAGGTCGCGCCTGCGCGAGAGCCGCAACGCCGAAGCGCTCGAGGAGCTCGTGCGCGCGGGCACGGCGCTGCACGCGAGACCGACCACGCAGGCCGTAGGCCACGTTCTGCCACACGCGCAGGTGCCCGAAGAGCGCGTAGTCCTGGAACACGTAGCCACAGCGACGTAGCTCAGGAGCTACGTCGACGCCGCGGGTGGTGTCCAGCCAGACCTCGTCCTGGCAGTCCACGCGGCCGCGGTCGGGCGCCTCCAGACCGGCGATGAGCCGCAGGAGAGTGCTCTTGCCCGCGCCCGACGGGCCGGCCAGGGCCAGGCAGTCACCCCGGCGGACCTCGAGTGCAGCCTCGAGCTCAAAGTCGCCCCGTTGCGTCGCTACGTCAACGCGCAGCACCGTGCAGCGCCTCGCCGCCGGCCGCCAGCTTGACCGTGAACAGCAGCGTCGCCGAGACGATGACCAGCACCGCGCAGAGCGACAGGGCGCCGGGGAGGTCGCTGGAGAACTGCTCATAGATGGCCAGCGGAGCGGTCTGGGTGACGCCGCGAAGCGAGCCGGCGAAGATCAGCGTGGCGCCGAACTCTCCCAGCGCGCGACCCCAGGCGAGGGCCAGTCCGGCGAGCAGGGCCCCACGGGCCGCGGGAACTGCGATCCGCGCGAAGGTACGCGCCTCTCCGGCCCCCAGCGTCCGTGAGGCCTCGAGCGAGCTGCGGTCGACCGCCCCGAACGCCGCCTGGGCCTGGCGCAGATAGAACGGCGAGGCGACGAAGATCAACGCCAGCACCACCCCGGCCGTCTGGAATACGAGCTCGACGTGCGCATCGCCGACCACGCCACCCAGCAGCCCCAGCGGTCCGAACGTGGCCAGCAGCGCGATCCCGGCCACCGCGGGCGGCAGCACCAGCGGCAATTCAACGAGCGTGACCACCAGCGAGCGGCCCCGGAAGGAGCGGGTGGCGAGCAGGTAGGCGGCGGGGGTGCCGATCGCGAGGATGATCGCCACCGCGATCGCCGTGGTCTGGAGGCTGAGCTCGAGCGCGTCGATGGCCATCGGATCGCGCAGACTCGCGACCAGGTGCGCGGGGGTGGTGTCGACGAAGATCGCGACCACCGGCAACACCAGGAACGCGAGCGCAAGCGCCATCGCCACGCTCAACAGGACGGCGAACCATCCCGCCCGAGCACCCCGGCGCCGCGCGCCGCCGGCGCCCCGTCGACATCTGCGGCCGAGCGGCGCGGACACCGAGGGAGGGCTCACTTGGGCGGCGCCAGGAACCCCGCCTCGCGCAGATCGAGCTGACCGGGGTCGCGCAGCAGCCCGGCCACGAAGGCCCGCGCCTGCGCGGGATGCTTGGCGCCGGTGACGACGGCGACCGCGTAGGCAGCCTGGGGCTTCAGGGCGTTGGGCAGGGCGATCGCCTTGGCCTTCCCGGCGGTGGCGGTGACATCGGTGACGTAGACGAACCCGGCGTCAGCCGCCCTCTCGGTCACCTTGGCGATCACCCCCTTTACGTCTGGCTCGTTGGAGCGCACGTTGTGAAGGATCTGCTTCTGCTCGGCTGCCGGCAGCCCGGAGAGCACCATGCGCGTGTAGGAGCCGATCGGCACCGTGGCCGACCCGAGCACGATGGTCACCCCGGGCTTGGCCAGATCGGCCACCGAACGAACCTTGGTCGAGCCCGCGGGCACGGCGATGACCAGCCGGTTGGCCGTGAAGACCACCGGCTTTGCCACCAGTCCCTTGGCGTAGAGCATGTCGGGCAGCTTGGTGTTGGCCGAGGCGAACACGTCGGGCTTGACGCCCTGCTGGATCTGGGCGGCGAGCTGGTCGGACCCCGCAAAGGAGAATCTCGCTTTGGCGCCCGTGAGCTGCGTCCCGTACTTGGTGAACGCCTTGGTCAGGGACGCCGCGGCCGAGATCGTCAGCTGCGGGCTTCCCCCAGCACCGCTGCTGCTGGAGGAGGAGCTGCTGCTGGAGGAGGAGCTGCTGCCGGAGGAGGAGCCGCTGCTGGAGGAGGAGCCGCTGCTGGAGGAACCGCAACCCGCCACGCCCGCCACCAGACCGGCCATCAGCACCGTGCCCAACCGTCGTGTCCTCATGCTCGTTCACCCCTCTCGACCATCACCGATGTTGCCTTCACGGTCGCCGTTGCCGGCGCGCCTTCCGCCAGTCCCAGCTCGTCGACCGCATCGCGGGTCACCGCCGCGGTGACCAGGAACGGCCCCGCCTCGATCTCAACCAAAGCCATCACTCCGTCCACCTCCACCGAGCGGACCACCCCGGCAAAGCGGTTGCGTGCCGACAGGGCGTGCCCGGCCTGATGGCGCCGAGGATGCCCGGAAAGACGCTCGATCTCCGCCGCGGGGACCAGCCGCCGGTTTTGCGCATCCCGCGTCGTGTGCAGCTTGCCCGCACGATCCCAGCGCCGCAGCGTGTCCAGGCTGACGTCCAACGCGCGCGCCGCGTCGCCTAGGGAGAGGTCACCCATTGCCTAAGCGTAGCCTAGGCAGACGCGCTGCGGTTCCGGTCTGCCGGACTGCTCAGCCCGCTCGGCGTGCGTCCACCAGCCGGGTTACCAGTGCGGCCCCCTCGCGGGCCATGCGCGAGCGTGGCACCACCTGGTCAAAGCCCGCCTGGAGCGCCCGACGGTGGGTGTCCGTGTCGACGTGGGAGTAGAAGGCCAGCGTTCGCGTGTCTCTGAGCTCGCGGCCCATGGCCATCGACTCGAGCAGCGTGGACCCGTCGAAATCGTCGCCGGTGAGATCGACCACGAAGACGTCAGCGTCGGGGGCCGCAGCGCGAGCCGCGCCCTCGTCGTCCACCAGTTGGACCTCGTGACCACCAGCGCGCAGAGCGCCCAGCACGTTTGAGCCAAAGAGCAGGTCCGCGCTGAGCACAACGACGGAAGCCACGTCGCCCTACTGCGCGCGCAGTCGGCGAAAATCGGCGCGTGCGGACTCGGGCCGACCCCACATGGGCTGCACCTCCACGCGCCCGCTGCGCGTCTCGCGCACCGCGAGCTCACCGTCGATGCCCGCGTCGTCGAGCAGGCGCAGCGCGGTATGAACGGCCGGTGCCGACGCGGCGTGCCCGAAGCGATGGGCCACGAGCACACGCCAGTGCCACGCGCGGCGTGAGTAGGGCTGCGCGTTGCAGGTGACCAGGTAAACCGCCGCGTCCACGTAGCGCGCCTCGTCGGCGATGCGCAGGTCGAACTCGAGGTCGGTCCAGTCGTCGGGCAGGGAGTCGACGATCTGTCCGAAGGTGTCAGCCAGGCCCATCTGCCTGAGCGTAGATCATCGTCGCGCGGCTATTGTGAATGTCATGGTCGCCACTGCTGCCGTGGGCTCAGGACACGACTACCAGGCGCTCACCGAAGGCTGCGCCCTGGTCGATCGTTCGCAGCGGGGCAAGCTCACCCTCACCGGACCCGACGCCGCCGGCTTTCTCAACGGGCAGCTGACCAACGACATCACGCTTCTCACCCCGGGGAGCGGCTGCTACGCCGCCTTCCTCACGCACAAGGGGAAGATGCTCGGCGACGTGCGTGTGCTGGCCCTGGATGGCCCCGAGCCACCGCTCGCCGCTGCGTCGGCGGGGGAGCCCGACTCGACGCAGCGCAACGGCCCGCAACCGCCGACCGAGCCGCCCCCCCTGCTCCTGGACTGCGAGCGCGTCGCGCTCCAGGCCCTGTTTGACACCATCCGTCGCTTCAAGGTCGGGTACGCCGTCGATCTGCACAAGCGAACCCTGCAGCGCGCGCTGCTCTCGCTGCTCGGTCTTCGGTCGCGCGAGGTCCTCGAGCGCGTTCGCGACGGACAGGACCCCCAGCTGCCCACGGGCGAGCACGCCAACGCGACGGCGCACATCGCGGGCACCGACGTGCTGCTCGTGGCCACCGACGCCGGCTGGGACCTCCTCTGCGACGCCACCACCAGGGATGCGGTCGCCGCAGCGCTGACCGAGGCGGGCGCCCAACCGGTCAGCGAAGCGGCGGCCGAGGTCGTGCGCGTGGAGCGTGGCCGTCCCCGGTACGGGATCGAGATGGACGCTTCCACCATCCCTCAGGAGGCCGACATCAACGAGCGGGCGGTCAGCTTCCACAAGGGGTGCTACGTGGGGCAGGAGACCGTCGCGCGGCTGTTCTACCGAGGCAAGCCCAATCGGCACCTGCGCGGGCTGCGCCTCAGCGGCCCGGCGGGGCGTGATGAGGTGCTGCGCCTGGGCCAGCGGGAGGTCGGGAGGGTGGCCAGCAGCGTGGAGTCACCCCGCCTCGGCTTTCTGGCGCTCGCCCTGGTCCGGCGTGAGGCCTCTCCGGGAGAGACGCTCGCGGTGGGCGAGGCGGGCGTACAGGCGCAGGTGTGCACGCTCCCGTTCGACGCCTGACCCGGCCAGGGGCGTCCGGCCGAGCAACGGGCCCGCGAGCCGCGACCCTGGCGTTGCTGGCGCTGTCGGCAACCCTGTGCGCGGGCTGCGGAATGAGCGTGAGCACCCGGGAGAGCCGCTACAGCGGCGAGCTGGGCGCCCTGCAGCGCACCTATGAAACCAGCACCGACAGCGTGTTGCGCAGCGCGGCGCCCGGAAGCGACCGCGCACGAGCGGCCGCCGCGGTGGGTCGCTATGAAACGGTCCTGGCCGGGGTACAGATCGCCCTTGGGCGCCTGCGTGCTCCGCCGCAGGCGTCGCCCCTGCACAGGCGACTGGTGCGGATGCTCACCCGCTACGGCAGTGAGGTTCGGCGTCTGATCGCAGCGCTGGCCGCACCCGCGCGCGTGGATGCGCGCGTGGCGACGCGGCGCTTTGCCGACATCACGCAGGGCACACGCGCCCAGGTACGCAGCACCATCTCGGCGATCGGTGTGCGCGTGCCCTGACCACATGAGCACCAGGGCAGCGGCGTCCCGGTCTGTGCGTGATCGGGTGCTTCGGCTAGGGTTTCGGCTGCTTGTGCGGCGTGGGGCCGCGCGAGCGCACAGAACCCGGGAGAGGGATGCTCAACAGGAAGGCTTCGCTTGTCGTCGCGGCGGCCACGGTGCTGGCTGTCAGTGCCTGCGGTTCGGCCAAGCGTTACGCCAACAACCCGCGTCCGCCGGACCTGCTCGTCATCGCGACTGCCATCACCAACGACCGGGTGGCGGTGGCCCCGGCGCACATCGGTGCCGGACCGGTCGAGTTCACTCTCGCCAACGAGACGGGCGCCAGTCAGACCGTCACCGTGGCCAGCGACCAGGCGGGCCAACTGCAGCTGCAGACACCGCCGATCAATCCGGGGGACACCGCCTCGCTGAAGACCGTGCTGAAGACCGGCGGCTACTCCGTGCGTGTGGACGGCTCCACCATCCGTGCTTCTCGCATCGCGGTCGGCCCCAGCCGCCCGAGCGCACAGAACACGCTGATCGAGCCCTGACCGGGGCCGCGATGCGCGGCATGGTCGCCGGCGCCGGCCGCTGCGGGCGCTGCCCCGGAAGGCCGCTGGGTAGCATTGCGCCCCCCGCCCCGCCCCGTCCCGTCCCCGACAGCGAGGTTTCAAACAATCGTGGCAATGGATCTGCAAAGGATCTCCGAAGTCGATACCGAGCCCGGAGAGCTGCCCCGCACGATGGCCGCCTGGGTCATCCGCCAAGAGCGCGAAGGCGAACCCAAGGACGCCTTCCAAGTCGAGGAGATCGAGGTACCTGAGCCCGGCGCCTTCGAGGTCATCGTTCGCGTCATGGCCGCCGGGGTCAACTTCAACAACGTATGGGCCGCGCTCGGACAACCCGTGTCGGTCTTCCGCTATCACCCCCAGGAGGACCACCACATCGGGGGGTCCGACGCCTCCGGCGTGGTGTGGAAGGTCGGCGAGGGCGTCACCCGCTGGAAGCCCGGCGACGAAGTCGTCGTGCACTGCAACCAGGCCTCCTATGAGGATCCGGAGGTGCACGGGCTCGATCCGCTCGCCGCTCCCTCTCAGAAGATCTGGGGCTATGAGACCAGCTGGGGGTCATTCGCGCAGTTCACGAAGGTGCAGGCTCAGCAGCTGCTGCCCAAGCCGCGTCACCTGGCCTGGGAGGAAGCGGCAAGCTACGGCTTGACCTACTTCACCGCCTACCGCATGTTGATCGACCAGGCCAAGCTGCAGGCCGGTCACCGCGTGCTGATCTGGGGTGCCGCCGGAGGCCTCGGCGTGTTCGCCACCCAGCTCTGCCGGCTGACCGGAGCCGACTGCCTGGGAGTCGTCTCCAGTGCGGACAAGGGCGCGCTCGTCGAGCAGCTGGGCGCACGCGGGTTCATCGACCGCAGCGACTACACCGGCATGATGCGCCACGGAGGCGAATCGGCCGAGCAGGAGAAGGTTCGCTTCGGCGAGACCCGGCGCTTTGCCAAGGCCGTCAAGGAGGTCCTGGGAGATTCCCCCGACATCGTCTTTGAGCATGTCGGGCAGGCAACCTTTCCGACCTCGGTGTTCGTGGTGCGGCCCTTCGGCAAGGTCGTAATCTGCGGGGCGACGTCGGGCTACAACCTGGACTTCGACGTGCGCTATCTGTGGATGCGCCAGAAGCAGATCATCGGTTCGCACTTCGCCAACGCCTGGGAGTGCAACAAGGCCAACCAGCTGATCGAGCAGTCCAAGATTCGCCCCGTGCTGTGGCGGACGATGCCCTTCGAGCAGGTCGCCGACGCGCACCAGCTCATGCACGAGAACCGGCACGCCGGCAAGATCGCCGTGCTCGTGGGCGCGACCCAGGAGGGCCAGGGGCGCACGGCGGAGGGACCGGGGGCGATCCATGCCGAGGTGGGAGCCTGATGGCCGGTGTGGTGATCGTCCCCTGGTACGCCACCGGTTTCCGGGGTGACCGCCTCGGAGAAGCGCTCAACGGGATCGCTCCGATCGCCATGCGCTACGGAGCGACCTCCTACGCGGTCTACCGGGCCAACGACGATCGCTACAAGTTCCAGCAGTTCGCCGCGTTCGAGGAGCATCTGGACTGGGAGCGCTACTGGTCGGGCCCCGAGATGACCGATTTTCGGGTGCGCCACTCGAGCTGGTACCAGGTGCCGGTCCTCTACGGCTGGTGGGACATGACGACGGCGGGCTTCCGGGACGAGCAGATCGCCATGAGCAGCCGCCCGGCGACGGGCGAGAGCGCCTAGCACTCACCGTTCGGCGGCAGTTTTCCCGCCGCCCTAGCCCTTTTCCAGAGGGGCCATGGTCAGGCCCGCATCCTTCAGCTGTTCCCAGTAATGCTCGGCGACCTCACGTTGCCCGCTGAACACGATCGCCTGGCCGCGGGTGTGGATCTCGTCGGCCATGCGGTACCCGCGCTCGAGCGACACGCCCGGGATCGTGCCGGCCAGGGTACGCGCGACGTGGTCAAACGTGTTGTGGTCGTCGTTACGGACGATCACGCGCCACGCGCCCCCCACTCCGGTGTCCGGCCCGGCCGCCCGCGGCCGCTCGATGGTGTGGGCCATCTGAGGGCTAACCGGCCGCTCTCGCACGCAGGTAACGCAGCAGCCCATGGAAGCTCTGGCCGGGCGGCACGGCCTGCTCGTAGGATGCCGCGGTCTGCGAGTCGGCCACGCTCTCGTTCACCAGGGCGCGCACCGCCGCCGCGAAGGTGAGCTCATCCAGGTCGCGGGCCATCGCCTCGGCCTGCTCAAGCGCGTTGCGCATGGCCGCCAGATGCTCTGAGACGTCCCCGTAGTCGCCGAAGTGGGTGATGGCCAGCGTGTCCGGGGCCCAACTTTCGACCAGGTCCAGCGAGGAGCGCCACGCAGGCAGGTCGACGTCGGGGGGCGGCGTGGGCGCCAGCACCATCCCGTCGCCGATCCGCACCCCGGTGACGTCTCCGGTGAAGGCGCGCCCGCTGCCCTGGTGCAGGTAGGACACGTGATGGGATGCGTGCCCCGGCGTGTAGGCGACCCGGAAGGGACCCATGAGCTCGCCTCCGTGGAGCTCGCGCACGCGCTCAGCGGGCACGGGCAGCATCTCTCCCCACAGGCGCTGCATGTCGTCTCCGTACAGTCGGGTGGCGCTGGCCACCAGGCGCGCCGGGTCGATCAGGTGCGGCGCGCCGCGCGCGTGCACCCACACCTCCAGGTCCGGAAAGCGAGCCACCAGCGAACCGGCCGCGCCGGCGTGATCGAGGTGGATATGAGTGAGGGCCAGCGCGCGCGGGGTGCGTCCCTGCAGCGCGTCGAGCAGGGTGGGTAGGCAACTGCTGGGCCCAGGGTCGACGATCACGTCACCCACCCGCCACGCGCCAATCACGCGAGCGCGCCCCAGGTGCATGACGTCGATCAGTTCGGTGTCGGAATCTGCGGCCATGTTCGATGCCCGCGGACCGGCGCCCCGAGCAGTCCGTGTCTGCCCGTCGCTCACCTTTTCCATCCTCGCGGGCCCCGAGGGCGGCCGGCGGCACGAGCGCGTCGGAGCCTACAATGCGGGCCATGAGTCGTGATCGCCCCGGCTCGCCCCCGTCCAGCGACCTCCAGGCGCAGGCTCCCGCTCCCCCGGGCGAGACCGCCTCGGTAGCCGCATCCGCCACACCCCCCGGACAGGGCGACACCCCCGCAGCGCCGCCTGTCCGGGCCGACACCCATCCGCGCCTGTCCGATCGCGACAAGCCGTGGATGATGAGGACCTACGCGGGTCACTCGACAGCCCGCGCGTCCAACGAGCTCTACCGGCGCAACCTGGCCAAGGGTCAGACCGGCCTCTCGGTCGCCTTCGACCTGCCCACCCAGACCGGCTATGACCCCGACGACGAGCTGGCTCGCGGCGAGGTGGGCAAGGTCGGGGTGCCCGTGTCCCATCGCGGTGACATGGCCACCCTGATGGACGGCATACCACTGGACACGATGAACACCTCGATGACCATCAACGCCACCGCGGCGTGGCTGTTGGCCCTCTACATCGTCGCCGCCGAGGACCACGGCATTGCGGCGCGCGAGCTTGCAGGAACCACGCAGAACGACGTCATCAAGGAGTTCCTGGCCCGCGGGACCTACGCCTTCCCGCCCGCTCCCTCGATGCGCCTGATCGCCGACATGATCGCCTACACGGTCGAGCACGTCCCCCGGTGGAACCCCATCAACATCTGCTCCTATCACCTCCAGGAGGCGGGGGCCACCCCCGTGCAGGAGATCGCCTACGCGATGAGCAACGCGATGGCCGTACTCGACGCCGTCCGCGCGCGCGTGTCCCAGGAGCGGATGGGCGCCGTCTTCGGTCGCATCTCCTTCTTCGTCAACGCCGGTGTGCGCTTCGTGGAGGAGCACGCCAAGCTGCGCGCGATGTCGCTGCTGTGGGAGGAACTGGGCCGCGAGCGCTACGGCGTCAGCGACCCGCGCCATCTACGCTTTCGATACGGCGTGCAGGTCAACTCCCTGGGGCTGACCGAGTCCCAGCCGGAGAACAACGTCCAGCGCATCGTCCTCGAGGCGCTGGCGGTCACCCTCGGACGTGATGCCCGGGCCCGCGCGATCCAGCTGCCGGCGTGGAACGAGGCCCTCGGCCTCCCCCGGCCGTGGGACCAGCAGTGGTCGCTTCGCATCCAACAGGTGCTCGCCTACGAGACCGACCTGCTCGAGTACCCCGACATCTTCGAGGGCTCTGCGGTCATGGATGGCCTGGTGGCCGAGATGCTCGAGGGCGCGCGCACGGAGATGGCCGTGGTCGCCGAGCACGGTGGCGCCGTGGAGGGGGTCACCTACATGAAGACGGCGCTGGTCGATTCCCACCGCGAGCGCCTGCGGCGCATCGAGTCCGGTCAGCAGGTGGTGGTGGGCCAGAACCGCTTCACCGAAAGCGAGCAATCCCCCCTGACCGCCGATGCGCAGGGCGGCATCCTGGTCGTCGACCCCGACGTGGAGGCCGGGCGGATCGAGGCCGTGCGCCGCTGGCGCGCCGAGCGCGATCAGAGCGCGGTGGACAATGCCCTGGCCGACCTGGCCCGCGCTGCCGCCGGCGAGGAGAATCTCATGGCCGCCACCATCGTCGCCGCGCGAGCCGGAGCGACCACCGGTGAGTGGTCGCGTACGCTGCGCGAGGTGTTCGGCTCCTATCGGGCCCCGACCGGCGTGGGCGACGCATCGGTGGGACCACCCGATGAGAGTCTTGCCCAGCTGCGCGACGAGGTGGCGGCGCTGGCCGAGCGCCTCGGACGCCGCCCCAAGATGTTGGTCGGCAAGCCGGGGCTGGACGGCCATTCCAACGGCGCGGAGCAGATTGCCGTGCGCGCCCGCGACGCCGGCATGGACGTGGTCTATGAGGGCATCCGCCTGACTCCGGCCCAGATCGCCGCGTCGGCCCTGCAGGAGGGAGTTCACGTCGTAGGCCTGTCGATCCTGTCCGGGTCTCACCGGGAGCTGGTCCCCGCCGTGGTGCGCTCGCTGCGGGACGCCGGCGTTCACGCTCCGGTGATCGTGGGGGGCATCATTCCCGACGGCGACGTCGCTGCGCTCAAGCAGGCCGGCGTGTCGCTCATCTACACGCCGAAGGACTTCGATATCACCCGCATCATGAGCGACGTGGTGGCGCTGCTGGCCAGCGGCGCAGACGCCGTGCCCGACACTGAGCTGGCCACCGGCTCACCGGCGGCGTGAGCCCCGCGCGGCCGGCGGACGGACACCGGGCCACCGCACCGAGGTGACGGCAAGGGCTACGCCGGCCCCACCGGGCGCCGAGCTCGGCCGGCGTCTGGGCGACGGTGACCTGAGCGCAGCCCCGGCCGTGCTCAACCTGCTGGAGAGCACCGCGCCGCGCGACCGCCACCAGGCCGCGGCGCTCCTGCGTGAGGTCTCCCCCATGCGGCTCGGCCGTGAGGCGCCCGGGCACATCGTCGGGGTCACCGGGCCGCCGGGGGCGGGCAAGTCCACCCTTCTGTCGCGGCTGCTCGCCGCCTGGCGCGCCCGCGGGCGCACGGTGGCCATGCTCGCTGTGGACCCGGCCTCGCGCCGTTCGGGGGGCTCGCTGCTCGGCGACCGCGCCCGCGTGGACTTCGATCCGGCTGACCGCGGTGTGTTCATCCGCTCGACCTCGGCTGGTGACCAGCTCGGCGGGCTGGCCCCCGCCAGTCGTACCGCTGCCCTGGCGCTGGCCAGCGCCTTTGACGTGGTGGTGATCGAAACGGTGGGCGTGGGCCAGGCCGAGACCGACGTGGCCGACGTCGCCGACACGGTGACGGTGATCGTGCAGCCCGGCAGCGGCGACGTGCTGCAGTTCCTCAAGTCGGGGATCATGGAGACCCCCGACGTGCTCGTAGTCACCAAGGCCGACCTTGGGCGGGTGGCCGACCGCGCCCGGCGTGACCTGAGCGCGGCTCTGCGCTCGCTGGGCTCGCGCGACACGCCCGTCGTGTCGGTGTCGTCGGTGTCGCCGGTGCAGGGAGTCGACGAGCTCGTGGACGCCCTTGACACCCATCGGGCGGGCGTGGACGTTCAGAGCCGGCGCACGGGTGCCCGTCGGGCCGGCGCTCTGGCCGAGTTCACACGAGAGCACGGCCAGAGCGGGCTGCGCCGGCTCGGAGGCCGCCGGGTCGCCGAGCGCTGGTTGGCAGACCAACCGACCGGGCTCGAGGCGCCCGCCCTCCTGGACGCACTGGAAGAGCGGTCCGGCATGCCGCGCTCGGTCGCGACCCAGGACACCGAGCGCGATCAGGGGCGCTGAGTGGCGCTGGGCCCTACGCTTTCGCGCGCGGGCGCGCCGGGGGCGACAGCGCGGAGACGCGCCAGGAGCCCTGCACCCGCTCCAGGCCCACCGTGTCGTCGGACGCCGGCTGGTTGGCCGCAGTGGTGTGGACCACCGCAGTGGCGCGCGTCCCGCTGACCGAGACGCTGCGCACGGTCAGCTTGGGAGAACGGGCGGCGCCGAACCCGCGCGCCAGCCCGGTCGCACACGGCAGGCCGATGGCGCTGAACTGGTCGGTGAGACTGGGCGCCAGCAGCTTGTCGCACACGGTCGCGTAGTCGTGGGCGGCGACCGCCTGACCCAGACGGTCCAGGGTCGCGCGCACCTGCGTCTGCGCCGAGGATCCGCTCCCGCAGCCGCTCAACAGCCACAGGGCCAGGACCGCGGGGGCCAGGGACGCGGTCCATCGCCGGCGGCGAGCTGCGGGAGGGACGAGCATCGGCGCAGAGTACGCTGTCCACGGTGATGGTCGAGCCGCCAACCACACTCGTCGACGGACACGGGCGCGCGATCGAGGACCTGCGCATATCGGTCACCGACCGCTGCAACTTCCGCTGCCAGTACTGCATGCCCGCCGAAGGGCTGCCCTGGCTGGAACGCGCCGAGATTCTGAGCTTCGAGGAGATCGAGCGACTGGTCTCGGTGCTCGTGCGCATGGGCGTTCGGGACGTGCGCCTGACCGGCGGAGAGCCCCTGGTCAGACGGGATCTGCCGTTGCTCATCTCCCGCCTGAAGGCGGTCCCGGGCCTGCGCGAGCTGTCGCTGACGACCAACGGCTACCTGCTCGAGCGCGATGCGGGTGCGCTGGTCGCCGCCGGCGTCGACCGCTTCAACGTCTCGGTGGACTCGCTGCAACGCGACCGTTTCTTCGCCATGACCCGACGTGACGCGCTCCCGCAGGTGCTGCGCGGGCTGCACCGACTCGCAGAGTTCCCGGAGGCCCATCCCATAAAGGTCAACGCGGTGGCGATGCGCGGCTTCACTGAGCAAGAGCTGCTGCCCTTCGCCCACTTTGCCCGCGAGCATCCCTTCGAGGTGCGCTTCATCGAGTTCATGCCGCTGGACGCCGACCGGTCATGGAGCACCGATGCCGTGCTCACCGGAGAGGAGGTGCGTGCCGCCATCCACGCCCACCTCCCGCTGGAGGCCGAGCCGCGCGAGCCCAGCGCCACCGCCCGTGTGTATCGCTTCGCCGACGGCCGCGGACGCATCGGTTTCGTCAACCCCGTCTCCGAGCCGTTCTGCGGGGACTGCAATCGCATCCGCCTCACCGCCGACGGGCGCCTGCGCACGTGCCTGTTCTCCCTGCGCGAGACCGATCTGCGCCAGGCGATGCGCGGCGGAGCCGACGACGACGAGCTCACGCGCGTGCTGCGCGAAGCGGTATGGCAAAAGGAGCTCAAGCATCACGTCAACGAGCCCGGCTTCGTGCAGCCCGTCCGCACGATGTCGGCCATCGGCGGCTGATCCTCGCCTCCTTACCGTCCGGTTAAATGACGCGGCCGACGGCGTCCGCGCCGGCGATCGACTCGTAGAACACGAGCATGGTCGTGCTCGTTCTCTTCGCTGCCCTGGCCGGCGCCGGAACCGCCCTGAGCCCGTGCGTGCTGCCCGTGCTCCCCGCCCTGCTTTCCGCCGGCGGCTCCGGGGGGCGGCGCCGTCCGCTGGGCATCGTGCTCGGCCTGTCGGTGACCTTCACGGTGACGATCGCCGGAGCGGCGAAGGTGGTGGGCGGCGTCGGTCTGGGCAGCGGTGGACTGCGCGCCGTGGCCGTGGTGGTGCTGCTGGGATTTGGCCTGCTGCTGGTGGCGCCCGCGCGTCTCGCCGATCGCCTGGAGGCACCCCTGTCGCGTCTGAGCCGCCTCGGGCCGCGCTCGCGGGGAGACGGCTTCTCCTCAGGTCTGCTCGTGGGTGCGGCGCTGGGCCTCGTGTACACGCCCTGCGCGGGTCCCATACTGGCCGCAGTGGTGACGGTGGGGGCCGCGAGTGGGCGCACGGTCGTGGTGGCCCTGGCCTATGCGCTCGGCTCGGCCGTCGTCCTGCTGGCGCTCATGCTGGGCGGACGCAGACTGGCCGACCGCGTCCGTGTGGCCGGACGGGGCCCAGCGCTGCGCCGGGCGCTCGGCGTGGTGATGACCGTCACCGCCGTGGCGATACTGGCCGGTGCAGACGTTCGCTTTGACCAGTTCGTCGCCATCCACATCCCCGAGGTCAATGCGGCCGCGGGCCTGGAGCGCTCACGAGCGGTGAGCGGCCGCCTGGGCCAGCTCACGGGCCGGCGACCGCGCTTTGCCGCCAGCGCGTCCACCGGATCGGCCGCCCCGGCCGCGGCGGCCCTGACCGACCTCGGTCCCGCCCCCCCGTTCACCGACAACCAGCGGTGGTTCAACACGGCGGGCGAACGGCCGCTCACCCTCGCGGGGTTGCGCGGTCGCGTCGTGCTGATCGACTTCTGGACCTACACCTGCATCAACTGCATCCGTACGCTGCCTTACCTGCGCTCATGGGACGCCCGCTATCGCCAGGGCGGCCTGACCATTGTGGGCGTGCACTCCCCGGAGTTCTCCTTCGAGCACGACGCAGGCAACGTGCAGTCGGCAATCCGGCGCTTCGGCGTGAGCTACCCGGTGGCTCAGGACAATCACCTGGGGACCTGGAACGCCTACGGCAACCAGTACTGGCCGGCCGAGTACCTCATCGACACCGCCGGCCATGTGCGTTACGTGAGCTTCGGCGAGGGTGACTACGCACGCACCGAGGCGGCCATACGGGCCCTGCTCCCCCAGAACAGCAGCGGCCGGCCGGGTGCTCCGGCCCAGCCGGCCGGAGCGACCACGCCCAGCCCCACCGCGACCCCTGAGACCTACATGGGGGCGGCCCGGGCGCAGGGGTGGGTCCCGCGCGAGCCCACCGTCGGCCGGCACCGCTACCCGGGCTCCGCTCATCTGGCGCTCAACGCGTTCGCCCTGCGGGGAACGTGGAGCATCTCGCCCCAGGCGGCGACCGCCGAGGCCGGCGGGCAGGTCGACGCGCAGGTCCAGGGGCGTCACGTGTACGCGGTGCTCAGCGCCCCCGGGAGTCGGCGGGGTGGAGCGCAGGTGCTGCTCGACGGTCGGCCCATCGACTCCCGCCACGCCGGCGCCGACGTGCATTCAGGGCGCGTGGCGGTCACCTCCCAGCGTCTCTACGAGCTGGTGTCCGCCCCGGGTGACGAGCGCCATCACTTGACGCTGCGCTTCGATCGCGGCCTGAGCGGCTACGCCTTCACCTTTGGCTAAAGACGGGCCGTCAGGTCAGCCCGGCGAGCGCCGAGCAGGCGGGCCGTCGCCCGCAGGTCGGCCGCAGTGTTGACGTTGACCAACGCCTGCTCGTCGACCGCGACCACGCGCGGATCCAGGCCCATGACGGTCGCGGTCAGGGGAGCCTGCGAGGGCGCACGGCGCAGCCCCGCGGCGGCGGCCGGCTCATAGCGCGCGAGCAGGGGCTGAACGCGTCCCGCGGCACCGGCGATCACCGCCGGCGCACCGTCGGCGGGCGTGCTCGCCAGCAGTTCGATGACCGCCGCCGACACCAGCGGCAGGTCCACCGCACAGATCACCACCGCCGCTCCCCGCGCACGGTAAAGCGCCTCCAGCACACCGACGATGGGATGGCACACCACCGAGGGCTCCCGCCACACCTGCACGCCACGAGGCAACGGCGGCAGCACCGTTTCGGGCTTGGTCACCACAGCGACCCGGGCAAGCGCCGCGCGCACGGGATCGAGCGTCCAGGCCAGCAGTGGACGCCCGCACAGCATCGCCGTGGCCTTGGCGCCGCCGAGACGCCGGCCACGGCCCCCGGCGAGGACCGCCCCCATCGGAGCGCGAACGCACGGCGGATGGGAGACCCTGTCGGGCACCGGCGCAGCATAGAATGGCGCCATGGAAGGCTCTACCCCGGAGACGACTGCCCGCAGCTGGCTGCGCTGCTACCGTTGCTGGTCTCAGGATCTCGAGGTTCAGGTCCACTACGAGGGGATTCACAAGATCGACCCTGAGACCGGCGAGCGCGCCGAGGTGGTCGACGAGCTCCAGGAGGCGGTCGTGCAGTGCCTGGACTGCATGCACGACCAGCCCCATCTCGGCTTCAGCAACGGCCGCGTGGAGCCCATCGAGGATCGATGGGAGCGCATGATCGCGGGGACCCCGTGGGTGGCCTCCTGCACGGTCACCGTCGACGCCGACGACGTGGAGTCCTGCTCGGGGCCAGAGGCCGGGGACGGGCTGTCCTTCGCGGCCTTCGGCGACCACGGGATTCGCGAGTTCTTCACCCACGTGCGCTTCCACAAGCACGAGGACGAGAGCCGAATCGTCGTGCACCTGCTGGTGGAGCTCTACGCGCGTTCACTCGAGGAAGCCACCGAGGTGCTCGAGCAGGCCGCCCGGGGAACGCTGACCATCACCTCACTGGCCGAGGAGTCGCGCCCGCCGGCCGCCGCCGAGGAGGACGCCGGACACTCCTGAGCGTCTAGCGCAGGCGAGCCTCCAGCGCGTCCAATTGATCGCGCAGCGAAGTGGGCAGGTTCTCAAAGCGCGCGAAGTGCTCACGGAACTGCGGCAGCTGGGCGAGCCACTCCTGAGAATCGACCCGCAGCACCTCGGCCATGTCCTCGGGCGACACGTCCAGGCCCTCGCTCTCGATCGCCCCGGCGGTGGGCATCAGTCCGATCGGCGTCTGGACCGCCTCGGCCTCGCCGTCGCAGCGCCGGAAGGCCCAGGCGAGCACGCGGCTGTTCTCGCCGAAGCCCGGCCACAGGAAGCGACCTGAGTCATCCTTGCGAAACCAGTTCACGTAGAAGATGCGCGGCAGCTTGTCGGCCTCGCCGGCGTGGCCCATCTTTAGCCAGTGAGCGAAGTACCTGGCCATGTCATAGCCGCAGAAGGGCAGCATGGCGAACGGGTCAAAGCGCAGCTTGCCGACCTGGCCCGAAGCGGCGGCGGTCGTCTCGGAGGACATCACCGCCCCGAGGAAGACACCGTGCTCCCAATCGCGGGCCTCGCAGACCAGGGGGACGCCGGTCGAGCGGCGGCCACCGAAGAGCATGGCGTCGATCGGCACGCCCGCCGGATCCTCCCACTCGGGGGCAATGGACGGGCACTGGGCGGCGGGCGCGGTGAAGCGGGCGTTGGGATGGGCCGCCGGCTTCCCGGTATCGGGCGTCCAGTCCCCCCGACGCCAATCGCGAAGATGGTTGGGCTTCTCATCGGTCATGCCCTCCCACCAGACGTCGCCATTGTCGGTCAGGGCGCAATTGGTGAAGATGGTGTTCTCGCTCACGGTGGCCATGGCGTTGGGATTGGTCCTCTCGCCCGTGCCCGGCGCGACGCCGAAGAAGCCCGCCTCGGGGTTGATGGCGTACAGGCGACCGTCCTCGCCGAACTTCATCCAGGCGATGTCGTCGCCGATGGTCTGCACCTGCCAGCCCGGCAGCGTGGGGATGAGCATGGCCAGGTTGGTCTTGCCGCACGCCGAGGGAAAGGCGCCGGTGAAGTACTTGACCTGCCCTTCCGGGGAGGTGAGCTTGAGGATCAGCATGTGCTCGGCCATCCAGCCCTCGTCACGGGCCATGACCGACGCTATGCGCAGCGCGAGGCACTTCTTGCCCAACAGCGCGTTCCCCCCGTACCCCGACCCGTAGGACCAGATCTCGCGGGTCTCGGGGAAGTGGACGATGTACTTGTTGTCCGCATTGCAGGGCCACGGAACGTCCTTAACCCCTTCGCCCAGGGGCATGCCGACCGAGTGCAGGCAGGGCACGAAGGCACCGTCGTCGCCGAGCGCGACCAGGGCGTGCTGGCCCATGCGCGTCATGATTCGCAGGCTGGCGGCGACGTAGGTGGAGTCGGTCAGCTGCACGCCGATCTGGCTCTTGTCCGACCCCAGCGGACCCATCGAGAAGGGAACGACGTACATGGTGCGACCCCGCATGGCACCCCGGAAGAGATCGGTGAGCGTCTCCCGCATCTCCTGCGGATCACGCCAATTGTTGGTGGGGCCCGCTTCATCGCGTGACGCCGGGCAGATGAACGTGCGGTCCTCCACACGGGCCACGTCGGCAGGGTCTGACAGGGCCAGATAGGAATTGGGGCGCTTGGCGTCGGAGAGCTTCTCGAACGTACCGCCTGCCACGAGCGTCTGACACAGGCTCTCGTACTCCTCGGGCGAGCCCTCGCACCAGTGCACCGCGTCGGGTTCGGTGAGGGCCGCGACCTCGTCGACCCAGGCGGTCAGCGACTGGTTGTTGGTCAGAGCGGAAGCGGTGGATGACATGGTCTCGATGGCTCCTAGCGGGTGGCGACGGACGGTCCGGGGCGGGGGCTGGGTCCCGGGCGGGCGAGTCAGCGGGAGGGCTGAGAGCGCCACGACCGCGCGAACATCCTCGCGCGGAACAGGGGCGGGAGCCTATCGCCATCGGGCGCAGGGCGAATGAGGCTCGGTCATCCATGACCCCGCACACCCTACCCGTGTCACACGGCCGCAGGCCCGCACGCACAGTCGGAGCTCCTGCCCTCGCTCTCCCTTTCTCTCGCCTACTCGACGTTCTCCTCGGCGGGCGTCGCGGGCACGCCCGGCTCCCGGCGGGGAACGAGAACCAGGCGCTTGAACTCGGCCACCAGCACGCCGTCCTGGTTGAGCACTCGCGTGTGCACCTTGACCGTGCCGCGATCGGACTTTGAGCGTGACTCGCGCCGTTCGAGCACCTCGGATTCGACGTACAGGGTGTCGCCGTGGAAGACGGGGGCCGGATGGGACAGCTCCTCGGTGGCCAGGTTGGCGATCGCCTTTCCGCTCACGTCGGAGACCGACATGCCCAGCGCCAGCGAGTAGACCAGCGGCCCCACCACCACGTTGCGCCCCTGCTGAGAGCCGGCGGCGTAGATGTCGTTGAGGTGCAGCGGGTGGTGGTTCATGGTGATCAGGCAGAAGAGGTGGTCATCGGACTCGGTGACGGTCTTGGCCGGCCAGTGCTTGTACACGTCGCCGACCTCGAACTCCTCCAGATAACGGCCGTAGGGGTGGGCGCCGCTCGCCTCGCGCGCTGCCTGGTCGGTCTCCACGGATCGGGTCTCGCTCATAGCTGTCTTTCAGTCTCCTGTCAGCGTTTGGCCCGGCGAACCGGTCGACGTTGCGCCACTCTAATGACCGCCGATCACGCGCCCCCCGGACCTACGCCGTCGCCGCGCCGTGAGCGAGCGGGCACGGCCAAGCCGATACGGTGCACGCTCGAGAGCCCGCCGAAGACCTCCTGGAGGAGACAGCCGCTGTGCGCAACCCACGTGACTTCCTTCGTCCCCTGGCCATCGGAGCACCCGAGCCGGTGCGCGAGATCCCCCTCAAGCCCTCGCGCATGATCCACTTCTTCGACGCCAGCAGCGAGAAGATGCGATCCAAGCTGCCCGATCTCGCCACCCGCAGCGACATCCTGCTCGGCAACCTCGAGGACGCGGTACCGGTCGACAACAAGCTCTCCGCGCGCGAGGGGCTGGTGACCGTCGGCCGCGAGATCGACCTCGGCGCCACGGCGCTGTGGACGCGCGTGAACGCCCTCGAGTCGCCGTGGGCACTGGATGACATCACGACCCTGGTCAGCGAGATCGGACACCGGCTCGAGGTCATCATGGTGCCCAAGGTCGAGGGTCCCTGGGACATCCACTACGTGGACCGGCTGCTGGCCCAGCTCGAGGCCAAGGCGGGCCTGCAGCGTCCGATCCTCGTTCACGCCATCCTCGAGACGGCGCTTGGCGTCTGTAACGTCGAGGCCATCGCGGCCGCGAGCCCGCGCATGCAGGGCATCAGCATCGGACCCGCCGATCTGGCCGCCTCGCGGCGGATGAAGACCACGCGCGTGGGAGGTGGCCATCCGGGCTACCGGGTGCTGGAGGACCCGGACGCCGAGGATCCCGAGGCGCCGAGGGCCAGCGCCCAGCAGGACCTGTGGCACTACTCGATCGGGCGCATGGTCGACGCCTGCGCCGCGGTCGGCATCCTGCCCTTCTACGGCCCGTTCGGAGACATCAAGGATGTGCAGGGCTGCGAGGCCCAGTTCCGGGCGGCCTTTCTCATGGGCTGCGTGGGCGCGTGGTCGCTGCACCCGGTGCAGATCGACATCGCCAAGCGTGTGTTCAGCCCCGATCCCGACGAGGTGCGCTTCGCCCAGAAGGTCATCGAGGCGATCCCCGACGGCCGTGGCGTGCACATGATCGACGGCAAGATGCAGGACGACGCCACCTGGAAGCAGTGCCAGGTGATGGTGTCCCTGGCGCGGATGCTGGCCGAGAAGGACCCCGAGCTCGCCGAGGCCTACGGCCTGACGCCTGCCGCCGCCGGGGCGTGACCCGCGCAGGCGCCGGGGCCTGAGCCCCACGCTTCGCTAGGGTTGGCCCGCGCCGGTGAGAAGACCGGCCCTTTTTCGTCTATGCGCTTCTTTGAGTACGAGGCCCGCGCGATCGTCAGACGCGCCGGCATCCCGGTCACCGACTACGGATTCACCACCGACGCCGTGGAGGCCGGCCGCACCGCCGAGCGCATCGGTGGCCCGGTGGTGATCAAGTCACAGGTCCTCTCCGGTGGACGCATGAAGGCCGGCGGCGTTCAGTTTGCCGACACGCCCGAGCAGGCTGAGGCGCACGCCCGCGACGTCCTGGCCCTGGAGATCAACGGGCACATGCCACGGGGCGTACTGGTCGACCCGCGCGCCGACGTCAAGCACGAGTACTACGCCGGCGTGGTGTGGGACGGCATCCGCAAGCGCCCGGTGATGCTCTTCAGCGACATGGGCGGTATCGACATCGAGGAGGTCGCCGAGACTCACCCAGACCATGTGGGCCGTGGCCATTTTTCCAATCTCCTGCCCCTGTCGGACTTCCAGGCCAAGCAGGTCATCGCGGCCACCGGCGTGTCGGGCCGCGCGCTGAACCGTCTGGTTCCCATCCTCACCCGCCTGGCGCGCCTGTTCGTCGATTACGACATGACCCTCGCGGAGATCAATCCGCTCGTCGAGCTCGCCGACGGCAACTTCGTGGCCCTCGACGCTCACATGGAGATGGAGAACGAAGCCCGTGGGCGCCAGCACGAGCTGCTCGCCGAGCTCGGGGTGGGCTCGCAGGAGACGCGTCAGGCCCGCGAGGCGACTGCGTTCGAGCTGGCCGGCGAGGAGGTCGACGCCCAGGATCATCGCGGTGTGGCCGGCAACGTGACCGAGTTCGACGGCAACCTCGGCCTGGTCATCGGCGCCGGCGGAGGCTCGCTCACCCTGTTTGATGCCGTTCGCGCCCACGGGGGCAGTCCCGCCAACTACTGCGAGATCGGCGGCAACCCCTCGGTGGCCAAGGCCTGTGGCTTGGCCAAGCTGGTGCTCGGCAAGCCCGGCGTGGACAAGATCGCGGTGATGATGTCCATCGTGTCCAACACGCGCGTGGACATCGTGGCCCGCGGGGTGATCAGGGCCTGCCTCGAGCTCGATATGGACCCGGCGGAGAAGATCGCCATCTTTCGCATTCCCGGCGCCTGGGAGGAGGAGGGCTTCAAGATCCTGGAGCGCTACGGCGTGGAGTACGCCGACCGGTCGGTGTCCCTGCACGAGGCCGCGCGCCGAGCGGTCGAGAAGATTGGCGCTGCCCCCGACGACGGGGCAGCCCGACCGCAGGACATGCGTCAGACCACCGCGGAGATCGGTCAGCACGACGTCTGATGAGCATCCTCGTCGACCCCAGCACCACGTTCATCGTCCAGGGGATCACCGGGCGCGAGGCGGTCAACCTGACGCGCGAGTGCCTGGACTACGGGTCCGGGGCCAAGATCGTCGGCGGCGTCACCCCGGGTCGCCTGGGGCGCGACGTACACGGCGTCCCGGTCTTTGACACCGTGGCCCAGGCCGTCGCCCACCACGGCGCGCCGATCGACGGCAGCGTGGTCACCGTCCCGCCCGCGTTCACCAAGGACGCCGTGTTCGAGGCGATCGAGAACGGCGTGCGCCTGGTGGTCATCGTCACCGAGCGCATACCGCGTGCCGACGTGGCCCAGATGGTCGAGCTGGCCACCCTGCGCGGCGCGCGCATCATCGGGCCCAACTGCCTCGGCGTGATCGTGCCCGACGTGATCAAGATGGGGGGCATCGGTGGCCCGGCGCGCGACGCCGCCAAGGCCTACACCCCCGGTCCCATCGGGGTGGTCTCGCGGTCGGGGGGCATGACCACCGAGATGTCCTCGACGCTCAGCGCGGCAGGACTGGG
>JAABUQ010004059.1_pt1 | contig 25630 bp, 17 predicted proteins | sample 5560001 | NCBI WGS metagenome assembly JAABUQ01 (sample SAMN10711888, study PRJNA513371) | rock metagenome | isolation source: Antarctica rocks | place: Antarctica: Victoria Land, Finger Mt nord | collected 2015-12-18
CCGGATACGGGCTCGGTCGCCCAGGCATTCATTCGAGTTCCAAAGCAGCAAGTGTGGCGACCCGAAGCTAAGCTCGATCTTTAAGATCTACGTACGACCGATCTGCCACAAAACAAACATACAAGCGGACGATTTGTGACGTTTGGTGTAGTGACCCCATAAACACTCGATAAGGGGAAGGAGGCGAAACTGCCGTCCTTTCCACGCAGGAGACGCACACCCCGCGTCTTCCGCTCCCATCCTCAGCGGGACGTTCCCTCCCGCAACACCCTCCCTTTCTTTTAAGCGCCGTCAGATCACGAATAACTCGTAGCTAAACGATTGCGTTCTCGGAGCGGTCAGAGGGAATCGCGGAAGCGCTACGCGCACAGGACGGACTTTGGACTTTAGATGACAACGGCCTTCTTAGGTAGATCATCTATGGATACTAACGGCCAGATGCCCAGCCGCAATGCACATCCTCTGGATGGCGAGATGCTCCAAGGCACTCTCGACCTGCTCATTCTGCAAACTCTAGTCCTTGGTCCAGCTCACGGTCACACCATCGCCCATGTGATCGAGCAGCGCTCGGAAGAGGTTCTCCAAATCGAACATGGCTCTCTCTACCCCGCGTTGCACCGTTTAGAGGACCGGGGTTGGATGTCTTCCTTCTGGGGGACTTCGGAGAATAACCGCAAGGCCCGCTATTACAGACTCACTGCTGCCGGACGCAGACAGCTCCTCGAACGTACGAGCCGTTGGGATCGGTTGGTCCGCGCTGTAAATCGGGTTTTGCGGCCCGCCGAAGAGTAGGTGTGATATGGGTTGGAGCCGTTTCCTTCACCGCAGGCACTGGGATCACGTGCGGGCGCGTGAAATTGAGACTTACCTCGAAATCGAAACTGAAGAAAACATGGCCCGCGGAATGCCTCTTGAACAGGCACGCCAAGCCGCGCACTGCAAGCTCGGAAACCCGACTCTCATTCGCGAGGAGATCTATCAGATGAACAGCGTCAAAGTTTTTGAAAGCCTTTATCAGAACATGCGCCATGCTTTGCGAATGCTCGCGAAAAGCCCGACCTTTACGATCACAGTTCTCGCCACGCTCAGCCTCTGCATCGGGGCGAATACGGCCATTTATACGATCGTGGACGTCCTCTTCTTCAGACCGCTTCCCTATCCCGATCCCAGCCGCCTCGTTTTGCTCTCCACTGTCTTTAGCAAAGGAGGGGCCTTCGACGTCGATACCAGTCAGGACGGTTTTCAATGGGAGCTGGTGCGGGATCATGCATCACTGCTGGATAGCTCTGTTTATAGTGGTGCGGCCGGAGTCAATCTAGTTGCCGGTGGGCGGGTGGAATATGTTATCGATCAGCGAGTGAGCGCCCTACTTTCACGTCCTCCGGATCGAGCCAACTCTCGGTCGCGAATTCACTCGCCAGGAGGATGTGCCCAATGGTCCTCCGCTCGCAATCCTCAGCTACGGTTTGTGGCAGCGCGTCTTTCATGGAGATCCAACCATCGTAGGCCGCACCATTGATCTACGGGGTTCTCCCTATACAGTCGTCGGCATTGTGCCGCGCGGATTTCGCAGCCTGCCAGCCGGCGTTGGAGACATCGGAACCAGTGCGCCGCCGGATGTCTGGACGCCTCTCCGACCCACCCATTCCGGCGAGGGATCGGGTGACAATTACGGCGTCATAGGCCGACTGAAACCCGGCGTGACAGCCGCGCAGGCCAAAGGTCAGCTCAACTCGATCATGCACGACTATTTCGCGCGGAAACATTTCCCAAGAGGCATGTCAGCCGAAGAACAAGCCCTCCCGCTGCAGAACGGTCTGACGTACGATCTTCGCTCAAGCGTTCATCTAATGTGGGGAGCGGTCGTGTTGGTTTTAATCATTGGCTGCGTGAATATCGCGGGCATCCTGCTCGCCCGCTCTGCTACGCGCTCTCGGGAAATCGCCACGCGCATGGCACTAGGGGCGGGCCGCGCGCGAGTGATTTCGGAGTTGTTTGCCGAAGCGCTCCTCCTCGCAGTGCTCGGTGGGATGTTCGGCCTTGCGGTGGGCTACGGCGCGCTCGAAGGCCTCATTCGCCTGAATCCAGACGAGTTCAACATGTTCGGCCCGGTCCATCTAGATCTGCGTGTCGCAGCAATGATGCTCACGATATCGCTCGCGACCAGTATCCTGTTCGGTCTCTTTCCGGCCTTTGAGGCTACCGCTGTAGATCTCCGCTCTGCTCTCGCCGAAGCGGGCCGCGGCAGTAGCGGTAGCCGCCGACAATGGAAGCGGCAACTGCTGGTCTTCGCTGAAGTTACGCTCGGGGTCGTCCTTGTGGTGGCTGCTGGCCTGCTCGTCCGCACGTTCACCATCCTCGTCAACGCCAGTCCCGGCTTCGATCCCAATCACGTCATCACCGCGACCGCGTCACTGCAAGACGCGCGCTATGCGACCGCCGCGGCCGGAGCGCGCCTCTTCCGCGAAAGCCTGGAACGCATCCGGCAGATCCCCGGCGTCGAATCCGCAGCGGTTGCCTTAACTCCACCTTACGCGCGAGCGCTCAACGACGGCGTTCAAATTGTAGGGTCCAGCAAAGGCGGAGTCACCAACTTCACCTACGCCACCCCCGGTCTGTTCGAAACGCTGCGCATGCATCTGCTACGCGGACGTCTCTTCACCGATGCCGATAACGCCAACGCCGCACGAGTCGCCGTAGTGAATGAAAGTTTCGTTAAGCGATATCTGCGCGACGACCAGCCCGATCCGCTCGGGAGGCCTATCCGGATCGAAAACAAGACCTGGCAGATTATAGGAGTCGTCAACGATGTCCAAGTGAAGATGGGTTGGGGCGGTGCAGGGCCGGTTGATCAATTCGCCGGCGTTTACGTTCCGGTCGATCAGTTTCCCGATGGCATCTTCGCTATGGCGAATGTCTGGTTTTCGCCGGTCTGGATTGTTCGGACACACGGCGATATTCCGTCTTTACCCGAATCCATGCGGCACGCGCTCCAAGCTGTCGATCCCCGGCTTCCTTTCTCCTCGTTCCAGGGTATGTCTGCATTTCGCGGGGCATCGCTCAAACAGCAGCGCTATCAAGCGACACTCTTTTCCGCATTGGCAGCTCTTGCTGTCCTCCTGGCGGCCCTCGGCGTTTACGGTCTCATCGCCCAGTCGGTCGCCCAACGCACCCGCGAAATGGGAATTCGTCTGGCACTCGGCGCTACGCCAAGACAAGTCGTGCGCGCCGCTGCCCTACCCGGTATCACCCTCTCGCTAGCTGGAATCGGTTGCGGTGTGGTGCTAGCGCTCTTCGCGACGCGTCTTCTAAAAGGCCTGATATGGGGTATCACTGGCACCGATCCGCTGACGTTTATCTCGGTAGCCATGCTGTTGATTCTGGTCGCGGCGGTATCGAGCGCTCTCCCGGCCCTGCGTCTCACCCGCTTAGACCCGGCTCAAACACTCCGGGACGAATAAGCCCCAATCAGGAACCGTCGTCGTAAATTTATTGGCACCGAAAACGTCGTTTTGGAGCGAAGCCGGTTAGTCCAACATAAACGTTATGCTGGGCTAATCTAAAGAAACAATTGAAAGCATCCGAGATTCTCAACCGGCTAACTGGAATATCAACGCCACTCGGAGGCTTGTCGTGGGAAGCTTCGGAAACAACGGTTTCAGCGGCACGCCGCGTAATCGCCTTTCTGGAAGACCGCCGGGTGTTGTACGTTCCTGATCAGTTAGAAGTGCCGTCGCATTGCGTGCACTCGATTATCGAAATCCGTCAACATCTGACCACAGAGCCGGGCAAACTGGACAACGGTTCGGAGTTTGCCGCCAGCCTTCGTGCCATGCGCGCGGCCTGCCGAAAGTTTCTTGAACGAGTAGGCGAGAACGGCCGTGATGCAACGCTCTGTGCAAATCAACGCGGCCATTGGGCGAGCTGGACGTTTTACAGCGCGCTGGGTGAGATGCGCGGTACGTTCGGCGTGCACTTGGCACGGATCGCCGCGCATTTCAAACTCGATATCGAAGACGGCCTGGCCTCGATCCTACCGGCGTCGGCTGACGATCGCTAGGCATGCTGTTGAATCTAGCCTTCACCATTCTCAGGCAACGGTCAAAGTCAACAAATAGTTGGAGAACTTTCTCACCCGCGCAAACGGACGCAAGGGACGAAACCCATTGCACAAACGAACCGATGCTGTTGAAAAACTCAGCTCGTGTTTACAGTGATCCCGCGGTAAACTCAGCGAACCGAAGACGTCAGTCCACCATCGACGATCATCGATAAACCTGTAACGTATGAAGCACTGCCGCTGCATAACCAAAGAGCGGCTTTGGCTGCTTCCTGAGGATTTCCGACTCTGCCCAATGGAACGCGTGCGGCGAATCCCTTGAAAGCTTCGTCGACCGCAACTGGATCGTTGCCTACGATTTGCTTGATTGCGTCTTGAAGCATATCCGTATTAAAGCCGCCAGCTACCAAGGCGTTCACACGAATTCCGTCGCTCGCATACTCTTGAGCGGCAGATTTTGTCAACCCGAGTATTCCGGCCTTCGCCATGGAGTAGAGCGAAGCGCTACGGGCGCCGCCAAGCCCATTTACAGAGGACGTATTAACGATCGAGCCTCCCGGGGGTTGCTGCGTTTTCATTTGTTCAATCTCATACTTCATGCATAGCCAGACACTCTTCAAATTCGAAGTAATCTGGGTATCGAACTCGGCCTCACTATAGTCTGCCAAGGGACGAACTGGTCCCAAACCTGCAGCGTTGTTGAAGGCGCAATCGATGCGTCCGAAGCTGTCAACAGCCTTGCTCACCATCCGGCGAACCGCAGCGGATTCGGATACGTCAGCCTGGATGAAGAGAACCTGGTGACCTTCTCCTCGCAACTGTTCGGCTAAATCTTCGCCGCGCTTGGCAGAGCGCGCTGCAAAGACAACATGCGCTCCCTCCTGCGCAAAAAGCTCTACGGCAGCTCTGCCAATCCCAGCGCTGCCTCCCGTAATGATTACAACCTGCCCCGCCATTACACCACCCATTAATGCTGTCCTCCTTCAGGCCGTTCTACCAGCATATTCGTCGAAAAGGCAACTGCCGACGCGACGGAAACTAGAAGAAAGAGCCTGCCGAATACGCCGAGATCTCAGACCGTGGGTCAAATCAGTTGCGGTGCGTCCTCGTGACTACAGGCGAGGACAATCCTAGGCAGCCGAAACAAAAACAGAATGTCGTTCTGATGTTTGGTGACCTATGTGCATCAGAGAACGTCTCTAACATTGAATCTTTGATGTCGTTCTCGATCAACTACTACGGAGGCGCGCTGCTCATCATGATGGCTCAAAACACACGTTCGGAATCGCTGTTCTACTACTTTCGGATTGAAGATCAAGTTCCTGAACATCATCTTCTGCGGCTTCTCGATCGTTACATCGACTTCGCTTTCGTTCGCGAGACTTTGAAAGAAAGCTACAGCCACACGGGTCGCCCTTCGATTGATCCCGAAGTTCTGTTGCGCATTCTGTTGATTGGCTATCTGTACGGAATTACCAGTGAGCGCCGCCTGGTCGAGGATGTTGGGATGCACTTGGCTTATCGCTGGTTCACCGGCGGGAACCCGCACCATACATGCTTTCGGCGGTCACCGTGCGGACCGTGCTAGGGTCTGACTTCTTTTGTCGGCCCTAACAAAAGGGCAATCGAATCTTGACAGCCCCTAGCCTTACAGATTACGGCAAAGACCCCTCGTGGACCTCTCTTGAGGTTCCCTTATACCATTTTTCTGCCCGGTTGCTCCCTAGGACCCATACTGATCAGCGGCCTCAACACAAAATCCGAGCACAATTTGGGCGCCGGATTCCCTGCTTCTGGTTCCGGCGACCCAAATACAAAATCACCTACTCGTATCTCAAGGCCACTACGGGGTCAATTCGATTCGCTCGCCTAGTGGGAATGAGACACGCCAGAAGTGCAACGATCAGTAAAAGAAACGCGGCAAGGGTGAAAATCGCAGGATCCCGCGCAGTAACGCCAAATAGCAGGTTTGCCATAATGCGAGTCACGGTCCCCGCGAGCGCAATGCCGATAGCGATTCCACAGAGCGTAAGAGCCATTCCTCGGCCTGCGATCATCCCGAGGACGTCTCTGCGTTGTGCGCCTAGCGCCATGCGAATGCCAATCTCCTGCGTCCGTTGGGCGACAGCGTAGGAAAGCACCCCATAAATGCCTGCGCCAGCAAGCACCAAGGCTGCGCTAGCGAAGAGGGAGAGCAGGAACATCACAAAGCGGGGGCGGGCGAGCGCCTTCGATATCACGTCACCCATACTTTGGATTTCTGCCACGGCGACTTGTTTGTCGAAGCTCCAAACGGTTGTTCGGATTGCTGGTATCAAGCCTTGGGTGTTTTCAGGTGCGCGAACTGCGATCAGCATTGTGTTTACGCCTTCCTGTTGAGCAAGGGGAACGTACGCAGCGGGAGACCGCGCATCGGCGAGCGAAAAATAAGGCATATCGCCAACAATTCCGACGACTTCCCGATACGCTTTTTCATCTCGCCAGGCGCGCACCATCTTTCCGAGCGGGTTCTGATCCGGAAACATTTGTTTCGCAAGAGACTGGCTCATGATCATGACTGGTTTAGCCGTCCTAATGTCCCGATTGTCGAAGAACCGCCCAGCGATCAAACGGGACCCCAATGTCTCGAAATAGCCGGGCAGGACCACATCCCATACAGCGGAGCTTGTTTTACCAAGAGGCGGTTCCGGCCGGCCTCCGGCCACATACGATCTCACGAGATAGAACCCGCCGCCTCCAACCGGCAACGCCGAGGTCGCACCTACATCCAAAACTCCTGGGATACGGCGGATTGCCTCGACGATTCTTGTCAGAGCAGGAACCGTTTGATCCGAACTACCGTAGCGAGAAGTTGGCAGGGAAATTTCAAACGTTGTCAATCCTTGCGTCCGGAAGCCGGCATTGACGTGGAGCAGGTTTATAAAAGTTTCCAGCAGCAGTCCCGCACCAGCTAATAGAACCACGCTTAGCGCAACCTCTGATACCACCAGCAACCCTCGTAACCGGCTTCCACGCATGCTCGCTGATGAGGTCCGACCACCCTCACGGAAAGCGTTGGCGGGATTTGCCCCAGCTGCGTGCAAAGCGGGGATTAACGCCGCGCTGAAAGCCGCGAGCAGCGAGAGTGCTGCCGTGAAGGCGAGAGCAAACCCATCTATATGGATTTCATCTAAGCGCGGAGTGTTTTGAGGAGCGACGTGCACCAGCGCGTACACGCCCCCGGTCCCCAGTGCCACTCCCAAAATCGCTCCGACGGCCGCAACCACGAGCTGTTCAGTGAGCAGTTGCCGCGCCAGCCGGCCTCGACGCGCACCAAGTGCTATTCGAATTGCCATCTCACGCGTTCGCGACGTGCCTCTCACCAATAGCAAACTTGCCAGATTTGCGCACGCGATCGCCAAAACAATTCCTACGCCGCCCATCATGACCGACAGCATCTGCTTCAGCTCGGGTCCGATTACCCACGATGAAAGTGGATACAGCGCAAACCCCGTTGCGGATCTTGTCTCCGGATACTGTCGCTCGATCCGTTTCGCGATCACATTAAGCTGAGCCTGCGCCTGTTTAAGTCGAACACGTGGTCGAAGACGCGCGATCGCGCCACACATAAAGTTGTCACGCCGCATCACCGCAGAAGGCGGATTGGTCCCGATTCCCCCCGGCAGAAAAACCTGGACATCGTCCGGCCATGTCGAGTTCCTGGGCATCACCCCCACAATCTCGTGTGGCACGCTCCCAATTTCTATCTTTGTGCCCACAACTTTCGGGTCGCCCCCGAACCTCTGCATCCAATACGGATAGGCCAAGACGGCCACATGCGCCTGGGTAAGAAAGTTCTCTTCCGTCACAAACGTTCTGCCGAGCAACGGCGCGGTATCCATCACGCGGAAGTAATCCTCGCTGACCAAACTGGTCTTGACTCGCTCAGGCACATGGCCGCTCGTGATGTCAGCCGATTGCTCGAAATGGACCGCCACTGCTTGAAACACTCCCGTTTGGGTTTTCCAGTCGAGAAAGTCCGCATAGGACACATTCGCGCGGTCAGTGTTGTACTTTTTCAGTATCGTCGCGGGAACAACCAACTCTCCAGGGTTTTTGTACGGCAACGGGCGAATCAACAGAGCGTCAACCACACTAAAAATGGCGGTATTGGCTCCGATTCCCAAAGCGAGCGTCAGAATCGCAACAAGCGTAAACCCACGACTCTTCACCAGAGACCGGAGACCATACCGAAGATCTTGGCGAAAACGTTCGAGTGATGTCCATCCCCACACTTCACGCACCTCCTCACTTACCAACGTCGTGTTGCCGAACGCCCGCTGAGCGGCGTAGCCGGCTTCCTCCGGGGAAAGCCCATTTTCCCGTTGCTCAGCCGCTTCCAGTTCCAGATCGGAACGCAGCTCGCGCTCCCAATCTTGTTCACGTTTCTTGAACCGCCAAAACATTGAAACTGCCTACTCATCCCGCAGGGCCGTCATTGGATCAATGCGGGCTGCACGCGAAGCCGGAATCCAGCTGGACAGTGCTACTACTGTGACCATCGTTGCCAGCGCCAGCAGGATGGTGATTGGGTCGAGGGGACGCAGGTTAAACAGCGTGTGGTTCAACATTCGCCCAATTAAGACAGCGCCCGGCACTCCTGCTGTCAACCCTATAGCTAACAGCACAAAGGCATCTCTCACCACCATCCCGGCGATCTGCTGGTGCGATGCCCCGAGAGCCATGCGGACGCCGATTTCGTTTCTGCGCCGCGCCACCATGTACGCGAGCAGGCCAAGCAGGCCGATTGCGGATAAAATCAGCGCCAGAAAGCCGAATGCGCCTGAGAATACGCTGAGCAGGCGCTCGGAGCGCAGGAGTGCGTCAATCAATTCTGTCTGTGTCTCGATCGCGATCACGGGAACCGCAGGGTCGATGGTCATTGAAATTTGCCGGAAAGCGCGCCCGAGATGAGCCGTGTCCATTGCTGCGCGCATCACAAAGTTCACGCGCCATCCGGGATGGCTGGCGGTAGCGGATGGCCAGAATATCGTCGGGTGGTCGGCCTCCCGCAGCGAATAGGATCGACTGTTCTTTACGACGCCGATGATCTGGTAGTGTTTCGTTGGCTTCGGACCGAGTCCGAATTGCTCACCAGTGGGATTCCGGTTGCCGTAAAACCGACGCACGAACAGATCGTCGACGATCACAGCATCGGAATCCTTGCCCATATCGCCGGGTGCGAAGGTGCGGCCGGCGACCAGAGGCACGCCGAGAGCTTCGAAAAAACCCTCGCTCACGTGATTCACCAAGACTGTATCGGAGAGGCTAAAGGTCCGACCGGGAAGATTGATGACCGACACGTTCGCATCTCCAGAGAGCGGACGCAGTTCGACCGTCGCTACGCGCAAGACGCCGGGGCTCGAAGCCAGAGCGCCGCGAAGCCGTTCGACATAGGCGCTCACCTGTTCGGGCTGATAGCCTGCGGTCCAGGGATTAACGGATGCATAGACAAGATTTGCTCGGTTGAAGCCAAGTTCCAGATTACGGAGGTTCGCCAAAGAGCGGCTTAGCAGTCCAGCCGCGACTAGCACGGCGAAGCTCAACGCGATTTGTGCGACCACCAATAGGCTCGGCAGGCGCAGGCGCCCTGACGCTACCGTGCGGTTGTTTGCTTTCAACGCGTCATGCAGGCTGGCCCGCGCAAGCATCCAGGCCGGAGCAATTCCACATAGCACTGCGGTAGCGAGTGACACGGCGCAGGTGAAACCAAGCACGTGCCCGTTGGCATGCAAATCGAAGCCGCCAATATTCATGTCTGCACGGATAAAAGAGTGCAGAGCATGGGCGAGCAGATAACTGAGCAACAGGCCCGCAGAGCCGCCCGCCGCCGCCAGCAGCAGGCTCTCAGTGAGGAACTGTCGAAACAGTCGCAGCCGAGCCGCTCCCAAAGCAAGGCACACCGCCGACTCACGCTGCCGGACAACCGCTCGCGAAAGCAAGAGATTCGCGACGTTGGCGCAAACGATCAGAAGGATCAGGCCGACGAGCAAGAACAAGATCCAGAGGGCACGCGATTCATCCGCTCTCATCGGATCGATGCCGCGCTGGCCGGGAAGCGCGATCAGTTTTGGGACTTTATCGCCTTCCATATGGACTCCGGGGGGAACAACTAGTTGCTGAAACACAGCCGCGAGCTCTCGCACGGTCTGGCTCTCTGGCACCTCGGGTCTGAGCCGCCCCATCATTCGCACCCACCAATAGAGATCCGTGTCGCTGAAACTCTGATCCAGTTGCGCTCGTGGACTTAGAGCCCCCTCTGCAGCGAGCGGAGCGTAGAGATCGACCCATTGGCCGATCTGTAAACCGAAAAATCCAGGCCGAGCGACGCCAGCAATCTCGACGGGTACGTTGTTCACACGCAGCAGCTGGCCTAGTACATCGGAACGCGCACCAAACTGTTTCCGCCAGAAGCGGTCGCTCAGGATTACCAAGCGCGCCGAACCTACGCGATCATCGCTCCACGAAAACGGGCGTCCGAGTTGCAAAGGCACACCCAACCCGGCGAAAAAATTTGCACTCACGTATTGGAGCCGAAACTGCTCCGCTGGCTGCCTGTTGATCACTATGGCAGCCATGGAGGAATCGGAAAACCCGATTAGCGATGTGAATCCATGTTGCTGCTGGGCCAGCTCCCGGTATGCACGCGCCGCAACGGACGAACCTTGCATTCGGCGCTCATCACCTTTGGAATCGCCAGACATCATGTTGCAAAGTACATCCGGAAAACCGCGGTTCGTCCACTCGATCAATCGAAGGGACTGGGGATCTGGCACAGGGAGTGATTTGAGCAGGGCCGCGTCGACAAGGGTAAAAATTGCTGAATTTGCCCCGATCCCCAGCGCGAGCGAAAGCACCAGCACCAAAGTAAAGAGCGGATTATTGCGCATTTGCCGCAGCGCATAGCGGATGTCTCGCAAGCACAATTCGACAGAAGTCCATCCCCACATGTTGCGTACCTCTTCCTTCATCAAAGTTGTGTTGCCGAAGGCCCTCTGAGCGGCGTAGCGGGCTTCCTCCGCTGACAGGCCATTCTCTTCCTGCTCAGCGGCTTCCAATTCCAGATCCGAACGCAGCTCGCGCTCCAGATCCTGCTCTCGTTCTTTTCGCCGCCAAAACATGAATCGCCTACTCGTATCTCAAAGCCACCATCGGATCAACACGCGAGGCACGTCGGGCTGGAACGAAAGCCGCAGCAAGCGCCACCCCTAGCAGTACGGCGGAAACCGCGACAAAGATGGCTGGATCGGTCGCCTTTACTTCATAGAGCAGGGTTGCCATCAGACGAGTCAATAGAAGCGATGCCGCCACCCCGATCGCTACGCCGAGCAGCACCACCTGCAAGCTTTGGCTCAATACGAGCTTTAAGACTTCTGATGGGCGAGCGCCGAGTGCGATTCGGATTCCAATCTCGTGCGTTCTTTGTGTGACCGAGTACGCGATCACGCTATAGATACCCACTGCTGCCAGGGTCAGAGCAAGGAGGCCGAAAAGTGCCAGCAGGCAAGCAGAGAACCGGTCCTGTGCGACCGAGGAGGTGACAATGTCCTCCATCGTCCGAACATTGGAGACCGGTTGATCTTTATCGACCGCCAGCAATTGGCGGCGGACTACTTCCGCCAATTGCATCGGGTTGCCGAGGCCGCGCACGACAACATTGAACGAATCGGATGGTTTCTGAAAGAATGGCTCGTAAACCTGTGGAGGAGTCGAAGCCTTCAGGCCCGCCTGTTTTACATCGCCCACGACCCCGACGATCTCACGCAGGTAGGTCGGCCCCGAGATATCCAAACGCTTTCCGATGGGGTCTTCCTTTGGGAAAAATCGTTTCGCCATCGTTTCATTAATGATGACCGCAGGCTGGGCGGTCGCGACATCGTGCTCTGTGAATAGGCGCCCGCGCATGAGCGGAATTCCCATCGCCTGAAAATAAAACGGAGTCACGCGGTAGTAGTTGGCCGTGGTTCCGGCATCCGGCGCTCCAATTGGACGCCCATCGAATCGGATGCCAACATCGGACACGTCGGAAAACGGAAGCCCATCGGATACTGCGGTTTGGCGCACATCGGGCACAATCCGGAGTTGCTCGATCAGGCGCTGAACCAACTGCGTCTGCTGATATGGCTCTCTATATTTGGCGGGCGGTAAGTTGATCGTCGCCGTCAGAACCTTTTCGGGATTAAAACCGGGGCGCACCTCAAGTAGCCGCCAGAAACTTTTAAGAAGGAGTCCAGCCCCGGCCAACAGCACCAGCGCAAGCGCAACTTCCGAAATCACCAAGGCGCTTCGCACGCGAGTGCGCATCTCTGCTCCCGCAATTCGACTACCCGCCTTCAGCGAATCCTGAAGATCGCCGCGCGCCAGACGGAGCGCCGGGGATAACCCGAAAACCATACCCGTAAGGGCCGATAAACCCAGGGTGAACAGGAGGACCTTATAGTCCATCGTGGCTTGGTCAAGGCGCGGGATGCCTGCCAGAGACAGTTCTTTCAGCGCGGCAATTCCTCCAGATGCAAACAAGAGGCCAAGCGTTCCGCCCATCAGCGAGAGGAGCAAGCTTTCAGTCAGCAACTGTTGAATAATGCGCCAGCGGCCGGCGCCCAGAGAGGCCCGGAGAGAAATTTCCTTCTGCCGCGCGGAACCTCGCGCCAACAATAAATTGGCGACATTTACGCATGCGATGAGTAACACAAAACCGGCCGCACCCAGCAGGACGTACAGAGCGGTCTTGACCTCTCCTACGTAGTAGTCCAGCACTGGAAAAACATTCACGCTCCAAACCTGCGGATGCTGCAAGCGCGGCATAATCAGATCCATCTCGGATTGCGCCTGATCCCGTGTCACGCCCGGCTTTAAACGGCCGACGCCCCAGATAAAGTGGCCGCCATCGAAATCCTTGGGCGTGAATCCCATCGGCTTCCAGATCTCCGCATCATGAGGAAAACGGAAGCTCGCCGGCATTACCCCGACAATTGTGTATTCGATATCGTTCAGCTTTATCCCTGTGCCGATTACGCGCGGATCGGCTCCGAAGCGCCTTTGCCATAGACTGAAGCCCAACAGCACCACGCGATCATTCCCCTCTGTCTCCTCCTCTGGTGCGAAACTGCGGCCAAGCATAGGTTGAACTCCGAGCAATGCCGGAAGATTGGCGCTGACGCGTGCCCCGGAAATCCGCTCCGGACGATCTGCGCTGGTCATGTTGAAGGCGACGCCCACGAAAGCCGCTATTTGCTCGAAGGCTCGACTCTGTTCCCGCCAACCCAGAAAGTCCTTCGGTGTTGCCTCGAAGTGAGGAAAACGGGGCAGCCATTTTTCATCGAGAATCATAAGGCGGAGCGGATCGCGGAAGGGCAGAGGCCGCAACAGCACGCCGTTCACCACGCTGAAGATCGAGGTATTGGCACCGATGCCAAGCGCAAGTGCGAGCAGCGCAACCGACGTAAATCCAAGATTTCGTCTGAGAGTTCGCGCCGCATAACGCAGGTCCTGTTTTATTTGTTCCAAAGAACTCCATCCCCACATTTCGCGCACCTCTTCCTTGACCACAGTCGTGTTGCCGAATGCCCTCTGAGCGGCGTAGCGGGCTTCCTCTGCGGAGAGCCCATTGTCCCGTTGCTCAGCGGCTTCCAGTTCCAAATCCGAACGCAACTCGCGCTCCAGATCCCGCTCGCGTTCTTTTCGCCGCCACCACATACGCAATGCGTCACTCGTATCTCAGAGCCACCATGGGATCGACTCGCGCTGCGCGATTCGCTGGCAAATAACCTGCAATGGCGGCTATCGCCAACATAATTGCCGCTGAGATTCCCAGTACTAGTGGATCTCGGGGCGTGAGCCCGTAGAGCAAAGCAGCGGCAAAACGCGTGACCGCCAGTGCTCCAAGAATGCCGAAGGCAACGCCCAATATTGTGAGCGATAGACTTTCGCGCAATACGGTACCGAGAATCTCGATTCGTTGGGCGCCGAGAGCCATCCGGACGCCTATCTCGCGCGTGCGTCTGGACACGTTATAGCTAATCACTCCATAGAGGCCCATCGCCGCCAGCGACACTGCGAAAATTCCGAAGAAACCAGCGAGCCATGCCGTCAGTCTCTCCTGAGCCATGGATTCGTCGATTTGTGCAGTCAGCGTCTTAACGTCATAAACCGCCGCATCCTTGTCGAGGCCGCTAACGATTCTTCGAATGGATGCGCCCAGGCTCAGCGGAGCCAAGCCGGCCTGCACGTATAACGTTGCCTGCCCGAATCCTGCTCCCGCTTGAGCGAACGGCAGATAAATGATTCTCTGTGCTTCATCACGCATGGTCCGGTATTTTGTCGCCCGGACGACCCCAACGATCTCCATTTCGGGCTTGCCACCTACGCCAATATGCTGCCCGATTGGATTTCGCATTCCGAAAAAGTGACGCACGTAGGGTTCGTTGACGATTGCAACGCTTGGCCCTGCTGCATTGTCTTGGGCATCAAAATCACGGCCTTGGAGCCGGGCAATGCCGAGGGTCTGAAAGAACTCAGGACCGACGGCGTTGAACTCCGAGAACACATCCTCGTTTGGACGCGGCTGGTAGCCTGGCGGAAAGAGATCTTCATTCTGGTAGTGGCCGCTCATCAACCCGGAATCGATGAAGCTCGCGGCGTGCACGCCAGGTACTGCACGCACTTGCTCCAGCAATCGATCGTAAAAGCTGCGTACCTGACCTGAGGTGTAGCCTATTTGACGCGGGTTGAGGGAAAGCTGGAGAACATTATCACTACGGAATCCAGAGTCCGCCGAGCGCAGGTTACGCAAAGTACCCGCAAACAAGCTGGCGCCTACCAGCAGAATGACCGCAAGAGCAACCTGGCCGATGAGTAATGCAGCACGAAGTCCCAGCCGCCGGGAGCGGTTTGACTGGGCGGCATCATTCTTGATCGCGGAAGCAAGCGCACGCCCGGTGGTTTGCCAGGCCGGGGCTAATCCAAAGAGAATTCCCGTAATGATTGATGTCGCGAAGCAGAACGCCAGCACGCGCCAATCCATTCGCGGCGCTAGGCTTCGAGTGGCAGGAAGGATTTGTACAAGTAGTCCGGTGCTTCCGAAAGCCACAAAAATGCCGAGGATGCCGCCGGCAAACGCCACCACTGTACTCTCCGTCAGCAGTTGGCGAATGATACGGCTGCGACTCGCTCCGATTGCGAGACGCAATGCAATTTCCTTTTGTCTCGATATCGCCCGCGCGAGCAAAAGGTTCGCGACATTTGCGCAGGCGATCAGCAGCACCAGCGCAACCAGGATCATAAGTGCCAGTAACGGTTTGGAAAACTGTTGCTGCAATTTGGAAAGCCCTTGGCTTCCGGGCAACAACGCCAGGTGCACGTGGTCGCTGGACGCATGCTCACCATACATCTCGGCAATAATCCGACGAACCAGCGCATCTGCCGCAGCCTCCGCTCGCTCCCGGCTCACGCCTGGTTTCAGGCGCGCCATGGCGGGCATCCAAGTCGCGTCGCGATTTTCCAGCATCATGCCGGGCAGAGATAGACGGTCCATGAGCCGAATAGGAACCCAGATATCCGGCGCGATTCCAACTTGCGTGCCAAAGAAATCGGCCCCCATAATGCCGATGATCGTGATCGGATACCCGTTGAGCCGGATCACTTGCCCAATCAAATCACGATTACCGCGGAATCGTTGCTGCCACAACCGATGACTGAGAACAGCGACCGGGTGAGGGTCGCCTTTGAGATCGTCTGCCGCCGAAAATGTCCGCCCGCGCTCAGTAGCGACCTCAAGTGCGGGGAAGTAATTACCTGAAACCAAAGCAACTCTTACGGGCTCCGGTTCCCCTCTTGTATTGAGCTTGAGAAGATCGGAGATGTAAGTGAAAGGCCCCGCAAACACTTGATTTCTGGTGCGCAGGGCCTCGAGAACAGGGTAGGAGAAGCGAGTTTGCGGCTCTTTTGCGTTTCTGGAATCGCGAACTCCTAATACGACCAATGCTTCAGGATTTGGTACCGGCAGCGGCTTCAGCAGCACGGTATACAGCAGGGTGAAGATAGCCGTGTTCGCTCCGATGCCAAGTCCGAGCGATAACAAGGCCGTAGCCGTGAATACTGGAGCCCTGCGCAAAGTTCGCAGCGAATAGCGAACGTCTTGCCAGAACCGTTCCAAAGAACTCCATCCCCACATTTCGCGCACCTCTTCCTTGACCACAGTCGTGTTGCCGAATGCCCTCTGAGCGGCGTAGCGGGCCTCCTCTGCGGAGAGCCCATTGTCCCGTTGCTCAGCGGCTTCCAGTTCCAGATCCGAACGCAACTCGCGCTCCAGATCCCGCTCGCGTTCCTTTCGCCGTCGCCAGCGCATTTCAGCTTTCCTCAGCCGGCCACATGATGCGCGCGATCGCTCCCGTCATCTGCTTCCATTTCGATTCTTCCGTGACGAGCTGTTTCCTGCCAGCGGGAGTGAGCCGGTAATATTTGAATTCGCGTTTCAGATCCTTTCCGGCAGGCTCCCATTTCGCCGCGATCCAGCCTTTGCGTTCGAGCCGATGCAGCGCTGGATAAAGGGACCCGTGCTCGACCTGGAGAACTTCATCCGTGGCCCGCTGGATATGTTTCGCGATCTGGTGCCCGTGAGCAGGACCAAAGAGCAACGTGCGCAGGATCAGCATGTCCAGCGTCCCCTGCAACAACTCGATCCGGGTGGAAAGTTCTTTCGACATGTACTCAGAAGACATTCTACCCAATTTTCGCTCTGTGTGGGTAGACGATCTTCCAAGATTCTGGTTAGCAGATTTCGACGGATTACCTCGATCTTAATGTTCGGAATCATCGCCCAGATCCCCTTCGTGTTGTGCCACGAGAAATCGTGGATATTTCTTTAGGCGAGGCAACATGAACAAATCAAACGACTTCATTGTAGACGCTGGTTTAGTCCTCGACGCCATCGGCGGCGAGACTCTCAGTGGATCAGGCTTTGAAACCGAAATTCCCGAACCCGAATTCGTTTCGCCGGATTTCGAACCACAAGGTACGGGGAGGTAGACGTAAATGGCTGCCCCAACATCTGCATCAACCCGACCCTTTCCCGAAAAGCCCCCGCGCGATTTCAGGCAAGAGGTCACTGACAGCATCGTCCAGATGCTCGAAAAAGGCGTAGCCCCGTGGCAGAAACCGTGGGAGTCAGGAGCCAGTTCTCTCGGAATTCCCGTCAATCCTACTTCCGACCGTGCGTACCGCGGCGGTAATGCGATCCACCTCATGGCTACTGGGCTTCGAAACAATTACGAAGACCCACGATGGATGACCTACAAACAGGCCGCCGACCAGGGCTGGCAGGTGCGCAAAGGCGAAAAGGGAACACAGATTGAATTCTGGGAAGTGAAACCTGCTAAGGAAGACGCGCCGGGTACAACCGATTCGAATGGAAGCAAGGGCACCGCCGGCGAGGCTGGTGATCGATCACGATTCATTCATCGGGTCTACACGGTTTTCAACGCAAAGCAAATCGACAAAATCCCCCCGTTTTCGCCAGCACCGCGTTCCGGCTTTGAAGCGATCCAGGCAGGCGAGCAGATCCTTACGAACTCCGGCGCGAAGATTGCGCACGATCAACCGGATCGGGCGTTTTACAGTCGGGTACAGGATAGTATCCACCTGCCGCCGAAAGACGCCTTCAAGGAACCCGGCGGGTACTACGGCACGGCGCTTCACGAGCTTGCGCACTGGACTGGCCATCCCTCTCGGCTGAACCGGCCGACTCTCAACGAATCTTACCGATTCGGTGACCAGAACTATGCCCAGGAGGAACTGCGCGCAGAACTTGCAAGTGTCTTCCTTGCCGCGGAGCGAGGAATTCCGCACAATCCCGAACATCACGCAGCGTACGTAGGTTCGTGGGTCAAGGCATTGAAGGAAGACAAGAACGAAATCTTTCGGGCCGCACACGACGCGTCCGCTGCGACAGATTTCCTGTTGACACTTGAACGAGATCGCTCGCTGGCTGATGAAGAACTTGCGGCTGACGCGTCGGCCGCCCCCAAGTCAATCCTGGAACAGACAACTGCGGATATTCACCGCGACCGCGAACGTCTCGATGAATCCGTCCCGGAGACGCCTGATGACAGTTTGGAACCGGCTGCCCCGGTTCAAGAAACAAGCGATCAGGTTGCGCGGATGGAACCCGGCAGCGCCACCGTCAATACTCAATTGAAGCAATCCGGTACAGAGCGGAGATCGACGATAGGCACTGCGATAGTGGCAGACGCTCGCACGAACGGCTCTCTGGCTGAGGCACAGTCGATCACAGCAGAGGCGTTGGGTCCTAAAGCCAAAGCACTTAGTGCCCAGACAGAAAGCGGTGCGTATCGAGGGCCGGTGATTGGGGAGACGGACCGGTTCATCATTCAACGGCAATCCAGCCGTTTCAGCGTCGCCCATCCGAGAGACCTTCTCGATCGGCAGCCAAACGTTGGTGAAAACGTGAGCATCAACTATTCCGAATTCAAAGGCTCGGTTCGGGAATACCGCGAACGATCCAGATCCCAGGAACACGCGCGATAGCCCGGTGCCGCGATGCCATCGAAACAGCCCCACCTTTATCGGACCCCTCGTGCTCCGGGGTATCTGGGCGGCTACAACTGGCGGGCGACAGGTTCAGGTCTGCTCCTTCTTCTGATCGTCAATCTTGTTGCCACGCAGTACATAGCCGCCCGCTTCCAATACCAGCCCGCACTCGGCGCGCCGTTACTCCGCACTGCACGCGGTGGGATTTATCAGCCGTTCGGATGGGTCGTTTGGGGCTGGTGCTACTCCATGTCACGCGACCTTCGAATTCGTAAACCTTTCTTTGAAGGCGAGCTGATCGTGTTCGTCGGGAGCACCCTCTGTATGGCGGGCTTCTTCGTCATGGCGAACCGCCGAGCCCGCAAGCTGATGGAGAACGCCGAAGACTTGCACGGTTCCGCCCGCTGGGCGAGCGAGCAGGACGTTAGAGAAACCGGACTCTTAAGTGCGAACCGTGGAGCCTATGTCGGCGGTTGGTGCCGCGAGGGCAGCCACCGGCTCAACTACCTTCGTCACAACGGACCCGAGCACATACTCGCATTCGCTCCGACCCGAAGCGGGAAAGGTGTGGGTCTTGTCATCCCGACGCTGCTCGCGTGGGAAGAAAGCGCGGTGGTTTATGACATCAAAGGCGAGAACTGGGCCAAGACGGCAGGCTTCCGCAAACAGCAAGGTCATTTGTGCTTCAAGTTCTCCCCTGTCGAGGACGGAAACTCATCGCGATTCAATCCTCTCGGGGAAGTCCGGCTATTCACGCCGCGCGATGTGAGCGATGCGCAAAACATTGCCAACATGATTGTTCGTACCGGGGAGGACAGCCCGCAAGAGCGGTATTGGCAGGATGCCGCGGCATCGATCACGACCGGAATGATTCTACACGTCTGCTACGAGGCTGCTTTGGAAAAGCGCGGCGCGTGTCTCGCCGACCTCTCTCATGTTTTCACCCGGCCTGGCAGCAGTTTCAGGGACACATTAGGCGAACTTTTGAATTTTGAACATGATCCCGGATTCCCGCACGGCTGGCAGATGCCGACTGGGGGAAGGACTTCCACTCATCCCGTGGTCCGCGAGAAGGTTCAGGAAATGTTGGACAAGGAGGACCGCGACTTCGGCGGAGTCCTCTCGACAGCGAAGACGGCGCTGACACTGTACAGCGACCCGCTGGTAGCCAGGAACACTTCCGCCAGTGATTTCACGATTGATGATCTAGTGAATCACGAACTCCCGATGTCGTTGTACCTGGTGGTTCCTCCTTCAGACAAGATCCGATTGCGCCCGTTGATTCGCTTGATGTTCACGATGACGGTTAACCGGTTGACCGAGCGGATGCTTTTTGAAGGAGCCGAACAGAAGAGCAACAAGCATCGCTTGTTGCTTCTCATTGACGAGTTCCCCTCGCTGAACCGAATGGAGATTTTCGCGGATGCTCTTTCCTACATGGCGGGTTATGGGTTGAAGGCGTATCTGATTACCCAGGACATTCGGCAAATCGTGGATGCCTATGGCAATAACGAGAGTATCGTTTCCAACTGCCACGTTCGCATTGCGTTCGCACCGAACCAGTTTGAAACGGCTGATTTGCTCTCCAAAATGACCGGCACGACCACCGTTGCCAAGGCCAGCTACAACTACAGCAGTTCGCGTTTCGCGCCGGTGATGGCGCACGTGAATGCCAGCGTCGATCACATTGAGCGCCCGTTGATGACGCCAGATGAAGTGTTGCGACTCAAGCCGTCCCAGAAACAGGGCGACGGAATTTCGGAACGGATCGTTGCGCCGGGTCAGATGCTCATCTTTGTTAGCGGACATTATCCGATTCTCGGTACTCAAATGCTCTACTTCCTTGATCCGGGGTTGGCCGCGAGGGCTGCTATACCTCCGCCAACTGCGTTGCTCACGTTGGAAGACGGCCAAGCAGAACCGCAGAAGGCGTTCAGCCGAACACGCCATGTAGTCAGCAAGCCCGAAACACAAAATTCAGAATCCGATTTGGATTCTGAAGCGGCTGAAGGTTTTCTTGAAGAACTTGAACTCATGAGCGAGGAGCACGAAGAACATGCAGAAGAACCGTATTGAAGTAGTGGGTTACCTGGCAGCGAAGCCGGCCGTTCGCTATCTGCCTTCTGGGACGCCAGTGGCAAACGCGAGACTAGGCGAGAGCTACTCGTATAAGGACGGCGAGGGCAAGGTACAGAAGCACACGAACTGGCACAGTCTCTCCTTCTATGGCGATCTGTCTTCGGTGGCCGCCGGCTATGAGAAAGGCGACAACCTTTTTGTCGAGGGTAGCGTCGAGCAGCGCCAGTTTGCGCCGAAGAGCGACGGGGTGAAACGGACCGTTCACGAGATCATCGTGCGCCATTGTCATCTCATCGCCGAGTCTCGCGGACTCAACGGCATGGCTTATATTGCGGCCAGCGAAACGCCGCTTCGCGAGGAGATTCAAGACATAGATTCGGCAGGCATGGAGGATCAGGGTGACCCTTGGCCTGTTCGCTAGACCAGGGACGAGCCGCTTCAGTGTTGCAAGGAGAATAAGCGCATTCTGCTTGCTTATTCTGTTCGTTCTTTTCCAGATGTCGGGAAGCCTCGGCATGCGCATCAATATCTCTCCTTCACTCCCTGTCGGGCTTTACGTAACGACTTCGGACACGAGTTCGCGCCTTGTTGAATTCTGCCCACCTGAACCCTATGCACGATTTGCGATCGTTCGCGGCTATCGAGAGGCTGGCAACTGTCCTGATGGCGCCGCACCTCTTCTCAAGCCGGTCATTGCGGAACCGGGAGATGTGGTCGAAGTTTCTCAGCGTGGGCTGATAGTCAATGGGCGCGTAATTCCGAATACGGCTGCGGTCCCGACCGACACAAAGGGCCGACCACTGAACTCGTGGCCGCTTGGTCGGTACCAAGTCGGCGCTGGAACCCTCTGGGTAGCGTCCTCGTACCACCCTCGAAGCTTCGATAGCCGCTACTTTGGGCCGATTGCCCAAACGACGATTCGCGACCATCTGCGGCCCCTTATGACTGGTGGCAAATGAATGGGCGCTGCGCTTTTCGCCTCGCGATCTGCGGCGGAACAGGCATCGCCTTCTCCGCCGCACAACCCGCTGGGATCATGTGCTCAGTCGCTTTTCCCGCGCTGGTGTTGAACGCCAAGAGCAGACGCGAAGCGTTCTACGTCGCTGGTTGCTACTACGCCGGAGCGTCGTGGCCCGTCGTTACTGCGGTCCGTAATTTCTTCGGGGCCGACGCCGGCATCTGTGACGGGATTTTACTCTGGAGTGCGGCGGCTTTCCTTCTCTCGTCACCGTGGCTTCTGCTCTGGACCCGTGAGCGCCGTCAACTCTGTTGGCGCGCTCCGCTGTGTCTTCTCCTTACCGTTGTACCTCCCATGGGATTGATCGGGTGGGCTTCGCCCTTAACCGCGGTCGGTTACCTTTTTCCAGGTACCTCATGGTTCGGAGTTTTGGCCGTGATGATGGCGGTCGGGAGCTTGGCCGCGTTCCCGAAAACTGCCGCTTCACTCACCGTGTTGGTCGCGGCAGTCGCGAATTTTACTTATAGCGGACCGGCACACCAGATTCCATGGGAAGGCATCAACACGCACTTCGGCGGAATATCCCACGAACGAACGACCGCGTTAAAGGACCTGAGCGCTGCTGAAACCATTCAGCGATTAGCTTTCGCGTCCTCGGCGCGCGTTGTCGTCTTCCCTGAAGCCATAGTTCCGAACTGGGGCGCTGCCACAGACGCCTTCTGGTGCGGGTTGATTTCGCAACTAAGCAAGGCAGGCAAGACAATCATCGTCGGCTCGAAAATCAGCGTTCCGGCTCCATCGGCCCAGTTCAGTGCAGACGACTTCGCTGCAAGCATCGCCATCCTTCGGGCCACGAGATCGATACCTCGGATGCCGGTTGCGCCAAATCCTGCTGCCAGCTTCAGGAACGTGCTCATCATGCGCGGTGCTGATAAAGGCCTCTTTGAACAGCGGGTGCCGGTACCGCTCGGAATGTGGAAGCCAATGAATAATGATGGCGTCCAGCTTCGCCTGACCGGCTCCGGAGTTTTATCCGTCGCTCGCGAGCGCGCCGCGATCCTCATTTGTTACGAGCAGTTGCTTTCCTGGCCGATCCTCACGTCCATGATGGCCCACCCTACCGTGCTTGTGGCTGTGGCGAACGATTACTGGGCAGGCGGCACAACGATCCCCGAGGCTCAATTGGCAGCCGTTCGCGCGTGGGCTCGCTTGATCTCGATTCCTTATGTCTCGGCGACAAACCTCTAACAACGAACAACTCAGCCTGTTCGCTGAACCTACCGATGCTGTTGAAATTGATAACGTAATAACGGAGTCATCCGATGTCTCAACCAAACGAAATGACGCCCCTCGGAATCAAGATCCTGGACCATTGGAAGCTCTATCGCCCGAAGATGGTGGAGGCGTTGAGAAAGGAGAACCGCCTGCAGCAGGCGGTGATCGCAGCCCAGGAGCTGACGACCGATCTCCTACACGACTTGGCCGTGGCGAAGAAGATGGACTACCAGATGGCGTGGGAGATCGCGACGAGAGAGTGGGCGTTTCTGCCGGACGAGGAGGATCAGCCGCAACTCTCATTCGATCCGGCGACGCTGAGCCCGTCTCAACGCTCTCCCGCGACTTCCGAATAACGGACCGCCATGCGGTGGGTGTCGGCAGCCCAAAAGAAAAGGTTTCAGCGAACCTTGCCGCCATCGCAACAATAAAAAAGGTTGAGTCCGAGCAGCGGGAAGCTACGGGTGAGGAAAAGGCTGTCCTGGTCAGGTACTCGGGTTGGGGTGCCTTCCCGGCAGTATTTGAGCGTTTCCCCGCTCGCGAGTGGAAAAGCGTCGGGAACCAATTGCACGAGCTTCTGACGCCGGACGAATACGCCTCCGCGCGCGCATCCACACCGAATGCCCATTACACCTCTCCAGACGTGATCCGGGGCGTGTGGTCGGCCATGGAGCACCTTGGAGTGAGCCGAGGCGTGCATGTTCTCGAACCGTCGATGGGAGTCGGGCACTTTTTCGGATTGATGCCGGAGAGCATGTATGCCGGCACCAGAAGAACCGGCGTCGAACTCGATTCGATTAGCGCCCGGATCGCCAGCAAACTCTATCCTGATTCGAACATCCGAGCAAACCCGTTTGAGGAGAGCGGATTCCCTCAGAATTTCTTCGATGCCGCCATTGGGAATATTCCGTTTGGCAATTATCCAGTGTCTGACGCGGCGTATCGGCGAAGTCCGCATCTCACAAGGGCGATCCCCGATTACTTTCTCGCAAAGACCGTAGACCTCGTGCGTCCCGGCGGCATCGTCGCGCTCATCACCAGCCGGTTTTCACTTGACAAGCAGGACTCCGCCGTTCGGCATCATCTTTCCGAACAAGCTGTTCTCTTAGGTGCGATCCGGTTGCCGAATTCAACATTTCGGGCCAATGCAGGGACGGACGTGACCACCGATATCCTTTTCCTCCAGAAGCGCTCCGAGCGCACAAACGAGTTTGATGCGCCATGGCACAATCTGGCCGAAGTAAAAACAACCGAGGGCTCGATCCAGATCAACGAGTACTTCGCTCGTAATCCTGAAATGATGTTAGGCCGCATGTCTGTCGAGCGTGGGCAGTATGCGACACCCACCCCCTACCTAGCTGGTTCATTCGAGCCAGGCGATTTGAAGAATGCGATCTCCCGGTTGCCAGCGGGTATTTACGCAGATAGCGAAAAGCGGAAACCGACACTCTCGGCGACTGACGGCCGCGAAGCTCCGCAGATTGACGATGTGAAGGATGGCGGCATGGTGGACCGCGGCGGCCAAATCTATATTCGCCGTGGAAATCGGTTAGAGCCCCTGGAGGTGTCGGTATCCATCTCCGCGCGGATTACAGGAATGTTGCAAGTGCGTGATGCAGTGCGGGAAGTATTTCGGACACAGCTCTCTGGCGCAGCGGACGAGAGCGCGATGGCGAAGGCCCGCAGCGAGCTGAACAGCCGATACGACCTGTTTGTGTCGCGCCACGGCCCGCTGAGTGCGAAAGAAAATCTTCGCGCCCTCTCCGACGATCCGGACCAGCCGCTCCTGCTCTCACTGGAAGACTATGACATGCAAACCGGAAGAGCCGCCAAAACGGCGATCTTCTTCCGCCGGACCCTTGAACGATATACCCCAGTAGAAAAGACCGAAACGGCATCTGAAGCGCTGCTCGTGTCGCTCAACGAAACCGGCGCGATTAGCTGGGGCCGAATGGAGCAATTAACTGGACGCGCAGCGGCTGAAATGCAAGCCGAACTCGGAAACCTGGTCTACCTGAATCCTGATGGAGGACGCTGGGAAACCGCTGATAAGTATCTCAGTGGGAATGTTCGAGAGAAGCTGGTTCTCGCAGAGGCGGCGGGGCAGCTTGATCCTCGATTTCGGCGTAACGCCGAGGCGCTGCGCTCTGTTCAGCCATCCGATCTGGAGCCGACCGATATAGAAGCGCGGCTGGGTTCGCCTTGGATTCCCGCATCGGACGTCCGCGACTTTCTTGTCCAGGTCTTGGAAGTTCCGCGCGACAGCCTCAGAGTAGGATTCGCGGAGAGCATTGCCACATGGACCGTCGAGGTTGAATTCAGCGCCAAGTTCGTCGTCAACAACACGACGGTTCACGGCACGCGTCGTTTTCGGGCATCCGAACTTGTTGAGCACGCTCTGAACGGACGCACACCGACCGCGTACGACGAAGACGCGGATGGTAATCGCATCGTCAATCAACCGGAGACAATCGCCGCCCGCGAAAAGCAACAGCAGCTAAAGGACAGGTTTCGTGATTGGGTGTGGGAGGACAAAGATCGCGCCGCGCGTTTAGCGCACGATTACAATTACCGGTTCAATAATATCCGCTTGCGGGAGTTCGACGGATCGCACCTCTCCCTGCCGGGTATGAGTCGTACATCGCTTCGCGATGGCGATTTGGCTTGGCATC
>JAABUQ010004060.1_pt1 | contig 25628 bp, 23 predicted proteins | sample 5560001 | NCBI WGS metagenome assembly JAABUQ01 (sample SAMN10711888, study PRJNA513371) | rock metagenome | isolation source: Antarctica rocks | place: Antarctica: Victoria Land, Finger Mt nord | collected 2015-12-18
AGCTCTCCACGGCAAACATCCCGGCCGCCTCGCAAAGCGAGCAGCCTATCCACTGGCCAGATTTTACTCCGCCACGCTCAGCAATCCGCCGGCGCTCCGGTGGCCTGGTTTGTCACCGCCGTATCCACGTGGCGAAGGCCGGGCTGATCGATCTCGCAGGCGATGATCGCGTGGTGCTGTACGGTGCCTTTCTCGCCGTGGCGGGACGGCTTGCCGGAGAAGATCGCGAGCGTGCCATCGAACTCTGGGGGCGAAACGGGCGGAGGGCGTTCGAGTAGAGGCAGCCACCACATTGCTCACCCAGGGACTCCCCGATTGACCGCGCGCGGACTCCGCAGTTGGTCGGGCGTGGCGCCTTCTGATCACCCCGATGTGGGCGCGGGCTCGCTTGCCATGTTCTTAACCAGCGATGCCCTCGTACGTCGCCGCATGGACTCGCCGGCGAGCGTGAGCCGGTGCGCGTTGTTGACGATGCGATCGAGCAGGGCGTCGAGATCATGGGGCTGTCGAGGTAATCGTGCCAGTCCTTGATCGGCAGTTGGCGGCGAACAGGATCGCCCCGATCCGGTCCACGCGTCGACGATGTCGATTAGGTCCTGCTTGCCACCTAGCTCGGTCATCGGCACAAGGCCGAAATCATCGAGCAGTAGCAGCTCGACGCGGGCGAGCGCCTAGACCAACATCGCCCAGCCAAAATCGCTCTTGCCCAACGGGGCCCGTCCACATATGAATCGAAAACCGGACCCTTGTGATCCTCGCCAGAGTCAACGAGATTTCATCCCACTCTAGGACCCGACGATCCCCCACGGTCCGGCACCCACGACAACGCGACTGACGGCTTTGCCCGAGGCGCGGTCGACGAAGGTGACGTCGTTCGACGGCCCGTTCGCCGTGGCGAGCAGGCGGCCATCGCGGTCGATCGCGATGCCCCAAGGTCTGGCACCTATCCCGTCGATACGACCGACCACGGCGTGCCGCTTCGGATCCACTTCGAGCACCGCGCCGCCCCGGCCGGTCGTCACGAACAGCCGCCTGTCGGTTGCTTCGACCATCCCCATCGGCCGGAGACTGGCGTCCCCTCGTCGTAGGTCGATCTGGGCATAGAGCGCGCCCGTTTCGGCGGATAGCAGCGCGAGGCGGCCGCCGAATTCGGCCGCTACGAACACCGTCTTGCCGTCGCGAGACAGTAGCAGCGTGCGCGGGCGTCCCGCGACCGGGATCGTGCGGCGAAGGCGCATCGTGCGCGCGTCGAGCATGGCCACCCAGTCGGACCCTTCGCACGCCACGAACAGGGTTGCGCCGTCCCGGGTGACCGCGACGCCTTCGGGCTGGTCCCCCACGGTGCCGCTCTTGGGCGGCCGCGTCCCGTCGACGGCCACCTCCGACACCGCTCCGCCGTCTTCGTTCGATACGTAAAGAGTACGGCCGTCGGGGCTGACCGCGAAGGATTCGGGGTCGGTTCCCGCCGACAGGACGCGATCGAGCTTGCCACTGGTGAGGTCGATCACCGCGATGCCGTCGGCGCGGCGGTCGGGCAGCGGTTGGCGATCGTCGTCGACCCCCGGCCCCACGATCGCCGAGCCTGACACGGCGATGAACAAGGTCCGACCGTCGGGCGACAGATGCAGGCCCCGCGGCCGTCTTCCCGGGGCGAAGCGCGCCACCACCTTGCCGCTGCGCGGATCGAGCGCGACAACCGCGTCGCCGCGTTCGAGGGACACGTAGAAGCGTTCCGGTGGCGATGGGGAAGCTTCGCATGCGGCGAGCGCGAGCAAGGCTGAAAGCAAAAGGCGGCGCAAGCGCATCATTCGCCTTACGTTCTCGAGCGCGGCCTGTATACAACCAGGCATGACCACCGTCGCTTCGCTGCCCGACGACCTACGTCGCCTCGTAGGCGAACGGCACGTCCTGACCGGCGCTTCGCGGACCCGGCGCTTCCGCAGGGGCTACCGCAGCGGCGAGGGCCCGGTGCTCGCGGTCGTCCGCCCCGCCAGCCTGGTGCAGATGTGGCGCGCGCTCGGTGCCTGCGTCGCCGCCGACGTCTCGATCATCCTGCAGGCGGCGAACACTGGGCTGACGGGCGGCTCGACCCCCGACGGCGACGGGTATCCAAACGGCGTCGCCCTCATCAACACGCTCCGCCTCGACCGCATCCACCTGCTCGACGGTGGCCGCCAGGTGGTCTGCCTCGCGGGGGCGACGCTCCACGCGCTGGAGCGTCGGCTTCGCGCGGTCGAGCGCGAGCCGCACTCGGTGATCGGCTCGTCGTGCATCGGCGCGTCGGTGGTGGGCGGCGTATGCAACAATTCGGGCGGCTCGCTCGTCCAGCGCGGACCCGCCTTCTCCGAGTTGGCGCTCTACGCCGCGATCGGCGCGGACGGTCATCTTCGTCTTATCAACCACCTCGGCATCGCGCTCGGGGACGATCCCGAGACGATCCTGGATCGGATCGAGCGCGGCGCGTTCACCGCCGCCGACATCGCGCACGATCCCGCCAAACGCGCGTCCGACCACGATTATCCCGCGCACGTTCGCGATATCGCGGCGGCGACCCCGGCACGCTTCAACGCCGATCCGCGCTACTTGCGCGAAGCATCGGGCTCGGCGGGCAAGCTCGCGCTGTTCGCGGTGCGATTGGACAGCTTCCCCGCCGAGCGCGAGACCGCGACCTTCTACATCGGCGCGCGGTCTCCGGCGCTGCTGACTGAGCTGCGCCGCCACATCCTCGCGCGGTTCGCGCACCTGCCGGTCGCGGGCGAATACCTGCACCGCACCGCGTTCGACATCGCCGACGTCTACGGGAAGGACACCTTCGCTGCGATCGAGTGGCTGGGCACCGATCGGCTGCCCTGGCTGTTCGCACTCAAGGCCCGCGTCGATGCGCTCGCGGAGAGGCTGGGACTGCCTTGGTCCAACCCGAGCGACCGATTGCTGCAAGCAGCGAGCAGGCTCTTGCCCGATCGCCTACCTCATCGCATCCGCGCCTTCCGCGATCGCTACGACATCATTTGCTGCTCAAAATGTCGGGCGACGGTATCGCCGAGGCGCGCGCTTACTTAAACGCGGTCCTGCCCAGCGACACGGGCGATTTTTTCGAGTGCACGCCGTCTGAAGCGCGCGCAGCCTTCCTGCTCCGCTTTGCGGCCGCCGGGGCTGCCGTCCGCTATCGGGCGGTCCACGTCGACAGGGTGGAGGACATCCTCGCACTCGACATCGCGCTTCCGCGCAACGCGCGCGACTGGTTCGAGACGCTACCGCCCGAGGTCGAGTCGGCGATCGAGCACAAGCTCTACTACGGCCACTTCTTCTGCCACGTCTTCCACCAGGACTATGTGGTGCGAAAAGGCCACGACCCGCTCGCGCTCGAACACGCGATGTGGGCGCTGCTCGACGCCCGTAACGCCGAGTATCCCGCCGAACACAACGTCGGCCACCTTTATCCGGCCAAGCCCGCGCTCGCCGCCTTCTATCGCGCGCTCGATCCGCGCAACCAGCTCAACCCCGGCATCGGCCAGACGACAAAAGCACGTGACTGGGTTGGGGCGGAACGGCTCCTCCCGACCTCGGCCCGTTTGGGCGCGACCCGCTAAAAGCGCGCTCTCACCCCGCCCACAACATAGCGCCCGACCACGTCGTATTGCGACTGGAAGGTAGGGTAGAACTCGGTCGGCTGGGCGTTGTTCTGCGGCGCGAACACGAATTTGTCGGTCAGGTTGGTGCCGGTCAGGAAAACGGTCACGGGATAGTCGCCGCGCCGTATGTCATAGGACACGTTAGCATTGAGATACGTGACGGGTGCTATGCGGTTGTTCGCGACGAATACGGTCGGCTGGAGCGTGTAAAACATTTCGCCGATGTAGCGCACGTCGATGCCGATGTTGAACGGCCCGTGGTTGAAGTCGGCCGCCAGCGTGACCTTGTGCTCGGGAACACCTGTGGAAGCGACAGCGGCGTTCTCGATCACGATGCTCTTGGGCCCCGACTGCGTGGTCAGCGTCGGCGTGAAATTGCCCAGTAGGCGGAAATCGATCCGGTCCGAACCGAGCATCAGCCGATAATTCAGCTCATAGTCGAACCCATAGGTGACAAGCGCGGCCTGGTTGAAGGGCAGCTGGCTGATGTTGATCGGGAAGTTGGCCGCGCTCCGGTCCGAGAAGGGCAAGGGTCGGTTGATGAACGCGCATAACACATCGGTGCCGCCGCTAGCCTCGCACCGCTGGTTGAGATCGTCGGTGGCCAAGCGCGTGATCTGATCGCGAATCTTAATGTGATAATAATCCAGCGAGGCGCTGAAGCGTGGGATGAACGAAGGCTGCCAGATCGCGCCGACGGTGAGCGTTCGCGCCTGTTCGAAGGTAAGGTTCGAGTTGCCTTGCGTGAGCGTGATCGTATTCGTGTTAACGCCGGTATGAATGTCGTTGAACGTGCCGCGCGTCGAGGATACGCCCGCGAACAATTCATACAGTGTCGGCGCGCGGATGTCTTGCGAATAGGTGCCGCGGAACCGCAGGCCCTCGAAGGGCGTCCAACTCGCGCCGCCCTTCCACGCCCAGATGTCGCCGCTCACGCTATAGTTCACATAGCGCGCCGCCGCGTTCAGATCGAACGACTTGAAGAACGGCTTGTCGCGCAGGATCGGCACCGCGATCTCGATGAAACCTTCCTCGATCGATTGCGCACCGTTCGCCTTGCCGACATTGGTGCTGTTGAAGGTGAGGTTATAGGGGTTGGCGTTGGTCCTGAGGCCGGTCAGGTCGATCGGCTTGGAAGGGTCGTTGTTGCTCGTCTCGAGTAGCTTCTGCCGCCGAAATTCGCCGCCGAACGCCACGTTGACCGGCCCGGCGGGCAGATCGAACAGCGCGCCCGTGAAGCTCGCCGCCACATCGTCCTGCTGGTTCTTCACCCGGAAGGTCGAATCCTGCTGGAAATAGGCGTAGGAGGCGGCCGACGGCGCGCCGTTGCCGAACAGGTTCCACGGCACGCATCCCGGATACAGGCCGGGGTTCGTCAATGCGGTCCGGCACACGATGCTGCCATCGGGCGCGCGCACCGCGTCCAGCGCCGCGAACCAGCGCTGCTGCTGGAAATTGCCCGTATGGCGCGTGTTGAGTATCGATTCGCCGTGCGAATAGCCCAGCTGCCACTTGAAGTTCAGTAGATTGCCGTGCAGCCCCGTCAGGATCGAGAAAGCCTGATTGTTGGTGTAGGCGACCTTGGGTGTTTGATCCGCCTCGACGCGGCTGCCCACGAAGCGGTCGACCCCCTGCGCGATCATCGCGTTCCTTACGAAGGTGGGCAGGAACGCATTGTCGGAGAAAATCTGGAAGGATTGGAACTGCGTGCCCGCTGCCACCGTCACATAGCGCGTGTCGCTATCAGTGTAGCTGCCCTGGATGAAGCCTTCGATCCCGCCACCGAAATCATAGTCGGCGCGCGCGAACGATTGCTTGGTACGGAGCTTGCTCGTCAGCGTCGTCCCGAAGGTGACCGCGGCGTCCGCGCCGCCGACGTTGAAATTAGGTGTGCCCGTCGGCGTGCCGAGATCGGCCAAGTGGACGCCGTTCGCCGAAACCGGACCTCCGACCAGCGTCGGCTCGAAGGTATAGTTGTCGAGCGAGAAGGGCACCGTCTTCCCTGCCGCGTTGCGACCCAAGTTAATGAGCGTGCCATAGGTGCCGTTCGCGAGCCGGACGTTGAACGTCGGCGTAAAGGCGTTGTCGGCACACACACCCGCCGGGCACGGCCGCGCCGCGTTCGCGCCGACGTTTACATAGCCGCCGGTGAAGTTGCCGCCGAAGGGCCGCTCGCCGTTGTTGGCGATGCCGGGCTGGTAGAAGTAATCGAAGCTCGCCTCCAGGTGCAGACGGTCTTCCATTAAAGTCCGTCCGACGGCGATGCTGTAGCGCTCTTCGTGATCGTCGCCGCGCGTCGAGATGCCGAGCTGTCCCGCCGTCTTCACGCCGTTGAACTTCTTGTCGAGGATAAAATTGACGACACCCGCGACCGCGTCCGAACCATAGGCCGCGGACGCGCCGCCGGTGACGACATCCACCCGCTGCACGAGCGCTTGCGGGATGATGTTCGCGTCGGTCGTCCCGTCGAAGCTGGTCGGCGGCAGGCGCTGACCGTCGAGCAACAGCAGCGTCTCGATCACGCCCAGGCGACGCAAGTTCAGGTAGTTGCCCGCGCTCGGCGTGCCCGCCTGGCTGCTAGTCACGTTCGCGCCCGCGCTCTGGAAAAATTGCGGTAGCTGCGCGAGGCCCGCGGCGAGGCTCTCGGGGGCTTTCTTCAACAGTTCGGTCGAGCTGACGACGGTCACCGGCGTCGGCTGCGTGTAGCCGTTCGCCACGATCCGCGATCCGGTGACGACGATGTCGCCCTCGCCGCCCGCCGCGCCCTTGGCGGACGCGGTCGGCGTCGCGTCGCTGCCCGACAGGCCCGAAACCTGCCCGCCATTGTCCGGCTTGCCGCTTGGCACGACGGGGGACGCTTCCCCAGCGGGGATCGCGACGGTCTGCGCGCGCGCGAGGCCGCCCGTCGAAATCCCGGTGGCGATTAAGAGCAGCGTACGAACGTGGATGGCTCTCGTCATTCCAACCCCCTTTTTGCTGACCGGCATTTGCTGCCTTATTACAGTTACATCTGCATACTGTATTCAGCTAAGGTGGGTGTCAATCGGGGGTTTGGGTGATTTCTCAATCCGACAGCGGCCCGGTTGAATGCGCGCGAACGCCCGCCCGGCATTACCATTAATCCCCCGGGCGCGTGGCCCGGCTCCGATCATCGCGAGCTTCCTAAAACCGCCGCCAGCCGATACGGTGGATCGTGGTCCGCCCAGTGCCATCACGCCGCGCTCGGCACCCGTCATTGGAACCAAGATGCCGCTGAACAGCGCCGTCGCCGAGCCGTCCGAAGCCGCGACCCCCTCGACGCTGCGCACCCACCTCGCCCGAACACTACGCGCGCAGATCCTTGGCGGCCGCTTCCGCCCCGGCGACCGGCTGAACGAAAGCCAGATCGCGCGGGAGTTCAACGTCAGCCGCATCCCCGTGCGCGAGGCCTTGTCGCTGCTCCAGGAGCAGGGGCTCGTCCGCAATTACGAGCGGCGCGGCATGTTCGTCATGCAACTCTCGGCCGACGAGGTGCAGCAGATCAATTCGCTGCGCATAGTGCTCGAAGTCGAAGCGATGCGCCTCGCGCGCGCGCGCATGACCGCCGACGCGCTAACGGAGTTGACCGACCTCGTCGAGCAGATGGAAGCCTGGGACGGCCCGCTGATCGACGCCGCCGCGCTCGACCGCCGCTTCCACGCAGTCATCTGGCGGCGCGCGGGCAACCCCTATCTCGAACGAACGCTCGATTCCCTCACCATCAGCCTCTTCGCGCACAAGGCGCTCGAGCACGTCAGCCGCGAGATCCGCCGCTGGCGGCTCAATCACCACCGCACGCTCCTCGACTATGTCGCGGGCGGCGACGGCGATCCGCAGCACGTGCTGTTGACGCATCTGCGCATGGCCTACACCGATCCCGAACGCTTCTCGAGCCTCGCGCTCGGCGACGGCGGTCGGCGCGACATCCTTCATCCAGCCCCTGAGAGTATCGCATGAAACTGCTGCGTTATGGCCCTAAAGGGTCCAAAAACCGGGCTTGCTCGACCGCGACGGCTGTATCCGCGACCTGTCCGGCCACGTCCCCGAAATCAACCCGTCGACGCTCGCCGCCGCGCTCGCGTTCAGTCCTCTCGATCCCACGATCTTGCCGCTGGTCGACGCAGGCGTCCGCCTCGCCGAATCCGTCGCGCGCGTCGGCAAGTTCGTCTGCATCGGCTTGAACTATAGCGACCACGCCGCCGAGTCGGGGATGCCTGTCCCCGCCGAGCCGATCATCTTCATGAAAGCCACCTCGGCGATCATCGGCCCGGATGATGATGTGCTGCTGCCGCGCACGTCCACCAAATCCGACTGGGAGGTGGAACTCGGCGTCGTCATCGGCCGCGAGGCACGCTATGTCGGCAAGGACCGCGCGCTGGATTATGTCGCGGGCCTGTGCGTGGTGAACGACCTCTCCGAACGCGAGTATCAGCTTGAACGCGGCGGCCAGTGGGACAAGGGCAAGGGCTGCGACACGTTCGGCCCGTTCGGCCCCTATCTGGTCACGTTGGACGAAGTGCCCGACCTCGCCAACCTCAACCTCTGGCTCGACATCGACGGCGAGCGCGTCCAGCGCGGCAACACGGCCAGCCTCATCTTCGACGTGCCCCACCTCGTCCACTACGTCAGCCAGTTCATGAGCCTTCAGCCCGGCGACATCATCTCGACCGGCACCCCGCCGGGCGTCGGCAGGGGCATGAAGCCGCCGCGCTACTTGAAGTGCGGCGAGGTCATCACGCTCGGCATCGACGGGCTGGGCGAACAGCGCCAGCACGTGCGGCGGGCGGTGGTCGGCGAGTAAGGCGTCAGCGGGCGTAGATCGCGTGCGCGCCGGTGCGCGGGTTGGTGACAGTACTGGAGCGGGTGGCCCGCGTCCGCCGCGCCCGCCGGGTTGGCGATCCGCTCGGGCGCGGTGTTGCTCGCGTGTGACCGCTCCGCGAAGTGCAGCTGCCACAGCGCCGCCAGGCGAGGGCTGGCGCTGACCGTGTCGAAGGTCGAGGAGGCCGCCCCCTTGGTCCGGCCATTGGCGACCACCACCACGCGAGGCTGGACGGTGTCGATCAGCGCGGGCGCGTTGCCGTTCCCCGAACCATGGTTGTCCGAGAGCATCATGTCGACCGGCCCAATCCGGTCGCGCGGGCAGACGAGCTCCACCTCCTTGTTCCACGTCGTGTCGCCGAGCGACAGGACGCGCGCGCGGCCGTAGGTCAGCACGACTCCCAGCGAGCGGGGGTTCTCTTCGCCCCCCACGTCGGCCCCGCTCGGGGCCGCGCCGCACTCGGCGTGCGCCGCCCCGGCTTCGGCCAAGGGACGGGCGATGACCGCGCCGTCGCCGCTCACCGCCGTCACGGTCAGCGCGTCCACCCGGAAGCTGTCGCCGGCGCGCATCACGCGGTGCGGCCGCGCGCCGATCGCGGTGAGATAGGCGGGATAGAGTATCGCGGGCGCGGCGGCGTCGGGGGTCGTGCCCTCGCCCGCCAGCTCGCGGTTTGGTCCGTGATCGACGACTTCGCCCACCGGGAAGGTCCTGAGCAGCTCAATCGCGCCCCCGACGTGGTCGACATGATAGTGGGTGACGATCAGCGTATCGATCCGCGCCAGCCTTTGGGCCCGCGCGGTCGCCACGATCCGCGCCGCGCTCGCCTCGGCGCCGCCGCCCATCCCCGTCGGCCAGCCCGCGTCGATCAGCAGTGAATGCCTATGGGGCGTGATATAGAGCGTCGCCGTCCCGCCCTCGACGTCGATCACGATCACCCGCAGCGGCGGCTCGGGCGCGGCCCCGAGCAGCAGCAGCGCCAGCGCCGCCAGCCACCTCACCGCGCCGCGCTCGGGCGAGGACGCCGGTCGGCTCGGCGAGACCCCCGCCAGCGCCGCCTCGGCTCGCCCGCGCGTCATGGCAAGGGCACCAGCCGCGCGACCATGCCCGGGTTCGGATCGGACACCGCCTTGCCCGGCGCACCCCCGGTGGGAATCTGCAGCAGCACATAGAGCAGCCCATCGGGCCCGGTCACCACCTCGCGAACGCGGCCGAAGCGGTCGAACACCACCTCTTGGTCGACCACGTCCCGCCCGCGCACTTCCAGCCGCCGCAGCTGCTGCCCCGCCAAGCCGCCGATGAACAGGCTGCCGCGCCAGCCCGGATAACGGTCGCCCGCGTAGAAGGCGATCCCGCTCGGCGCGATGCGCGGCGTATACCAGGCGACCGGATCGTCCATCCCGGGCGCGCTCCGCCGAGTGATGCCGGGCTGCACGCCCATGCTGGCCACGCCCCAGCCATAGTTGTGGCCCGGTTCGATCACGTTCACCTCGTCGCCCCCGGCGGGGCCGTGCTCGGTTTCCCACATCAAGCCGCTCGCGGGATCGAAGGCGAGACCCTGCGGGTTGCGGTGGCCATAGCTCCAAATCGTCGGCACCGCGCCCGGCGTGCCCACGAACGGGTTGTCGCGCGGCACCGAGCCGTCGAGGTTGACGCGGTGGATCTTCCCGAGCGGGGTCGAGAGGTCCTGCGCGTTCCGCATCTCGCCGCGCTCTCCGAGCGAGAAGAACAAATGTCCCGCCCGGTCGAACAGGAAGCGCGCACCGTAGTGCGAGCCGCTTGGCGTGTAGAGCCCAGGCGGTGCACGGAACAGCTCCTGCGTGTCGGTCCAGCGGTTCGCGCCGTCGAGCTTGCCCCGGATGACGACCGTCATCGACGGCGGGCTGGCGTCGCCCACCGCTTCCCGAAGCGCGTCGGCATAGGCGAGGTAGATCCACGGCCGCTTGCGCTGTCCCGGCGGCACCGCGACATCGAGCATCCCCGCGTCCTGGCGCACCCACACCTTGGGCGTCCCCACCACCGCCTCGGGCAGCAGCCGCCCGCGCCGGTCGAGGATGCGCAGCGCCCCGCGACGCTCGGTCACCAGCGCGCGCCCGTCGGGCAGGAAGGCGATCCCCCACGGCGTATCCAACCCGCGCGCCAGTACCTCCACGCGGAACGCCTGCTTCCGGCTCCGCACCACCTGCCCGTCGGGATCGGCAATGGTGGCGGGCCGAGCGCTCTGATCGGCGGCGTGCGTGCGGAGGTAGGAAAGGATGCGGAACCGCTCGTCGTCGGTCAGCGCGTCCGCGAAGCCGCCCATCTCGGTGCCGGGCACGCCGTTCGCCAGAATCGCGCCCAGCCGCTCGTCGCTGAAGCGCGCGAGGCTCGCCCTGTCGAGCGGGGGCGCGCGGCCGCCCTCCAGCTTGTCGCCGTGACAACCCGCGCACATTGCGCCGACCGCGTGCGCGGGATTGAAGGGCTCGGTCGCGTGGGCCGGGGCGACCGAGGCCATGATCGTAACGAGCGCGGCGACGAGGCTGGACCGCGGCCGCCCCACGCGCAGCCCGCTCACCGCCCGGGCTTGTCGGGGGCAGGCGCGGGCGCGGGCTTGTCCCCGTAGTTGCGCGTGACGTAGGCAAGGATCTGGTCCAGCTCGGCGTCGCTCGCGACCGCGCCGTTGCTCGCCATCGTCTCCAACGTCTCCTTCCACGCCACCGGGCTCATCCGCTGCGCCGCGATCACGCCCGCCGAGTGGCAGCCCGAACAGACGCGCGCCACGAGATCATGCTCGGGCCCGGGCGCGAGCGCGGCCGCCGCGCCGGGCGATGTCGACGCTGGCGACGGCGGCGCGGCGGCGGGCGTTTGCGCCAACGCGGCCAAGCCGAACGCGAGCGCCACCGGCACGGCGATCAGAGCGAGGGCGGGACGAAGCATACACTAAGGCCTTTCAAGATTTGGACGCGGGTCACGGTAGGCGAAACGCGATCACCGCGTCGCTCTCGGGCTTGGCGCCGATCAGTCCGCCGCCCGTCGCCACGATCGCCACAAACTGTCTGCCCCCCGCGCCCGCATAGCCGATCGGCGTCGCCTCGGCCGACGCGGGCAGCCGCGTCTCCCACAGCAGCCGACCCGTGCGCGTCTCGAACGCGCGGAAACGGTCGTCGTCGGTCGCGCCCACGAAGGCGAGGCCGGTCGCGGTCAGCGTCACGCCGCCTAGCCCCGGCCGCCCGGTCGCCTGCTGCCCGGCGGGGAAGCTCTCGGTCACGCCCAGCGTTTGCCGCCACGCGATCCGCCCGGTGTTGACGTCAACCGCGACCAGCTGCCCCCACGGCGTCGGCCCGCACGGCAGATGCTTGACGGGATCCCAGAAGCGCACCGTGCCTGCGAGCGGACCTTGGTTCACATATTGCCCGTCCGCGCCCTTCACCAGCCGCATCGGCTGCGCGAGGTTGTTGATATTGACCACGTACAGCGACCACTTGGGATCGTAGGCGCCGCCGTAGTAGTTCACCCCGCCTTGCGTGCCCGGCAGCGACACCGTGTAGCGATCGACTTCGAGCGGCAGGAACAGCGCGCCGAGCTTCATGTGGTTGTCGTCCACCAGCCGCTCGCAATACTGCTGGTGATCGGCCACGCCGTGGTAGAGATTGTCGCGGGCAAGCGCGGTCTGCGCCAGCGGCTCGGGCAACTGCGGATAGGGCTGCGTCGGCGACAGATGCTCGCCCGGCACCGTGCTCGGCGGCACCGGCCGCTCCTCGACGCCGAAGACGGGCTCGCCTGTCACCCGGTCGAGCACGAACATCAGGCCGTTCTTGTTGACGCTTACCAGCGCCGGGATCGTGCGCCCACCGCGCCGCACGTCGATCAGCGTCGGCGGCGACTGGGTGTCGATGTCCCACACGTCGTGGTGAACCACCTGGAAGTGCCAGCGATACTTGCCCGTGGCCGCGTCGACCGCCACGATCGAACTCGAGAACAGGTTGTTGCCCGGCCGGTCGTTGCCGATGCGGTCGTTGTTCGGCGCGCCGAACGGCATGTACAGCAGCCCCCGCGCGACGTCGATTGTCATATAGCCCCAGACGTTGACACCCGATCGGTCGCGCCAACTGTCGCCGCCCCAGCTGTCGTGTCCAAACTCGCCGGGCCTCGGCACGCTGTGGAAGGTCCACACCAGCTTGCCCGTGGCGGCGTCCCACGCGCGCGTGTCGCCCGCGGGTCCCCGCCCGCCGTCCTTGCCGCCCGGTCCCTCGCCCGGCCCCGCGCCGGTGATGACGAGGTTGCGCCACACGATCGGCGGCGAGGGCACGATGTAGGACGCGGGGCCTGTCGTCATCACCTCGGGGGTCTTGAGGTCGACGGTGCCGTCGTTCCCGAAAGCGGGGTCCGGCCGCCCCGTCGCCGCGTCGAGCGAGATGAGCTTGCCCGCGCGCGTGCCCACGATGATCGCCGGGCCATGCGCGCCGTCGCCCGGCCAATAGGAGACCCCGCGCAGCGAGGCGGCGTCCTGGTTCGGTAGCGTGAACACCCAGCGCTCCGCCCCCGTCGACGCCTCGAGAGCGACCACGCGGCCATAGGGCGTCGGCAGATACATCGTTCCCGCCACCACCAGCGGGATCGCCTCGGACAGCTGCCACCGGCTGCTCGCCGCCATCGGCGTGCCCGGCTTCATGTGGTAGGTCCACGCGACCCTTAGCTTGTCGACGTTGCCGGGCGTGATCTCGGTCAACGGCACATAGCGCTCAGCCCCGAGGTCGCGCCCCGATCCCGGCCAGTCGCCGGGCGCGACATCGCCCGGCGCGGCGCGCGCGGCCGAGGCGGACATCAACGCGGCGATCGCAAACAACCCTATCCGCATCGCGCGCACCTCCTCTAGTTCCTGCTCGCCACGACCCCGCTACCGGGCAAGGTAAGCGCGTAGACCGTGTCCCCCGCCGCCAGCACGACATATTGCCTGCCGTCCAACATATACGAGATCGGCCCGTTCGACTGGTTCGCGCCCGCCTTATAGTGCCAAAGAATCGCCCCGTCGCTCGCGCGGTAGGCGATGATGTTATTCTGGTCGTCGCCCGTGAACAGCAGATTGCCCGCCGTCGACATCAGCCCCGGCCCGACCGTCGTGCCCGGGCTGCCCGCATTGGGGTAGACATGCGTCCAAACGTGCCGCCCCGTCAGCGGGTCGATCGCCATCAGGATGCGCTCGCTTTCGCCAAGACTACCGCCGCCGCCGCCCGCGTAGCCCGCCGGCTTGGGGCTGGTATCGTAAAGGAAGTAAAGGCTCATGCCCCTGACCGTATTGATGTAAAACAGCCCCGTCGTCTCGCTGTAAGTCGGGTTATACCAATTGGTCGGGTTCGAGTTGCCGATCGACCCCGTCGTTTTGGGATCGTTGTCGCGGTCCGAAATCGGCTCGAGCGTCTTAGGATTGATCCCCTTGACCCACTTCAGCCCATCCATATAGGGCATCGACAACAGCGGCTTGCCAGTTTCGCGGTCGATCGTCACCAGCCAACCATTGCGGCCCCCATAGGTGAGCAACTTGCGCGCCCGCCGGTCGATTACGCGCGTGTAGATAATGGGCACGTTCGTCCCGTCGTAATCATGCGTGTCGTGCGGCATCGCCTGGAAGTGCCAGCGCAGCTTGCCGGTCTCCACATCGATCGCCACCACCGAGGCGGTGTAGAGATTGTCCCCCATCCGCCCCTGGCCCGCATAGACCGGGTTGGCGTTTCCCGTCCCCCAATAGATCGTCTTCAACTCGGGATCGTAGGTGCCCGGCATCCAAGTGCCGCCGCCGCCGTGCGCGGCCGAATCGACATCGGGCCAGGTCTCGATCCCCGGCTCGCCCGCGCCGGGTGTCACGTAGAATTTCCACTGCTCCGCGCCCGTTTCCAGATCGAGGCTGAGCAGGAAGCCACGAATGTCCATTGCGTCGCCGCCCACCCCCACCAGCAGGTGGTTGCCCGCGACCACGGGTGCCGATGTCGTGAAATATTGTCGGCGCGCGTCCGCGATTTCCTTGCGCCACCGCTCCTTCCCCGTCGCGGCGTCGAGGCAGATCACCCAGTCGTCGGGGCCCATGAAATAGACCCGGTCGCGCCACATCCCCACGCCCCGGTTGCCGACGAGATGCCCGCCTTTGTCCACCCAGCGGTAGGTCCACAGCCGCTCCCCCGTGCGCGCGTCGACCGCGAACACGCGATTGGGGAGCGTTACATAGAGCACACCGCCCACCATCAGCGGCGTCGATTTCACGACCGGATTGGGCGCGCCGCGCTGCGCGCCGACATCGGCGAACTTCGAGGTCCATGCGATTTGAAGCGTTCCCACGTTCTGCGCGTCGATCGCCCTCAACGGCGAGAAACGCCGCCCGCTATAGTCGCCGTGGTGCGTCGGCCAGGCGTCCACCGGCGCTTGGCCGAGCCGCGCGGGATCGAGTTCGCCCGCGCGGGCGCTCACGCCGATGAGCAGCGCTACCGCCACCGCCAGCGCGCGCCTCACTTCAACGTGCCAAGATAAGTGACGAGGTTCGTCATATCCCGATCCTTCAGCCGGAACGCGAACGCACGGTGCCAGGCGAGCGGGTCGTGCAGCGTCACCCCCACGTCGGGCCCCCGCCGGAACGGATGCACGGCCCCGCCCGCGTCGACCAAAACCACCTTGAAATCGTCGATCTTGGTCACCGCGCCCTCGACCAACCCGTCCGGGGCGCGCACCACCGCGCGCAGCGCCCGGCTCGGGTGGTCTTCGCGCGCGGGCACCACCATCGTCCTCTGCAGTTCGAGCGGCTGGTAGCGCGCGCCCACGCCCTTGAGATCGCCCGCCGCCGCATGGCACCCCGTGCAGTTCGCCGCGAAATATTCCGCCCCCGCCGCCACATCGCCCATCATCACGTTGTTCGTGTTCTTGTACGTCCCCCGATTGGCGTAATTCTCCACCTGCAAGTGCAGATACTCCGCGATGTCGCGCCGCGTCGCCTCGCTCAACTGCGCGAACGGCGGCATTCCCTTTTCGGGCCGCCCCACCGCCAGCCAGGGGCCAAGCTTCTCGCCATGATCGTCGTGCAGAACCTGCGTCGAATAGAGCAGATTGGGCCCGATGCCGCCGCGCGCGTCGGGGCCGTGGCAGCCCGCGCAATTCTCGGCGTAGACCGGCTTGCCGCGCCCCGCCGCCGCCGCATCGGGCGCGGCGCCAAGGCCGAGGAACTGCCGGGTCGCCTCCACGTCGCCGTCTCGCGCGGACTTGCGGCCAGCGGCGCTCGTCCCCGCCTGCGTCGCCGCCGCCGCATCGTCGCTGGTGTCCTTGCGCGGTTGCGCCGACGCGAGCGTCATTGCCAGCAAGGCCAGCGCAGGCATCGCCGCCAGAAGGCGCGTCGATCGTCTCATCGAGCTTCCAACAACCGCTTCATCTCGTTCAGCGGTCCGGCGAAGCGCGTGTCGAGCCGCGCGCGTTCGGACGCACGGACGCCGTCGTCCGCCAGCGCCGCCTGATCGTAGAACAGCGTATAGGTCAGCCGCGTCCGCCCGCTTGCCACCGCCTCGGCCGCAAGCGTGCCGTGATACGCGGTCGCGCTCATCGCGCCCATGCTCTGCCAATAGGTGTAGGATGTCGCGGTCCGCGCCACCATCGCCTCGATGGTCGCGCCGTTCAGCCGCCGCACCGAGCCGACATCGCCATTCCCCGAAACCAGCTCGCAGCCGACTTTCAGCCATTCGCCGATCGCGCAGAAGCCACCAATCCGCGCCCACGTCTGCGCCAGCGGTCGATCGACGATGACCTCCTGGCGGATTGTCACATAATCGGCGGCGCGCGCCGGTCCGGCACCCGCGAGCGCCAACAGAGCGATAGCAGTCCGCGTCATTCGGCGCGGGCCGGCGGCTTGTAGTCGACCAGCTCGTCGACTGGGTGGTGCGCCGCCCACGCGATCCCGCGCAGCAACATCGCCTGCACCTGTGGGTTGGCGAAGTTCGCATATTCGTGCCCCTGCATCCAGACGAACGCGCGCGCGGGTTTGCCGCCGGGGAGGCTATGCTCATAGGTCCAGATTTGCGGCACCGTCTGGCCGACCCCGCCACCACGGCGTGAACTCGGCGTGTCATCGATCACCGTAGTCGCCAGCACGTGGATCGCAGGGCTGGTCGCCCATGCCATCTTGTAGAAGGACTCCTCGGGTTCGAGCGTGATCGCGGTCATCCCCTTCATCAACGGCGAGGCCGGATCGGCGATCGTGTAGGGCACCTTGGCGTCGAGCGTGTAGTTCACCTCGCCGTGCTTCTTCCCACCGCCGACCAGCGCCGCCATCGTCGCCGGGTCGGGCCCGCACAGCGCGTCGTGCAGCATCACGAGACCGCCGCCGCGCGCGACGAAGCCTCCCAAAGCCGCGCTCTCCTCCGGAGTCATGAACCCCATGTCGCCCTTGTAGACGACCATGACGTCGGTCTTCGCCAACTCGTCCGCCAGCGGCGCGTGGAGCGACCCGTCGACGACCGCGCCATGCGCCGTCAACACCTTGCTCCAGTCCGCCAGGAACTGAGGGTAATCGTGCTGGCCCGGCAGATGTGTCTTCAGTCCCGCGCGGATATAGACGCGCAAGCCCCCCAGGTTCTGGCCGGGGATCCGCGGCATCGCCGTTCTCGTCGACACCCCGTAGCGATCGACCCCCGGCGTGGCGGGCTGCGCCACCACCGGTGACGCCAGCGCGAGCGCCGCGAGCGTCGCCGCCGTCCACAAGCTCATCCTGAAGCCCTTCACGCGCGCGCCTCCGCTCATTTCACCGTCCACCCACCGTCGATCATGATGTCCGTCCCCGTCACGAAGCCCGACAGGTCCGAACAGAGATAGCAGGCGAGCGCGCCGATCTCCTCGACGCGCCCCCAGCGGCCGACGGGCAGGCTGGCGAGGAACTGCGCGTTCGCCACGGGATCGTTCATGACCGCTGTGTTCATCTCGGTCCAAAATGGCCCCGGGCTCATCGCGTTGACCGTGATGCCCTCACCCGCCAGCTCCAAAGCGAGCGCGCGCGTCAACCCCAAGAGCGACGCCTTGGCCGACGAATAGGCCGTCCGCCCCGGCAACGACACGTGCGCCATGATCGAGGTCAAGTTGATGATCCGCCCATAGCCCGTCCCCATCATGCCCGGCACGAAGCCCCGGCAGGCGAGAAAAGTGCTGATCAGGCTCGAATCGATGACGCTGCGGAACTCGGCCAGGCTAAACTCGATCAGGTTCTTGCGGATGTTGGTCCCCGCGCTGTTGATGAGGATCTGCGGGCGCGGGAAGCGCGCGTTCACCACGTCAACCAGCCGCACCACGTCCCCCTCGTCGATCAGGTCGGCGGTGAACGCGGTGGCCGTGCCGCCCTTGGCCGCGAGTTCGCCCGCCAGCGCGTCGAGCTTGCCCGCGTTGCGCGCTACGAGTGCGACGCGCGCCCCCGCGTCGGACAGCGCGTGCGCCATAGCGGCGCCCAGTCCCCCGCTCGCGCCTACGATCACCGCCGTCTTGCCGCTGAGATCAACCTTCAAGACGTCATCCTCGCTCGCATGGGTGCCGTGGACGGCCTCGCCTCCATCCGCTCGCCCGTAGGGTCGAAGAACAGCCACAGCACCGCGCCCACCGCCGCGACCCCAGCCATCAGCCGCAACACCGCGTTCCAGTCGTTGCCGTTGTGCTCCAGCATGACGCCCGCCACCAAGGGCGCCACGAACCCAGACAGATTGGCAAACATGTTCATAGCCGCCGAGACCGTCGCGGTGTAGTTTTTCCCTACCTCGACGCAGCTGTTCCAAGATATGGGCACGGTCAGATCGCCGCTGAAGCTGACAAGCGCCATCATCGCCACCACCCACGAAACGCTGTGCACGTGCGGCACCAGGAGAAGTAGCGCCGACACGGCGGTGAAAGCGCCGACCGCGACCAGGCGGCGCGGCACCGACAGCGGCAGCAGCCCGCTGATGAGCGAGCCGAAGCCGCCGCACAGCAACGGCAGCACCGCCAACCCCGCCGTGTCGGCCGCGCTCTGCCCATGCGCTTCGCGCAGATAGGTCGGCAGCCAAGTGACGAAGAAATACCACACATAGGACCAGCAGAAATACTGTACCATGAGCATGATCGTCTTGGGGCGGGCGAGGATGTCGAGCCACCGGTCGCCGCCGTGCTCCGTCACCAGCGCGCGCGATTGCTCCAAGAGCGCGCGCTCGCCCGCGTTCAACCCCGGGTGCTCCGCCGGATGCTCGCGGAAGCGCGCGAGGAACGCCGCGCACCACGCCACCCCAAGCAGCGCGAAAGCGACGAAGCTCCATCGCCAGCCGAAGAGGTTGATGCCCAGCAGCGCGAGCGGCGGCGTCACCGCGCCGCCCCAGCGGGTCGACGCCCACATCAAGGCCTGCGCGCGGATGCGCTCGCCGCGCGGCAGCCACTGGCTGAGCATCCGGGTAAGGTTCGGGAAACACCCCGCCTCGCCCGCGCCGAACAGGAAGCGGATGATCCAGAGCGACGTTGCGCTCCACGCCACGCCCGTCAGCGCGGTGAAAAAGGACCAGGCGATGACAATCCGCGCGAGCACGCGACGTACGCCGAGCTTGTCGCCAAGCACGCCCATCGGGATCTCGAACAGCGCGTAGGACAGCCCGAACGCGCCCAGGACGGCACCCATCTGCTGCTTGCCAAGATGCAGTTCGACCGCGATCGGCGTCGCCGCCTGCGAGATCGCCACGCGCTGGATGTAGGACAACACTGCAAGCGACAGCGCGAAGCCGACGACGCCGTAGCGGACACGCGACGCCGGGCCGATACTGGCACTCGCCGCCTTAGTCGCCATGTACCAGCCGCCTTTCATAAGCGCGAGCTGTATATTAAATTCAGAAAACAGCTTGTCAACGTCGCGCGCGCGCGCGATTGAGGTGCCCTCGTGATGCGGCGGTCTCGCCGAGGAGGGAGTGCGGTGGCCGACGTTGACAGTGTTTTGACGCGCCACCCCGTCGCGGACGATCTCCACGGCCAGGTCGCGCTCGTCACCGGCTCGGGCCGCGGCCTAGGACGCAGGATCGCCGAGCGGCTAATTGCGCGCGGGGCGGAAGTTGCTATCCATGACATCGACGAGGCCGCCCCCACCCAATATGGCGAGGGCGCGAGCTTGAGCGCCGTCGCCGAGGCGCTCGGGCGCAGCGGCAAGCGCACAATCGGCGTCACCGGTGACGTAACCGACGAGGCCGCCGTCACCCGCATCGCAGCCGAAGTCGAAGCACGAATTGGCCCCGTCTCGATCCTCGTCAACTGCGCCGGCGGCGACATCGGCGTGGACGGCACCAAGCCCCACCCCAACGGCGCGCTCGACATCCCGCTTGCCGACGCGATGGCGGTTCTGTCGCGCAACTTCGTCAGTACGATGCTGCTGTGCCGCGCCATCGCGCCGGGGATGGCTGCGCGCGCGCGCGGCACCATCGTCAACTTCGGCTCGCTGAACGGCCACCAGGGTGTCTCGCCCGAGGTCGTCTACGGCTGCGCCAAGGCCGCGATCGTCCACTATACGCGCTGCCTCGCGCTCGAGCTCCGCCCCGTCGGCGTCCGCGTCAACGTCGTTAGCCCCGGGCCCGCCAAGACCGCACGCTTCCTCGCCACCCGCGCCACCGACCCGCGCATGATGGCGGAGGGCGCCTCGCTCGACCGCTACGCCATGCCGTCGGAGATCGCCGACGCGGTGCTGTTCCTCGCGTCCGCCCAGTCGAGCTTCGTCAGCGGCCAGGTGCTCCGCGTCGACGGCGGCGTCGGCCTTTACGCCGCCTGAAGGAAACCGCATGGCCGACCGCCTCAAAGGCAAAACCTGTCTTGTCACCGGAGCCGCGCAGGGCATCGGCCTCGCGATCGCCACCGCCTACCTGCGCGAGGGGGCGCGCGTGATCGCGACCGACCTCCAGGGGAACGCGCTGGAGGTCGCCTACATTGACACGTCCGCGCTGACCGCGCGCATGGACGTGACGGACGTTGCCGAGGTGGCGAGCGTCGCCGGGGCCCACCCCGACGTGGATGTCCTCGTCAACTGCGCGGGCTGGGTCGCGAACGGCACCATCCTCGACAGCGCGCCCAAGGACCTGGAGCGCAGCTTCCAGATTAATGTCATCTCGATGGCGAACACCATCCGCGCCTTTCTCCCCGCGATGCGCGCGCGCCGCGCGGGGGCGATCGTCAACATCGCGTCGGTCGTCTCGTCGGTGATGGCCGCGCCCAATCGCTTCGCCTATGGCGCGAGCAAGGCGGCCGTGATCGGGCTGACGCTGTCAGTGGCGCGCGATTTCGTGACGGACGGCATCCGCTGCAACGCGATCAGCCCCGGCACGGTCGACAGCCCGTCGCTCGCCGACCGCTTGCGCGCGTTGGGCGACGAAGCGGCCGCGCGCGCGGCTTTCGTCGCGCGGCAGCTAATGGGCCGGATCGGCACGCCCGCCGAGATCGCCGAGGTCGCGGTGCTGCTCGCGTCCGACGAGGCACCGTTCATGACGGGGGCGAACATCGTGATCGACGGTGGGATGAGCCTTTGATCCCGGTTCGACGGGCGATTGGGGAGGCCACCTTCGGGCGGGGGCGGGGTGGGCTGGCGCGAGGCGCGTCTACGTGCCAAGGCGCGCGCGTGCGACGCATTCTGGCCTCTGCCCCCAACGCTGCGAAAGGAGTTCGGGCTGTAAGTACATAACGAATGCCCGGCACGATGCCGGGCATTCGGGGAGCGCGAATCACATCCTTCGATATGCATCACCTGTAATTCGCGCTAACGCGGGGCCGTGTGATCGATATCGTGCTCCGGCGGATCAGTTTGGCTGGCACCGTATGATCAATCTGTTGGCTCCTCGCATTCGAGGCGGATGAGAGCGCACAGGGCACGTCGCGCAGCTGACGTTATCAGGCGACCGCGCCTGCCGTCGGCGCGGGAGTCCCTGTTTGCGATCCCGGCAATTACCGCCGAACGCTTCTATTCTTACCCGGCGCTTCGCTGACTCGTTGGCGGCGGTTGTCGGGCCGCGCCCGCTGATCAATCTGTACGGCGTCGTCCCACCCCGAAGCGATGAAGCCATGCCAGACCCCGACCGCATCCTGCGCCTGCGCACCGTCCTCGACCGCACCGGCCTCAGCCGCTCGACCTTGTATCGCAAGATTAGCGACGGCAGCTTCCCGCGCCAGATTCGAATCAGCATCCACGGTGCCGGGTGGCGAGAGTCCGACGTCAACCGTTGGGTTGCAAACCCGCCCGCCTATCAGCTCGACAATGGCGTCTCGCTATAGCATTCGGCTTGCACGTCACGTCGCGCGGCTCCGCCCCCTCGTTCTGCGGCTTCGAGATAATCCGCCCACCACGCCAGCATCGTGCGCCGATGCGCCAGATAGCGGGCGGAGTTATAGGCCGCACGAACCCCGCGCTGGACATGCGCCAATTGGACCTCGATCCAGTCGGGCTCAAACACCCCAGACTCGTTGAGAACCGTGCTCGCCAGTCCGCGAAAGCCGTGGACCGTCGCCTTGCCGCGCAGGCCCATCCGATAGAGAATGTCCAGCATCCGGTTCTCGCTGATCGTGCACGTCCTGCTGCTCGCGACCGGGAAGAGGTAGCGGCCAAAGCGATCGTTGTCCGCCTCGCGGTATGGGTTGTTCCGGGCGATCTCCTTCAGCAGCGCCACCGCCTGCGGGGGCAATGGGACAAGATGTTCGGAGCGCATCTTCATGCGCTCTGCCGGGATGCGCCACACCGGCTGATCCGAGTCCAATGATTCGATTTCTCGCCACTCGACGAAGCGCGTCTCCTGCGTGCGGACCATCGTCAGGATCGTCCAGCGAAGCGCCAGATGGCTCATCCGCTCGCCCGCATCGGCACGAAGCTTGGCGAAAAATGCTGGCAAATCTTTGGCATCGATCTTGGCACGGTGCCTGACGGGTGCGGGCCGCTTCATTGCGGCCCCGATGTCGCGGCTGGGATCGCTTCGGCATTTCTCCTCGGCGATCGCAAAGCGGAATATCTCGCTGCAATGGTTCTTGACGCGATGCGCCATCTCGACCGAGCCGCGCTTTTCGATTGCGCGGATCGCGGCGAGCAGCATCGGCGGATCGATCGCATTGACCGCGACTTTGCCAAGCTGGGGAAGGATATCCTCCTCGATGCGGGTCCGGACGATCCTCGCATAACGCGGCGTCCAGGCGCAGTGCCGCGCCTGCAGCCAAGCCTCGGCGACGGTCGCGAACGAATTTTCAGTCGCAGCCTGCGCAGCCCGCCTTTCTTCCTTCCGGGCCGTGCTGGGGTCGTGACCCGCCGCGAGACTCGCCTTGGCCTCATCCCTCCACTTGCGCGCAGATGCGAGGCCCACTGCCGGATATGCCCCACCTGACAGCAGCTTCTGCTTTCCCCCATGACGGTACGCCAAGCGCCAGTGTTTGGAACCGCCTGGCTGGACCAGAATGAACAAACCACCGCCATCCGCCTTCTTGAGCGGTCTGTCGGCGGCTTTCAGCGCCCTTATCGCAGTGTCCGTCAGCATTGTTGGTAGATTAGCAGATTGCTCGTGCTCTACCAACCAACCTACCAACGCTCACCTGCGCCTTGCTGAAACTCTGTGGAACGGCGTGGCACCCTTAAATGCTGTAATGCTGTTTTTTCGCGCGTTATCAACGACTTGCGATACGATGCAAGATCGCTTGAGATGCCTTAAAATGAATTTTGGTCGGGGCGACAGGATTCGAACCTGCGACCCTTAGACCCCCAGTCTAATGCGCTACCAGGCTGCGCCACGCCCCGACCGAGCTTCTACGGTAGCGGCGAGGTGAGGTGGGCGCAAGGGACAGAGTCTTGCGTGATCCGTCTCGACTGCGGTCGAGACACGACGTTTACGGCAGCGCCAGCGCGCGCAATGGCCGATTTACCAAAACATCCGCCATTTCGCCGCGGCTGGACTGATCGGGATAGATGCCAATACGCCCAAGTAGCGCGCGACCAACTCCGATCGGGGGCAGATGGTTGACTATCACGTCGCTCGTGAACACTGCGCGGAATCCCGCATCGAACGCCTGCGCGGCAATCGCGGGCGTATAGCGTCCTTGCGGGAAAGACATCGCAACGACGTCCGTTCCGGTCAATTGCTTTAGACGCGCGCGACTGTCGCGCATTTGAGCAGAAGGATCGCCGACGGTAGTTAAAGCATCATGCGAAAAACCATGCGCACCGATTGCCATACCATCTTGTACGAGTTGGGAAAGATCATTCGCGGAAACGAAGTGCTGCACATCCTCTTCGATGTCACCCATCAAAGGATCGAGGATCGCGTCGCGCCGGGCTGGACTGATTTCCGTCATACAGGCGATTGCTTGGCGTAACACTGCTTCCCGCCCGGTGTTACCGTCAAGCAAAGTCTCGACGATCTCGCGCAATTGGCCGAGTGTAACTTTGCCGCTGTTCACCGCATGGACCAGCCGTTCTTGCCAGAAGCAGTGTCGTTCTTCGAATATACAGGGCGGGATGAAGACAATCGACGGCAAACCCCGGCGTTTGAGTTCTGGGGCGGCAACGGTCAGCGTATCGATCCAGCCATCGTCGAAAGTGATCAGCGCCGCACGATCCGGCAGTGATCCGCGCCCGGCAAGATGCGCAAGTACTTGTGCGATCGATACTGGTTGGTAGAGCTTTTCAAATACATCGAGCGACGCCGCGAACTGGCGATCATCGATCATGTAATCGCCAGGTGATGCAAATCGGGGCATGGTTCCATTAGGGAAAACCCGATGATACATGAGTACAGTTAACCCACGTTTTACCGCATTGGCGTTATAAGCCGTGCGGGTGATACCCAGATTGTAAATGGCGTTTTTGGCAACGCGCGCCAGTACGGGTTTAATAACCCACCTGCCAGTTCATCTTTACGGAATACCCACTTTCCTGGATGTTCACGATGAACGCAGTATGTCCGAGATATAGTTTTTGCATGATGCCCCGTCCTGGTGACGGGACTTGGCATTAACTAATTAACCTTGTCAATAGTGCTTTCGCCGCCGCCACGTCTTCGAGCGTGGGAGCGGCAAGCGCTGTCTTCAGTTCGCGTACCGCTTCGGCGTTCTGGCCGTTCGCCTTGTACGCTGCGCCAAGATGATAGCGCACGTTGGGATCACTGGGTAGGCCCTTCACCGCCGCCTGGAGTAGCGCCAAACCGCGCTTGGGATCACGGCCCGTTTTGACCAGTATCCAACCATAAGTGTCCTCGACCACCGGCTGCCCCGGCGCGAGCTGGTTGGCTCTCGCGGCGGCCGCCATGGCACGTGGATCGCCAACCTCGCAGTAGGCGTAGGCAAGATTATTGAGGACCGTCGGGCTATTCGCGGCGGCGGTATTCTTCATTCCTAAATACGTTTCGATTGTGGCGCGCCAATTCTTCTGTTGGGTATAACGATCGGCGAGTGCGATACCGCCCACCAAGTCTTTGGGGTTAGCGCGCCGAAACGCCTCCAGCCCGGCAAGTGCGGCGGATGCCTGCCCCATTTTCACCTGCGTGGCGGCGATCAGCGCGGCGACCTGGCCGTTGTTCACCTTGGCCTGGACCCGGCGATAAGCTTCGAGTGCCTGCGCGGGACGGTTCGCCTGCATATTCAAATCGCCGATTAACTTGTCGGCGGCAACCTTTTGGGTGGTGACGCCGCGCAACCGTTCGGCGGCGGTGAGCGCGGCCTCCGGATGTTTCTCCCGCAATTCGAGTTGGATCAAATCCATATAGGCCTGGTCGGCCTGCGCAGCGGGTGCGGCCTTGATCGCACCTTCGATCGTCGCGCGCGCGTCCGCCCCACCATTGGGGCCGAGCGACTGCGCGCGCGCCAGCAGCAACTTGGGCGCAAGCGCATTCGGTGCGAGGGCGACGATTCGTTGGAAAGTGGCAACTCCCGCTGCATTCTGCCGGTTGGCGATCTGCGCTCCGCCGAGCAATTGCAGCGCGGCGGCGTCGTTAGGTCGGTCGCGCGCAAGGCCGCTCGCCTCGGTAAGCGCGTCGCCGGGACGATTGGCTGCGATGTAGGTCTGGACGAGCGCCGCACGTATGCCCGGCTGCTTGGGATCGGCGGTTTCGGCACGGCGCAACCAGTCGATTCGTTCGGGTAGCTTGTTCGCGCGACCCGCCAGGTCGGCCAGCAACGACATCGTACGGATATCGGCAGGATTGTTTGCCACC
>JAABUQ010004061.1_pt1 | contig 25618 bp, 25 predicted proteins | sample 5560001 | NCBI WGS metagenome assembly JAABUQ01 (sample SAMN10711888, study PRJNA513371) | rock metagenome | isolation source: Antarctica rocks | place: Antarctica: Victoria Land, Finger Mt nord | collected 2015-12-18
CGGAGCGTGCCTGAAAAGCTGTCCTATTCCACGTCAGCGCGTCCTCGGAACCGTAGATTCCTTCTTGAACTCTCCCGCTCTACCTACTTTGCCCTCTATCACGCTGGTGAGATATCCGGGCTAGCACCTCAAGCTAATCATCTCACCCGATTGTGCGCCCTTTCAACGACTTGCAGCCGCAGATCGGGTGTAGTTGGGTGGGATTGTTAGGCATGAATGGCACATTAGTGGCACAAACAAGCACTGCACAAACAAGGGATCGCGCCCGCCAGTCGTGTCGAGCAAAAACGTTATTGGGATTCGGCAAGCGTCCGGATCGTTAGAAGCAGTTGAATCGATTGCTCGCCGGCTGCCTGGCGAGCTAGTCATATCGAAACGGAAACTGCGTCAGGCCGAAGCGGTTCAGCTGGTCCGAGTGAACAGAGACGAATCGACCCAGAACCTGGGGTTCGCGTCGCGGCCCTTTGTCCTTTGCGGCCTTCCGATCAAGCGCCCGGCTAAAGGCGCTTTGATCCATGAACGCCGGAACGGCCAGTTCGTTCTTCAGGTTACCGGGCATCCGCAGTACGGCGTGCCTTGGGGACAAGACCGTTTAGTGCCTATCTTTCTCGCGACGCTCGCCGTGCGACAGCAGAAACAGACAATTACATTCCGCAGTGCAGGCGAGATGCTGGACGTCTTCGGCCTGCAGCAGGGCGGGTCCCAATATCGCCGTCTGATTGCGTCCTTCCAACGAGTATTCGGGGCTACGATATTCTTCGGCACAGACACACAGCATCAAAGGGCGATAGTGACGCATCATGCTCGTTTCAACTTCATGCGGGAAGCCAAGATTTGGTACTCGCGTAATCCGAACCCAGAAATGCTGCCGGGCGGCTTCGAAAACCAGATCGTCTTGAGTGATGAATTCTTTCGGGAAGTGACGACCCATTCCATTCCAACGGATCTCGAAGCCGCCAAGGCACTCTCGTGTGCACCTGCGGCGTTGGATCTATTCATGTGGCTCTTGTATCGATGTTTCACGGCTAAGGGCCGGGAACGCATACCTATCTTCGGCGATTTCGGACTTGCGGGCCAACTCGGAAACGCAGACTACGCGCGACCCCGAAAGTTTCGCGAGCGACTGGAGCGCTGGCTTGACCTGGTTCGAGCATTGTGGCCGACTTGCCCAGCCCAAGTTTCCACTAATGGCGAATACCTGCTTATCGAGCCGGCAGTTGCGCTTGCAGCGAAGGGGGCGTAAATGGCGTCCGCATCGTTTTCACCTAAGCTTCCTTCGGGCGGGCGTATCTCACTAGCGAAGATAGACGCTGCGGTGTCCGCCCGGCTCGGTCCGAGGCGCGGCTTGGGGCAGTCGCAGCCCTCCTGCTTCAATCGTCAGATTGCCATGTATCTCGCGAAGCATGTGGGCCGTTGGAGCACGACCGTCATCGGGCGCTTCTACGATGGTCGCGATCACTCCACCGTCTGCTACGGATTCAAAGGATCGAAGCGCTTCGCGAGAGCGATCCAGATGTGGACGCGCTACTCTCCGAATTAAAGCGGGAATTGGGCGAAGTTCGAGACCCATCTATTCCGGCCTTCAGCGCTGGGGCGGTCCTGAACTTAGAAGATCTTGACTTCTGGCGGACCTGATTGCTGCTCGGGTTTGCGCTTATCTAAAAAGGAATCCCAATGAGGAGGACGACACGTATCATGTGCGGGATGCCCTGAGAGGCGGACAGTAAAGGGCAGCATGATAGTTCAGAAAAGTTGACCATTTGTGTGCACACCTCGCGCTTCGATTGCGGTGGCGCCCCACAAACTTTTCCCCGATGATCGGATGGACGAGATCCGTAAATACTGCTCCGTTGCTCGCGCTCTTCCTTTTGTCACGATCCGTGATTGTCCGTGATCCGACAATGCGACGGCGGCCGCAGAAGCAATCAGAGCTTGAGCCTCATGCGATGCACCAGTGACCACATAGCGGATAGTCGAATGAGAGTCAGCGCCGCCGCGTACTCGAGAGCAAGAGGCTAAATCTGAGCCAAACCTCCATCTACAAATAGCTCAATCCCGTTTACATAACTGCTGTCCTCGGAGGCCAAAAACACGACAGCCTTGGCGATCTCGTCCGTGGTGCCGGCGCGACCCATCGGTATGTTGTTGATTGAACTCTGGATGAACTGATCAACCTGCTCATCCGTTAATCCGAGCGACGTGTTATAGGCAGGAGTTGGAATCACACCCGGGCTGATCGCATTCACTCGTATGCCCTGGTCTTTTAGGTCCACACACCAAGTTCGTGCAAACGAACGGACCGCTGCCTTGGTCGCGCTATAGACACTGAAGGCCGGACTTCCTGTGATCGAAACAATCGAGGCGTTCAGCACAATTGATCCACCCTGACGCATCAATGGCAACGCTTTCTGCACAGTGAACATCAGTCCCCTGACGTTCACGTTGAACTGTATGTCGAAATGATCCTCGGTGATCTGGCCAAGCGGAGCAAACGCGCCGGTTCCAGCATTGGCAAAGACAATGTCGATCTTTCCTCTTTGTTCCTTCACTGTGGCGTAGAGCCTGTCAATGTCATCCAGTTTGGCCACATCACTTTGTACGCCCGTTGCGTTAGGGCCGATCTCGCTCAAGGCTGCATTCAGTTCTTTTTCCCGGCGTCCTGTGATGAAAACGTGAGCGCCTTCGTTTACAAAGCGTTTAGCTGTTGCGAGCCCAATTCCACTGCTGCCTCCGGTGATCACTGCAGTCTTCCCCGCTAACTTCTGTGACATAACGTGTCTCCCTTTTTGCTATATAACGATTCAACAACCCGAACATCTGCCGTCGGGAAGCGTGCGTCGATTTCCAGAATAGATGGATGGAGCAACGCCCGCTTTCGCGGAAGTCCAACGGTTACAAAATTGTGCGCCGGTTTGCCCGAGGTGCATCGCGAGATCACTGTGAACGCCTCTGCTGTCTTAAATTGTTTGCAGAGACAGTTGTGATTGAGCCTGCCGGTCCGGCAGGTCATCGGTTTCTTAAGGCATTACCGAGGCACGCAGAGAAAGGATATATGCTGCACGCCGCTCCGCCTGGCTCTTCGAGCTTGGTGTTTGTTTTAGAGGAGAACCTTCGTAGGCTCGGTAAAGATGCGATGGCCTGTCATTCACCGGGCCTGACATCAACGAATTCGACGGACATCACTCGTGCCGGTATCTTGGCTCCAAACCAGCGGCTGTCCTCTTGCTGATGCCACGTGGCGAGCGCGATAGCGGAACCGGCGGGATAATCCAGCGCGCCGTTGGTCCTTGCATATTGAACCGCTGCATCATTTCCGAGTACTGTGAACATCGTTGAGTTGTTTCGATCAACGCCGGAAGTGATTACCCGCCAATTCAGTGGATCGATTGGAATATTGCCGGCGAGAGCCGCATCAGTGTTCAGCTTGGTCACAACCCTGGAGTTCGTCGCCGAACAACCGGCCAGAGCAATCAGTGACGCGGTCAACAATAAGCAGGAGGTCGTCATCTCGTGCCTCCGGCTGCCGCCATTGGAGCAGTAAAGACATAATCATTTCTGCGCAGCGGTGCATGGCACGCCACGCACTCTCTCGCAAAGTTTGCATCCTTCCCAAACGGCTTGAGTTCGAGCCCCGTCCATTGTGCCCAACCCCATCCAGCAGTCGACGCGAACTTCCGACTGTTCTTGATCAGGAATCCGACGTGTCCGAATTTGCCCGTTCGTGTCACACCGTACTGATCGGGCTTTTGCTGCCATGAAACTTTGGCCAATACTGTGCCTTCGGGCCAAGGGCTAATGTTGTGATCCGCAATGGCGCGGATTGCAACATCGTTACCCAAGACGATCTTAAGAGTGTTCTGATCGGTCCGGTCTGTACTGCTGATTGCCTTCCAATTCTTGTACCCAGAAGGAAACGGGATGCCGTTCGGTGCAGTTTGCACTTGTAAGGATCTTTGACCCCCTGAGATCCACTGGCGATATTGAGCATCTGCAGCGTCTATTTCCGGCTGTGCCGCCGGTTTGGCTACGGAAGCAACAAGAAGGTACTGCCGCAGCACAGCCAAGTCGCCAGCCGTGACAACAGCCTTCGGATGAAGTAGCGTGTAGCGGGGCAGAGGCATAGCACCCGTTTGGATCTGATTCACGGCTTCGAACAGAATCGCAGTCTGCCGCACTTTAGACTGTCCGCCGAGCTCTGAGAAATTTAGAACCTGCCGAGCCTTTTCTACGTCGAACGCAACGAGTTGATACGCAGGAACAATCCGGTCAAACCACGATAACTGGGCCTCATTGGAGTGACAACCGTAACACGAAGCTCGCAGAATACGCTTGACATTAGCGGGAGCTTGAAAATCTGCCCTCACTGGTGGATTTGTCAACTCGGGGCGGACCAGTTGGAGCACGATCAGGAGCGCCATGCCGAAGGCGGAAACTCGAATGAGCATAACGTCGGGCTCGCCTTTCTACTTGCCGAGGCGTCCCGCCACGGAGTAGGCATAGACGCGGGAGCGCAGCATCGGCAGCGGGTCATCCGACAATTCAATGCCGTCGACGAGCCGCGTGGGATCGAACGCTAGTTGCCGCTCAGCCGCGACCGAGTCCGAAACGACAGAGTTGATGGTGATGATGCCGAGGTCCACCTTATTCCGCACGTCAGGCCAAATCAAAGAACCGTCGTTGGTCTGGTCTCCGGGGTCGGCGAGCTGTAGCAGCAGACGGAAACGGATGGGAGCCTTCGCGAGCCGCGTGCTAAGTTCTTCACTGAGAAAATTGGGCGACATGGCTTTTGCAATGGCCTCCTTCATATATTGAGACCCGTTCACCGGAACGATCTGGTAGCGCCCGGCCCGCTTCTCTCCTTCGCTATTTATGAAGATCAGGGCGTTGTTGCTGTAGAACGACTCCGTGGCAAAACTGACGGGCGCCTGATGCATGTCCTGCACGAATTGGAGAGCCTTAGGATGGCTTCCGAGGAACGTCTCGATAGGCCAGGGATGCGGCTTCGAGGAGTCCGTTGCGGCGATTGCCTGCTGTAAGACGAGGAACTCTTCCCCGCTTCCGACGATAAAGCCGTTGTGCGAGATCGCCATGATGTCGGTGCCCCGCCCAGTTCCAAACCGAATCGCCATTCCGCGGGGCGTGGCGTCGGGAGAATTATCGGCAACGTTTTTGTCCGGTGCTCCGTCGGAAAATCGCACCGTTACTGGTACGCTTTCACCATCGAAATGAGCGGCTCGGGAGATAGCTGTGGCACCCGGTGAGCCTTGAAACGTACCCTGGCAGACGATGCCTTTCGCGTGCACGTAACGCTGGTGTGCCTTTCCGCTGGGTCCTTGCGCCATCAATTCTGCGATTTGTCGCACAAGATCCGGTGAAGACTGAGCTGGAAGTCCAGCTTGCGTGCCGAACATCCATAGCCCGGCTAAACAGTAATTTCGGAAGCTCATGCTATCCCTCCTACGATCTCTGCAAGGAACCAGGCCCGGCGCTCCGCCTGGTCAATCCAGACTTCGATCAAACTGGTGCTTGCGAAGTCGTTGTGGCGCTCGCAGACTGCATGGCTCTGGCGCAGGAACCGTGTGAGTTGCCGGTTGTCGGACGTGAGCTCCTTCAACATCTCCTCAGGCTCAACGTGCTGCCGGTCGCTGTCCTGCAATCGCTGATGTCGAGTAATGTCTCCGATTGATCGTAGGGTCGTGGCGCCGATCTTCCGCGCCCGTTCCGCGATATCGTCTGTAATGCCGAAGAGTTGACTGGCATGCTCATCAAGCAGCAGATGGTAGTCGCGAAAGTGGCGGCCTTTCATGTGCCAGTGAAAATTTTTCGTCGTGAGATAGAGTGCAAATGTATCCGCCAGCAAACGTCGCAACTCGCCCGCGATCTCCTGAACTCCACTGTGGTCGAGATCGGATGCTGTTTTCTCGACACCTGTGACCTGTTCCTTAACTGTTCCAGTCGTTGCCATTTGTAGACCCTCCATTTCGTAGCAGTCTCACCGTGAGAGCTCGCGCCGCACGCTTGCGGCGATCGTCATCCCAGTGGGCCCGCCGCACAGATGTGTGGTTGTGGAGAGTTGCGCTCTCCTGGTTAATGTGCGATCCGTGGCCGAGTAACCGAGCGTCATTGCGACTACGATGAGCGCCCCCGGCAGCACCGGGGGACTCGGCACAGGTACGTCGAAGAAGCGGCATCCCGCGCCGATCAAGAACGCCACGACAGCTCCAATTACAAATTTCATGTCAGGCGGCCGCGGCTTTACCGTGTGCGATAAACGTGAGCAACTCTTCGTTCACGCGGTCTTTCAATGTCGAAGGCATTCCGTGTGGAGCGCCGGGATACACCTTAAGCGTCGAGCCCTTCACGATCTTTGACGAGAGAAGCGCTGAGGCGCCAATCGGCACGATTTGATCATCGTCGCCGTGAAGAATCAGCGTTGGCACGTCGAACCTCTTGAGATCCTCAGTGAGATCGGTCTCCGAGAAAGCCTTGATGCAGTCGAACGCGGCTTTGTGGCCGGCCAGCATGCCTTGCAACCAGAAGGAGTCGCGCAGGCCTTGAGAAATTTTTGCGCCGGGTCGGTTGAAACCATAGAAGGGAAGGCTGAGATCCTTGAAAAATTGCGCGCGATCGGTTAACACGCCGGCACGGATCTCATCGAAGCCAGCGATCGGCAAGCCGCCCGGGTTCTTGTCCGTCTTCAACATCAACGGCGGGACGGCGCTGATCAGCACAGCCTTGGCGACGCGTTCCGTGCCATGACGGCCGATGTAGCGGGCGACTTCGCCGCCCCCGGTGGAATGACCGATGTGGATTGCATCACGAAGACCGAGCGCCGTAACGAGCTCGGCAAGATCGTCGGCATAGGTGTCCATGTCGTTGCCGTCCCATGGTTGTGCGGAACGTCCGTGGCCTCTGCGATCATGCGCAATGCAGCGATAGCCTCGGGCGGCGAGAAAGATCATCTGGTCGTCCCACGCGTCCGCGCTTAAAGGCCAACCGTGGCTGAAGACGAGGGGTTGGCCTTTCCCCCAATCTTTGTAATAGATCTGAGTAGCATCTCTTGTTGTAAATGTCGGCATAGTATCCCTTTCTGGTTTAAAATGAATAAAGATGTGATCGGTTAGACCCCGGCGTAGACAAGACCTGTGAAGGCGGTCGGCGTGGTTAAGAATTGTCCCCACTTCGCGTCGAAGGCTGCCGTTGGTTTGGCTGTAATGGTCTCGTCTAAAGACCTGCCTTCTTTCTTTAGCGCAGCGACCTTCTCTCGGATCGCTACGAGCATGTCGCGAAACTCAGCAACCTCAGATCTGTATCCCACCGGCCCATGCCCTGGAATGAAGATTGTCTTATCGCTGAACGCTGCGAGGTTCTTCTCAGCCGCCTGAATCTGTCCGTCGATGCTGCCACCTGTTGAGTAATCAATGAAGGGGTAAACACCGTTCCACCATGTGTCGCCAACGTGGACAACATCGGCCTCAGTGAAGTGGACCCAGACATCGCTGTCGGTATGAGCCGGTCCGTAACATTTCAGCTTGATTCGCGTGTCATTTTGCCGCATTTCATGCTCGGTTGAGAATACTCGTGTGGGCAGAGCGCTCTCAGGCGCAGCCGGAAACGTCCATTGCCAGCCCTCGACACGAGTAGCCAATGAAAGACGTTTGCGCGTGTTCTCGTGCGCAGTTATAATAGCGCCTGCCGAGTGAATCCACGCATTGCCGTCTGTGTGATCGGTGTGCCAGTGGGTGTTGATCAGCGCCGTAATCGGATCGTCGCTGATTGATTTCAGGGCATTTGTTATTGCTGGCCTTGAGACCGCAAAACCGGCTTCGACAAGTAGTTTGCCATCCTTGCCCGTCAACACGGCGATGTTGCCGCCTGAGCCTTCAATAACCGAAAGATTGCGACGGATAGGCTGGACGGTGATCTTCGCGCTTGCGGCGGCGTTGACCATCGTAGGAACAATCCCCTCTCCGCTTGCGAAAAGCTGGCGTCGGGCCACCAGCGCCGCTCCAGCCGACAGTTCGGCGAGTTCGAGGAAATTACGACGTGAGATCCCGGTTGGTTTTACTCGTTTCATAAGTTGATTCAGTCTCCCTTTGAGTCCATTTCGTGCCTTAGCTCTCTGTTCTCCCGCTCAAGCTCTTCCAATCTGCGTTCGAAAGGGGCGAGCGCTTGCCGAATTTGTTCTTCCGTGAAGCGTGGCGTGATGTGCTGGGGACAGTTCCAATCGAACGCCTCAACACGAATTAAATACACCCGTTCGATAACGTCTTTGCTGCCCGGTTCGCGAAGCCGTTCGATCCACTCTCGCGCGGCTTCGCCCTCTAGAATCTGCGCGTGACCCAAGGCTTTCAGGCGCACCTGGCCCGGGTAATCCACCATGATCAGCGCAACTCGATCGTCGCTTGCGAGGTTGCCGGTACTGATGTACTGCTTATTTCCGCGGAAATCAGCGAAGGCCATCGTTTGATCGTCGATGACCTTGAGAAAGCCCTTGGGACCTCCCCTATGTTGGACGTACGGCCAGCCGCTAGCCCCTACCGTCGCCATGTAAAACGTGTCTCGCTCGGTTATAAAGGCAACTTCGTCCGGACCCAGGCGATCCGAAGCACCAGATCCCGTTTCGAGGCGCGCATACTGCCGACGGCTGCCATATCTCTCTTGCAGCGCTTTAACGAGCGGCGTGAAGACAAGAGATCCAAAGTTGCGTGCCATACGACCTCGCGCGTTCCAGAAATGGAGGAACCTATCGCGGCAGGTTCTTCAGCAGGAACCCTTCAGAGTCCTCCGCGCGAATTCTCTTGTAACGAGTCGGGAACTGCGCGTGTTTGACGGCTAATTCGATTCGTCATGTTGTTCTCCTTGTCTTCTCAATCGCGAACAAATGCTCTGTGCTCAACATTAAGCGAATCCGCCGTTGCGAACTTACGAAAAAGTCAGATTCTGCCGGGATGGTGCGAAGATGTCGCTATTCAGGCGGTGTTGCTCTTTTTAAGAAGGCATCGGCCGCGCTATGGATAGAGAATGACGTCCAACCCAAACTCTGGAATCATTACGCAGAAGAGCTTCCATTCAGTGGATGAAACGGTCAGAAGGCTTGAAGAGGTCTTAAGTGCGAGAGGAATCAGGATATTCGCGACTATCGATCACAGCGGCGAGGCGGAGCGTGTGGGAATGCGAATGCCGAATACTAAGCTCGTTATCTTCGGCCACCCAAGAGCAGGAACTCCGATAATGCTGGCGTCGCCCAGCGCCGCGCTCGATCTGCCGCTCAAGATCTTGGTTTCGGAGGACAGTGCTGGCACCGTTTGGATGAGTTACAACAGTACAAGTTATTTTCAGTCTCGACATGGTTTCCCACAAGCGCTCGCGGAGAGTATTGCTGGTGTGGAGAGCCTAGCGAGCAGTGCAGGCGCGTGATCAGCCACGTCGAGGTGGCAAAACGTGTGCGCTGGAAAACTTCAAGAACGCCGTACAGACCTGTGCCGCCAGTGGAAAAGCCGATTAATACCTACCGCGAGGTGAATAGCTCAAGCCGAGGATCACGGTTGAGTCCAGCGGCACCCCGGCGCTGTTGGACCTTTGACGGAAACACGCAGCATTGACGCCATTTGCAATGACAAGCTTGCCCACAAAATTATCAGTGCGACCATGGTGACCGATTCAACTCCGCAGACTAGTCGCGGAATTTATCTCCATTGCTCTAAGTGTTCCGCCGGTATTCTGCGGGTGTAACTGAGAGATGCTTTCGAAATACACTCGTCATGTGCGACTGGCTCGCAAACCCGCACAGCGCCGCAATGTCTATCAAATTCTGACTCTTCTGCCTGAGGAACTCTTGAGCTCGGTGCAACCGTAGCGTGAGAATGTACTGATGCGGCGTTACTCCGACGGCTACTCGGAACATCCTAAGGAAATGCGCACGGCTATAACCACTCTCCTGCGCCAACGTCTCCAGACGCAGTTCTGTGTGAAGATTCGCCTGGATTTTCTCTTGAACACGGTTGAGTATCCGGGCAGGCAAAGCAGACGGCTGAGAATCACTCCAAGCACTGGACCTACTATCGAGCAAGATATACCGGGTTGCTAGCGCATGAGCGAGGGAGTCGACGTACATTGCCCCATTAGGCGCGTCGGTTTCAAGTTCATCGAGGAGCAGACCAATGATGCGTTGCATTGGACTGTCACTCAGGCCGGGACAAAACGCAGGAGCATTCGGACGACAATCCATTTCGTTGACGACATTTTGGATGAAATGGTCTTCAAACGCACAGTGGAGAAGTACCGCCTCTGTCTGTAATTGGACGTCTGGAACGGGGCCACTTGGAGTCACAGTAAGAGTGCCGCGGGCTTGCACAAAGGGAACCCATCGACCGCTAGGTGCGCGGTAGTCGAATCGTGCGGAATGGGTGCAAAGGAGCGATATGACGTGTCTGTCTATTGACGCTGCCCGGCGCTCCCCTTTGGAGCTGAAATGCTTTTCGAGTAGGATTCCCCGCCAACCTAACGAAATGCTTGTGCGGACAACTCGTGTCGGCCCTGGTGCGATCGCTATCAAAGGACAATATAGGGAGACGTCGGGTTGCTGCGCGAAGCGCTCATCCCACTTCACCACGAAGTCATTCGTCACAGGGGTCGAATGTGCAGTAAGCAGGTCACCGTACATCGCCGCACCCCCGATTATCATCTTCGTCAATGTGCAACATGGCTGCCATCGGACAGTCCCCAGCAACCGATGCACGTCTTGGCCCAGTAGCCACGACCAGCATGCGAGTTGCGAGCTGGAGGAAATACTCGATCTGTTCAGGCCGTAGTGATGTCAGTTGGGCACACGTCCAAACTGTCATTCCTGCAAGAACCCGCAGCGAAAAGCAATAACGCAGCTTTGTTGGCAGCTCAAGTACTCGTTGAAGTTCGGCCGGAATCTGGAGATCAACACCGATGCTTTCGCAGCGGGTGAAGCCATGTGTTCGGGATCTCCAGGCAACGGCAGCTACTGAAGCCAGTAGTCTCGTTTCAGAGAAGTCGTTGTAGGGCAATGTGTCTATTGCGGCAGCGACGATGTGTTCAGCGCGCTCACTATTTTGAGCAAGTATGAACGCAAGAATGAAAGCGCGACAAAGCCCATGTTCGCTGGTATCGGCTGTATGCTCATCTTTCAATGTGATCATCTCGACTTAACCATCCTTTGCTCTGATTCTTCTCAAAGGTAAGCGCCATTGCGCCAAGATGAAATACCCAAACTGCCGGTTTCTGCATACCTGCTTTTCCGGGCCGTCTGGACCCCTGAAAGTAGGCGAAAGAAGTCCCGGAATCCAGAGACTTTGGCTACTTTGGACCGGACCTGCGTAGGATCGTGTCCAGCAGCGCTTGAGAGATCTGATCTTTCCCAACGACAGCGCAGACGCCCAACGCGAGTGCTCGCGAAACGCAAACGTCCAATTCGTAATTGACGAGGCCGATTATTTGGGCATCGGGGTCGGCCCCGAGTATTGTCTTCACCGCAAGCAACGAACTATCTGAAGGCATGTCGAGGTCAAGGAGGACGCAATTGGGGTGCTTCGCAAGGCAGAGGGCCACGCCGCCCTCGAGCGTAGTGGCACTCCCAAGTAACAGGAATCCTTGCTGCTCTTCCACCAGCAAAACGACTCCTTCCAGCAGAATCGCGTTCTGAATGACGACTACTAACGTGGTAATCGTCTTTATCATCACGAGGCCATCATCCAACCATACGGCTGAAAGCGAGATGGTGAAATACCCAATCTCAGATGGTTTCGTACACCTGATCTTGGGGGGATCCGATTGCTAAGGATGAGTGATATGAATGATGCCGCGCTGCGCTGCCACCATAGCGGCTTTTGTTCTGTCGTTTACGTTTAGCTTCACAAGAACCTTCTTGACGTGACCCTGGACCGTTTCTTCGCTGATGTGGAGAACGCCGGCGATCTCCTTGTTGCGCAAGCCGTCGGCGAGCAACTTGACCACCTGCGTCTCGCGTTCGGTCAAACTCAGAAAATTGACTCGGTCGGCCAGCTTTCGAGCTACTTCTTGTGGAATCGGACGTCCACCGGCTTGAACATCGCGGATGACATTCATCAGTTGCTCATCGGGGGTTTCCTTTGAGAGAAACGTAAGTGCTCCCGCGCGAAGAGCCTGATAGATGTCCTCATCCCCGCGCAGAGCAGAGAAGACGATGATCTTAGCCGTTGGAAACTCGGTGCGAATCTCACGGATTGCGTCGATACCGCACACTTCGCCACCTAATCCGAGATCCATGAGTACGATGTCCGGCTGCTTCTCCCTGTACGCCTTGACGGAATCCTCTCGGGTTGTAGCAACGCCTACAACTTCGATGTCTAGTTCCGGTTCGAAGATCGCCGCTAGACCTTTACAGATCGCGGGGTGGTCATCAACAATGAGAATGCGAATGCAGCTCTGATCCATAACCGCCTAATGAGGTTTTCTGGGAAACTTCACGTAAATGGAGCTCCCTTGCTCGATCACACTTGTGACTTGAATCCTTGCTCCAATTTGAGCCGCTCTCTCCATCATGGTGGCGAGCCCAAAATGACCCTGTAAATTCTTTTTCGTTGCTACGTCGAATCCTTGTCCATCGTCCTCTACAACGAGCTGGATCTCGCGCGTCGCAAAGCTGAGCTTCACCTGAATTTCAGTTGCGGCCCCATGTTGAACTGCATTCCCGATTGCTTCACGCGCAATTCGCAGTAGATGCTGCTTGGCATCAGAAGGCAACTCACAAGCCTGCCCTTCGGATGTAAAAACGAAGCGTACCGCCTTTCCAGCCGTCAATTGCTCGCCTGATTCCTGGAGCGCACGCGCGAGCTCTTGAGTCGTTCCGTCCCCTGAACGGATATCCCAAACAGATCGCCTGGTCTCGCGTACGCAGTCTTCCGCCTGCAGTTTCAGTTGTTGCATTCGTTCGGCGGCGAGTGCCGAGCCTTTGAAGAGCTTTGCGGTTCCGCTGATTTGCAAGGCTAAGCCGGTCAGATTTTGCAGAAGAGTATCGTGCAGTTCGCGGCTGATCCTCGTGCGCTCGGCGAGCCTCTCTTCGAAACGTAAGTTAAGCTGCCGGGTCAATTGAAAAATGCGGAGGCGATAGAGTCCAAACCCCAGAAGCAAGAGCCCTGCAACTGAGAACACCTGAAACGGTCGAGTCTGCCAGTAGGCAGGCTCAACTTCGAAGCCTATTTCGGCCTCTTGGGAGTTCCAGAGCCCATCCGCATTGCGAGCCATTACGCGGAAGCGCAAATGTCCTGGCGGTATGTTCGTATAGTTCGCTTCGCGCACCGCCACGGGTGGGCTCCAGTCCGCATCGAAGCCATCCATGCGATACCGATACCGAACCAGATTGGGATCGGCAAGACTGACGCTTGCGAAGTGAAACGTGATCCTGTGAGTACCTGAGGGGATGCGAACTCTACTTCCCAGCGGCATCGTTCTTTCGTCGGCAAGAACATCGTCGAGATGAATAGAGGCTGCGGTTGACTGCCTTACGAGGACTGCAGGGTTCACGACCGAGATACCGCGATTGAGCGAAAACCACACTCGACCTTGTTGATCTTCAATGACAGACGGGCTCCGTTTAACCCCTTCCACGCTGTCAAGGCCGTCAGTGGCCCCGTATTCCCGGTAGTCGCTCTCGCGCAACACACCCGATTGCAACGCACCTCTACGCACTCGCCCCACATGACCCGGGGTGGTGATCCACAACCAGCCGCCCTCACCTTCCGCGATGCCCAGCACCTCTTCTGAGAAGGTTTCCGGAACTTTCGTCGGCACCTGAATGGTGCCAGAACGAAGGCATGCGATACCCTTCGTAGTGCCAATCCAGAGTGTGCCCTCCTTATCTAGCAAGAGACAGTCAAGCGGACCGGGCGGCAGTCCGTCACGCGTCGTGTAAGTGATCCACCGATTATTCCTGAGTTCGTTCAGGCCGTTCGGAGTGCCCACAAAAAGAGAGCTTGATGAGGGGCTCCCAGTGATTGCTGAAATGGTATCCGAGAGCAATCCATCCTTCGTCGTAAATGTTGTGAACTCGCCATGCCGAAATCGGCTCAATCCTTTACCGAGAGTACCTGCCCAAACCGTACCGTCCGGGCTGCGATAGACAGAATAAACGGCGTTTTCCGCCAAACCGTTTCCTGTTGTATACGTTCGGGCCTGCATTGACCCCGCATGGGTTCTCAGGAGCGTCAATCCGCCGCGTTTACGCCCAACCCAAATGTCGCCGCCGCCACCACCAGCAATCGAATAGACACCATCTGCCTTGAGGCCAGCTGTCCCGACCTCAGTCGTGCCGTTCTGGTTGAACCACATTAATCCCCCAGTCGAAGGGCCGAACCACGTGCGCCCTTGGTCGTCAACGTAGATTGGGCCTCCATTGATAGAGGTCGAACCGCGTGAAACGGAATAGGTCGCGAAGGCGCTGGCGCGATACCGTTCGATTCCGTCCAGGCCCCCTACCCACATGTCGCCTTCCCGGTCCGCGTACAGCGCAGTTACAACAGAGCCCGCGCTCAATTTCGCAGCCGATTGGAAGCTTAGGTTCGAGGTGATCTGGTTGCGATCGGCCTTGAATAGCCCGGACTGCGTCCCGATCCAGACACTATCGTCAAGATCCTGCGCAATCGCGAGTACCTGCGCTGTTTTCAATTGTGCATTGATCCCGGCTTGGGTCACTGTTCCGGTGTCCCACAGCCAAAGGCCTTTGTCCGTACCGATTAGCAAGCGATGAGGTCCGAGGAGGAGCAGGCAGTTCACCTTAGTGTCAGATAGACCTTCTATGCGGCGGGCTAATTGCGCGCCGCGTATCAGTTCGACATTGAACAAGCCGATATGAGTGCCAACCCAGAGCGTGCCGTCTGAGGCTTGTGCAAGCGCGGTTGCCGCGCCGGGCATTTCACCGGGACCGATTAACCGATGTGTGCCATTCGAGTCATACGACAATATGCCTTCAAAGCCAGCGGCACACAGCAGCACCCCGCCCGGCGCACTCGCAACGAGAGAATTCTGATAGGGTTGTGGGCCGCGAGCCGGCAATCCAACCGTCCATTGGGTCCCGGCTTGTCGAAAAATCTGCAGTCCGTTTGTGGTCCACAGATCGCCCTTCGCATCTGTCGCCAGACCAATGATTGATGGATTCGCCAAAACTTCAGAGGTATGCATGCGAATGGCTGTAAAATTCAACCCATCAAACCGAACCAACCCGTTCACAGTGCCGATCCAGAGAAACCCATCTCCCGTCTGCGTTATAGAGTAAACGTGTCCGCCTGGAAAGCCGTTGGACGAACTCCACGTATCATGCTTCTCGCTAACCATCACTTTGTAGGGCAGGGCGATACCGATGGTAAGAGACGATATCGTATACACGGACAACGCAATAGCCGCTTTTGTGACCTGCGAGGCATGCACGCCCATCCTATGGCGCAAAGCTGAAGCGCCTAACAATGACTTCCGCCCCATGCCGAAGCGGAGTAAATGCACGGCGCCGCTCGAAGAAGGAATACAAGTTGATACGAACTGATTCGGCACCGGGCGTGGGTACGTCCGGAGCAAAGACATGCTTCGCAATAATTTGGGACGTCGTCATTGATGTGGTCATCACAATCCGGCCCGGTTCCCAAACGATAGTATGTGTGAGCTTCCCAGCAGGCGCGGTAAATTGCCATGTATCAAACGGGATGTAGTACGGCTGCAGAACATACTGCGCGTTCTTTCTGTTTGGATCGCCCCATCGGCTGATCTCGATATCGAACTCCCGATGGTTCTGATCTCTGCTCGAATAATCCCACGTAAACATTCCGAATACGGCAGAAGGCTCCAAGGCTGAAGTATCCTCGACCTCGAATGAATAGGTCCCATAACCCAGACTTCGCGTCAAATTGATTTCAGAACAGGTCCAGCGTCCGTCTCTATTCACGATCTTGAGATGGAGTGCGCCGCTCTGATCGGTGTATACGTTCCGAGGATCGTATGGATTGCTGGTGCCACCGCGGTCACTAGGTGCGGTTCGAACCCGCCACTTGAAACCGCTAAAGTTGACAAATACTGACGAAGAGGACTGTTGACCTTTCGAAACCGCTACAGCTGCGATCGGTCCGCCAATGGGCGGGAGCTCGCTCACAGTCGCGTTGGGACGATTCCCTTCGGCAATGAGCATCGCTGCATATTCTGTGCCCAGATGCGTTTCATTTCGCCAGACTTGGCCCGGGAGAATAGGCGTGAAAGGCGAATCGACCAGGGGCTGTACCCACCAGAGTTTCCCAACCCGAGCATAAAGAACGATCTGCTGTCCGGGCCGAGCGCCCGTCACCTTGCCTTCGATAACGTCTTGTTGATCATGGTCGCCCGGATTCGCTTCGGGAACCCGCGTAAGTGTGATCACCGCCTTCGACGCCGCTCGCCCTGTCGCGCTGCAACCATTCAGAAGGAAAGCGAGGAATAGCACAATCCCGCACAACCAGCAGCTAGCGACAGTCGAGCACGCACAAGCCAGAGGACATGCAACCCGTACGTACACTGTCCTGAACCAGCTCCGAGTATCTGCGGATTCGGGTCGCTCGGTCAACATGATGATTCCTCCCTTCGTGGACCGACGTTAGCATTCCGTAAACCGCTGAACAATTACATGTTTCTATAGTTCTTTTCTCTCCAGAGGTGAACCCTCCCGCCGAGAGTCGCCGGACATTTTCCAAACCTGCGGGCTGGGCATTATAGAAACCCGTAGTGGCGAACGCTTAGGACTTTTGCTACCTTCTGTCCAGAGATTTATGCGAAAGGAGAGCTTACGATGAACCCGACTGGGACCACGGGGCTAACTTCACATCAGTACGGATTGGAACGCCTTGTCCATCGAGCTCAGGAATGTCTGCAAAGCAGGAGCACAAACTTGATTGACGCAGCAATCTGTGGATCCGCCGGTCAGTCGCCTATGACCAGTGCCTTTCAAAAGTATCTCGCTCTTACGCCCGCTGATTACCGACGTAACTGGTAACAATGCCCTCCCTCATCTCTGTTAACGTCGGACTTCCACGCGATATACAGTGGCGGGGCCAAACAGTCCATACCGGGATTTGGAAACAACCAATTGCCGGGAGGCGCATGGTTCGTCGACTCAACATCGACGGTGACGGGCAAGGAGACTTGGCCGGACATGGAGGCGAGCATCGGGCAGTAATGGTGTATCAGCTGGACTCTTACCGGTACTGGGAGCAACATCTTGATCGGCACGACCTTAGTTATGGACAATTCGGCGAAAACTTCACGGTCGACGGCCTTGCGGATGACGATGTTTGCATCGGAGACCGCTATCGCATAGGGACAGCACTTTTCGAAGTAACGCAGCCACGAGTCACCTGTTACCGGGTTGGAATCAGGATGGGTGAGCCTCAGATGGCTTCGCTGCTCGTGTCGCACAGGAGACCGGGCTTTTACTTCCGCGTGCTCGAAGAGGGCAAGGTTGGCCGCGGCGACGAAATCGAGAAGGTCGCTGAAGGGCCGGAGCGTCTTACCATCGACGAAGCGGACGCACTGCTCTACCTTCCTGGACATCCGCGCGAACAACTTGACCGCGCTCTTAGAATTCCAGCGTTGAGTCCGGGATGGAAGCAGTCATTCCAAGCGCTGAGCTCAGCGGAGCCGGGTACTTTTAAAACGGGTAATCCGGGTTTATCCAATGTCGAGGGTGAGAAGCCCGCATGGGAGGGCTTCCGCTCACTGCAAGTCAGCCGACTGGATCGTGAAAGCGCCGATATACTTTCGTTTTCGTTTGTAGATCCAAGTGGCAAGTCGCTTCCGACTGCGTTGCCAGGTCAGTTTCTCATCTTGAAGATGCAGCCCGGACCCATAGCCCAGCCGTTATACCGCAATTACTCGTTATCCGGAAAACCGGGCGCAGAGACCTATCGGATCAGTGTTAAGCGGGAAGCTAAAGGCGCCGCCAGCTCTTTTCTTCACAATTATGTCGGTCTCGGCGATGTCGTCGACGTGAGTGCGCCGCGAGGGCCGTTCACACTTAGGCCCGGGGCACGACCCGTCGTTCTTCTAAGCGTAGGTGTTGGCGCGACGCCCTTACTAGCAATGCTGTACTCACTTTCAGTAGCGACTGCCTCGAGAGAGGTCTGGTGGTTGTACGGCGCTCGCAATCGTGAAAATCATCCATTTGCGCACGAGGTGGAAAGCCTTCTTCGAACGCTGTCGGGCGGCCGCATTTATGTGACGTATAGCCGGCCAGGAGTCGATGACAGAATGGGACGGGACTACAACGGGTCCGGGCACCTCGATGTGCCTATCATTCAAGGGTTGGGTGTGCCGCGCTATGCAGACTTCTACTTATGTGGACCCCCACCTTTCCTCAAGGATATTGCTGCCGGACTTAAAAGCTGGGGCGTGACACCAACCCAGATCTATACCGAGACGTTCGGCCCGGGAGAGTCACTCAGACCTGGCGTCGCGGTCAGTCCGAGCCTCCCCATGCACCCTCCAGTAAACATTGAGGGTACGGGACCCCAAGTCTCATTCACCCGAAGCGGATTGAGCGTGCTTTGGAGCGCTAAGTTCCAGAGCCTGCTGGAACTCGCCGAGGCGTGTGCTGTTCCCGTGAAGTGGTCGTGCCGAACAGGAGTTTGCCACACGTGCGAGAGCGGTCTCATCGGTGGGGAAGTGAAGTATGAGCCCGAGCCGCTTGATGCGCCAGCCGCTGGCAACGTGCTCATCTGCTGCGCTCACCCGGCCGGAGATCTTCAACTCGACCTGTAGTCCTTACCTTGAAACCCTGAGGAGCCTCAAAGATTATGGTCTGATCTGAGTATTTCGCCTGCTCGTTGTCCTCGCAGGATTTCAGCAGATTCGCACTTTTCGGAAAGTTTCCATTCGAGTATTCGCCTAAATTTGTTTCAGATCTCTTATCGATAGAGAACACGCACACAGTCACTGGAGAAAAGACGAATGATCGCAGTTGAGACCCAAGTACAAACTCATCCGAGTCACTATCGAACTGTTCGGGTGAATGACCTAGATATTTTTACCGTGAAGCTGGCTCGCCGACAGCGCCCGTCATCCTGCTCTTACACGGTTTCCCGACCTCTTCCAATATGTTTCGCAATCTCATCCCACGCCTGGCTGAATCGTCCCGAGTAATAGCTCCTGACTATCCCGGCTACGGCCTGAGTAGCATGCCGGACCACAAGTCCTTCGAATATTCCTTCGAGAACCTGGCGCGGGTTGTCGATGGTTTCGTCGAATCGCTCGGATTGACGAAATATTCGATGTACGTCATGGATTACGGCGCTCCAATCGGTTACCGCCTCGCGCTGCTGCATCCGGAACGAATTCAGGGACTGGTCGTACAGAATGGCAATGCGTATGAAGAGGGGCTGCTCGAATTCTGGAACCCGATCAGGCGGTATTGGGCTGACCCGACTCCTGAAAATCGCGCGGCGCTGTATTTTCTGAGTGACGCAAAGTCGACGCGCTGGCAATATGAGACGGGCGTTTCAGACGTATCACTTCTCGACCCTACTGCTTGGATGGTGGATCAGGTTGGTCTGGATCGGCCTGGGAATCTGGACATTCAAATGGACCTGATGCATTCCTACGGAACCAATGTGCCACTCTACCCGGAGTTCCAGGCCTTCTTTCGGAAGTACCAGCCGCCAACACTGATCGTTTGGGGTAGGAACGACTTCATCTTCCCCGCCGAAGGCGCAGCGCCGTATGAGCGCGATCTGAGAAACGTCGAAACACACCTGTTGGATACCGGCCATTTCGCGCTTGAGACGCACGGCGACGAGATCGGTAATCGCATCGAAGAATTCTTACTGAAGAATTTGAATCGCTAGCGGCAGCGGGACGGGTTGGGCAAAATGGGAAGGAACACGACTCACCCCTCCCGGCCATGACCCCGCCGCGAAAAACGCCAGCGATACGCTCCTTCGGTTCAACTCGGCGTATCTGGTTGTACCGAGTTCAGGATTCCATCGAGAGCGTTCAGGAGTTCTCTGCCATCAAACGGCTTTCTGAAAAGGCAGCGGGCACCGTTCGCCTTGCTGGAGTCATTTATATGTTCCTCGTCCAACGCGGTGATCAGGACGACCGGCAACTCAGGGTATCTTTTGCGCGCCACCATCAGGAGCTCCCAACCACTCATGCCAGGCATCCCGATATCGGAAATCAGGCAGTCGACTGGTTGGTGTTCATTGGCTTCAAGAAAGGCCTCGGCTGAAGGGAAAGGAAGCGGTTTGTAACCGCCGGCCGCGAGTAGTTCCTCCAACGATTCCAGGACTCGCGGATCGTCGTCCACGATGCCGACGAGAAAGCGCTGTAAAGCCATTTGTCAGGTGATTCAAGAACAATTCCTCATACTAGGTCACCTGGTAACCTCTTGCCTATTACAGGTTTCTATAGTGCCTTAACGTGGTTCGGAGATCCCGAGCTTTCCCGCCATTCTAACCAGGTCTGCGAATGAGTTCGCTTCCATCTTCCTCATAATCTGGCCCCGATGCACTTGAAGCGTTACATCTGTAATAGCAAGTAAGGCGGCAGCTTGCTTGTTCAGCATCCCGCTGACGACAAGCGGCAGTACTTCGCGTTCGCGGGGTGTGAGAAGCGTCAACCGCCGCCGGAGGCTTGTCATGTCCGCCGTGTTCCGCCGCTGCTTGCAATCTTTGATGAGTGCTGCCTCAATTGCTGCGACGAGAGCTATTGGGTCGATCGGCTTTGTCAGGAATTCGATAGCCCCTGCCTTCATCGCGCGTACCGTCAAGGGGATGTCCCCATGACCGCTGATGAAGATGATCGGAGGACTCGATTCACTCGCAAGCTGCTGTTGCAGATCCAGCCCGTTGATCTCCGGCAACTGAACATCCAGTACCAAACATGAACAAACGTCCGACTTTTCGAAGGCAAGGTATTCGCCGGCCGAGCCGAATGTGACGTGCTCGATACCCAGTGAAGCCAGAAGCTCTGAAAGTGACTCACGAACACACGGATCGTCATCCACGACATAGACCACTTCGCCAGTCTGCCTCACACTCACCGCTCCTGATGGAAGGGAAGACTGAAGCTGAAGGTTGTTCCAGCCGTCTCGTTTGCGGTTGCCCACAGGTGTCCACCGTGTCCCTCAATGACCGATCGGCAAATCGAGAGTCCCATTCCCATGCCGCTCTCTTTGGTGGTGAAGAAAGGGTCGAAGATGGACGAGCCATTGGGAATGCCGTGTCCGGTGTCTCGAACCTGAATCAGCACACAGTCCCCGTCTAGCCGCGAAGCAAGCGACAGTACCTTGGGACGATCGGTGTTGTCGGCCATTGCCTCGATCCCATTGTGGAGGAGGTTGATCAATGTTTGTTGTATCTGCACTCGATCCGCGACAATCTCGGGCAAACCGACGGCTAGATCTGCTTCGACGCGAATGCCGCTGTTCCGGATTTCGTCTAGTATCAACCTGAGCACTTCACTGATGATTCCGTTGATATCGGAAGGCGCCGCGACAGGCGGAGCTTTCTTGAATAGTGCTCTGATTCTTCTGACGACCTCCGCCGCTGCGTTCCCGTCCCGAATGATTCGATCACCCGTCAGGCGAGCCCGTTCCAAATTCGGTGGATCACTTGAAAGCCACGTCACACACGCATGCCCGTTTGCAACTACTGACGCTAACGGCTGATTGATTTCGTGGGCAATCGCTGCGGACATTTGAGCTACAGTCGCGATCTGCGTAGCCGTCGACAATCTGTTTCTAGTGCTCCGCAGCGCTTCCTCCATTTCCTTACTGTCGTGGATATCGATGTTGACTGTGTACCAGTGGACAATACTTCCATCGTGGTTGCGAACCGGCTCCAGGCTTGCGAAGAACCAGCGATAACTTCCATTGGCACTCCGGAGCCGGTACGTACTTTCGTCACGCTCTCCGGTTTTCAGGCAATTCAGCCATTTCTTCAAATGAGTATCCCGATCCTCTGGATGTATGACTTCGAGTCCGATCCCCTCAAGACGTTCACCAAGGTAGTCCATACCGCGCTGGTTGACATATTCAAGTCTGCCGTCTGGCGTTAACCGCAAAACTAAGGCGGGGATCGTCTCAAGCACTCCGCGAAGATAGGCTTCCCGTTCCTTCAAAGCCTGCTCCGCTTTCTTTCGGTCATCAATGTCAAGCATCAGACCATACCAATTGAGGATTCGGCCTTGAGTGTCCCGCAAAGGCTCACCACGAAGTTGAAACCAGCGATATTCTCCGTCGGAACGCCGGAGCCGATATGTAATTTCATGGGAGTTCCCGGCTACACAGTTATCCCGCCATAGGTCCACTGCGAAATCAACGTCTTCCGGGTGGACCAGAGCAGCCCATTTTGAACCGTGTAAGTCCCTGAGTCCGAATCCGGTGTAATCTAACACTCGCTGATTGACATAGTCGAGTTCGCCTTTTGGCGTAGCCCGCCAGAGTAAAGCAGGAATCGTTTCGACTAGCAACCGAAGATGAAGTTCACTTTCCCGGAGCGCTTCTTCGGCTCTCCTTTGATCTTCGATGTCAGTGAGCAAACCATACCATCGAAGAACCCGACCGTCGTTGTCCAGAAGTGGATCTACACGAACGTGGAACCAGCGGTATTCGCCATCGAAGCGCCTCCAGCGATGATTGACATCCATTGGCTGCCCGAGCTGGTTGCATCGAATCCACTCGTCTCTAACAAAGTCTTGGTCTTCGGGATGGATGGTGTTGATGAATCCGAGACCCCTGGAGTCTTCGACACTTGTGCCCGTATAATCGAGAGCACGCTTGTTGGCGTACTCGTGCTGTCCCATTGAGTCGGCAACAGCAATCACACCGGGAACACTGTCTACAAGCTGTCGGAGGTCCCGCTCGCTTTCACGAAGCGCTTGGTCGGCGAGTTTCCGATCTTCAATATCCGTGTTGGTCCCGTACCACTTGACGACCTTTCCTGAGTCATCCCGATGTGGCCTCGCTCGGAACAGGAACCAGCGATACTCACCGTCATGCCTACGCATTCGGGCTTCGACCTGACCGGGCTGCCCAACTGCAAGAATGGATTGCCAGTATGCTGCCAGGCCGCCCATGTCGTCCGGGTGAATCGCTACGGTCCACCCCCAATTCATAGCGCTTTCCGCCGACAGGCCCGTGTAGTCCAGCCAAACCTTATTGCAGTATTCGAGCGAGCCGTCTTGCCGGGCGGTCCACACCAGCGCAGGTATAAGATCGATCACCGGGCGAAGAGAATCTTCTAAGACTTGGTTTCTGAGATCGCCCCGACTCCGCCCATTGACTTCCGCAGCAGACCCGATGATCTCCGTTACGGTGTCCCCAGCGCCAATGATGGGATGACCCGAAATTCGAAGATACTTCACCAAGCCGCCGGGTAGGATGACTTCGGAGTAGTGATCGATGTCCGTCCTTCCTTGTATGCACTTCCGAACTGCGGATATCCAACCGGACCAGTCTTGAAGTTGATACAGCGCGCGATATTCCTCAAGAGAAGGCGGTCCGTCCGCCGCATCGCGGCCGTGAATCCGGCACATTTCTGCCGACCAATAAGCCGGCGCGCCAGAATGAACGTCCCATATCCAACAGCCTGTATGACTCATTTCCGCCCCCTTTAAGTAGCAATGGACCCGGGGCCAGAAGCGGCTCGCTCACTTGGCGCTGGCGCGGTACCAGGTTAGAGTCTATCGCCTTCTGGAGCGTGGTACTGCTCCATGAAATCAGCTCTCCTACTCGCTCAAGCCAGGCCAGCTCGGCTTCGAACGTGGGCGAGTCCAGCTTTGATTGACCGCTCCCGGCCGGGATGTGTTCACAAGCAGCATTGGGTCAGCTCTCCTTTCGCTTGGACTCTGAAAACTTTGATAGCCGGTGTGATTATGTTTTCCTGTGAGAAAAGATGGCAAGCTTTCAGCACGATCCCGTTTAGTTCGCACTTTCCTGTAAGCTCTTCTCCTGTGACGCGAATATCTTGAGAAGGTCAAGTCGACAAGAGTGCTTCACCAATGCCGCACAGCACTGGCGAGAAAGGACCACAATGAGTTTTGAGCAGTACGTGTACTCGCTGGAGCCTGGTTACGTTGAACCGTACATACGACGGGCATTTAGCCACGCTGTTCCCCTGCAAACTATCGTCGTCTATTGTTATGCTCCGAGAGCTGCGGGAATACCGGCCGCGCTGGCCAAGATGTGGCCGAACGAGGTCTATCCAGGCGAGCTTGTTCTGAACGAGGCAGGCAGCAAAGTTGGTTCCACGGCCACCATCTTCCCCGTTGTCGTTGCCGGTGGCCGCGCGATCGATGCACTCCGCTCAATCACTATAGGTCAACACCTTTTCGGAGTGCGGAACATCGTTGTCGCACATCACACGTTTTGCGGAACGACCAGCTTTACGGCTGCTGGAATAACGAAGGCATTCCGAGCCGAGCAAGGAGTAGACATTTTGCCGGTTTATGACCAAGAGAGCCTGGCGATTCATGACTTTGAGTCCTCGTTAGCTCATGACGTCAAATTACCGAGGCAGGCAGAGGGAATACCGAAGAGAGTAAACATCTTTGGCTGCTTGTTCAACATCGACACCGACGAGTTTACGCTGGTATTTGAGGATTGTTCATCGACGGTCGCGACCACTTCGGCGAGAACGAAGGATATCCACCCAGCCGTGCGCCGTTGCATCGAGGGATCCAAGCTGAAGTTCAAAGTCCGAACGTCTAGGTTTGGATGCGCGGCGCCCGCGTAATAGCTCCAAGCATTGAATTCGAGCGAGAGCAACACTTTCGAAAACAAGGCAGTCTCGTAAGAAATCATCAGACTGTCCTGACCAGTTCCTGGAATCTCGTGATCGTGTTTCCAGCCAATAGTATCCATCGCGCCAGACCTAAAGCGCTGTAATTTTTGGATTATGAAAGCGTTGATACAGAGGTTCGTTTCTGCGTCGGCTGCCTGATTATGCGTGCTGACCTGCGGATAATCCGCTTGAAACTCATATCGATACTCTTCGCTCATCTCACGGAGTTGAAGATATCTGAGAGCGCGCGTTGCATTGGACGAATCGACGCGAGCGGTCGGAAGTGTATCGTGACTGCGTTTTTCCGAAGGTCACAAGTGCCCTTCTTCTTCAAACAATGGGGCGGAGTCTTGAAATCGAGGACAGGTCGTCTTCTCGATGGTCGCACCTGGGATGAAATGCCGCGCGACAGAATTGGAACTCGACCTACCGAGGCCCCGGGATCGGAACTCGGTGTGCTGCCGTAATCTAGTCACGCGACACGTGGCGACGAACCTGAGCGCGAGCGTCCGACTCAGCAAGTAACCGTGAGGCATTCCGCTTCCCTCGCTCCCTACAGCGGCCTGCCTCAAACAGCTCTTTATCCTTGACGAAACGGGGAGACGGCGTCAGAACGGCCGCCCCCTGCCTCCGAGACTACGGATTGCTAATCGTTGCCACCGATCCGTCCAGCTTAGTAAACTGAACCGTAAACGGTTCCGTATACGTCCGCGCCAAGTCCTGCAGAAAGCCGATCGCAACCGCCTCCCCCAGCAGCATCGAAACATCGCTGTCGCTGCGCCAGTGGATGCCACCGTGCAAGCCGTGTCCAAACGTGACGT
>JAABUQ010004062.1_pt1 | contig 25614 bp, 20 predicted proteins | sample 5560001 | NCBI WGS metagenome assembly JAABUQ01 (sample SAMN10711888, study PRJNA513371) | rock metagenome | isolation source: Antarctica rocks | place: Antarctica: Victoria Land, Finger Mt nord | collected 2015-12-18
ATTCCCAAACCTGTTTGCTTGGGTGATGGAGCAGATGGGTGAGTTGCCCCGACCCAGAATCTCTAAAAAGTTAGCAAAGTCTCAAAGACTTACCCTGCAAAGTGTCCCGGCTTAAATTGGTAGCCCAGTACTTAAAGCTACTGCATCAAGCAGTCATCGAAGCCCAAGGGCGAGCCGACGAAGCATCGGAGGATTTTCCTTTAAGCTTTGCTGACAGTTTTCCTGAAACTCCTAATAAAAACATTAAACGATAGGCTGCTTGCATATCGCTTCAAGCAACATCAGTCGCTTCTTTATCCTGCAAAACCCTTAATTACAACTAATCATGGAAGAGCAACAACCAATTCAGCAGTTAGCGCCTCAACAAAATGGTAAATACCCACAGCCACTGCTGCCAATCTATACGCCAACTCAAGAGAATAAGACCGAAGAATGGGATTTGCGCCAGGTATTGACAGTAGTGCGTCGCCGAGCAGTAGTGATCGGGAGTGTAGCGATCGCGATCTGTACTACCGTCTGGTTATCGACGTTAACTACTCAACCCAAGTACGAAGGGAAGTTTGGGCTTTTGGTTGAACCACCAGTAACAGCTCAAAGTAAGCTAGAGGGGCTGTCTGATATCCCAGGGATAAACACCAACTCTCAACAAGAGGGCTTGGATTACAACACACAGATTCTGGTTTTGCAGAGCCCTGAACTAATGGCTCCGATTATCAAACAACTGTCTACTCGCTATCCAAATATTAGCTACAGCTCACTGATTGGAAACCTGAAGATCACCCGCTTGCAAGAAACAAAAATTTTAGAGGTCCGCTACCAAGATTCAGATCCGCAAAAAATTCAGTTTGTTTTGCAGCAGTTGTCTAGAAATTATTTGAAGTACAGTTTGCAAGAGCGGCAAGCCAGTGTGGGTCAAGGGATTCAGTTTGTTGATCTCCAGATGCCCCAACTGCAAGCACGAGTTAATAGCCTCCAGAGAGAACTGCAACGGTTTCGGCAGCAGTACAATTTTATTGATCCGGGGACTAAAGCAGATCAACTATCTCTGCAAGTCAGCAACGTTGAGTTACAGCGACAGGATATCCAAAAACAGCTGGCTGAAGCCCACGCCTTCTATGCAATTTTACATGGTCGGTCGGGTATCCAATTGGCTGAAAGCGGCGCACTGAATGCGACTTCGCAGAGTCAGTCGAGTAGCGAACTGGCTCAAACCCTCGCCTCGGATACAACCTCGCAGAGTCAGTCGAGTGGTGAGGTAACCGACCCCCGTGCCTCGGACACAACTTCGCAGAGTCAGTCAGGTGGCGAAGTGACCGACCCCCGTGCCTCGGACACAACTTCGCACCAGTCGGGTGCTGATCAGGTTCAAACCCGCTCCTCAAACGGGAGTTCGCAGGGTCGGTCGAGTACACAGGCTCAAGTCCGCTCCATAGACGGGACTTCGCAACGCCGGTCGGGTACGGCCCCAGCCCAGAATGAAGGTCCACTTTACCAAAGATTAATGGGTCAGCTGCGGGATGTAGACACTCAGATTGCGGCTGAATTACCTAGATTTCGGGAAAATAGCCCATATATTCAGGAACTACGGCAAAAGCGAGCAAATTTGCTGCCAGTATTGCGGCAGGAAGCGAAACGGGTTTTAGGGATTAGACAAGTGGAGGTGGCAAACCAAATTTCGGGTTTGGAGGTGCAAAGAGCAAAGATCGCTCAAGTGGAAAGCAACTTAAATCAACAAGTTAAACAATTGCCAAATCTAGTTCGTCAATACACCGACCTACAACGGCAATTAAAGATCGCTACCGAGAGTTTAAACCGATTTCTAGAAAAGCGCGAATCGTTACAAATTGAGACTGCCCAGAAAGAAATTCCCTGGCAGGTAATTGCACCTCCTCAGCTACCCCAAGTGCCGGTTTCTCCTAATGTGCCACGAAATCTTATTTTGGGTGTGGTCACTGGCCTTTTAGCCGGGCTGGGAGCTGCATTGTTGGTAGAAAGGCTGGATAATGTGTTCCACTCTCCTGATGATCTAAGAGAGGTCACAAAACTGCCAATTTTAGGGATGATTCCTTTCCATAAAAATCTCAAACGACTCAATGATGTACGCGAGACAGACGCTGAGACTAGATCAAATGGCTCCAATCGAGACTCTCGTAATCATGGCTCTAATCGAGCGTCTCGTAATAACAGCAACAGTCAAAATTATAGCTATTTTCCGTTTTTGGAGGCATTCCGCTCTCTACATACAAACATCGGCTTTCTCGGTTCCGATACGCCAATTAACTCTCTAGTAATTAGCTCAGCTCTACACGCTGAGGGTAAGTCTACAGTGGCTCTACACCTAGCCCAAGCAGCTGCTGCTATGGGGAAGCGAGTGTTATTAGTGGATGCAGATTTGCGTCTGCCTGAGATTCACAATCAGCTCGGTTTACAAAACGTGCAGGGACTCAGCAACGTTATTTCTACAAACTTGCCGGTTCTAGAGGTCATCCAGCGATCACCTCTATCAGATAACCTCTTCGTTTTAACTTCTGGTCAAATTCCACCTGATCCAACTAAGCTGCTCTCTTCCAAAAAGATGCAGAATATCATGCAGCAACTTCGGGAAAGTTTTGACTTAGTTATCTATGATACACCTCCCTTATTAGGTCTTGCCGACAGCAGTCTTCTTGCTACCTACACCGCTGGAATCGTGCTAGTTGTGCGAACCAGTAAAACAGACCGTTCTACATTACTGCAAGCCCTAGATCGGTTGAAAGTTTCTCGCGCCCCTGTTTTAGGTACCGTCTGTAACGGTGTTAAGAATAACCATGGTGCATATGCATACAATTACTACTACCGTTCCCGCACTCCGAGCGCTCAAGTGAACTAAATTTATAGCGGGTCCGAGTTGAACATTCAACCTTCCCGCACCATCCACACTAGAAAGGCTAGAATTTGCTCCACTGGGGGCAATGGATAATCGCTGAGGTCAATTGTTACCGTCTGTCCTTCCAACTTCAGGAACCGCCACTGTGTCCCACTGCTGACGCTGCCATAGATAGTTAGAATAGGTTTTTTCTTCGCCTCGTTGAACTTCTGAGCTGCAACCATCTCAGCGATGCATTGTCCAATACCCGGCTTAAGGTCAGCTTTTTTCGCCTCTACAATCACCACCGCTGGGGCTTCGATTTCCAACAACTCCGGTGATCGACTGATGAGAAAGTCACATGTCCCGTTAAGTCCTAGGCTCTCATCAACTGTGAAATCTTCCCCAGAAAACAGGCCAACTTGCCGATTTAGAATCCGCCGAACCTCTAACAGCACTGGACTAATAATTAGTTCAGAACGAGCTTTCTCACTGCCTGTAGCGACGGCTAGAGGCAAGCTCTCCTCAAGGAAAGCAGCAAGTGTCTGAGATGGGGGAATTGGGTCAACCTTGGGCAGAAATCGAATGCCTTCTTGAGTAATTAGCCCAAAGGCTTCTTTGACTTTGCCGATCGTGGTGAATTGGCTGTAAGGCATCGTTTGGACTCCTAACTAACGCTCGCACTCTCAAACTTGTTGACTTGCGTCAACGCTTTGGAGTCTGCCTGAATCCACAAGACCCTTTTTTTGACCAGTGGTTGGATAAAGCCTTGGCTCTAAGTGAAAGCGAGCAGGCAGGGCTGGAACGACTCAAACGTAATTATGAATACCTTAGCGAAGTTGAGCCATCATTGGAAGAGGTGGTGAAGTTAGTGGTAATGTCGCCGCTACTTGACCTAGCAGTCTTTCTACCAACCACCGTTTTTAGGCATGAAGGTGATTGGAGCTTTGATTTGTCAAGTCGTAGTGCATCCAACTGATAAGCGCTATAAGCTAAATTGAACTAAGCTCATAGAGGTTAGGGGACTGACCCCTTTAAAAAGCAAATGCGGCTAATTTTGTACAGCAAGCCCGGTTGCCATTTGTGTGAAGGGCTGCAGGAAAAGTTGGAACAGATTCGAGGTTTAAGCTTTGAGCTAGAAATTCGGGATATTACTACCCGTGAAGATTGGTTCCAAGCCTATCAATATGAAGTCCCCGTCCTTTCTATCAGCGGGGAAGCCAGTATCGAACAACAGCTGCCCCGTCCTTCCCCTCGCACGACAGTGCAGCAGCTACAGCAAATGCTAAAAAAATATTTACCCCATTACAATAAGCGCAATGCGAGTATGTGAGAGTAGTCACATGAAATTGCGTGATTTATTGGCAACTGTCGAAAGCGTTATGCAATTACCCAGTCATCCAGCCTTGGAAGCAGAAGTGAAGGGTTTGACGACCAATTCCCACGCTTGCCAACCAGGAGATTTATTTATTGGGATGCCTGGAACACGAGTGGATGGTGGAGAGTTTTGGGAGAGTGCGATCGCATCAGGTGCTGTAGCTGCCATTGTTTCCCCCCAAATCGGTAGGAGCGGTGCCTTGTGCCCGCCCGGAACAGGAGGTCCTTGTGTCATTCCTGCTGCCGATATAGTCCAAGCCTGTGCTCAAGTAGCCACTGCCTTCTATGGCTACCCAGCACAACAGATGGAATTGATTGGTGTCACTGGCACAAATGGCAAAACCACAACTACCCATCTAATTGAATTTTTGCTTACCCAAGCCCAACTGCCCACAGCCCTGATGGGAACCCTCTACACTCGTTGGGCAGGCTTTGAGCAAACAGCTGCCCATACAACGCCTTTTGCCCCTGAACTGCAGCAGCAGTTGGCAGCAGCGTGTAGAGCTGGGTGCCAACTGGGGGTAATGGAAGTCAGTTCCCACGCTTTAGCACAGAGACGAGTGCTAGGTTGCCCGTTTGAAGTTGCTGTGTTTACTAATTTGACTCAGGATCATCTGGACTTCCATCACAATATGGAAGACTACTTCGCCGCGAAAGCTCTTCTATTTAGTCCAGACTATCTCAAAGGGCGAGCGGTAATTAATGCAGATGACCCCTATGGTCAGCGGTTAATTAGGCAAATTAACCCAGCTCACGTATGGCGCTATAGTGTTCACGACAGGACATCTGATCTGTGGACATCACATCTAAACTATGAGCCAACTGGGGTAAGTGGAATACTGCATACGCCCAAGGGTGAGGTTGCCTTCCGATCGCCGCTGGTAGGTCAGTACAATCTAGCAAATTTACTAGCAGCAGTGGGTGCAGTATTACATCTGGGAGTTGATTTGAAGCTAATTGCTGAAGTGTTACCCCAGTTCTCAGGAGTGCCGGGACGGATGGAGCGGGTGCAGCTTTCTACAACGGCGCAGGACATAAGTATAATTGTAGATTATGCCCACACACCGGATAGTTTGGAGAATTTGCTGCGAGCGGCGCGACCTTTTATTTCAGGAAAGATGATTTGTGTGTTTGGGTGCGGAGGCGATCGCGATCGCACAAAGCGCCCCAAGATGGGTCAAATTGCCGCCCAGCTGGCTGACCAAGTGGTCGTTACTTCTGATAACCCCCGGACGGAAGACCCAGGACGAATTTTGCAAGATATCTTAGCGGGGATAGTAGCGATTGAGCCGGTGGTAATTTGCGATCGCGCTACTGCCATTCGTACTGCCGTCTTAGAAGCCCAACCCGGAGATGGCGTCCTGATTGCGGGTAAAGGTCACGAAGATTACCAGATCCTGGGAACCGAAAAAATCCACTTCGATGATCGAGAGCAAGCACGAGCCGCTCTAATGCAAAGGCAAAAGTAAAAAGGTAAAAGTCAGAATAAGGAATTTTTGCCTTTTATGAATGTCTCGCTTTACGAGCTAGCCGTCAGCACTGAACCGCCTCCCCAATCAATACCTATCAGTCCTGCCACTCTTCTATCACTAGTTGGGTCTGTGATTGACTTATTAATTGAGCAGCAGATTTCAGCTACACTCTGGGTCAAGCTCCCACCCGGACGAATATGGCAATCAGAAATTCAGCGCTATCGCGAGCAAGTCGGCGTGTCTCATGCTATCTACACCTGCATCTACAAACCGAATCCAGATGCTGGGAAGGGGATCGCCAACGCTCAGTATCAGGAACAACAAACTGGTGAAGGTGAGTCTTATACAGTTCCGTACCCAGTGGTTTCAGTCCAGCTCGCACCGACAAGCAAACTGAGAAATGAGTATTTCCTGTTAGTCTTGTCGCCCCAGTTTTGTAGTCTTATTTTGGCTCATCGAGTCCGCGTTAGACCGCAGACTGGGGACGACCAAAAACCTCAACCGAGGCAATTGGCTGTCTGCTCATTTGAGGGACGGGTAATTCAGCGGGTGTTAGGTGGGATCAAACAGGCAATTTTCCTTCAAAGTCGCTACGCTACCGCCCGGAGTCAGTCCCTGATCGCACCTACCGAGTTAGATGCATCTGACTCTGACCTGTTGGCAAACTGGGATTCTCTGTTCGTCTGCCCACCAGCGTCTGACCCGGTGCTACTGAGTCAACTCATAGCCAAACAAATTCAGCGCCAAGAAGAAGTTTGGCACAGTGCTGTTACTAACCGTGCCGCCGCCGCCTTGCAGATGCAACATCAAGAACTGCTTAACACCCTACGCCTCAAGGATGAATTCTTAAGCAATTTGTGTCAGGAACTGCGCACACCCCTGACAAACATGAAGACAGCCCTTAGCCTGCTACATTCACCTCAGCTCAAACCTGCTCAACGGCAGCGCTATCTACAGTTGCTCAATACCGAGTGCGATCGGCAAAATTCCCTACTTACTGGTTTCTTAGATTTGGTGCAGCTCGACCGTGTAGCGGAGCATGGAGCATTGCAATCAGTACGTCTGAGCGAGATTGTACCTGGAGTGGTTAGCACCTACCAGCCTTTAGCCCAAGAAAAAGGTATTATGCTGGCTTACACAGTGCCGGAGGATCTTCCTACTGTTTCGTGTTTCAGCGCTTGGCTCAAGCAGATTGTGATTAATCTGCTGCACAACAGCATTAAGTTCACCCCAACTGGCGGTCAGGTTTGGGTACGATCTCGTCTTCAGGGTGATTATGTTCAGTTGGAATTCCGTGACACCGGCATCGGCATTCGGACCAACGAAATTCCCAAAATCTTTGACCGCTTTTATCGAGTTCGTCCAGCAGCGGGCGTTGACTCTGGCGGTGCTGGGTTAGGCTTGACAATTGTGCAGCAACTCTTGCTGCGCTGCGGCGGCTCTATATCTGTTAAAAGTAGGCTGGGTGAAGGCTCTGTTTTCAATGTGCTGCTGCCGATTGCTGATTCAACCTCTCACCTCTCTTAACTCCAACGGTAAGAAAATTGTCAACACTTCGCCTTGGTGGAGCCGCTGCCGCACTATGAGTTTGCCACCAATAGCTTGAAACAGATGTTTAGTCGCTGTGAGATTAAGACTAATGTTACCGGTTTCGGGTTGGAACATCAGCAGCGGACCTAGGGACTTTCGGGTTGGCGGAACCGGGAACTGTTCTGCCGCTTCACCACTTTCTTCAGGTTGGGGTTGGGGCAGCAGCTGTAACTTTAGCTGGTCTCCAGCCGGGATGACCTGCACCTGAATATGGCTTCCAGCAGGTAAGCTACGGGTGAAGTTCTCAATTAAGCCCGTAAGAACCTGATCCAGCATGATTGGATCACTAACTACGGTTGGCAACTGTTGGGGCAGGACAACATCCAAAGTCAAGTTCCGGCGACTGGCTTGTTTTTGCCAACGAGGAATGCTCTGCTGCAAAACCTGAGTTAGGGATGTCGCTGTGAGGTGAGTGCCTGGGTGTTTAACCATTGATTCCAACTCCGCCGCCCGGAAAAGCAACTCCATGCGATCAATTTGCTCAGTACACTCGTGGTCGATAATTTCTAAGCGCTTAAGTACGTTGGACGCCAGGTCTTTTCGCTTCAGTAAGAGTCGAGTCAGGGTGCGAATGGTTGTCAAGGGTGTACGGACTTCATGAGCAAAAGCTTGGAGCAATTCCACGTCTGGGCGACTGGGGAGTGGGGACTCAACACTTGCCCCTTGCTCCCAACCCCTAGCCACTTCTGCCTCTGGTAAATGCTTTAGTAACAGGCGGCTAAACTGCGTCACCGTCCGGTAGTCAGGTGCTACTGGGTGATATTGTTCAACTAAGGCATCCAGTTGCTTTTGAAGAAAGTGGGGACAGCTTAACACTACCCGTGCCCGGAGTGCTTGCCACGCCTGCTCGACCACTTCTGGTTCAAAGGAAAACAGAAACGTTGAGGCACCCGTGAGGTCTTCTCCTAAGACCATCACCAGACTAAACCCAGCTGTTAAAACTAGGCAAAACTGCTCGGAACCAAGTGGATCACCAGGTAGCAAGGGCAGTACTGACCCCGTATTGGAGGCAAGTTCCGTTGTGGAGGACGAATTTAGTTCTGAAGGCATCGCTGTTGCCGGAGGCAACTGAAATTGTGCTCCTGCTCTTGACTTCAACGATTCAGCCGTAAAGGTCCAAGTTGGCAAGCTTGAGCGCGCCTTGTGACTCAAAACTGGCACTGGGCCAGCAAACATCAACCCTTGAGCAGATGGCAAGTGACCATCTACCGCCTTCAAAGGCTTGTCTGAATCAATATGGAGCAACATCTGTTCCAGAGCCGCGATCGCCACCCACCACTCGCGCTCAGCCTGGACACGCTCGACTGCACCTTGACTCATAGAGTGTAAAGGTAATGTGACGCCCCCACAATTTCCGGTTTTTGTCCACTCTGCCTTTGGACTAGGACAATCTTTCAGGGTTGGTTCACTTAAAGATAAAACTTCAATTAGGGTTGGCAGAATCCATTTTTTCACCAGTATTCACCTGCAATCACCAGCTAGCAACTCACATCTGCAACTAACTACAAGCGTATCGGTATTGGTGCACTGGCAACAGTCGTAGAACCGAACCCAGAGGTCGCAATTGCCGTTGATACACAATTGCCTAACACCCATCTGTTGATAGATGCAAAGTTTCCATCTCCAGACCGATGAAAGTCATGTACCTACTAGGTGAGACTATCAGCATAAGCACAGATAAAAGAACAGATTCTGTATCTGAGCGAACTTTGTTGATTCTGATCGAGGTAAAAAATGGTTTCAAGTCTGGACAAGCGGGCAGTCGGTGTCTTTTCCAGTCGTGGAGACGCAGAACATGCGCTCAATGAGCTGAGAGATAGTGGCTTTGCAATGGATAAAGTTTCTGTCATTGCTAAAGAAGCAGACCGCAATGATCAGCTTGCTGGTGCTAACATGAGCGATCGTGTCGGCAATAAAGCTGATGAAGGCGCGGCAGCGGGCGCGGTAACAGGTAGCGTAGTCGGAGGTCTAGGTGGTTTATTAGTGGGTCTTGGCGCTCTAGCAATTCCAGGAATTGGTCCAGTCATGCTAGCAGGAGCGACAGCGACTGCGTTGGCAACGACAGTTACAGGCGCTGGCATTGGCGCTGCCGCCGGTAGTCTGATTGGTGCTTTGGTTGGTTTAGGCATTCCGCAAGAGCGGGCTAGAGTTTACAACGACCGAGTGTCTCGCGGTGAGTATCTGGTGGTGGTAGACGGCACAGATGCCGATATCAGTCGCGCCGAAGCGATTCTAAGCAGACGGGGTATTCAGGAGTGGGGCATCTATAATGCACCTGCTGTTGATGCTGCTCGCACCGATCGCGGCGTTGTTAACCGCTACGATACACCAGGATTTCCTGCCGAGCCTACTGCTTATGGCGCTACTAGTACACACCCCGTTGATACCACTCGCACTGATGCTGGCAGTGATCCTAAGGTGATCATTGTTGACAATCGCGAGCAGATTTAGGCTTTTTAAACAGCGACAGTCTGTGTAAACAATTCGCTCCTCAACCTCACACACCAAGTCAATTAATCCCTCGAAACACTCAAATGGGAGATCCAAAGATGAAAAAGCTTATTCCCTTTTTACTCAGTAGCGTCATGGTTGTTGGTGCGGTTGGTTGCCAAAATGCCGCTAAAACCAGTACTGACGCTCCCAACAATACTAGTGAAAGCCCTAGTCCTGCCGCGTCCAATGCTGCCAGTCCTGCAGCATCGAGTCCTAGCCCTGCCGCGTCGTCCAACGCACAGTCAACTCAATCTACCAAGGACGACGCCCAAAACCAAACTCGCAAAAATCAGCTCAATTCTGACATTAGAGCGAATGAGCAGCGAAATAATGCCGTCAACGGTGGTAGCAACGCGAACCGAAGTGAGGGTGCTTTAAGAACCGAAGTTCGCGATAAATTGGAGGCAAACATACCAGGTAGTAAACTAGCAGTTGACGCCAAAAATGGAGTATTAGTCATAGTAGGAACTGTCCCCAAGCAGCAAGATTTGACTAAGATTGAGCCATTGGCAATGCAGATTAAAGGTGTCACCAAAGTGACGGTTAAGGCAACTGCTGCTCCAGCAAAAACCAAAAGCTAAGATAAGAAAGGCTAGTAAATAGTTTTGAAAAATAGCCTGTTGCTGCCCTCAAGTGACAGGCTATTTTGTTTTACGCTCAAGGCGGGGAGTGGGGTAATTAAACGAAGACGTTATGATAGAGGTTCGCACGTTTAAACTCATACGTCCAGGGATTGGATGAGCCAGACTGCCCTGAATTTAGTAGCAATTTCTATTTTTGTGCTGGTGCTTTCGAGTCTGCTGGGGCCATTGTTCAACTTGTCACCAGTAGTGCCGGCGATCGCCGTCTTTGGCTTGTTGGGGATCGCCACCTTGGATAGCTTAAGTTGGCAAGGTCAAGGCAGTACCCTGCTTCTAGATTGGCTAGCCAGTGCCTCACCTCAGCACCGCGAACGTATTGTCCGACATGAAGCAGGACATTTCCTGGTCGCTTCTCTCTTAGATGTCCCCGTCAGTGGCTACGCTCTTAGCGCTTGGGAAGCTCTCAAACAAGGGCAGTCAGCGCAGGGCGGCGTTAGCTTTGACGATCAGGAATTGGCATCCCAGCTAGAACAGGGTACTCTGTCGGCTCAGTTGTTAAATCGGTACTGCACAATTTGGATGGCAGGTATTGCCGCTGAGACCCTGGCTTACGGAAGCGCCAAGGGTGGAGGTGACGACCGGCAAAAACTTAGAGCAGTTCTAACCCCACTAGGGTTATCTAACTCGGCTCAAGAGCAGAAGCAGCGTTGGGCAGATTTGCAAGCCAAGACCCTACTCCAGGAGCATTGGTCTGCTTATGAAGCGCTAGTTGGTGCTATGCAGCAACGCGCCTCTATTGCTGAGTGTTGTCGTTTGATTTCTCAGCATCCAAATAATTAAAAAGGAGTCAGGAGTCAGGAGTCAGGAGTCAGAATGGCTCCTACCTAGACTGGTAGATGAATCAATCGGTCTAAAACCTACAGATTCATCAGTGGATTCAGAATCAAAGCGCGGCATCATTTTTGAAACCTGTAGATTCGTTATAGAGACTTCTCCTGACTCCTGACTCCTGGCTCCTGACTCCTGTCTTATTCGCCAGTCGCTAATCTGAGAATTTGAGCTGTCACCGCGAGGCCTTCTTCGAAGAGAGGTTCCCGACCCCAGCGTTGCAGTTGCTGACTTAGCAACAATTCCGCCTTTTGGTCTGAAGGTGGGCTCACCTGCTGAAACCGGCAGGACTGGGCACCACCACCCGACTCCATGCGCATACAGCCAGTCGTTTCTGAACACAGAACTGTACAGCAGTCTGCCTGTGGATTGGTTGAGTTCAAGCGCAGGGCAACCAAGTCACCCGGAATCCCACCCAAATCAGCTGTTGGGACTCCAGCTAACTCTGCCTCTACTTGGCGCTGGTCTTCACCAACAAAGCGAATGCGCTTAAGGTCGTAATCTCCTCCTTCTTGTTCGAATTGAGTTGGACGCCACTGCAACCGACTAGCCAACCAACCCAAAAACATCAGTGCTTGAGCAGGATTACCTTTTTCGTAATCAATTGTCACTCGGTCAACTTCCTTAAGAGCGGCACGACGCTCTGGCGGATCGAAAGTTTCAGCAGTTAACTCCTGCCAGGACGACAAGCGACGCCAGTTAAGATCAACAATCGGAGTACTCGCCTCTAACAGATCTTGCACGCTCAGCAGATCTATTTGAGGATCACTAAAGCGGCTCGAGTCAACGACAACGGAATCGCACACTGATGCCAGCTTCTTGAATAGGTCGTTGTTGGCATCTGGTGTTGCTTTCCACCAAAGAAACTTCGGCAGTCCACCAATCAGCAGGTTTGCAACCATGCCACCGACTCGTTCCAAGGCGGCGACGGTTCCCTTGAGGGTAATGTACTCGCAGCAAACGAGCGTAGTTGATGAGTGCTTTTTAATCGGGCAATAAGCAGAAACTTGAGCTGCCACACCTTCATCTTCCCCAGCTACTGGGCAGAGGGCAATGATGCGGCAGGGGTTGCGAGTAGCGATCTCATCCGCAATAGTGGGGCTTCTCATATCCAAGGCATACGTCATACCGGTCGTACTGTTGTCCCCGCCATTGTTAGCATTGGCGTGACTTTTGGCAATTTCTTCACGCAACTTAGCCAGCGTTTCAGCACTCGCTTCCCCAGTAACGCGCAATCCATAACTTTTCTGCGCTTCTCGCAGCGCTGCTGCTGTTCGAGGTCCCGGAATCCCATCAATAGGGCCGCTGTAAAATCCCAAATCAGTTAAAATCTGTTGGGTTTCTTCCGGCTCATAAACAACTAAACTAAACGTCGTTGCCCGCGTAGCTACAGGAACCGCCCCTTTGTTACCAGCAACGCCGTAACTTTGCCAAATCTTACTGAGTTCCGCTTCGATTTCACTGATCGAAACATCTTTCGGAGCCTGGAGCGAGACAATTGGAGGAGATTGGGTCTTCATAGAAATTTCTCAAGAAGAAGGGATCAAAGGAGCAAAGGCTATAGTCTGCGCCAGCGGCGACCATCTTGGTTAATCAAGAGTTCCGCTTCCGTAGGTTCCCACGTGCCAGCTTCATACTGGGGAATCGACGCTGGATCGGTCGGAGAATCCCAAACGGTAAGCGCTGGAGTCACCACCTGCCAAGCGGCTTCGACTTCGTCTGCCCGTGTGAACAAAGTCTGGTCGCCCATCATGCAATCAAGCAACAGGCGCTCATAAGCATCGGAGCTTGTTGACCCAAAGGCAGAACCATAACTAAAGTCCATGTCAACTGAACGGGTGCGTAGATCTGGCCCCGGCATTTTGACCTCAAAGCGGAGTGAAATCCCCTCATTCGGCTGAATCCGCATGGCCAAGACGTTGGTATTCACCTGTTGAGCCGCCGATTGAAAGATCAGATAAGGAACTTCGCGGAAGTGGATCGCAATCTCTGACACTTTCTTTGGCAATCGCTTGCCAGTGCGTAAGTAGAAGGGAACGCCATGCCAGCGCCAGTTATCAACCACAAACTTCATCGCTACATATGTGGGCGTAGTGGAGTTTGGATTGACCCCTGGCTCCTGACGATACCCAGACACTTCTTTACCTTTCATCCAGCCAGCGCTATATTGACCGCGCACTGCTGAACGTTCCAGGTTTTGCAAATCCGCCAGGTGGGTGGCTTGGATCACCTTCACTTTTTCTGTCCGGATACTGTCGGCATCGAGCGCGTTGGGGGGCTCCATTGCTGTGAGGCAGAACAGCTGCATTAGGTGGTTTTGCAGCATATCCCGCATGGCACCAGAGCTTTCGTAGTACCCAGCCCTATCCTCGACACCCACTGTCTCTGCTACGGTGATCTGAACGTGATCAACAAACTGGCGATTCCACAGCGGCTCAAAAATCGCATTGGCAAAGCGAAAGACAAGGAGATTCTGAACTGTTTCTTTACCGAGATAGTGGTCGATCCGGTAAACTTGCTCTTCTTTGCAGACTTGCTGAACCACACGGTTAAGGGACCGAGCAGAACTCAAGTCCCGACCAAAGGGCTTTTCAATGACTAGGCGAGTCTTGCTCGGGTCGTCTAGCATTCCCGCCCCCCCTAGCTGCTGAATCGCTTCAGGAAAGAATTTTGGGGCAACGGAGAGGTAGAACATCCGGTTTCCCCGCGTTCCCCTTTTCTCGTCCAATTCACTCAACCGGTCTTTCAGTTTCTGGTAGCTTTCAGGGTTGTCGATGTCACCGGGGCAGTAGAATAAACCTTGGGAAAAGTCTTGCCAAAGTTCCTCAGCGCCGATACCGTCAGAAAACTGTTCAACGCCCTCTCGCATATGTTCCCGGAAGTAATCATCGCTCCAGTCCCGACGCGCCACTCCAACGATAGTCGTTTCTGGTGGAATGCGCCGTTGCCTTCTCAGGTGGTAAAGTGCCGGTACCAACTTGCGTTGGGTAAGATCACCTGAGGCACCAAAGATAACAATGATCTGGGGGTCGGGCGTCCGTTCCTGTTGTAGTCCTACGCGCAGGGGATTTTCTAGCAGCGTGACCATAGTAAATGTTTGAAGGGTAAGTTTTGACTTCTCTATACTGCAATCACGGGGGAGCAAGGAACGGTATACGAAGATGCTAAATGCTAGGGGTCAGGGCTCCCCTGACCCCTATCCCCTTCTACACGGGCGATAACTGATTGACCTTCTCTTCTAAAGACTGCATTAGGGATTCGAAGGGCTTAACAAACTTGTCAATACCTTCAAGCAGCAACTCATCCATCACTTCATCCAGGTTGATGTTGATATCTGGATCTTTGAGACTTTCCATCAGTTGGTAGGCTTCATCTACCCCAGTTTCAATGCGGTTTTGCACATCACAGTGGTCAGCACAAGCTTCAATCGTGCTCGGCGGCAAGGTGTTGACGGTGTCGGGACCTACTAGCTCATCAACATACATAACATCGCTGTAGCTGGGGTCTTTGGTGCTAGTGCTAGCCCACAACAGCCGCTGGACGTTGGCACCTCTTGCGGACAGAGCTTTCCAGCGATCAGTTTGGATAATTTCTTTGTATTCTTGGTAAGCGATTTTCGCATTGGCGATCGCTACTTTGCCCTTGACAGCTTTAAGCTTTGGTTCTAGGGCGATATCCTCATTGCCCTGCTTGAGTTTTTCATCAATACGTTTGTCAATGTTGATATCAATCCGGCTCAGGAAGAAACTTGCCACCGACGAGATTTTGCTGATATCTTGACCTTCAGCTGCTCGTTTTTCTAAACCCCGAATATAAGCCCACGCGGCCTCTATATAGCTGTCAACCGAGAACAACAGGGTGACATTGACATTGATTCCTTCACTAATTACCTGCTCTACCGCTGGCAAGCCCTCCTTCGTCCCAGGAATCTTAATCATGACATTCTCACGACCAATCTCCTGGTAATAGCGTCGAGCTTCCTTAATCGTGGCCTCAGTATCATGAGAAATCGTCGGCGGCACTTCAATGCTGACGTAACCATCTAAACCCTCCGAGGTTTCGTAGATTGGTTTTAAGATGTCACAGGCATTGCGGATATCATCAAAGACCAGCGATTCATAAATCTTGTAAGTTGGTAACCCAGCTCTGATCCCAGCTTCAATGTCAGCGTCATAGGTCACGTTACCAGCGATCGCCTTTTCAAAGATGGCTGGGTTAGAGGTGATCCCGCAGATCCCTTTATTCTCAACCATGTCTTTGAGTTCACCGGACTTGATCAAGTCACGGTTCAGATTATCCATCCAGATACTCTGACCGTATTGTTTGATTTCTAGTAAATGATTGGTTGCCATATTTGTCCTTGTTTGATTCCGTTTGAGTTATGTTTATGACAATAGCAAGTAGTGCGTTCGCGTTCTGGAGCTAAAGTTACATATGAGCCGCCGCCCAACGCTTCACTGGGGCACGCGAGATCGCGCCATCATGCTCTTTTCACTTTGTTCCTTTGCCTGTTGTTGAATGAAAGACTGTACCAGTGCAACATCGTCTTTGCTACCAATAATCAAAGGCGTACGCCCGTGCAGTTGATCTGGCACTACATCCAATATTTCCTGATTTCCTGTACTTGCCCCACCTCCTGCTTGCTCAATCAAAAATGCTAGGGGAGCGGACTCATACAGCAAGCGCAATTTGCCTTCTGGTTTCTTAGTTGTACCGGGGTACAAAAACACGCCGCCTTGGAGCAGAATGCGATGGATGTCGCTAACCATGGCTCCACTATACCGAGCAGTATAGCCTTCAGTGCGGTGGACGTAGCGAATGTATTCCCGAATTGATTCATCCCATTGCCAGAAGTTACCCTCATTAACGCTGTAAATCGGCCCGTGGTTAGGAATTTGGATGTTTTCTTCTGTTAAGATAAACTCTCCTAAGCTAGGGTCGAGCGTGAAAGAGTGAACGCCATTGCCGATGGAATAAACCAGCATAGTGCTGGGACCATAAAGTATATAGCCGGGAGCGATTTGTTTACGTCCATGTTGGAGCAGGTCATTGGCTGAGCCATCGATATCGGTTCCTTCCTGTTGCCGAATGGCAAAGATAGAACCCAAACTTAGGTTGTTGTCTGTGTTGGAAGAGCCATCAATCGGGTCATACAGCAGGGTATAGCGACCAACGGGGCAGTTTTCGGGAATGTAGTAGGGTTTTTCCATCTCCTCGGAAGCTAGGCGGCAAACAAGGCCACTTTGCTTGAATACCGAGATAAAAACATCGTTAGCGTAGACATCCATCTTTTTGACGGATTCTCCCTGCACGTTGGTTTCCCCAGTAACTCCTAGGACACCTTCCATTAACCCAGCACGACTGAGGCGACGAGCAATTAGTTTGCCAGCAAGAGCAATGCGGTTCATCAAAGCACTGAGATCTTGCGCCTCTGCTGAGAAGGTTTTGAGTTGTTGCAGAACGTGACGGGACAGAGTCGTACAATCATGTTCAAGAGCGTATCCCTCCTGCTGTTCAGGTTGTTGCGCGTCATTCATTGTTTTCGTCCTCCCTAATCGAGTCGAGCAACTTGGTCGGGACTTGCGGTCACGATCACAGACTTGCTTACAGTGCCATCGCGTTGCCCAGTCGTTCCTGCTTTCTATCTTAAAGAGGGAATTTCAGAGTGCAATCTGACTTTAGGTAAGCTACAGAAATTATTTATAACAAAAGCCGACAAGTTGTGACGTTTGCCATTTTTGCCGCAACTTGTCGGATGTACGTTGTAGGATTGTCTTAGCGACTGGATTTGTGTATCTGTTAATATTCGTTTCGCCTTATACCACCACCGCCACTAGCTCGGTTGTTTTCCTCTCGCGGCTTTGCTTTATTGACTCTCAGATGGCGCCCCATCCACTCAGTACCATCCAATTCAGGGATTGCTGCGTCTTCTTGAGCATCTTCTATCATTTCAACAAAAGCAAAACCACGCATCCGACCGGTCTCGCGGTCTGTAGGTAAGACAATTCGTTTAACGGTGCCGTACTCTGCAAATACTGCTCTTAAGTCTTCTTCAGTAGCGCGGTAAGAGAGATTTCCAACGTAGATAGTCATGTCGATCAACTAGGTCTGAACGGACTAAAGTTCATTCTACAGACAGAGGCTAGAATTTACGAGTAAAGCTAGGTCCCGTCTGGTTTACAGTACCTCACGTCTTACCCCTCATTTATTTCCGCTGATAGGGCTGAACTTATATCGCTTATCAGTTGGATGCACTACGACTTGATGAGAAGTGGAGAATCGCTGTTATCGATTCAAGTGAGAATTATCCTCAGCACTCGTTCCCAGGCTCCAGCCTGGGAACGAGTGCTGAGGATGGTATAAAATTTCAGTCAATCGAAATCGACTGAGGTCCACTGATGTAACCGTTGTGTCCTTGGGGTGTAGAGGAAGTGTAGGCGGTACTGATTTTTTGGTCAAGCCAGTTCTTGACTGGCTCATCGGAAAGGTTAAGTCGAAGCACTCCTGAGAAAAAACCACCCAAGAACGAGCCTGGGTGCTGAGTGAGTTGTTTGAAAATCGGCGTCAGTTCATCTATAAACATACAAAGTGTCCTAAAGCTGTCAACGCCAGTTCTCTACGCCCTCCGGGTTCGCAGTCGCTCCTGAGGGAAACCCCCATGACCGCGCTGTCTCACCGAGAAACCCCGCAAGCGTGAAACTGGCTCCTTAATTGCTTCCTCTAAGATTCTAGCGCGTCACTGGACGGAGGGCCTCGGACCAAGAACAGGGTTTAGGGTGTGGGGTGTAGGGAAAGAGAGTGTGCTCACATTCCATAAAGTACAATTCCCTAGATTTATCTATGGGGTTTCCCCACACCCTACCCCCAACAAGACTGTTCGTAACTCCTGACTCCTTCTATGAAGTAGGAGTCTGTTCAGGAAGCATACATTTTTCGGAATCACAACCAGCAGGACCTGCTTCCATTATGTAACCTGAGTCATATCGACTCAATGCGGTACGAAAATCATTTGTTTTACGTCGCCTTTCCACTTCCTTCATCAATTGCTCATACTTAGCTTTCGATATCGGCTCAAATGGTAAGCGCGGAAAGCTTTGATGGTCATCAAAACGAGCCAGAAGAGCTACCGAAATGTAGCCTTCATCATTCTGTATAGCTTCGTATATACGAGTGCCTAAAGCTTCAACTTCTTCTTGACGTACCTCTATCGTAGATGAAGTGTTGTGTCGCACATAACATTTTTGAACTTGGATGAAAAAATCCATTTGTGCCAGTGCCGAAAACTTCGATATCTCAATCTCCGAAGCCCCTGGTAAATTTGCCCAATTGACACTAACGGGAATTTCGATCAGCCATTCTTGGCAACGTGGATCATTGGGGTCATTTAAGAGATTGCCATTTTCATCTTTGTCTGACTGCGAGGGGATGACATTGTAACCGTAGTCAATGCAAGCAAGAGCCACTGGATCATTTTTACGGAAAGTGATACGCCGAATAAATCGCTGAGACTTTGGCGGATGCCACCCCGGGCTTGCACCTGTTAAAAGAGATTTTGTTCCACTAGGCTGCACTGTAGTACAGCGATTGGGGCGTTTGATCCCATGGCGATCGCAGTAGTCCCATACAACTCGATGCACAATTTCTTGCCACCGGACCAAATATTCCTGCTCCTGTCTTTTAAACTCTAGTCCGACCTTTGTTTCAGGTCTTCCTTCTGCCCACCACCGTAACCAGTTTACTCCAAAGGCATTTACAAAGAAATCAAAAAGACCTGTAAAAGAAACGCCCACAATTGGGTCTAACAAACGAGACTTCTGATAGCGTTCTTCCACAAACTTGTGGTTTAATAGCGCTGCTACGGACAGCGCTCCAGCAGTAAAGGCCTCCTCTTGTTCTTTATAATTATTTGGAGCAATTTGATTGAGATGAATCTCAGAAAGATTGCAGTGGAAGTTACTACCCAAAATTTCTCCACAATTGTGAGCGACAATTCCATTTGCATCAAATTGGGATACCCCCGGAACGGTGCAATCGTACACGGATTCGACTCCGTCTGGCTCAACACAACAAACTGTTGCCGTAAAGCGCTCTCTGTTTAACTTTCGTCGGTAACCGTTTAAAGCTAGTTCAAGACGGAGGTTCTTGTCTAGATCTCTAAACCCTATGACTGAATAGAATGCTTGAAGATTGTCATTTGCAATGATTAACTCGTGCTGAGCTTTGCAGTAGTATTCTGCCAAAACACGATTAGAATCAGGCATCATTCGGTATCCTTCAAGCCTGCGATTTTGGTATATGCAACTAACAATGCCCAACCTGGCAAGCATTCTCTGAGCAGCCTGAAGCAGCTCAAGGTTACTTTGACTCAACCGAACACTTATACCTTTAGCTTGACTTCCTTGAACGCTCCCATCAGCATCAAACAATCCCCTTAAAAATCCTTGGTAAAACTCGTAGCTTGCCTCTTCAACTTGACGAGTGATGGTTTTGTTGTCTGGAGTAATTCCGTAATTTTGGGCTAGTCGAGCTAAACCAGCTGAGCTAACTTGAATGTACCTATTTTGCTTGTTGTACATTGCCCTTAAACTTTGTGGGCAAGCAACCGTTTTCTTCACTAAAGAGACAGCATAATCTCCCATTTCTACTTGGTTTTCGCCCCAAAAACGCAAAAGCGCTCTTGATTGGTAGTTTTTCTGATTGTTGATAAAACATCCATCTCCTACTAAGCTTCCAAGTAGCCATCCCTCATCGAAGTCTCCATCTCCACCCCAGGCTTGTAACCCCCGATGATCGTGCAAAACTATTTTGTCACCAGCTTGAAGCATTCCCGCTTCCACCCATTCTGAATACTGTTTCTTCTGGGTTTGGGCAGTAACTTTCAAGACCTTATGGTTATTAGTCAGTCTTAGAGCATAACCTTCTTGGGTTTTGAGTTTGAGTACGGGTTTTGTCCCAGATTCAAAAAAACCTTCAGGTGTTGTGCTGAACAGTTCGCCATTGACATACAAGCTGACTTGGCTACCGATCAAGTCACTAACTTGACGCGGTCCATCCTCAGTGTGAATCCAAGTGTCGGAAGTTACACAAGGATTCAAACCATATCGACTCAGGCGATGTTCGATTTCATCTTTGGGCATTCTAGGGGAGTGATTTTCGAGCCACTGTCTGACTTGCCCCTGATCGTAAGCCTTTAAAAATTCTGTCTTGGCGGCACTTGTCGTCAATAAATCACAGTTAGCTCTGGCTATTGCTTCACCAGCCCATTGAATTGCACCTTCTCCGCTGTAGTACTGTTTGCGAACAGCCTCAACACACTCTTCAAGAGTGGGCTTGTGGTGAAAGACGCGGGTGTGGTTAGCCATCCTCAGAGCATCTCGCTCTGGGTCAATTCGCCAGTTACCATGCTCGTCTTGTTGCCAGAGATTGGCTTTAGCATTAGCGAATAAATCGTCATTGCTATCACCCTGCCTCATTCCAGCACTTCTGCGAATATTTCCAGCAACAATTGTTACAGCTGCTGCATCAATCAACAAACAGCACTCAACAGAGTTAAGCTGACGTCCTATAGCCTTGTTAAGGATAGAGGCGCAACGCTCGTAGAGTGAGGGCAACTTCACAGGGTTAGCAACGCCGCCAAAGCCTTTCAAGGCTTCTCCTGCAGCACGAACATCGCCGAGGTCGATTTTAACTTCCACCTCTCCAGAGAACCGCTCATCATTGGAGAGTTCCAGCAGGGTTTGATACGACTTGACCCAACCTTGGCGACTATCCCCCACACGCAGCGTGACGCGATCGCCCTCTATCTTAATTTCCGTTTCTTCACGACGCATCTGGGCAGGAGTAGTACCAATTCCCTTTACAGTGACTATGAGACGATTGCGGATGGGCGGTAGTTGGTTGATGTATCTCGGTTCAATTACGGCTCCGGTACCACAGCCCATCATTGCCAGATCCATCATCAGCCCAAAGGCACGCCAATCCAGTACATTAGTACTAGTACAGTTATACGCGCCGGAGAAGTTCTCTGACTGTTCAATCCAATCTGTACCACCGACCCAGAGCCAGCGCCCACTAGGGAGAGACTTCAACTGGCGCTGCATCTGGTCGATCAAGGCTGCCTCAGTCACCGTGAGCTTGCCTAACTTGATTAACCCTTGGAGAGTGCGATTGCACACCTCATCCCAAGTTTCACGCCCTGCTGAAAAGTCGCGACGGCTATAAGTTCTAAAAAACACCGGATTAGCGGCAGGAGCAGTTTCAGGAAACTGACTAGTCTGGCGTAAGCTTTCAAGGTTTCGAACCATAGATGGTCTTGTTGCTATGGGACAGATTAAGACTATACGCTATTTAAATGTAGGGGTCAAAGATTGAAAAATTGATATATTTACGCTAGCGGTAGGGGTTTTAATTTGATGCCGATGTTCCTTGCTCCTTGGCGAGAGCCCCTCGCCCGTGCCCTTGATAGCAACAGTAGCCTTGCCTACGCTCGTTACCTACAGCTAGCAACCGTTCGGTCAGATGGTCGTCCAGCGAATCGTACCGTCGTTTTTCGAGGCTTTCTCGGAGAAACTAACCAAATGAAATTTGTGATTGATGCCCGTAGTCAGAAAGTTGACCAAATTGCTCGACAACCCTGGGCAGAGGCTTGCTGGTACTTTCCCGAAACCCGTGAGCAATTCCGCCTCACTGGCTGCTTGAGCCTGGTAAAAGCCGAGTACCCCGACTTAGCCTTACAGCAAGCCCGAGTTTCTAGCTGGCAGGAGCTTAGTAATGCCGCGCGTTTACAGTACGCTTGGCCTTATCCCGGTAAAGAGAGAGCCGATGCTGCTGCCTTTGCGCCGCCGCCGCCCGATGCAGCCGAGCCGCTACCGAATTTTTGCCTTTTGTTACTAGAACCTGTGCAGGTGGATCATTTGGAACTGCGGGGAGACCCTCAAAACCGATGGCTCTACCAGCTCGATGGCGACCAAGCTTGGTCTACCCAAGCTATCAATCCTTAAATACCAGCGCCATCCAAAAACTGTTGAATTGCCTTATCTCTAAGCTGACAACTGGAAATAAGACGAGCACGGGCCTCTGCTAACTCATCTGTTCCTGACTGATCTGCTAGAAGAGAAGTTTGAGGCGACTGATGCTGCTGTAACGTTTGCAGCTGTTGTTCAAGCAACTCAATTCGGTCAACTAGGGCGCGAATTACCTCAGCTTCCGAATCGGGCAAGCTTCCATGTTCTAGGGGATCAACCCGTACTCCAGAGCGGTAGATGATTCGACCTGGTACGCCTACCACCGTACAGTCAGAAGGGACATTGCGCAGAACTACTGACCCGGCACCAATCCGGACATTGTTGCCGATTTCGATATTGCCCAGCACTTTGGCACCAGCTCCAACAACCACATTATTACCTAAGGTGGGATGGCGTTTGCCGCTCTCTTTACCAGTACCGCCAAGGGTCACACCCTGATAGATCAGGGCGTACTCGCCCACAATAGCTGTTTCCCCAATCACAACCCCCATTCCGTGGTCAATAAAAAAACCTCGCCCAATGACTGCGCCAGGGTGGATTTCAACCCCAGTAAAAAACCGAGCGACTTGGGAAATTAAACGGGGTATGAAAGGAACGCCAAGGCGATAGAGCCAATGAGCTGGGCGGTGGAACAGGAGCGCTTGCAGACCAGGGTAGCAAAACAAGACTTCCAGCCAGTTACGGGCAGCTGGATCGCGCTCAAAAATGATGCGGAAATCGGCAAGCAATGTAGATAGCACGAAATTGTACCTACTTCGGAGCAAAACAAACCACATTCTATCTTATTCGATTTGTGCGGAAGAACACGCCGCCCTTGAGCAATCCTGTTTTGCTGCCGTAACTACTAACAGTGAGCGATCGCAGGTTGCTAAAGAACGGGTTTCCTAACACTTCAAGCAGCTTGAGAACAGGCAGTTGGCGCTCTAAAATCTCTTGACTCGCTGTCCAGTCCAGATACAGATAGCCCTGATTCGGTTTGGGGATGGGAGCAATGCTAGCCTGGAACTGGGGATTGTCAACCACAGACCCGTTCTGGGGTGCCTTGAGGGCTTCGTCCATTGCCTCAACTGAGGTCGTGAAAATTTCGTACCTCCCCACAGTGGCATGCACGCCCTGAACTTTTGCCTTGAGTGTGATCGATGCTCGGTCTGGCTTGGATGAGCTAACAGGAGCAGTTGTCAATTGCGCCCAAGTAGAAATTTTTTGCTCTCCGAGGGTGAGGGAGTTGGTGCTAAGTCCCTGCGATGACGCGATCGCGTCCAGACGCGAAATCCCTTGTTCGGCGGCATCCGATTTCTCTGCGACAAAAACCCAATCCGGATTTGTTTGGTTGGAATCCGATAGCATTCCTAAGGCATATTCCCCTTTTACCCAGCTAAAAATATCTTGTGGTAGGTCTATGCCCCAGCGCCCTTGAAGCTCTGCTAGTGGTTGCACTGATCGTTTTCCCGACTGTATCCATTGGTTCAAGTCAGTATTTTCCAAGCGGCTCAAATCAAACCCCGCAATTGAAACTCCTGTCCTAGCAGGGATATACTGCAACGCCATCACTGGTTGAGATTGCGGGACTAGGGGAGAATCCGATTCAGAAGAAGTTGCGAGTAAGGTTGTTTCAGCTAGCAATCCTTGTCGTTGCAATTCTAGGGTAATAATTTGGCTTTGATATTTCTGTGCTGGTTGTAAAGCGCGCCACTCAGCTAGAGTTGGAAGATTCAGGAAACTCATGCCAATTCGTTTGGGGGGCAACTGTGTAAGGGCTTGCTGGTATTGGCTGGAACTGGTCAGACTCAAACCAGGAGCCTGGACGTTATTAATGGCATCTCGTAGTACCGTGGGATGGTTGGCAAATAAAATGAAGCGATCGCCCACCACCGCACCGGAAAGCATACCCATGCTTTTGGCAGATAACTGTGGAACTTTCTGCTCGTCCAGCTGGGGTCTGGAATTTTCGTAGATCAGCTTGACGCCCTTGTATTGTTCAGACATCAAACCCCGACCAGCGACCGCTCGCTTTGAAAATAACAGATCGAGGAACTCGCGGCTTTTGGTGGGGTTAGCTGTTGCGATCGCCATCAGATACCCTGTCTGCCGCCCGTTCTCAGCATCGCGATCAATATCTATGCTGCTGACAGCTAAGGTGATCTCGTCACCTAGCCAGGGTTGGATATCGCGCCGGTAGTCCAGATCGGTGTTAGCCAGCAAACTTGTTTTTAGCTTGTTTAGTTCCAAGCGATCGCGCCGCCGCAACCCCTTCAATCGGTCTGGGTTCACTAATAAAGACACCATAATCGGTGCCTGGTTCGGCACGAACATAGCTGCCGCTGGAGTTGTCTGGCTTCCACCCTGAAACAACGTCAGCGGTCTTTCTCGCGCTAACCAGCTACAGCCGCCGATATTAGTCAATAGCAGTACGACAACACCAACCGTCAGGAAATAGAAGAATGAACCTTGCTTCATAATTCGTTACACCGAGCGTGCCAAGCCATCTCGCTAACTCCAATCTAAGCTCACAAAAAGCTACTGCCAAACTTTAGAATAAGCCAATCAGCACTGAAAGTTGCATATTTTTGTGTCAACAGGGAGGTAGGGAGTAGGGAATTCCCTACTCCCCGTTTAACTGCGGGTAATTAAACGGAGATGAAGTCCTAAAAAATCATATAAAGTCCGGTAATGCAATATAATTAATCCCAACGAAATTTGTGCAAGTCATAATATATCCTGACAAAGTAAAACAAAGTCCTGGTTATATGTCAGCTAAAGTACGTGCAATGGGCTTTAAAGTCAGAGTGAGCAAAAGTCAGGGGGGGCCCTTCAATCAGCGTTTCGTTGGCTATCTACACTTCGGTGATGGATTTAGTGCCAGCGTTTGCGTTTTAACTTTCTAGTGGCTTGGGCGGCAAAAGAACTAGAGCCTGTGTCAATGAGGTGGAAGCTATGGCGGTCAAACAAAAATTGGAAAAAGAAATTGCTGAGCTTACACGAGCCAAAAAAGCACTGAAAGAGTGCAAGGCCAGGTTTCGTACTTTAACTGAAACTGCTGCATGTTTAATTGACATCTGCCGTTTACCAGGTATTGTCCGCGACACTACTGAACGCAAACAGACGCAGGCACAACTGCTGCACAATGCTTTTCACGATGCACTGACGGGTTTACCAAACCGAACTCTGTTTATGGAACGCCTGGGGCGCGCCATCGAGTACAGCAAACGGCACAAGAATTTAGGACTTACGCATTGACAGAAAGCCGATGGTATGCAGTAGGTTCTACCTTCTGTTGAAGATGTTCCAAAATGAATTATTATAGTGGTTTGGAGGAATGCCCAATGAAAACTCAAGTGCCAGGC
>JAABUQ010004063.1_pt1 | contig 25610 bp, 26 predicted proteins | sample 5560001 | NCBI WGS metagenome assembly JAABUQ01 (sample SAMN10711888, study PRJNA513371) | rock metagenome | isolation source: Antarctica rocks | place: Antarctica: Victoria Land, Finger Mt nord | collected 2015-12-18
AACGTCGAGACAACAGCGGCGGCCGTTCCTGACGATTCAATGCTGGCGGTCGTTCACGCCTCACTCGCAGCCGCCGGCCGGCTACCTGCTGAACACTTGGTCGACAAGGGTTACACCGACTCCCATGTGCTGGTCGACAGCCAGCGCAAGTACGGCATCACCATCACTGGTCCAGTAGCTGACGATTCGAGCTGGCAGTACCAGGCGAGTACGGGCTTCGCAAAGGCCGACTTCGTGATTGACTGGGAGCAGCGGACTGCCACCTGCCCGGCTGGCAAGCAGAGCTTCTCGTGGCTGACTAACCCAGACGTCACCAAGCCGGAGACCACGGTCGTGCGCTTCTCGCGGCGGGATTGTTCGCCTTGTCCTTCCCGCACCCAGTGCACGCGGCGTCAGGTTGAACCGCGCGAGTTGGTGCTGCAGCCGCGCCTCGAGCACGAAGCCCTGCAGGGTGCACGACAATACCAACGCACCGAGGCATTCAAGGTTCAGTACGCTGCCCGCGCCGGAGTCGAGGGCACACACGAGCAGGCAGTCCGCCGCTCAGGCTTGCGGCGCTCGCGCTACATCGGTTTGGACAAAACTCGCCTGCAGCACCTCGCCACTGCCGCGGCGCTCAACCTCATCCGCATGAGCGAGTGGTGCGCGGGAACACCTCTTGCCAAGACCCGTCGCTCTCGGTTCGCTGCCCTCCAGGCATGAGCACTCACCCGCGCCGAATTCGCCACCGGTATCAACGTTCGTGTCACCAGGTGCAAGGTGGCGGGCGCGACGAGCCTAGTCGGCGTCATGCCGCGCTTCCCCGTCTAGCAGGACCGCCCCTACTTTGCACTTGGTGGCGCAAACCTTAATACCACCCCTGTTACCAGCAGACCCTGATGGAGGCCTGAGCGATGCTGCTGACACAGACCCTCGACAAGCTCGATGCGCTCGGCCTGTTCGGCATGGTGTTGGGTCTACGCGAGCGAGCAGCTCGAATCGAGCCAGTACCTGAGCTTGAGCTTCGACGAGCGACTCGGTTTGCTGGTCGACCGCGAGCCGAAATCCGTGATAGCCGCCGGCTTGCCCTGCGTCTCAAGGCGGCCAAGCTGCGTCAGGAGGCCACCGTGGAAGATCTCGACTTGCGCGCGCCGCGTGGACTCGATCGCTCGGTAGTGCTCAGCCTGGCTCAAGCCGGCTGGGTCGCTGCCCACCACAACCTGCTCATCACTGGACCGACCGGTGCCGGAAAATCGTTTGTGGCCTGTGCGTTGACGCATGCCGCGGTACGCCGTGGTCACACCGCGCTCTATGTGCGGACGCCACGATTGTTGGCGGAGTTGGCGCTGAGCCGTGGCGATGGCCGCTACGTGCGCCGTCTCGGGCAACTTGCCAGGATTGGTCTGCTCGTCCTCGATGACTTTCTGTTGACGCCCCCCAGCGTCATCGAGGCCAAGGACCTGCTGGAGGTGATCAACGACCGCAGCCAGGTGCGCTCGACGCTGGTGGTCAGCCAACTCCCAGTTGAAGCCTGGCGCCCCGCCCCTTGCCGGAGGTGACCCGACGCTGGCGGATGCCATTCTGGACCGCCTCGTTCAACACGCGCACCGCCTGCCACTCACTGGCGCTTCGATGCGCCGACGGCAGCCGCCGACTGAGGAACCACCCGTTGCGTAACGATAGCCCGACTCCCGACCAACAGCGCGTGTGCGGCACAGCATGAGGCACTAGATACCACTCACGTGCCTCCCTAGGCGCCGGTCCGCGTGAGGAGCAGCGGTACGCTCATGGTCGTGTCTGGACGGACCTACGGTGCGCGTCTTTGAGTGCTTTCCTCGCGCGAGAGTTCATGGAACAATCGCGCTGGGCGGGACGACCGCACATGGTGGTGGGCCCTCGCGTTGGTGCTTGTCGCAGGTGCTGGCCGCTCATCAGCATCGATGTGCCAGTTCCAGTTGCCAGCCGTCGCAGTAGTTACTGTGAGCCAGGCGCGGACCTCGCCGCCCGCGTAAGCTGGGCCACGAGCGACAAACGCGTGCAGAAGAAGGCCCTCTGCCGTCCACAGGTGGGAGAGGGCCGGTGGCTCTTAGCGGCCGCCCGCCAGAGCCGGTTCGCGCTGGTCTGCGGTTTGGCCAACCAGAATCTCGACGAGCTTTTCGCCAAACGCCGGCAGGTCCTTGGGCGTGCGCGAGGTGACCAGGTTGCCGTCAACAACGACCTCGGCGTCCTCGTACTGGGCGCCGGCGTTAACCAGGTCAGTCTTGATAGCCGACACGCACGTGGCGCGGCGACCGCGGACGATGTCCGCCTCGGCAAGCATCCAGCCAGCGTGGCAGATGGCCGCCACCAGTTTCCCACCGCGGTTCAGCTCGCGAACCAGGCTGACCATGGCCGTGTTGCGTCGATGCGGTCGGGTGCAAAGCCACCCGGGATAACGACGCCATCGAAGTCGTCGGCGCGCACTGCGCTGGCTGCGATGTCTGACTGAGCCGGGTAGCCATGGCTACCGGTGCAGGCTTCCCCTGTCTTCTCTCCGACCAACTGCACCTCGGCGCCCGCGGCGCGCAGACGCAACGTTGGGTACCAGAGCTCAAGATCTTCGTAGTTGTTGGCGATGAGGACTGCGATGCGCTTGCCTTTCAGTGACTGATTCATTGCTTACCTCTGCGGCACCAGCTCAGGAGGGCGCCATCCCACTAGCAAACTAGGATAATCCGTCCCGACTCCGGCACAGCTCGCACGGTGCGGTCGGCGGCAGCCCCGGCCCGACGTGGGCGCGACCACCGAGCCTAACACTACGGCATGCAGCGCCCCCGTGCGGCTCTGCACGGACTCGGCGACGAAATCAAACACAAAGACAACACGCGCGCGAATCGCGCGTGTTCGGCGAAATTGTCGCCGGGTGAGAAAGCGTAGGTGTGCAGTCTGCCGGGCCGCTCTGGTGTTGGCCGGGCCTATTGGGTTTCGGCCAACGGTGCTGCGCGTCCTCTAGAGGCGACCCATCGCGCACGGACATAGCGTCGCCCACCACCATCCCACTGTGCTGGACGCAAAGAGCGGGACGAAATCGCTGCTACCGGGAGCGTTGGGATGGTGGAAGACTGGCGGACCAGAGCAGGCCCATAACTTGCCGCACACTGCTTGCCGGCAACCGCGAGACCGTCGGTTTGGCCCCTTCGAACACCGCTCTAGGGATTGTTCCCGTAATTCGCCGGTCTACACAGAACGGTGCTTCCATCGGACCTGCACCCGCAGCGGTGGGGCTTGTGAGAACGTAGTCCGTCGGCGCTGATAACCCAAGGCCAGCGTGAAGTGGAAGGCGCTCCAGGCCAGGCCAGGCCCAGCCGACTCCACACGAGCGCCAGCGGGAATCGAACCCGCCTACCCCGTCGTTCGACCAGCGCATCATCGTCGCGACGCTCGGCTGCGCGGTCGACACGTTGTGGCGCTCACCCTCGCCGGTGGAGCACTTGACGCACCTGAGACCGCCACGTTGACAAGCAGACGCAACTCCTGGAGGGCGGCTCCCGCGGGACGCGGAATACGTTTGTGTGTCTTTGCACGAGTAGCAGCGTGGTCTCCCATAAACTCGGTTGCATGAAGTCCCGAAGTGCTACGCCGGCTCGTGCGTCCGCCGACGCGAAGGAGAACTGAATGGCAAGCATCGATGCTGCGATGACAGAGGCCGCCGCCGGGGGCTCAAGCTTGGGCCCGCGAGCTGCATCGCCTGTTGCGCGAACTCCCCACCGCAAGTCGCGCCGAACCTTGACCGAGGACGAAAAGCGCGAGGTCACGCGATTGGGAGTTGTCAAGTTAGGCGAGGATCGGCGATAAGAGTGATCTGATGGCCTCCCCAGCTGCCGACCGATCTCCGTATCGCGGCTACCGTTTCCCACCTGAGATCATCGCCCACGCTGTCTGGCTCTACTTCAGGTTCCATCTCAGCTTCCGCGACGTGCAGGATCTCCTCGCCGAGCGCGGCATCATCGTCAGCCACGAATCGATCCGCCAGTGGTGCGCCAAATTCGGTGCGCCCTTCGCGGCTGGACTGCGCCGACGACGAGGACGAGCCGGTGACAAGTGGCATCTGGACGAGGTCCTGCTAAAGATCCGTGGCAAACGCTATTGGCTGTGGCGAGCCGTTGATCAGAACGGCGTTGTGCTCGACATCCTGGTCCAGGACCGACGTGATCAACAGGCTGCCGAACGGTTCCTGCGTCAGGTGCTCAACACCGAGGGCAGAACGGAGCCGCGGGTCGTGATCACCGACAAGCTCGCCAGCTACCGGCCGGCCATCCGACGGGTGCTACCGCATGCCGAGCATCGCCGACACAAGCGTCTGAACAACCGTGCTGAGAACTCGCACCTGCCGACTCGCAAGCGCGAGCGGGTGCTACAATGCTTCAAATCGGCAGAGCACGCCCAGCGTTTCCTGGTCCCATTCAGCGCAGTCTGCAACCACTTCCGCCCGCGTCGCGACCGACTCACCGCCTCCACGTATCGACGGCTCCGCACCGAGCGCTACGCCGTCTGGCAGGACGTCACCGTGGGCGGAGTGCGCCCATAGAACTCAGGATGCGCGAAACGAACGCGCCTCTCCCTGCCCTCTGTCGCCCTCGCACGGCTCAAGTTGACAACGCCCGTTTAGCCGTTGCTCAGGTAGATGGCGTTGGTGCCAGAGGTTCGCGGCGGAGCTACTGCCCCGAAGCGCTGGCCGCGAAGGACGCGCGCAGTCCAGCAGCTGCGACCACCACGGCGTCCTTGGCCTGGTCTACGATCGCGCCGGTGCCGAAGAACTCATGCGTCACACCCCGATACAGTTTGAGCATCGTAGGCACGCCAGCCTGTCGCAGGGCTGTCGCATACGCCGCACCCTGATCGCGCAGCGGGTCGATGTCGGCAAGAATGACCGTTGCCGACGGTAGCCCGTGCAAGTCTGGAGCCAGCAGTGGTGAAGCGCGGGGATCCTGTCGGTCCGCGTCGGTGCGCAGGTAATACCGCCCGAACCATTGCAATGCCGGCGTCGACAACGGCCGTGCATTGAAGTGCTCCTGGTACGATGGGTAGTCCCCGACGAAGTCGGTCACCGGATAGACCAGCAACTGGTGCACAGGCGGAGCAATTCCGCGCTGGTGCGCCAGGAGGGCAGTCACGGCCGCGAGGTTCCCACCCGCACTTTCGCCGCCAACCGCGACGCGGTTTGGATCACCGTTGAAGCTCGCAGCGTTTGCCACCGCCCACTGGTAAGCGGCATACGCGTCATCAGGCGCGGCCGGGAACGGGTTCTCTGGTGCCTGGCGATAGGCCACGGAGACGACAATGGCGTTGGTCGCGTTGGCCAGTGCGCGCGCCGACGCGTCGTATACGTTCAGATTGGCTATAACCCAACCGCCGCCATGGAAGTAGACCAGCACGGGGAAAGGCCCTGTGGCCGAGGCTGGCGTGTAGATACGCACCAGGGTCCCCTCGCTACCCGTGCCGCCAGGGACGAGCCGGTGCTCGATTTGCTCGACCGATTCCACGGCCGGCGGTTGGCCGCGTGCCGCAAGCGCGCCCAGTACAGCGTCGGCGACCGATGGAAGCTCACGAGCCTGTCGCGGGATGACACCTTCGAGAGGCAGAGGGTTCAATGCCGCCAGTGCGTCCAGCACTTCTTGCATCTGCGGATCCACACCGCTGGGGCCCAACCCCTGGGCGAATGCGACTCGCCGGTCCGCACCCGACGTGACCACGGAGCCTGCGAGGCTCAGGACCAGAGCGCCGCCCGCGAGCCGCGCAGTGACCATCAGTAGCCCGCGGCGCGAAGGCAACCGCACTTGCAGTTCTCTTTCGCGCTGCCCGGCCTCGTCATTCGTACTTCGCATGGTCCCTTTCTCTCACGTAGCAATCAGTACCTGATGGTATACGACCGCAACTCCTTGCCAGATCAAAGACACGGCATCCGGCGCAATGCTTAGCCCAGAGATTGGTCAGTTCGGCTGAGCGTCGATGGCTACGGGTTCGAACCCTGGCATGGGTCGTGCGTTGCGCGGTCTCGCTCAATCATCGCGCTGCGCGAGCAGAGCCAATAAACGATCAGAGGGAAAGCTAACATCGAAGCAGCCGTCAAGCACGGCAATCGTGACTTGGAGAGTGGATGCGGCGCCGGATCAGCAGATCGAGCAGGCTGCTGGCGCCACCGTGCGCGTCATCTCCCCGCCATCTGCGCTTCGGACTTGCAGCTACGCGAACGGACGGAACGGTACGGCCGTTCTTGAAGCTCCGACAGTTCGACCCGGTCGATCGCGCCTGTCACCTTTGCCTCACTCTCACAACCGAAGGAGTCACCATGAAAGCTCTCGTCTTCCACGGTCCCCGCAACGTCTCGGTCGACGAAGTCGACGACCCAAAGATCGAGCAACCCCTCGATGCCGTGATCCGCATCACCACCGCCAACATCTGCGGGTCCGACCTCCACCCCTACGAGGGCCGCGGAGACCTCGATGACGGGATGGTCCTGGGCCACGAGAACATGGGCATTGTGGCCCAGATCGGCCCCGGCGTAAGCAGGATCAAGGTTGGCGATAGGGTGTCTGTGCCCTTCAACCTGTCGTGCGGGACTTGCCGGAACTGTAACGACGGTTACAGTTCGGCGTGTCTTCGGGCCAACCCGTCTGGTAACCCTGGTGCCGGTTACGGCTACCCGAAAATGGGGCCTTTCTGGGGCGGCCAGGCCGAGATGCTTCGCGTCCCGTGGGCGGACTTCAACCTGCTCGAGCTGCCTGAGGGCAACGGCAACGAGTCCGAATTCGCACTCCTCAGCGACATCTTTCCCACCGGCTACCACGGCACCGAGCTCGCGATGGTCGCACCAGGTAAGACTGTCGCCGTTTTCGGCGCGGGTCCAGTCGGCCTGATGGCCGCCTACAGCGCCATGCTGCGCGGCGCTGCCCAGGTCTTCGTGGTCGATAAGGAACCCGATCGGTTAGCGCTCGCCGAGAAGATCGGTGCGACACCGATCGACTTTTCGAAGGCGGAGCCGACCGAGGCCATGATGAAGGCGACCAAGGGCTTCGGTATCGACTGCGGCATTGAGTGCGTTGGGTTCCAGGCACACGACCCCAGCGGCCAGGAGCACCCCGAGTTGGTCCTCGACAACCTGGTCAAGGTCGTACGAGCTACCGGACACGTCGGCGTCGTTGGCGTGTACGTCCCCGAGGACCCAAAGGCCGCCAGCGAGGGAGCGAAGCACGGTCGGATAGCGTTCGACTATGGCACCGCGTTCGAGAAAGGCATCAGCATCGGCTCGGGGCAGTGTCCCGTCAAGAAGTACAACCGTGAGCTGCGTGACCTCATCATCGCCGGCAGGGCCAAGCCATCGTTCATCGTTTCCCACGAGCTGGGACTAGGCAAGGCACCGGAGGCGTATAAGAACTTCGACGCCCGCCTCGACGGCTGGACCAAAGTCCTCCTCCACCCGTCCGCGTCGTAGAAGGAGCTTGTTGTGACGTCAGTCTCGCCAGGAGCGTTGCCGCGCCCACAGAACTGGGCGCCGATGCGCCACTGGCTGGTCGCTGATGGGGTTCACCGCTTCGGCGACGGGATAGTCAACTGGTACCTCGTCGATGACGGCGGGGCGTTGACGATGATCGACACGGCCTGGCCACGCAGCTGGCCGGAGATTGAGCGGGCAGTCCAGAGCATCGAACGTCGAGTGGAGGACATCCAGGCGATTCTGTTGACCCACGGGCATGCCGATCACGCAGGAGCTGCGGAGGACGCCCACCAGGCTACCGGTTTGGCCGTCCGGGCTCACCACCAGGAGGTGCCCCGGCTGGAGGGTCGCAGGAAAGGGGGCTCGTCGTGGGCTCTCGTGCCCCGCCTGGCGCCTCACTTGTGGCGACCGTCGGCGTTCGGGTTCGTGGTACACGCCGTCCGCCGCGGGTTTCTCACACCGCGATGGGTGACCGCCGTGCTGCCGTTCGAAGACGGCGAGCAGCTCGACGTCCCTGGCCACCTCACGGTCCTGTTCACACCCGGGCACACCGAGGGCCACACGAGCTTCCACCTGGCCGATCGTGGTGCTCTCTTTGCAGGTGACGAGCTGGTCACCATGGATCCCTTGACTCGGCAGCGGGGCCCGAGGTTGATGCCAGCGGCGGTTAACGACGATCAGAATCAGGCGCGTGCGTCGCTGGGCAGGCTCGTCGGTATCGACGCTGGGATCCTGCTTCCCGGCCACGGCGATCCATGGACCGGCACGCTCGATGCGGCGGTGGCCCGTGCCCGGCAGGCCGACACGCGCTCGACCTCAGCGTGAGCAAGCCCGAAATCATTGATGGTTAAGCTCGAGCGGGTGTGGTTCGAGGGCAAATCCTTCTTCGCCATCGAAGTGGGTGAGGGTGGACTGACGCACGTACACGATAGCAAGGCGGTTGAGGTGCCCTGGTTCAATCGAGGGTGGGTTCACTCATCGCTCCCCAATCGGGAGTTTGCGACGTTGCGTGGTGCTGGTAGCGTCTAACGGCATGCCGACCTGCCCGCACTGCCGACACAGCACCGTCACGCGTGACGGTCATGATCGCCACGGTCGCCAGCGCTTCGCTTGCCCAGCCTGCGACCGAGACTTCACCATTCGGTCCGCCTCTGCGTTTTCGGGCTACCGTTGGCCGGCCGATGTGATCCTGATGGCCGTGCGCTGGTACTTGCGCCACCCGTTGTCCGCCACGAGCGTCATGGAGCTACTCGCTGAGCGGGGCATCGACGTGTCCAACCGCACCGTGCTGCGCTGGGTGCAGTCGTTTGGGCCGCAACTCGCGGCTGAAGCTCGCAAGCATCGCCGACCGCTGGGCAGCGCCTGGTACACCGACGAGATGTTCTTCTTTCGTGGCAAGGACAAGTGGTACCTGTATCGAGCCGTCGACGAGTATGGCCAGGTCGTCGACGTGCTGCTCCGCGACCACCGCGATACCGCATCCGCCGAAGCGTTCTTCACGCAGGCGCTCGGCCGCTCAGGTCAGGTCCCGAGCGCGATCGTCACCGATCACCATCAGCCGTACATCAAGGCCATCCAGCGGACCGTGCCAACAGCCGTACACATCAGAAGCGGATTGCACCGCGCCAATGGGGTGACGACCAAACCGATCGAGCGCAGTCATGTACCGACGCGAGATCGCTTGCGTTCCTCGCGTGGGTTGAAGACGATGCCCACGGGCCAGCGGTTTCTGGAAGGCTTCGAGTGTCTGCGCCCGCTGCGGGGCGGGCACGTCAAGTTAGGAGACGTGTTGCCAACGTTGCCCACTTCGGCGAGCCGGCAGGATCACGTGAGAACCGTAGCCGCCGCCGTTCTCCTACTGGGCATGCGCTTGAACCGAAAGCCGCGGGCACGTCGGTAGTCTTCGCCTGGAGTTGGCAGCCTGGATGCTCGTCCGACGGACCCGCTGCCTCTTTCGTACCGCTCGCGGCACCACACAACGTCGCAAACTCGCAGGGAGGCCCACCGGGCGCTCTTCAGCTTCCTGGCGGGGTGCACGCCTGCCCTGGCTGCGCGAAGTGCCCGCCGTCGAGATCCTGCGTCGCGTCTGGCTGCAGCAGTTCCACGGATTGCATTTGGCACCATCGGGCAATCCCCCAACCGCAATGGCTGGGTCGGATCACGCAGCGCTTGGGGCACTCTCGCGGATGGGTGGGGTTTGGCGCGGCTGCTCGGCGCGGATGCGTCGCACGTCCTGGGCGATCTGCCCATCGAGGCAGCGCCACAAATGAAACAGCTCGACGAACGCGCGATAGATGACAGCCGGTCGTGCCCCGGTTGGACTGCCAGCCGTGCGCGGGTAGTGGCTCACTGGAAGCTCGACGACCTGGAATCCCAGACGGCGCGCCTTCACCAAGAGCTCTGCGCTGAACGTTGCCCCACGCGCTCGCACGCTCACGCTCTGCCAGACTGTTCGACGGAACAGCTTGAAGGCACAATCGACGTCTCTGGCGGTGTAGCCGAACAGCGACGTTACCAGGAGCTTCCACCCGCGGGCATTCAGGAGCCGCATAAGTGGATCTGCACGATGCTTGCGATAGCCAATCACCAGGTCGGCCTCGAGCATGGCCGGCAAGAAGGTGCGCAGCTCCGACACGTCAAACTGCTTGTCGCCGTCCGTCATGAAGATGAGCTCGTTGCCGGCCACGTCGAATCCGCTGGCCAGCGCTGCGCCGTACCCGCGATTGGTTGGATGATTCACCACTCGCAGGTGTAAGGCAGCCTCCGATCGTTGCAGGCGGGCCAGCACTTCGCCAGTCTTGTCCTGAGAGCCGTCATTGGTGACAATCACTTCAAAATCGTCAACCAGGCAGTGGAGTACCTCGGCTACCTGGCGGACGGATTGCTCGATCATCGCTTCTTCGTTGTACGCAGGCAGCACTGCTGAGATGCTGAAGGTCTGGCGCGGGATCAATGACGGATCCGCGATACGGATGGTTGGGGACGACATGAGTTGTTCCTCCATTGAGAGCACAGGGCCAAGCAGTGACGTTTGTCCAGGTTCTCATCAGAGGACTGCGCAGAGAACATGGGTCGCGTTGCCCATCGCACTGGTGCATGCCAGCACCAGGTGCTTGATCGACGTTGCGGAGAACGAAATGGTACACCAACGATCGGGCGTGTCGAGAATTAAGAAGTATTGCTTGAGATTGTTTTCGGTCGAGAACGCTGACGGACTCCAGGTGGAGAAGCCGGTCGTGCGGACGTCAGAAATCGTTACGATTGTTACAAGCCCCGCAATCGAAACTCAACCAGGCAGCACTCCATTTGTAGGTCGTCAAAGATTACCGTTGAGAAACACAGCCAATGAATGACTCATACCCCAAACGCTATCCAGTCTGTTGTGATCCGTAATCGCTCCGACCACGTAGGGTCTACGTGGATGATTCCACGCATATATGCCAGCGCTCGCGCTCAGTTGTTCACGTCCCTGTCGAGTCGGCAGGGAAATAGACGCAGCGCGGTTGCGGTTTCCACGAGCGCGGTGGCGGCGGGCTATCCGTGGAGGGTGGTCGCTCGGCTCCGCGAGTTGCCCTGCTCCACTCTCAATCGCGGTAATTGCGGGCGAGCGGAAAGGCTCGTCTTACCTGCTGCTCGACATGGTTTTCATTGACACCTTCATCACTAGCTGACTCAGTCCATCGAGGTTCCCCTTGTTTCCAATACTGGCGCCACGCACCTCTGCCCATTCGGAAGGCCTATCTGAGCTAACCCCTGTTGTGAGTCATGATTGAGCTAGGAACGGTGCCCTCTGTTGTCCTGGCAGTCATCTCGGTTCTGCTTGCGGTACAGGCCGGCTACTCGGCGGCGCTGATGCTGTACGCGTGGGAAGACGAGGACAAATGGGGTCAGAACCGCGTCCCCACGTCGTTCGAGGCGCCCCGCCATAGCTTCACCGTGCTGCTGCCCGCCCGTCACGAGGAAGCGGTCATCCAGGACACCATCCAGCGTGTGGTGGACCTCAAGTATCCAGCAGAGCTGGTGGAGGTCCTAGTGGTGATCGAGGCGGGCGATACGGGTACCATCGCCAAGGTCGAGGAGAAGCTCCGGACCCTGTCCGCACAGGGCATTCAGCACCTGCGACTGGTGACATTCGCCGACCCACCTATCAACAAGCCTCATGGTCTGAATGTCGGTCTGGCACTGGCCACGGGGTCGGTTGTCACCATCTTCGACGCGGAGGACGAGCCCCATCCGGACATACTCCAAATTGTCAACACGGTCATGGTCCGGGATGGTGCGCCTATCGTGCAGTGCGGCGTCCAGCTGATGAACTACGCGGACCGATGGTTCTCCGCCTCGAACGTGCTGGAGTACTTCTTCTGGTTCAAAAGTCGGATGCACTACCACGCAGCCGCGGAGATGGTGCCGCTGGGCGGCAATACCGTGTTCTTGCGTCGCGACGTGCTCCAGGACGTGGGCGGTTGGGATCAGGACTGTCTGACCGAAGACGCAGACGTTGGTATTCGCCTGAGCGCCAGAGGCGTGCCCATTCGGGTGTTGTACGACGATGCGTACGTCACCCGCGAAGAGACTCCGCCAACCGTTGAACAGTTGGTCCGTCAGCGCACCCGCTGGGACCAGGGGTTCTTGCAAGTGCTCAAGAAGGGTGACTGGTTGCGGCTACCCACGAGGAAGCAGCGCCTGCTGGCGCTCTACACACTGCTGTCGCCGGTGCTACAGGCGCTCACGCTGCTGTACCTGCCTATCAGCCTGGGTACGTTGCTGTTTGCCAAGACCCCAACACTCATTGCCCTGATCAGCAGCCTGCCCATGTACATGGTGGTGTTGCAGTACCTCGTGAGTGTGGCAGGGTTCTACGAGTTCGTCACCGTCCATGAGTTGAAGCCGTCGCGCTGGGCGCCCGTGCAGTTGGCTGTGGCGTACCTGCCGTACCAGTGGCTGCTGGGGATCGCGGCGATCCGAGCCGTCTGGCGTCAACTCGCGGGCAACACTACCTGGGAGAAGACCGTGCATACCGGCGCCCACCGCCTTGGCCAGATGACTCACGTCACCGTTGCTCAGCCCTTGCTTGGGAGCAACAGATCATGACTGCCCCTGCTGTCACGCTCGATCGTCCCGTCACTCTCAGCCCGTCGCACGCACCGGCGCGCACACCTGCGCCGTCCGGCGTCCCCGTGGCCCGCTGGAGCGCGCGCCCTACCTGGCTGCGCAGCGAGGTGGTGGTTGTTCTGTGCGTCATGCTGGTGGGACTGGTCGCGCACGGGCTGAACATGTTCAACTTTCCCGCTTTCTCCTTCCTCGGAGACGAGGGCATCTATAGCCAGCAGGCCTGGGCCGTGCTCCGCGAGGGGAGGCTCACGCCGTACACCTACTTCTACGATCACGCACCAGCTGGCTGGATCTTGCTGGCGGGCTGGATGGGTGTGACGGGTGGGCCCGAGACATTCGGCAGCGCCATCGCCAGCGGGCGCGTATTCATGCTGCTGCTACACGTTGCTTGCCTGCCCCTGCTGTACCGCGTTGTTCGTAAGCTGGGCGTCAGCGTTCCAGTCGCAGCAACAGCCACGCTCCTGTTCAGCCTTTCCCCGCTCGCCCTGCTGTATCAGCGCCTGGTGCTACTGGACAACATCGCCCTGTTCTGGGTTCTGCTCAGCCTCGACCTGCTGCTGGATGGTTGGGGACGTCTCACGCGCGTAGCGCTCAGCGGTGCTCTTTTCGGGCTGGCCCTGCTGAGCAAGGAGACGGCCATCATCCTCTTGCCCGCTGCGATCTTTGTGCTCTTGCAGCAGCGCTGGACTCATCAAGGGCGCTTCGCGATCGGCGTCTGGCTGGTCCCGTTGCTGATGGTGATCAGCTGGTACCCACTCTACGCGTGGCTGAAGGGTGAGCTACTTCCGTCCAGCGATTCAGCTCTGTATGCGTTGAGCGACGCGGTGGCTGCTCCGACCGGCCATGTGTCGCTGCTGGCCGCGGCATTCTGGCAGCTCAGCCGCACCGGCGGCGGACCATTCAATCTGCAGAACGATTTCTGGCGGCTGGTCACTTCCGATTGGCTGCCGCGGGATGCGCTGCTGGTATTGGGCGGCACGGCCTCCACCGCTATCAACCTCGTACGTGGACTGCGCAACCGACGCGCACTGGCTGCCAGTCTGTTCGGACTCTTGCCGATTGTGTACTTTGCGAGGGGCGGGGTTGTGTTCAGCTACTACGTCCTGTTCGCGTTGCCGTTCTTGTGTTTGAACGTTGCGCTCGTGCTGCAGGCACTTGCCAATCTGCTACGGCCCGCGCGCCTGGTGGCACCGGCAGCCGTGCTCCTCGTCTTCGGAATTGCCGGGGGCTACTGGTTGTGGAGCAGTCCACTGCCGCTGTACACCCAGCAGCTCAGCGCCGCGGATAAGGCAGCGGTGGTCTGGATCAAACAGAACCTTCCGTCCAACAGCTTCATCGTCGTGGATGACTCCGTGTGGGCGGACCTGCACGAGTCGGGATTAGGCGGACCAGCATTCCCGAACGTGGCCAGCCAGTGGAAGGTAGCGGCCGACCCCGCAATCCGAGACGACGTGTTCCACGGCGATTGGCAGTCCGTCGATTACGTGGTCATGACCCCTGGCGAAGACCAGACCACATTCGTTCCGTCCAACAACACCGTGACGCTACAGGCATTGCAGCACGCTCATATTGTCCAGCAGTGGTCCGCGGATGGACAATCTGTGATCCAGCTCTGGAAGGTGGATAAGGCGGGCGAGACGGAGAGCCAGCTCCTGGCTCAGGTGCATACTTCGATCTCTACTCGTTTCGAGCAGCAGGGCGCGTACGTCTCGGGCCAGGGGCAGGTGACGTCGGAATCAGAATCGTACGCACTGTTGCGAGCGGCCTGGCTCAACGACCGCCCTGCCTTCGACCGGGCCTGGACCTGGATGCAGACGAACATGATTGGCTCTAACGGACTGCCGTCCTGGCTGTGGCAGGATGGGGCTGTGGTCGATTTACACAGCGCGGCGGATGCGGACAGTGATACCGCACTGGCGTTACTTCTGGGCGGACAACAGTGGCACGACGCCGCCCTGCTCGGCGCCGGTCAGACAATGGTGCAGGCGATTTGGACCCATGACGTTGTGAGCGTGGTCGGACAACCCTATCTGACTGCCGGTGACTGGGCACGACCAGGGAATGCCTCCCTGGTAACGTTGAACCCCAGCTACTTCGCGCCATATGCCTACCACGTTTTCGCAGCAGTAGACCCAGATCACAATTGGAGCGGTGTGGTGGACACGAGTTACGGCGTGCTCTTCGCAAGCTCGTCGGCGTTGCTGGGCGCTGGCCAATCAGCCGGGCTGCCGCCGGACTGGGTGGGACTCACGTCTGATGGGACACTGGTGCCGGTGGACCTTGGTCGAGGCGACACCACATCTTACGGCTACGACGCCGCTCGGACGTATTGGCGCGTGGCACTGGACGCCGAGTGGTGGCATGATGGGCGCGCCCAGACCTTTCTGAACAACGCGGGCTTTCTGCGGGACCAGGTGCAAACGCAGGGTTTCGTCAATGCGCTGTACGCGCATGATGGAACTCCCCAAACGAGCGCGACCAGCACGGTAGGTGACGCAGGGGCGCTCGCGGCGCTGCAAGCGCTGGATCCGAGCTCGGCGGCATCCCTGGAAGCGGGGCAGTTGTTGGGCGGCGCGAGCCGCTCCAGTTCGCAGGTGGCCTGGGGCGACCCGGACGACCTGTACACCCAGGAGTGGGGCTGGTTTGGTACGGCGTTGTACGCCCATGCACTCCCGAATCTTTGGGTAGCGCCATGACCTCCTGAGCCGTGTACCTGCTCTGAGCCGCCTCGTTCGGCAGCGCAATCTCCACTGGCGCTGACATCTCCCGCTCTGCCGCGGGCGCTGTTGGCGCCCAGTGACCCTTTTCATCCCGACTCACAGCACGTTCCTCTCCGTCGTTGGCAGCCCCACGACGGACGCAGCGCATCGACAGGTGCGGGCGACGACGAACTGCTCTTTCTCCTGGAGTACCGCACCCATGGCAGTAAGCGATCCACTTGACCGGCGCCCGACCCGGGTCTCACCTACACCCGTCGCGCCTCCTTTCCCGCACGGCCCGCGACTCCCACCACAGACTGCCGCCGAGCCCTCTCTGCATGGAGTTGAGCGCAGCCGCATCGCGGCACGACCCACCAGGGTGCACCTGGACACCTGGAAACTCAGCCTGGCGGGACTATCGCTTTTTTCGTTCGCGGTGCGCCTGCTGTTTGCGGGTGACCAGAGCGCGTACATGGACGAGGGCACCAATGTCCTCACCGGTCGCATGCTGGTGGAGCAGCACGCCGTCTACGCCGAGGTTCTCAAGTGGGCCTATGGCTCGTATCTGTGGCCTCTTATAGCCGGAGCCGCTGACACCGCGGGTGGCTTGCTGATGGTGCGCGCGGTCACCGCTTGCTTGGGGGTCATCTCCGTGCTGGCAACCGCGCTGGTCGCCGCACGACTGACGCCTACTTCAATTTCGGCATCCCGCCGCAAGGGTGTTGCTCTCCTGGCTGGCGCCATTATGGCCGTGGCGCCCTCGGCGATCGCCGCGGGGCGCTTCGGAACCTACGACGCGCTGGCAGGGGCGGGATTCATGCTCGGGGTGGCGCTGCTGCTGCCGGGCACGGCATCCTACCGCCGCGCAACGCTCCTGGCGGCCGGCGTGTGCCTGTTCGTGGCCTTCCTGTCCAAGTACCTGGTGGCCATTTACTTTCCGTTCATCTGCGTGTACATGGTGGTTGCTCCCCTGGTGCAGCCCCAGCGCCATTGGCGGCTAGCAGTCCGCCACCTGGTGTGGTTCGTCGTCCCGCTGACCGCTGCCTGCGCTGCATACCTGGTGATGTTCCTGGGTCCGCTGCTGACCCTGCTGACCTTCTCGCTCGGATACAACGACCTCAAGAGCAGCGATCCACTCGCGATCTATGTGTGGGATCGCCTGGACCTGTGGCTTCTCGCGGGCGTCGCCGTATTGGGCTGGCGGCGGGCAACAGCGACGGGACGAGTGGTGGCGCTGGCCGGTTTGGCCGTAGTCCTGGGTTTTCAGGCGGAGGCTCGGGCCGACTTCGACTTCTGGAAACACTCCATCTATGTGCTGTTTTTCCTGGCGCCGCTCGCGTCGCTGACCTGGCTCAAGGTGCCGCTCAATACAGGCACGTGGCGGGTGGTCGCTGTGGCGGGCGCGGGGTGCGCGGTGCTCTGGTTGACCCCGCAGGCGGAAAACAACGCCCAGCAGCTCGTGGGCTACTACCCGAATCTCGGCCCCTCCCTGGCAGCTGTCAACACGTACACCCAGAACGCACCAGAGGTTCTGATGGATGACACGGCGCTGCGGTACTACCTGTACGGCAGCAAGCCGATGGACGCCATGGTTGGCCCGTTTTCCTTCGACTACCAGGGCTTGCAGGGCGCTGAGGCCTACCGCCGCGCAGTGAACGATCGCTGGTTCGGTGCGATTGTGCTGGATGGCGGCGTGTCGCCCCAGGCCACCGCGATGGACCAACAGATCGCACCGGATCTGGCTCAGAACTACACGCGCGTGTTCACAGGCGACGCCGGTAACGGCTACACGGTCAGCATTTACACACCGTCGGCACCTCTAGCCGGAAGTTCGATGACCGACTCCGCCGGTCCCTGGCCGATCAGGTACACGTTCGATGATGGTACGCAAGGCTGGGGTGCGCACCCGGAGAACAGCCACGTCCAGCCGGGCCAGCAAGTAACGACGGTCATGGACCCGAGCGTGGACAGTCATCCGTCCCTGCAGTTCGCAGTCGCGGATCAAGCTTCGGCGCTGGGCGTGCTGCACTCCGGCTCGGTGAGAGCATTGCGGGCCCAGGTCTACGTGCAGACTTCCGGTGGCAGCACCGAGCCGGTTCGTATCGGCTTTGTGGCCTTTGACCAGCAATGGCGATGGCACGACGACGGCTTCCGATATCTGGTGACCCCGGGCAAATGGACGGCCATCACCTGGACGCTGCCCGACCCCGGCCAGTACGTAGAGCTGGGGCTCACGTTCCCCGCGAATGTGCAGGTCGCGGACATCGGCGACTTTGAAATCGCTCCTTCGAACTAGCCACCTCTGCATCTCAGCCACTATGGAGGCACTCAAACGATCTATGCGTCACTCCGGCCTGTGTCCTATCCAGGAATGTGCAATGACAATCGACCCACGACCAGCCTTCCGATCAGCCACGCACCTGGAGGAGCAGCACGATGGCACATGATCCACTCTACCGCGAGCAAGGTCGCCCGCAAACCGGCCGCCCGCAGGCGAGGCTTCTGACGGCCCTTGTCGGACTTCTTGGGCTCGTTTTCACGGGTACCGCATTGGGCTACGGCTTCGGCGTGAGCCCCTCGAGCACGCTGGTGACATTCGGCTCAATGGGGAGCGTCGCCGCGCCCGTAGCCAAGATGATGAATTCACAACCGATCGCAGCGCCAGAGGTCGCCGGCATCACGGTCACGGCGGACCCGTCCGCGCACCTCACCTCGACGCTGGATACGGCGCCCAAGGCGACTCCTATGCTGAGCACTCTGAGCCCAGAGTCGACCGTCGATCTGTTCTACGGCTTGCTTGCCGAACAACGCTACGCGGACCTGCGCCAGATGGTGACCGGACCGATCTACGCGAGCCTCCCGGACGCGAGCACGCTCGAGGACCGGACGCCGTCCGGCAGCCTGATAGTCGAGCGTGCTGAGCTCATCAGTCTCGATCAGTCTGGAACCACTGCCGTCGTCGCGGTGGATGTGGTCGAGCAGGTTGCTCTCGGCGCTGAATTCGCTCGCCATTACACTGGTACGTGGACGCTCGTACTCGGTCCGACCGGGTGGCTGCTCTCAGACTCGAACCTCTATGTGGGGTAACCAACCGAACTGCGGCCGCATGAACGCGCAGGCTCGCCCTGCAGTAGCGGAGCAGGTGGTCATCGTCGGCCCCGAGGCTCGAACCGAAGCAGCCAGCTTGCACCTGCTGGCGGTTCTCCGTCAGCAGGTGCTGCGGCCCCGCACCGTGGTGCCTGTCCTGGTAGCCATCGGTGGCCTGTTTCTCGCTCTTCGAGTATTCCTCGGAATCTCACCCGCAGCTATCTGGGCCGAACTGGCCGATGCCAACCCACTGCTTCTTGCGGCGGCGGTCGGAGTATTTTACCTCAGCTTTCCGGTGCGCGCCCTTCGCTGGCGCGCGCTCCTCGAAAACGCGGGCCAGCGGCGCCTCCCGTCGCTGAGCCGCCTGACCCGAATGATGGTCCTGGGATCGTTTGCCAATAGCGTGAGCGTCGCGCAACTGGGCGACGTGTACCGCGGCTACTTACTCAAGCAGGAAGCGCAGGTGTCGTTGCCGATGACGCTGGGAACCATCCTGGCCGAGCGCCTCGTGGACCTGGTCACGCTGGTCGCCCTGCTGACGGCAGCGGCGCTGACGGTCTACCGTGGTCGGCTCCCGGAGCAGGGCATGAATGCGCTGTTGGCCGGTCTCGGACTGTCGATCGCCGGCATGGTGGCGTTGCTGCTATTGCCACGAGCGCGACGACTCATCGATCGACTGCTGCCCGCACGCTGGCAGCGGGCCTACGACGGATTCGAGCACGGGGCAGTGCGGTCGCTGCGTCGACTGCCGCTGCTTGTGGCATATTCGGTTGTGGGCTGGCTGATCGAGGGCGCGACGCTGATGCTGCTCGGTGCAGCCATCGGGGTGAACCTGTCGACCAGCGGAGCGCTTGTAGCAGGCCTGGTCGCGTCGTTGCTGAGCATCGAGCCGGTCACACCGGGCGGGCTCGGCGTCACCGAACCGGGCATCGTGCTGGTGCTGACCAGTCTGGGCGTAGCTGCTGCAGGAGCGAGCGCCATCGCCCTCCTCAATCGCCTGGTGAACTACGCCAGCCTGGCCGTGGCGGGGGGTCTGCTCTACTTGCTGTCCGTGCGGCGAGACATGCAGTCGCCCGCACGGCAGGCACTCGCAAGGCGCGCCGTCGAAATTATCACACCCCCTCCGAGGGCGGCCTGACCTTTGCGACTGGGCGACCAAGCGCGTCTGCGTGCGGTGTGTCAAGGAGAGAGTCGAGGCGGCATTGCGACCACGGCCGGCGGCCAGCGCCGCCTGCGTAAGCTGGACGGGGCGCAGGAGGCACGCTTTGCACCTCGCTCGGAGAGGTCGCCTGGAGCGCTCGAAGGAGCATGCGCGCAACCGGCCGCCAACCTCACGTCAGCGACGGCGGATGTCCCGCGAGAGCATATCGATCCGCAGGCATGGTCCCTGCGTACCTCGATATGGGGCCGCGACTTACCTCGGTTGTACTACCTCCCGGGCTTGCGAATACCCAGCTGTATAGAGGAGGACCACCCATGCGTTGGATGCTCTCGAAGTCGATACTCGTCGGACTGGTAACCCTGGTGGCGTGGGTGACCCCGTCGCTCGCCCACGCACAAACGGCTGATCTAGCAGCCAGTCTGGCTGACCAAACCTCACTGGGTCAGTTTGTGCGTGCTTTAGACACAGCCGGCCTGACAGACACGCTGCGCGGCCCTGGCCCGTACACCGTCTGGGCGCCCACTGACGCCGCGTTTGCCCGACTTTCGTCGCAGGCTCGCCAGCGGTTGCAGGATCCCATGCTGTTGAAACAAGTTCTGCAGTATCACCTCGCGCCCGGCGTCGTCACCGCCGCGCAGCTTATCCAGGTGCCGAACGTGCAAACGTTGGAGGGCGAGCGGGTCAAAATCTCTGCCAGCGCCGGGGTTGTAAGCATTAACGCCTCGCGTGTGCTTCAGCCCGACCTGCCCGCGAGCAATGGCATCATCCATGTTATTGATGCCCTGCTGATTCCCCCATCACAAATGGCGCTGCCGAATGCAGGCTCGGCCGAGATCGCCGAATGGCCGCTGGCGTTGGTTGTGCTCGGCATCGCATTAGCCGTCATCGGCATCCTGCTTCGAGTGAGCAGCGACCTGTCCTCCCGCCTGCGGCAACTTGTGCACCGCAAGGCTTTGTAGTAATCAATCGAACCACTCCGATTCCAGGCTGGCGGCAGTGATGCCGAGCGCGAGCAAGCGCCCTCCGTGTCTACCCTTGGTGAGGCAGATCGAAGGTCGAAAACTCCGAGTCGGAGGGCCTGAGAGGAAAAGACGCAGCGATGATGATGACAACCGTGGTGTCCGGCGGGCAAGCTGTGCCGGTGACCGAGCCTGCTGACCCCGAAGTCCGCGAACGCGCCACCCGGCGGACCTATACGGCGCAATACAAGCTGAGGATCCTGGCCGAATATGAACGACGCGACGGCGGCGACAAAGGCGCCTTGCTGCGCCGCGAAGGACTGTACTCCTCGATGATCTCGGAATGGCGCAAGCAGCGCGATGCCAGTATAGGGCATGATATGGGCAACTCCCGGCTGGTACTCAGCGCAGCGTGGGTTGACGATCCGCGGGCCCGTGGCTTGGCGAGGGACAGCACTTTCCGAGGGATTAAGAGTTGCGATCCGCTCGAAGCGGGCTCGGGCGACGGTGAGGACGGGCACCTGTATCTGCGAGCACGCGGTTAGCATCATCGAAACCACGACCGGTGCCGCCACAAGTCGCATCGCATGGGGCACGAGGCCTGGGTCGGTCCGTAGCACTCTACGCAACGCCTGTTGACAAGCGTCCTTGTTGGTCTTGGTGTCTCGACGTCGCGACCGGAAGACCTTGCGAGTACAAGCATGTTGTCCTCGGTCTGACTTTCCTGAAGTAGATCTCAGATGCGTTCGAGGAGCTTGCGCTCGAGGTGAACGACAGTGCGGTCCAGGTCCTCGGAGACGAAACGCACGGTGTGCCTGCCCGTCATTGCAGCCTCAGCAGGGCAGCATGATCGACTGGAATCCGGGATGACCATGTTCCACTCTTGCATTCTTTCAGCTCAAGCGCCTTCGAACGCCGCCGCAGCTCGCTCGAGAGCGGCCTCGTCGGGTTGGCTGTAGATCCGCACTGTGTCCAGCCGTTCGTGTCCCAGCCAGGCGGCGACAGTCGGCAGATCGACCGCCTCGACAAGTCGCCGGCCGGCGTCGTGACGAAAGCGATGCGGATGAACGTTCGGGACGTTTGCGCGGCGGCCCAACTCGGCCACCAGGTACTCGATCCCGCGCGCCGTGTACGGCCCGCGTTTGCCGCGAAACACGGCGCCGACGGCGTCCTCGGAGGACGTCGGCTGAATCGCCTCCAGCGTCTTGCGCGCCTCGGCGTTCAGCGGCAGACGCCGGTGCTTGTCGCCCTTGCCGACGACGTCGATCCAGCCGGAGCGGGCTTGCAGATGGACGCCTTGCCAGGTGAGCGTGACCAGCTCGTCGACGCGCAGTCCGGTGTTGAGCAGCAACGTCACGATCGCGTCGGCCATCGGGCCGTCTTGCTCGGCCTGGCGGACGAGCCGTCGGCGCTCCACGCCGCTGAACCCCTTGGGAGCGAGCGGCTGGGCGGCGACATCGGTCAGATGCGCCGCGGGGTTCCTGGTAATGCGCTCCATTTCGGTTGCCCAACTGTAAAACGGCGTAGAGCGGCCAGGGTGGCGTTGACGGAGGCCGGCTTTTGACGTTTGCCGAGTTCGGTTTTGTATTGGCGCAGGTCGCGGGTGGTGGCCCCCAGGAGCGCGGCCTGGTAGCGCTGGTCGAGCCAGGCGGCGAAGCGCTGCAGGTGGGCGACGTACTGGCGGGCGGTGCGCTCGCCAACCTTGGTGTCTTCGGCCAGGAAGGCCAGAAAGGCGACCAGCGGATTATCCGACAAAACAGAGGGGCCTTGTGGGATTGCAGTCGGGCGGACCCGAGAAGGGCGGCGGGCTAGGGAACGAGGTCTGTTCATCGCATAACGGATCTTATCCGACGAAAACCTGGTCGCCGTGCTGGAGCGCCTGGCCAGGGACAAGCAGCTGTGACGCGAAACGAAAGTGGCAGTGATCAGCCAACACTGCCATTCTGGCTGCGCGCACGGGCAGCCGCCGCCGCGTGAGACCTCCTCGCATACCGTGCGGGTGCCGCTCTCGCCGGAGCGTACGGCTCGCTACGCACCCGAGCCCGAGATCCTTTCGCCCGACGAAGCCGCTACGGCATTCGCCGAGGCGCGGCGCGCAGGACGCATGCGAGTGGGCAGCGTGTATGAGGCTGCTGGGCCGCTGCTCGCCCCGGGCGACGTCGCCAGTCGGTTGGGCGTCACGCGCGCAACGGTTCATAACTGGCGCCAGGCTGGGCGACTGCTCGCCTTGCACCCCAATCAGCACACGTATGCATATCCCGCCTTCCAGTTCAGCGAGCCGACCGAGAGCGAAGACGGCCTGCTGGTCGGGCTCGCCGACGTGCTTGCAGCGCTTGAGGAACTTTCGCCCCTCGGTAAGGCGCTCTGGTTCCAGGCCAACCAACCGTCCCTGGGCGGGCGGACACCCGTCGAAGTGCTGCGGGTCGACCGACAGAATGGTCTTGACTCCGTGCTCGCTGTTGCCGCGGCTGTCTACGCTCAGGGCAGTTAGGAGTGGCTGCGCTCCGTCCTTCGGAGCGCCCGCGCAGACCACAGAGACGCCCAGGTTGGGTGCTGCACACCGTGCAGTCCTCAAACCCCACGAGATAAGGCCCGACTCCGAGCATCGTAGTTGTCTCGGTAATGCGACACGAGGTATCATGACTTTGATAACTTTGACATCCACACGTCACCTTGCTGCCGCCGAAGACCCGTCCACAAACACGAGCCACCGCGCCCTGGTGGCCGCCGCCGCGCGTGTTCTTGGGGCCGGTGATCGTGCAGATCGCGCCGCCTTCCTGGCTCGCGCGCTCAACGGACTGGCAGAGGTGGTGCCGGCCCTCGGTACTAGAGCGTTAGATGATGCAGCTCACGCGCATTCCGACTACGAGGCGCTGCTGGAAGCCGTCAATAGCCCGGAGGTGGCGACCGCCTGGCAAGCGAAAGACCCATTGGCCGCGGCACACCAACGTGGCGCCGAGATCAAGCGTCATCTGCTCGAGAGCGAGGGTGGCGCGCTGACCGTGGCTGAGGTTGCCAAACGTCTCGGCATTTCCAAGCAAGGTGTCGACAAGCGCCGGCGGGGGCACAAGCTGCTGGCGCTCGAGACCAGCCGCGGGTTCCTGTATCCCGCCTGGCAGTTCACCGATGACGGTGTGCTGCCCGGAATCGAACATGTCCTGGCAGCGCTCGAGGCTGCGCCATGGACGCAGGCCTCCTGGTTCCTTACCGGCGAGACTCGCCTCGCCGACGCCCGGCCGCTCGATGCGCTCCGCCGCGGTGAACTGCAGCAAGTCCTTCGCGCTGCTGTCGGGTACGGGGAGCAAGGTGCCGCGTAGGCGCCACTCGCCACCGCGCCATCCCCCGCCTCCAACAGCCCGCGACGCAGCCCATTACCAACTCCCGCTGGTTTCGCTGGCTGGGCCCTGGGTACGCATCTTTCGCTTCGCATCGGGGCGCTCACCGCTGTACTTCGGCAGTGCACGTACCTATCGTTTCGACGACCCGCTCGGCCATTTTGGGGTGTTGTACGCCGCCGAACATCTTGCCGGAGCTTTCATTGAGACATTCGGCCGGGCAGTCGGACAGCATGTGCTCGCGGTGGGTGACCTGCGTGAGCGGCATCTCGCCAGTGTTCGCGCAAGTAGACCACTCCAGCTCGTGGACTTGCGCGGTCGCCATCTCGCAGCGCTCGGCGCCAAGGGTGAGCTCACTGCCGGCCGCGACTACGTGCGCTCGCAGCGATGGTCGCGCTGGTTCTACCGTCATCCACAGCGACCCGACGGCCTGTTGTACCCATGCCGCCATGACCCGGAACAGCGAGCGGTCGCGGTCTTTGACCGGACGCGGGGAGACCTCGAGGCCCCGGACAGTGGCGAACTTCTCCAGAATACGCTGCTCCCGGAGCTGGCCGAGGTACTCGGTCAGTACGGCTTCGGTCTAGACGGCCTCTAAGCGTCAGGGCCAGGGGTCCGTTGGCACATCCCCAGCGTGCCATTCTGCCAGCCGGACGCACCGACTTGACTTGCGCCCGCCCGCCGTCCGCGAGTCTGCCCGCGGCGCCACTGCGGGTTGACTGGCGAGAGCCGAGTCGAGTCGCCTCATCGACACCGAACACCCAACCCGGCGCTTCTGCGACGGGCGTTGCCGGACGCGCGCCATCGCGACGGCTCACATCCAGGAGGGAACCACGCTTATGAGCGCAATTATCACCAGCGTCATCCTGCCAGGCCTCGGCCCGGTCTGTCCCGAGTGCTTTTCGCGCGGCCACGTCGCGACCGTAGGCCTGTCCCCCAAAGAGGTCTACTCGTTCGGGGTCACCGAACCGCAGGCCCAACTCGACTGGGATGTCGACGCAGCAAGAGCCCTCATCGCGTCCTACCCACGCGCTGCCCAGCGGCTCGACCCGAATTGGCTGGCGAGCTGGCTTGCGGAGCGGACCAGCATCACCGCTGAGCACCTCGACCACATCCCAGCGAGCAAGCTTGACGAGCCAGGCGTTTTGATCGAGATCATGGCTTGCCCACCGGGTGGTGAGCCCGAGCCATTCCGCATCTTGATCGACGGCACTCACCGCGGCGCCCGCAAACTGCGCGATCGGCAGCAGTACTGGGCCTATCTGCTGACAGAAGAAGAGCAGCGGTCCATTTGCATCTACCGGCTGGATGGTCGGGTTGCCGAGCTTCCGTCTTTCCCCGGGCCCGGCATCACCGATCGGGAATCCGGCGTCTTCACGAGCCTCGTAAGCGAGTCCGACGTTGCCTGAATTCAACGTAGCCATCCTTACATTCCGCTCAGGCGTTCACACGGTGCGCGTCCAAAGCCACCGATCCCACCGCGGCGCGCGGCCAGGTCCAGGCCGAGTGCGACGCCGGCGAGTGCCACTGTCCCGCCGAGTCGTGCACCGACGACGTCGACAGCACGTTGCTGGACGTGAAGCAGGTAGTGCTCGACAACGTCGTCATTCTCTCCGCCGACGGTGCCGGGCTGGGCACGCTGTACGGTGACGACACGCTGCGCCGCAAGGCCCCCGCACGTGGTTGAGCGGGTTGCCGATGAGAAAGGTCGGCGACCGGCAACCATGAGAGGTGGTCAGGCACACGAACTGATTCTGAGTCCCGAAGACAGTCAAGACGGGCGGTCGGCGAAGTACCGCTGTT
>JAABUQ010004064.1_pt1 | contig 25608 bp, 7 predicted proteins | sample 5560001 | NCBI WGS metagenome assembly JAABUQ01 (sample SAMN10711888, study PRJNA513371) | rock metagenome | isolation source: Antarctica rocks | place: Antarctica: Victoria Land, Finger Mt nord | collected 2015-12-18
GCGCCCCCCCGGGCGGCGGGGCGGGGAAAGAATTACCAGTGCGGCCGAGGACACGAGTGACTTTGACGAGCTTAACGGGGACTTTGCTGGAATCCATGGTTGTGAATATGCTGTGTGTAGATGTGAGATGTTGCTTGAGGGCGGTGGGGTGGTGTGTGTGTATGTAAGGGCTGTTGGTTGTGGGATGCAGCTGGGGCTGAGGAAGAGGAATTCGAGATTCTCGCTTAAGGCTTGGGTGGGCGCTAGGGTGGATTGGGCTAGTGGGGGTGAGTGTGGGGGTGTGGACCGAGATATAGCCGGGCATTGTAGGCGAGCACTCGAATATCAGACTTTGTTCGGAGAATTAATTTCTTTCTGACCGTTGTATGTAGCGTCCCCGACACTCAATCGCACCCTTCTAGCTTCACTGTACAGACTGAATCACACTGGCATTCACGCCTTTCAATTGACGCATCCTCCCCTTCTTCACCGGTCGGACTCACCGCGCCCAGGTTTGGGGCTCACGGCGCAAACATTATGGACCTCGTAAATCAGTAAGCAAAGTTAGCCATACCAGCAGCTTCGCACCCTCCATCTTCTCTACACGCACTTCACTCCCCATGTCTACCCCTACAACTAACATCCCTCTCAGTCTAGAAGGCCGTCTCTTGTTCGCCGTCCCTAAAAGTACGCCCTACCAATCCCCCTTCTCACTCCCAACCCACCAACCCTCACTAATACATTACATTTTTTCCCACAGAAGGCCGCCTCAACGAACCAACCCTCAAACTCCTCGAAGGCGCCGACATCCAATTCCACCGCTCCCCGCGCCTCGACATCGCCCTCGCCATCAACCACCCCATCGCGCTCGTCTTCCTCGGCGCAGCTGACATCCCGCGCTTCGTCGCCAAGGGTCGTGTAGATCTAGGAATCACGGGTTGGGACCAGGTACTCGAGTATGAAGCGTCCCCACGGCACGGAGATGGAGGTGTAGATGGAGAGGTAGACGGATCGCGAGGGAACGATGAGCTTGGAGAGCATGGGCAAGGAATCGTCGTAGGCAAGAGGAGGAAAATGGAGGTGGTGATGGATCTCGAGTTTGGGAAGTGTAAGCTGCAGGTGCAGGTTCCGGAGCGAGGGAGTATAACGCAGCCGAGACAGCTGGTGGGGAAGGAGGTGGTGACGAGTTTTGAGTGGTTGACCGAGAGATATTTCGCTAGGCTGGAGGCGGAAGAGGAGGGGGATAGGGGAGGGGCGGTGGCTAATGGTACTGATGGAGTTTGCGCGTTGAAAGAAGACAGCACTGAGCCAGGTCGAAGGAAACTGAGAACAGAGATTGATTATGTGGGCGGCAGCGTTGAGATTGCCTGCTCGTTGGGGGGCGCGGATGGGGTCGTGGATTTAGTCGGTGCGTTTCCACTTTTCTTCCTCCCTTCTTCGGTATACTTCTCCCTTCCTTCTCCACATCCACTCACCCCCTTCTATCCACCCTCTCAATCTCCACCCACCTTTCCCTTGTCTGATTTCCCCCCATTCCCCCGAACCCAAACCGTCACCCACCCCCACTCACCTCCTCCAGAATCCGGCGAAACCATGCGCGCCGCCGGCCTCCTCCCCATAGCCACCCTCGTCTCCTCCACCGCCGTCCTCCTCTCCAGCACCCACCCCTCCAACCGCCCCCTCGTCGCCCTCATCGCCTCCCGGATCAAAGGCGTCATCACCGCCCAGCGCTACGTCCTCTGCCAATACAACATCCCCCGAAGACTGCTCCCCGACGCCACGAAGATCACGCCTGGACGGCGCGCGCCTACTGTCACGGCGCTGGACCGAGAGAGGGGGGGAGAGAGTGAGAGGGGTGGAGAGGAGAGGGAGAGGGGCGAAGAGGAGAGGGAGAGGGGCGGGGAGGAGTGGGTTGCGGTTAGTAGTATGGTGGTTAAGAAGGAGGTGGCGGGGGCGATGGATCGGTTGACGGAGGTGGGGGCGACGGATATTCTGGTGTTGGGCATTGAGAATTCGAGGACGGGGTGAGGGGGGTGGTTTATGAGATATGCGGGGGAGTGATTGCCGATAGATTAGATCTATAGAGAAAAAGCTGGCTGGGCGGTTAAGAGGTTATATTCCCCAGCGTAAAAAAACCAAACTCTCGCAATCCTTCTTTACACCGTCATCTCCACCCCCTTCCTTCTCCCTATATGAAGGTATGGTGCTAGGGGCGAGATGGAGATACCAAAAACCAAAGACACAAGAAGCGGAATGATCATAGCAAATAGATGACACGACCGCGGTGATGGTGGCGCAAGAGAAAATGCGATGGAAGCCAGAAAAGCAAACATGGTCCCAAACCAACAGCGATCCAATGCCCGGAAGTTGAGCTACAAAGAGAGGGGGGAGATTGAATGCAACAACAACAAGACGATTGCGCAATTCTCGGTTTTCGCGGTATTCGATTCGAGTGTGTGGTTCAGAGCGTGATGGAGAAGGTGAAGCGTCTAGTTGGAGCTATGGAGTACTGTTTCGTTTTCCGAAAATGCAGAATATCGGAAAACCTCTCGAGACATACGTTGTGTTTAGTATTAGGAAAGTACGAAGCGCAGCACCGAGAGATCGATACATGCATATTGGTAGTGTCCGCGAAGAACGAATATGTGGTGAGCTGTATTTCCTACACCATCCTATCCACATCGTTCGGTCCCGCCCGATCCTGGTACTGTACATCCACCTCGGTCGTCTTCGTGATATCGGTGATATTCCGCGTCTGCAGCACACTCTCATCGCTGCCCCCCTGCCCACCCACCACCCCCGAATGGTTGTTCATCCCACCTCCACCTCCCCCAATACCACCACCTCCCTTCTCCGCTCGTCCAGGGAATGCCATCGTGATCGTGTGCGCCTGCTTGTCGTCCGTCGGATCGCCGCGCCGCGGCACAGGCTGCAGCGCCTGCAGATCATCACTAGGATCGAAACTGCGATACGGGTTGCGGCTGCTGGAGCCGGTGATTTTGTAGGAGCTGCGGGGGTGGTAGCGGGAGGGGTCGCCGCTGCGGGGGGTGGTGCGGGGGGTGGTGCGGTCGAAGAGGGAGATGAAGAGTTGGCGCATGGGGGGGATGCAGGCGGCGATTATTATTATGAATTGTTCGGTCCTGAGAGGGGGGTTTAGTGGGGGGTGGGGAGGGAGGGAGGGTGGGTTTAAGGGGGGTGGGGAAAGAGAGGGGAGGGGGGGAGAAGGGTGGGGACTCACATCATCCAGATGACGAGGTCGACGGTGTCGACTGGGAGGTTGGGTTAGCTGGGGAGGAGGAAGGTGGGGTTTGAGGGGTAAGGGGGGAGGGTTACAGGTAGAGTCGCCTCTGGCGGAGAGGCTTTTGAGTTGGAATGTCTTGACGATGGAAGCTGCGGCGGCGCTGGAGGTGGGTCAGACTGTCAGTCTTGGACGAGCAAAAGTTCGAGGAGAGAACTTACAATATGCCCAGACCCATCACAAAGGCTAAACTGATCTTGATTCTTCTCTCCATCTGCAGGTTCCAGAGAACCGTGATCGGGAATACCGCTAGCACCACGTCTGAGAACGACGAATAAGCTGTTCGGAAGTCAGCTTCGGGTCCGAGCCCAGCGCATCCGTCCGTATCTGGATTCGCACTTACACGCAGTGAAATACCCATAGCCCTGCTGGATCTTGGGGTCCCAACATTTCCCCTTCACGGCCATATCCCACAGCGCCTCCGCGGGCTGGCACTGCGCGAAGATGAAGGCCACGCAAATCAAGCTGATGACAAAGAGGCTAGAGACCAACAGGCACAGACACCACACCTGGACCTTCATGCCTTTGCCGATGATGCGGAGGATGAACAGCACGATGGAGATCTTGCCGAAGCAGGTACTCATAATGTGGAAGGCCTGGGTCGTCCAATTGAGCTTCATGGCCATGATGCGTTGGTGAGCGTTCAGGTAGTAGACGTGGGTGCCGGTGCCGTAGTAGACTTCGGGGGTGGCGATGCACACAAAGATGAGGGCAAGCAACTAAATGCTGTCTATCAGGACGTTCCTTCTTCTCCGACTCGAGGATCGTGGGGCATTGTCAGGACCAGCCTCGACTTACAAACGCTATGATCATGGCCCAGTCGTCCAGGCCCATGGAGTGGTTCACCCGGATCCGGGTATACAGCCTGCCATACAGGAACAGCATCGCCAGCGCGCACTCTGTCCAGCCGATGATGAGGATGAGCGAACCCCTTCGCACGTCTCCACCCGGAGGAGGGGACGAAACGTCCTCCATGAGATTTCGTCCAAGTCCGTTGGAGATGAACAGGGGATATAAACCGACGCAACGTGATCAGAGAGTGACCTCGATTAATGAACGGCGCACACAACGTGCATCATCACATCACTCCCTCAATTCACCAAAGAGTCCAACATGGGGACGATGACCAAGGAGAAGATTATCGCCAGACTCGAAGGATGAAGAAAATCTCTCTTCAGGAGAAGCGAAACATTACTACCAACACTACCCTTGGTGGAGGGTAGATAGTCGGGCCTATGAGGGCACTTCCCAACCCCGTGCTTCGTCTCACATCCGTCCCAAGCTCGAGCCTATCTTCCAATCTTACTTCGTATTAGGGGAGTTAATTGTTAATCCGACGCTAGACCAGGGCCCCCTGGGAAGTGGCGGAGAGGGGTGTTTTTCTCCGCGTTTTATCCACCTACGTAGTACTATACAGGTAGGAGAGCTCTCCAAATATCTCAATACGACGTTTGTTGCCCGTTTGCGTCTATAATTGCCTGACATCTAGCGTTTATACTATCTATCAACTCGTTAAGACGTGTTTGTGGAATAGCATTTCATGCAGCTTTTATCGCCTCGCGCAGTTTATTGTACGACAACGTCCCTCTTCATGCATCTTCTGTATCCAATTTTTTATGTCGTCTTATAACATTACTATAGGATTTAGATCCGGAGAAAACGGCGACCATTGTATAAGATGGACTCCTCTCTCTTCAATTTCTCTCAAAACGTTCTACGCGATATGTGCTCGTCGGCAAAACCGGAACTCCCGCAGGGTCATTTGGGGCCTGCCCCGGACCAAGGGGCCAGGGATTCACAACGCCTGCCTAGGGCCGTTTAGGAGCCAATAGGCAGTTGCGCAGAGGCCTTCGGATACGTTTTGGAGCCGAAACTAAGTTTAACGCTAACAATATTACCAATAAGCCACTCGTACTTAGTTACGTGATATGCTTGGCGTTACTCGCGTGTAGCCAAGAGTCTTCCTGACACAGGCGCAATCAATCACGCACATAGATATCGCACACGGCAGAGACATCGTGACCTGCGCATTACTCTCGCGTAGAAATCTCACAAATCGCTCGATTCTGTTACTTAAATCACTATGATGTAAACGAGTGACAAGTAAAGACGTAACCGAAGTGCTGCGGGAGTTCGTGCGCATCTCGAACATCAAAATTTAGATGCAACTTCGCCCGAGTTGGCCGAAGTTCGGGCCAAATGCGTGTCTACGTAGGGTTAAACTAGGACTTGGCCCCGCGCAGTCCCGGGTGACGTTTGGTTGACCCCTAATCGGCCCCGGGGGCCCCTAATCGGCCCCGGAGCTCTATAACAATATATAATTGGCTCAGGACCTAGGGGCAACTTCCCGTTTTGCCAACGCTCGAACACTATCTTGCATAAGAAAGAGCTCCGAATGCATACAAATTCAACCTGTTTCTTTACGTCAATAAATGTTGTTTAGAGAGTTTAGAGAGCTCTCCAAATACTATAAATTACAGATAGTATTCTCTGCGCATACGATTTCTTGTTGATAGTTTCTCAATCTTTTTTTGAAAATATAGAAGAATCTTTGTCGAGATCTTCAGAGAAGAACCTTCAAAACATTTATTCAAAACAATATTTCTCCTTTTTGTTGACGCAATCGACTAAGTATTTCTTATCAAATCTTTGTATAACAAATACTCTAAGCGCAAACATTAGAAAATAAAGTTTAAAGATCAAAACATCTCTTAACTTATCTATTGTATCTTTTGTCTATAACTTATATTTTGTTTATTTATAGTAGTAAATCTTATTGTGCGTGCGTTTAATTAAGATATTTGTAAGTTTATACAAGATAAATATAAGATACAAATGCGTTTGTTGCTTATCGACGCACTAAGATATAAAAAACGTAAGATATAATAGACTTTTATTACTATGTCTAGCCTGATCGTTGGGCTCGATTTCGCGGGGGAATTGCTAAGTAATCGGGCTCGAGAAGCTTAACTTTAAAAAACCTTAAATTTAAAAAAATTCATAACTTTCTTGTATTTTATAGGTATTTTATTAAAATTCCGTTGTTTTGTAGAGAATTTAGCGTGCTTTCAAACAAAGAAAGAATTACTTCATTTGGATTAGTCTACATAACGCAATTAATTAATATAGCTTTGAGTTGAACGAAGAAGTCTGTTCGAATCCTTGGGTTGAACAAAAAAAAAAGTGTTCGACTCGATCCAACGATCACACTAACTATGTCTCAACTATATAGAGTAGATAGTAGTAAGACTAATTATTAAAGAACAACAAGAGACGAGCTTTCTTTCTATCTAATATTTGTTATAACGTGCAAGTCTACTTTTCGCTTTCTAACTAAAAAAAGAAATTGTGTTATTCGAGACTTCTATAGACAATTAAAATTACGTACTTTGTTATATCTTAAAACGTTAGCGCGTCAATAACGCTATAATATTATAGTTATCTTCTCTCTTAGAGTATTAATTTTTAGTAATATAACAAGCTATATCAATCTTATACAAGACAAAGATGTCTATTAAACGTTAACGTTACAAAAGCTTGTTAAAAATCTTCTTAAATCTCTTTAAGAATTAAGAGAAAAAGAGTTTTCTACTTAATAGAAATTTGTTTATGTTTTAGTTTAATACAACTTGTAGAACAATATAATAGCAACAATAGCAATTTATAATAAGTTATTGCTTTATTGTTGTTATTATTAGAGTTCTAAATAGAGTTTAAAGTAAAATCAATATTGCGTAGATATTAAATAAATTATAAATATAGATAAAGTTTTTTTTTTCTTTTCTTTTTCTCTCTTTATATCTTTATTCGCGTTTCGGGAGACAGATCGAGCTAATAGAAATTAAGATATTTACAAGATCTTGCAGATCTTACAATTCTATCTATTCTATATACTTAAATTAGTATTGTCGAGACAAAATCTACTCAAAGAGCTCGTTTTGTTTTCTTAATATTCGACAAAGTTGCAAAATCTCTATCGAATTAGACTACGTCTTGACGCGTAAAGTTTTAATATTCGCGATACGCATAAACGTTTGCAATTGTTCGCTAGTTGCATAATTGCGTCAAATTATTATATTTTTCGATTTAAACATTAGATTTCGTCGATTTGAGCAAACTTTACTTTTGAGACGAATCTAATAAATTAAGAGAACGTGTGCGCATCTTACGCAAGCAAACTATAATTATTATATAGAACGAACGCATTTACAAACGCAATGTTAAGAGATGTTAAGATTGTCTCTCGCAAAGCTTGACTTGAATTTTTAGATTCTTGCAAGTAATGCAAGATCTATCAAATCAAATCTTGATCTTGCACAAAGTCAAGATATTAATAACACAAAATTGCAACTTTTGTTATAACAAATCTATATATATCTAGAACTAAAGTTAGAATTTATTAAATGCGAATGTTTCTTAATTGCAATTGCTTTCTTGTTATAAATAAATTATTATAAAAACAACATATATATAGTATAAATATTAAATTAATATATCTTTATCTTTATCTTTTAAAAGATTAAGAGATTAGAAAAGTAAATAATCTCGATGTTTTATTGTTTACAAGAATTAATAAATTATAATGTTATAGTATTATCGACGCGCTAGCGTCTTAGAATATAATAGAACACGTAATCTCGATTAACTATAAAAGTCTCGAATAATACAACTTCTCTTTCTAGTTAAAAAGCAAAAAGCAAGCTTATACGTTATAATAAGTATTAGATAGAGAGAAAGCTTATCTCTTGTTGTTTTTTAACGATTAATATTACTACTATCTATCTTATATAGTTAAAGTATAGTAATAAAAGTCTATTATATCTTACGTCTTTTATATCTTAGTGCGTCGACAAACAATAAATATATTTGCATTTTACAATTCTAATTGTTTTATCTTTCGAAGAGAAAGACTTAAGATATAATAGTATTATATCGAATTAAAATAGTTTAAATTATAACAATTATTCGATTACTAAATTAAAGTTCGAGAAATTTAATCTTTTTTAAAACAACGATTTTTTACAAAATATTAATAAAGATAATTGTTACTAATGTAATGTCGACAAAGATAATAACTTAAATACAATTAAAATTTTAACTTTATATTAATAAATTAAAATATTAATAACAAAGATTCGAGATTTGCGAAACGCTTAACAAGTTTAAATTATAGCAATCGAAGAAACAAACTTTTAAGCTTCTTAAGTTGCTATTGTATTATTATTAATTATATTTAAGTTTCTAAAGCTTAAAAACTAAAATTATACAAGAGTTTAAGCGTAAATAAATATATTATTTAATTTTACAAAATTAACATTAATATAATGCAATTCTTAACGTATTTTATTACAAATAAGAATAAAATTCTCTATTATATATTACTCTTGAAAAATAATATTGTTATGCAATAATATTCAAAAATAAGCAATAATATTAAGTTAAAGAGCAAAATCTTTAAAGAATTTAGAAAGTTTCTATTAAATTTAATAGCTAACTTTGTATCGACAATTTAAGAAAGCAACTTGCTAACTTTAAGATACAAATATCGCTATTATAACTCGAAATCAACTAATAGCTAGCTCTTAATTACGATAGCGATATTCTTTTATTAACAACTTTATAATTTATATTTACTTTGTCTTGTTAAAATATATATTTAGTATTACGAAATATAATTTCTATTGTAACTCTAAGTTTATATATTGCAATTTTAATTGTTTTGTTTGACTATTGTTGCGCGTATCTTAGACAATTCTTTATAAATATATATTGTCTATAGATTATTCTTAAATCAAAACTTGTTTATATTAGCTCAAATTAGCTCAAATTAAACTTATATATATATTTTAATATACTCTTCGCAAATAAATAGATCTATAGTTTGACAATTTAATTTATCGCTTTCTAGATCTTGCTTTACGTAATTTAACTTGTTCGAACTATATCTATATATATATAACAATCTCTTTATTAATATAAATATTGTAATTCGACAACTTAATCTTTTTTTTATTCTTATATTTAGAAAATTGACTTAAATTTGACTCGTATTTGATCGAGATCTTGCTCAAATATATAGACTATATAATAGTGCGTTGTAAATTACTATTATCGAATTAAATTTAAGGCGCATGCATTTTGCGTCAATAAGCTTTTAAATTTTTGATAATAATCTTAAATGTTATTGTTTGCTTCTCTTTTTCTTATTATCTTTTTGTTAGTTTAATTATTAACAATTTATCTATCAAGAACTTACAATAATATCTTATTTATTCGTTTTTAATTTTAACTATAACAAATGTCAAAAGCTTAAACGCAAATATTTACGAAGAAAGTGTATTCTTTCGATTACTTAAATATTATTAAGAACTTTTTTAATAAAGTTTTACAACTTGTTTGTTAATACAATGTTACTTCAAAAGTGTATTAAATGTATTTTTATTTTAGAACAATACTTATTTAAAAGCGAACAAAAATTAATTGTATTTTGCAAAAGAAATTTTGAAACTCGATAAAAATTGCTAGTTATCTTATATTTATCGAACGTCTTAATAAAGATACAATTATTTATATTGATAATTTCGATATTAAAGTTGTAATAAGAGAAAAGCTCGCAAAGAGAATAAAAAGATAAAATTATAATGTTAATCTTTAAAAGCTTTTTGCGTTGACAAGTTTCTTCTTTGCTTCTCTTAGCTTTCTTTTCGCTTCTTTACTTTTTTTTATTTTGTTCTTTTTTTATTAGTTTGTTTTATAACTTGTGTTAAGCAAGTTTAAATTCAATTGCATTTTGTCTTAAATAAAGATATTTATACTTTTATATAAACTTATAACTAAATAGCTTTTTACAATTATCTTTGATATTAACTTGCAACTTAGCAACTTCTTTTTAAATTCTCTTGTTATTCGACTACAAATGCGCAATATCGTTACAAACAAAATAAATCACATTTTAATATATATTATATTGAAGAGATTATATAAGTTAATCGAAGATAATAACTTGCGCAATAAAGTTTATTAAGTTCAACAAATAAATAATAATTATTTTCGAATTCTAATTTAAATATAAGATAATATAGATAAATTAATTTCTCGCTTTTGTATTGCAATCTAATTAGAGAATAGAAAAAACGCAAAGACTCTTTATTGATATTAATTCTAAAAATAATTTGTTCAATTTTCTTTCTCTTGACGTCTTCGAATTAACGAAAATTTTGTTATAATGTTTACCAAAGTTGTTGAAGAAAATCAATAAAGTTAATCAATATATTACAATACTCTTTACATTTTATATTTTTAAGATTAATATTACATTGTTCTAGACTCGAAGCGCTTTGTATTCGAATATTTAAAACTTAATGATAATAAAAAGTTAACAATATTTTTATCTTTATCGAAAAAAATAAAAATAAAACAAAGTAAAAAAAAAGATAATTAGCGATATTTTAAATAAAAAGAAGAATTAATTATTTAAACTTAAATCTTCAATTAAAGAAATTAATACAAAAATAAAGATTATTAATATTAAAAAGTCGAAATTAAATAATAAGAAATTGCAAAACAAAAATATTAAAAAAGACAATAATTAATTTAAGAATATAAATATCGAGTTAATATATTATTATTTTGTTTGTATATAAAGATTAATACAAATCTTAGATTTAAAGCAATTTAAAATTCTCAATTATGCGAATATAAAATCGATAGTATTTGATTACGTGTTGCTTAGTTTGTATTTATAGTTTTAATTGCAATTAACAATAAAGTTAAGAGTTACTTATTAGATATGCTACTATCTATATTTTATTAACAATAATTGATTGCTTTTTTTATTGCAATAATTAATGCAAATAAAGATAATCTACATAAAGAACTTGTAGAAGATAAAATAAATTTATGAAAAATAATTTTTGTTAGTCTAATCAACAATATAAAGATTAACAATACTTATGTGCAAATTATAAAAATTATTGTTGTTATTATCTTTCAATATTAGCTATAATTTCGATAACAAAAGATTCGAAGTAAATAAAAGCAAAAGTTTGCTATTTGTTTTTATTGCTCTTTTAAAGTATCGAAGTTCTTTTTTTGTTTTTTAGCAAATACTTTTTACTCTTGATTAAACGTATATTTTTATTAATCAAACTCTAAATTTTACAAATTTCGTCTTATTAGCAATCTTATTGTCTTTTTTGTCTCAAGAATCAATATTAATAATTAATATCGAACTATAGTGAAGTTTGTTAATCTTAAAAGTCTCGATATTACACTTATAAAACTTTATAAACTTTTCAAGACTTTTGACGTATAATTATCGCAAATAATAAAAGATAAACTTAAGATTATTTAAAATCTTAATATTAAGTTATCGAAACAAACGCTTATTAATTAATTAATTTAATATAAAACACTATTTTCGACAAGTATCTTTATTTAATTGTTAACAATCTAAAACTTATAAAAGTCGCGTTTAGAAAATAAATTTATAAAATTATATATATACAACTTTTAAAAAAAGAAAGAGACAATTATAGAGATAAAGAAAATTGTTTGTTTATATTGTAAATTTTTTATAATTAACGAATTGCATAATATTAAGAATCTTCGAAAATAATTATAACAAATAATCGATTTTATAAAAAATGTTAAACTAATATATCGATTTTAATTTGCGACTTTGTTAGAAACAATTATTAGCTTCAATTTTATTAATATTGCAACTTTTTTTAAAATTGCAAACTTTAAATCTTGAAATTTCTTCAAATATCTTTATTACAATTTTCGATTAATTGATCTACAAATTATAAAGAAAATTATTAAAAAATATTAAGATATTAAAACAAAAAAATTAGTAAAAAAAGCAAACAAAGTAATTCAAGTTTTTGCAAAGTTTTTATCTTATATTTTGATTCGATATTATAATAAGAATCTTTAAGACAAAGAATAGCTTGTAATCTTAAGAATCTTATACAATTATTAATTATTGCAAGATTTTTAGAAAAGTATCTTGCAATATACAATTTAATAATCGACTCTTAATCTAAGATAAGAATAAAATAACTAGAAAACTTGCAAATTGAATAAGATTAAAATTAGTATATTCAAGTTTATCTTTAACAATATTTGACAAAAATAAAATTGCTAAAAATTAAAGAACATTTTTAACGCAATTTGTCTTCTTTGCGTTTGTAGCAATCTTTTATATTTAATCTTTGTTGTCTTTATTGTTTTCAAAAATATAATAAAGTAAATTAATATAAACGTTGAGAGAATTTGTATAAATTTAATTATTAATCGACTAAAAGATAAGTATTCTTTAACAAACATCTATTTACAAATTATTTGTAACGCATTAAAACTTAACGCAATTAAAATGCTTCTTAAAAAGCATCTTGATATTTTAAATCTTATAATTTTTTTTTTCTTTAAGATAACTTTTGTAGTAACACGCGTAAGTTAATATCTTATCTTAATTTTTTTATTTTTTAGAATCGAAGTCTTCTTTATTTTATATATTAAGTATATTGTTTAATATACTTTATAATTAACAAATATTAACTTCTTTTACATAGTATATTTATAAGCATCGCACGTTAAATTACAAGTTTCGAATATATTATAATAACTTATTGTAAGATGCGAGTGCGTTTGCTGCTTATCAACGCACTATAATGTGAAAGACGTGAGATATAATAAATTTTCATTACTATGCTTCAATTATATAAGATAAATAGTAGTAGAACTAATCGTTGAAGAACAACGAAGAACGAGCTTTCTTTCTATCTAATACTTATTATAACGTGCGAGCTTACTTTTCGCTTTCTAATCAAAAAGAGAAGTCGTGCGATTCAAGACTTTTATAGTTAGTCGAAGTTACATATCTTATTATATTCTAAGACGTTAGCGCGTCGATAACGTTATAACATTACAATTATCTTCTTTCTTAAAACACTAATTCTTAGTAATGTAAAAAGCTATACTAGTTTTACACAAGACAAAGACGTTTGTTAAGCGTCAACGTTACACGAAGTCGTTAAAAATCTTCTTAAATCTCTTTAAAAATTAAGAGAAAAAGAGTTTTTTATTTAATAGAAATTAGTTTATGCTTCAATTCAATTTAATCTATAAAATAACGTAATAATAATAATAATAAATTATAATAAATTTTCGCTTTATTATCGTTATTGTTAGAATTCTAAATAAAATTCAAAGTAAAGTTAGCATTGCGCAAATGTTAGATAAATTATAAACACAAATATTGTTGTTTCTCTTTTCTTTTTCTTTCTTTCTTCTTATATTTTTAATTGCAATTGCTTTCTTATTGTAAGTAAATTGTTACAAAGATAACAATGCGTAAGACTTATATATATAGTGCAAATATAAAATCAATATGTTTTTATCTTTATCTTCTAAGAGATTAAGAAATTAAAAGAATAAGTAATTTCAATATTTTATCGTTTACAAGAACTAATATATTACAATTTTTAATAATCTTTTATGCATAACTTGCATAAGCAAATGTGCATACATTCGCAAGAAGAAGAGTGTTTGCACTTATTGCAATTTTTTTTATCGTAAATTAAATTGTTGCATTATAAAATGTTTTGTTTTGCGCTTACAATGCGACAATTATTAATGTTTACTAGTTCGTTAAATGCTTTCGAGATCGAGTAAAAGTTTTCGTTAACAAATATTGTAAAACGTTCGAAGTCGAAAACACAATTATTAGATTAATAAAACGTTTGCGAAAGAGTGTTATTCTTAATATAAAGAATTGATAACGCAATAAAGAATTTATTTTATTAATAACAAATTAAACGCAATCTTGTATTTGTCAATTCGAACGTAATTTAATTCGCACTCTAGAGTATCAAATTATGTTCGAACAAAAGCTCGAGAGAACAAAAAGAAATTAAAATAACATTATTATTAAGATAAAGCAACTAATTAATCTTCTTTTAGAGCGTATGTTAATTGTAAATATTTTCGTCTACTTTTTAACACATTTCTTTATTTTTTTCTTCATCTATTTTGATGTGTTGTGCAATGCACTAATATATATTCAAAATTCGAAAAAGAATAAAAACAAGAACAAGAACAAATCGTTAACAAAGACGAAAAAAGTAAAGTTAAGACAAATTGTTTTTGAATTTATCGTCGATTTAAATTAAACGAGCTCAAGAGATTCTTTCGTAAAATTCTATCATTTTGCGACTAAGTCTCTTCGCGATTCTAAATTGTTAACAAGATCGTTAGATAATAATATAATAAGTTTTTCTTTTATTTATGTTTGCGCTTTGTTTATTTACACGTTTATAGAAGATAAAGAACGCAAAAATGCGTATAAGTAGCAAGATTAAATTTATGACAAAAATAATAAAGATCGAACGAAGCAAATTTTTTGCAATTTAATTTTCTCAAGAGAACGCAAGTGCTTTAAGCAATTTCAAAGATTTGTTTACAAATAATTTTGCGAAATTTAACAACTTATTTTCGAATAAGTTTGATAACTTTTTATAATTGTCTAAGACAAATTCGACGAATTGTTAAGAACTTGTTAAGTTGTTACAATACATCGTTAATTAAAAAAAAAAAAAAGTAAATGCGTTGTGTTTTCGCATATAAATTTTCTTTGTTTAATATTAATAAAGTACAATGCACAAAGTTCAAAATTATGTTTTGAGCATTTATATTAAAAGAGACAATCTTATTATTTCTAATATCTTGTGTAACGAAATAAAGAAGTTTTTTATTATAAATCTAATTAAATACTATAGTAATGCGACGACAATTGCGCGATATTTTATCAAGCAAATTATTGTTAACATAGTTGTTATTGTTGCAATATGCGTTGCGTTAATTCTTGCGTCTTTGCTTGCTACGCGTTTGCTTTTTAAACTTTTTTTGCAACTTATTAATCTTATTAAGAGACTTTTCTTTTAATTATTGATTGTACTTCTTGTTTTAGTTTATTTACTTAATTTTATATTACATTTATCTCTTTGACTTAGTTTTATCTAGAATCTCTTCGATCTTTTATTCGACTTTGTTATTAATAAGTTTCGAAGCTTGCAATATTTTTTTTGTCTACTTATTGTCGACGCGATACAAATATAACTTCAAAAATAAAACATAAAAAGTATTATAAATTCGATAGATGTTTAATAAGATAAGACGATAAATTTGCGTTTTAATCTTATTTTTAATTCTAAACAATTCGACATACTTATGCGACATCTTCTTGCTAAATCTCTTTTGCTTCAAATTTCTAATCGAGAATATAATTAATTCTTCTATAACAAAGCTCTTTAATCTATGTTTTTTATTATAATATTTCGTCTATTGCGCGATAGCGTTTTCAAGACGCTTTGCTAGAATTTTTCTTAAGTTATAAAGTTGTTTTACGCGTTTTTGTGTTAATAATATCTTTTCTTCGATAAAGTTGTTCTCAACTTTATAATAAATCTTCGAATAATAATTGTACATTAAATAGAACGACGAAGTCTCAATTAAGACGTAATAACTATTGTTGTAAGCAAATTTTGTTATTAACAATAAATTAGCTTATCTCGTTTGTTTCGAGTTAACGTAAGTGCGAAGATAATGTTCAAGAGTTTGATTTTATCGTTCGATTAAATTGTTTGTCTAAGAATAAAAGACAATACTTAATTGTTTTCTAATTCGTGCATAAAAGTATATAACGAATTAGAAGAGTATACTTTTATGTAGTGTGATCGTTGGACCGGGTCGGACACTTTTTTTTTGTTCAACCCGAGAATTCGGACAGACTTCTTCGTTCAACCCGAAGTTATATTAATTAATTGCGCTACGTAGACTAGTCCAAATGAAGTAATTCTTTTGTTGCTTGAAAGTACGCTAAATTCTCTACAAAACGACCTAATTTTTATAAAATACGTATAAAATACAAGAAAGTTATGAATTTTTTAAAATTTAAGGTTTTTTAAAGTTAAGCTTCCCGAGCCCGATTACTCAGCGATTCCCCCGCGAAATCGAGCCCGACGGTCAGGCTACTTTTATGCACAAATTAGAAAACATTAATAAAGACAAATTTTCTATTGCTTACTATGTCAACTAACGTTTCAAAATGTAAGACAATTTTATCGAAAAATACTTTCGCTAGCTTTGTGACATTAATTCTAATAATTACAAATATATATTTGATTATTTTTGTATAGCGATCGACTATTATAAAGATCAAGTTATATACAATTTCACGATACTTGTTCGACGACAAGCTCGTTACAAAATTTATAATAATTTTTTTTATAACTTCTTTGCAACAAATAAGAATCGAAGCTTATTATACAACTTATAACGAGAATCTTTGATGCATTAATTGATATTACACATTTTGATATATACTTTTATTTGCTTTGCACAAACGAATTAGAAATACTTTCTTTAAAGTAAATTTAAAATTTTCTCGATCTTAAAGTGTTTTGTTAAAGAATTGTTATAATTCTTGCAAATTAACTTTTTTCAAACAATTACATCTTTTGAGACATAAAGCAATTTGTTATGTTTGATAAGATTCTCTTGATCTAGAATTTACGTCTTTTGTTAACGACAAAACAATTTCTCGATTTCGATACGAATCTTCTCGATTCAAGTGTCTTTAGTCTGAAGATTCTAAATTAAGAATTTTATTAATTTCTAAGATTTCTTATATAATTTCTTTAACATGTCTCTAATTACTTTTCTTGAAATAACAATTTGTATATTGATTAGTTGAAATAGAAATGCTAGTTTATTAAAAACTTTCTTTCTATTTTATAATCGCGAAATTCTTACGTTACTAATAAATACTTTTGTTAGTTGTAATACGAAAATCAAATTATTTAATGTCTTTCGCTTGCTTTGCGTTAACGACTTTTTGTTAAATAACAACGTTAGCTTATTTTAAGACACAAAGATTAAATTAATTGATATTTTTTGTTTGCTTTGCGTTAACGAATTTTCGTTAAATAATAACATCAATTTGTTTTGCAACATCGATAGTAGTCTTGTATTTAACAACGAGATCTCTTTGTAATTAAAACGTTTCGACAACTTATTTATTGAATTTTTTTTATTCGAACGATAAAAAATTTCAAAGTTATAAACGATTAACTTGTGCACTTAGCGAACTTGTCTTAAATTTAACTTCTTTTAACTTATAAACTTTTTGAGATTATTGTAATTTAATTATATTTCGATAAAATAAATATTATTTTTTAGATAATATCTTTATTGCTTAAAAGCAATTACAACAATTAGCAATTTTTAATTATACGTCTTATAATTTTGCTTCGTCGAAATTATCTTTCGCGATTAGAACGTTATCGAACGTTAATTTTTGTTGTTATTTTGTTAACTTAGAATGCTCGCGATTGTAAAGTTAAACGTGTCAATCTTTACTTTAATTTTTTTGTTCGAATTGTAATAACAAAGTAGTAAAGTTAACATAAAAATGTCGCAAAGCTAACGAAATATTTGCTCTACTTTATTTAGTCAAACAAAAAAGTCAAATTTCTTGTTATTCTTACTTTCTCTTGCGTTTATTTCGCGAATATAATTTAGCATTTGTTTTTGCATAATAATTATAATTAGAAGCTTATTACGAGTGTTCGATACGTTATCGATGTCGAGAATTTTTACTTTTAAGTTCGACTTAAGTTTAATTAAAAATATATAGATTCTATGCTTTTTTAAGAGTGACAATAGATAAATCTCTAGCTTATTTAGATATTTCTTAAAGATAGTTATGTTTTGATTTAGTTTTTGTCTAGCGTTCTTTTATCTTTTATAAACGAGAAGACAACAATTAGCAAAATTAGCTATCAAATTCAATAGAAATTTTCTAAATTCTTCAAAGATCTTATTTTCTAACTTAACGTTATTGCTTGTTCTTAAATATTATTGCGTAACAAGGTTATTTTTTAAGAATAATATGCAATAAAGAATTTTGTTCTTATTCGTAATAAAATATGTCGAAAATCGACATTATATTAATGTCGATTTCGCAAAATCAAATAATAGATTTACTTACGCTTAAACTCTTGTATAATTTTAGCTTTTCGAATTTTAAAAATTTAAATATAATCGACGATAATGCGATAGCAATTTGAGAAGCTTGAAGATTCGTTTCTTCGATTATTATAGCTTGAATTTGCTAAGTATTTTGCAAATCTTGAATTTTTGTTATTAATGTTTTAATTTGTTGATGTAAAGTCGAAGTTCTAATTGTATTTAAATTAATATCTTCGTTAATATTACGCTAACAACAATTATTTTCGTCGACGTTTCGTGAGCGCTTGTTGTTTTAAAAAAAATTAAATTTCTCGAACTCTAATTTAGTAATCGAATAATCGTTATAATTTAAATTAATTTAACTCGATATAATGCTATTACGTTTCAAGTCTTTTTTTTCGAAAAATAAAACGATTAAAATTGTAAGATGCGAGTGCGTTTGTTGCTTATCGACGCACTATAATATAAAAGACGTAAGATATAATAGACTTTTATTACTATGTCTCAAATATATAAGATAAATAATAGTAGAACTAATCGTTGAAGAACAACGAGAGACGAACTTTCTCTCTATCTAATACTCGTTATAACGTGCAAGTCTATTTCTCGCTTTCTAATTAGAAAGAAAAGTCGTGCGATTTGAAACTTTTATAGTCAATCGAAATTACGTGTCTTGTTATATTCTAAGACGCTAGCGCGTCGATAACGCTATAACATTACACTTATTAAAGCGCAAGTTGACAATAAATACTTTTATACTATTGTTTTCAAATATTAATTTTGTACGTAATACTAATTCGATTAGGCTAAAAATTTCAAATAAATTACAAAACAATCTAAGTTTTAAGAAACAATTTAATTTATTCTAATATACTAGCGCGAGATGTCACGAGACTCTCTTGGGCCAATGTTAACTTAGTGAAGTTATTGTGTTACAAGAATCGCTTCTTCGAATTGTCAATAATATATAGTTATTTAGATCAATAATATTAGATAAAATTGTAAAAAATGGAAAAAAAACTTTAACAAATAAGCGAAAGCAAAGCATTGTTAAATAACAATAAATGCTATCTTTTTTGCTCGAATAAAAATTGTCAAGATTTAAGTTAAATCTTAATTAAATCTTAATTAAATATAATTTAGATTTAAGACTAACGTATCTCGACGCGTTACAATAGTTTCTTTCTTTTTTTTAATACAGTTTTATATTTGCGCTTTCTACTAATCTTTCAATCTTTAGCGAGCTTACGTTATTCTAAATATAGTATTTTATTAATTTATTCGAATATTTAATTTTGTGCTATAGATAACTTTCAAGCGAACTTCGCATAAATAAACGATAAACACAATTATTGTTTATCAAATTCTCAAAAATATATATTAACTTTCTTATAAAAGAATAATAACAATTTGATTAATAAAATAGAATTCAAGATTTTTGAAAACATCGCGTAATTCTTTTAAGCGTAGAAAAAAAACGTTATTACTTGATAGTTAAAAGAACAATGCAATAAGAATGTTATTGTTACAAATATAATACAATGTAAATCTATTTCTAGTCATAGAAATGCTTATTAATTAAATGCAATTTACTATTAATCTTGCGTTCGTCAAGAACGAATCTCGAAATTAAAAAACGCGTTCTTTATATTTGTCTTAATCTCTTAATGTTAAGCTTAATATTACGTTCTTAAAAATCAATTGTACAAAATTTATATTATAAATCTTCGAATTTATAAATAGACGAAAAAATGTAATATTATTATGTAAGATTCGATATTATATTGATATTCTTATTCTATAAAGCGAAATAAAACAACATTCGAAATATATCTTTACGTCAAAATATTAAAATTTTTATGTGCAAGATATATATCTTTTTGCAAATTACGTTTGTTATTAGATACAACGTCGAAAACTATAGATTTTAAATTAATTTTGACAAAAATTCAAACTATCAATGCTAATAAAATATGTATAAAGAAGAATAATTAATTATATAAGAAGCGTTAAAGATTAACGTAACAACAATGTAAAGAATATTCTTATATTAAAAAAAACAAAAAAGATATTGCTTTTGTTTCTTTCTATTGTAAATAAAAGTTTCTTTAATTGTAGCTTTACAATGCAATAAAGAATTGTCGATCTTATATAATAAAGCAAGTTCGCAATATAATCAAGAATTATTACAACTTTATTAACAATAGAAAGTCGCGTAATTACGTTTAAGCTTTATTATTAAAATCAATTTTTTTAAACAAAAATATTTAAGATGTAAGTTTGTTTGTTTTTATTAATTTTTCGCTAAATTACAATTAAAAGAAGCAATTTAAATTGTTTGCAAATTCGATAATAATTAAGACTTTTATATCTTTGTTTTTTAACAACAATTGAAAGAGTTTTAAAATTAATTCTTTGATTAAATATATATTTAATTCTATAATTTTGGAGACGATTAAAATAATGAAAATTATAGTTTGTTATTATATTAAGAAATTTAAATATAAAACGCAAGTATTTATTTATTTCGAAGAACAATATATCGAAGATATATATTTTACTTTGTTAACAATTACGATCTTTATACTTATAATATATTGATAAATGTTTACAAGAAAATACAATAATTTCAAATAAGACAATTAACTTGTAATACAAAGAGAGAAATACACACAAAAATTGCGATAAAAGATTATATTTTGCAACAAAAAAGCTATTAACAAGTTCGACAACAACAAGATCTTGCATATTTCTCTTCAAAAGTCTCTCTCAAATTTAAATACTAATAAATTAAAATTCAAATACTTATGGAAGCGACGTAATCGATAAAACAATAACAAGAATTCGATAAATACTTCGAATAAAAAAATTGTGCTTAGAAGCTTAAGAAATAATAAAATATATAAGAATAAATTAATTTAAACAATCAATTAACAATTCTAATAAAGAAAGAGCGTCAAATATATAAATAATAATTGTATGAATATAAGTTATTCAAAGAAGATCTAGTTCAATTCTAGCAAATAATTATAAAGATATTAGCTAATTGCAAGAATATTTATAGAAAAAGATGAGCAATTAAAATAATATTAAAGTAAGCGTTTCTAATTAAAGACGCAAATTTGAGTCAAACCTAAATTAAATTTAGATTAAACCTTCTTTAAGTTGTCGAATAACTAAAAAAGTGTTAACTAATTGCAAGAATACTTATAAAGAAGAATTAACGAATAGAACAATATAGAAGTAAGTATTCTTAATCGAAGAAGTAAATATAAGTTAAATCCAAATTAAATTTTGTCTAAATTTGACAAATAACAAATGCTATATAAATTAATTGCAAGAGATACTTACAAGAAGAATCTAAAAAGAACAACAACGTTTAAGTAGATTTGCTTATATATAAAGAAGAAGATTTAAGTTAAATCTTGTCTAGATTTGACAAATAGCAATAAATAAATTAACTAATTAAGAATATACTTACAAGAAAAGATTGCTATATAAGATAATATTTAAATAGATATTCTTAAATAAAAATATAGATTTGAATTAAATCTTGTTCAAATTTGACAAATAACAACGTATATATTAGCTAACAACAAGAATACTTATAGAGAAAATCTAAAAAAGAGAATAATGTCGAAGTAGACTTTCTCGATAAAAGATATTTTGTAAAAATTATACTAAGTTAAATATCGAATGCTTACGTTTATTTGCAATTAGACAATTACAATTTCTCGAAAAATATAGCAAAAAATATAAGTTGTCTTTAATAATTGTAATTAGATTTTAAATCGATCGAAACTAATTAAAGAGCAACAAACAAAATATATTAAAAAAAAGGATTCATATAGTAAATTACATTTGTTATCTCTATACTATTATTTGTACTAATATAATTTGCGAATAAATTAATCGTCAAGTTGAAAATCGATATTAAGAATAATCTTTAACAAAATAAATATAGAGTTCGAATTAAGAAACAAGAGAAAAATATGTTATTAAAATTAATACTTAGTTAAATTGCTTAAAGAAAAAAGCTAAGTATTAAAAGTAAAACAAATACAATTTAATATACAAAGAAAAAAAGAATTCTTATATCGATTATAAATAATATAAAGAAATACAAGAGATTTGTTGCTTATGCAAAAGAGTATTTGTACGTAAATATCTTTATAAATAATAAGAAAAAGAACTTTTATTTCTCGTAAAAGTATAACGTATATATAAGAAAAATGCATTTAATGCTTGAAGTATAAAGTATTTTTGGAAACGCAAATGCATTTAATGTTATAATATAAATTAAACAAATTATATTAGAAATTGCAATACTATTGTATATATAAGTTGCGATTAAATAAGAATTTAAATAATTATAAGCGTTAGAGACATTATGCTTTCTATAATCTATGTTGTAAGCATAAATTAAAATATCGCAAAATAAATCAAGAGAAACATTGTAATTTACGATAATACTATTTTGCGAAGATAGATATTTTGACTTAAAGCAAACTCTAAAGCAACTTTATATTGCTAATATAGCTTTAGAACTAAGATATTAACATAACAATCTTAATAGTCTCGAGTTGCTAATAGAGTTTCTAGAGAATTATCTTAAATTGTCAATGTGCTAATTGTCGTCTTTTCGTCTATAAAAGATAAAAGAACGCTAGATAGAAGTCAAATTAAAAGATAATTATCTTTAAGAAATATTTAAATAAGCTAGAGACTTATCTATTATCGCTCTTAAAAAAGCTTAGAATTTTAACTTATAAATTCTTTAAGATTATTGTAATCTAATTATATCTTAATAAGATAAATATTGCTTTCTAAATAGTATCTTTATTGCTTAAAAGCAATTATAATAATTAGCAATTCTTAATTATATATTTTATAATTTTGTTTTATCGAAATTAACTTTTGCAATTAAAATATTATTAGATGTTAATTTTTGTTGTTATTTTGTTAACTTAGAATGCTCGCAATTGCAAAATTAAACGTCTTAATTTTTACTTTAATCTTCTTGCTTAAATTGTAGTAATAAAGTAGTAAAGTTAACATAAAAATATTGCAAAGTTAACAAAATATCTACTCTACTTTGTTTAATTAAACAAAACAATTAAATTTTTTATACTTTTTACTTTCTTTTAATAGATTAATAAGAGAAGCAATTTTTTTCAAATAATAATATATAAAGCGTCTATAAAAGTTTACAAAGTTCAAAAATATTTAAAGCTTACAATAAGTTTTTAATTTAAATTACTTCTTAATTGTTTTGATTTTTTTAACTTTTTTTTGTATATCTTTTAAGAACACAATAAAGCTCAAATATTTAATTTTTATAATATTGAATTTACACTTCTTTAGATTAATTTATAGCGAATATTCGCAAAGATATTTTAATATTTATCTAATATAACGTTAATGTTTTGTCGAGTTATTGTTATATACTAGTATTTTATTTATATAGATTACGCAAATTACATTAATTAGCTCTCGCAATATTTTATTAATATAAATCTAAAAAGTTGCGAATGCGTTTACTAGTTTAAATAATATAACTTAATATTCGAAATATCTATAGCGCGTGCAAAATGTTATCTTTTATTTATTATTACATTTAATGCAAATGCAATAATAGATATTCTTTAAATTTAAAGCAATAAAGCGCTTTGCTTTGCATAGACAATTTAGCGTTTTCGTAATTAAGAATAATAAATAACAATTCTTAATAGTAATTGCATTTAGACTTTTATAGTTCATGTATAAATATAATTTATCGTTTAATTTTAATACAAATAGAATAGAGATATTTGCAAACAAAACTAAATGCTTAATCTAGTCTTTAACTAATGTGTTATCAAGATATTGTCGAAGTATTGCTAGCTCGTTTTGTAGAAAAATATAAAGAGATATAAAAGATAACTCTTTGTCGTCTTGAAATTTAATAATATAATTTTCTCTTCTTAATCTTAATAGAATTTCGATTAATTTATTATTATAGACATCTTTTAGATTTCTTAACTTCTTAGAAATCTTAAATTTCGCTAATTTTTTCCTTGACGTCTTTGTAATACTAGCGCAAACAATAGTATAAATTGTGCTATGCTTAACAAGATCTAAGACAAATTGCTTAAAATTAATTATTTTTAATTTGTTACTTGCAATCTTAAATTATTAGCTTTTTATCTTCGAATTAATTAATATATCTTGCTTAGTTAATATTAATATATCTAATATAAAATTAGAACTTATATATTTAATTAAGTAGAATAAAATAGTGCATTCTTAATATTAATTTTACAAGTTAATTAAATAATAGATTAACTTATAGACGTTGTAGCAATAACAATTATTGTTATTAAAAAAATTCGATATTAATAAGATAACAAATATGAATTGCAATTCTTATTATATTATGTAGTGTTACGAGCCTAGCAAGAACGTACTAGTATAAGGAATACGCTTAGACGTAGCACAAGATACGATAATCTGCATGTTCGCTCTACTCGACGAACGAACAAGACGAACAAGGTATACTCGCTCTACTCGACGAACGAATAGGACGAGCAAAGAAGAATTTCATTAAATATATAAATCTTCGAATACGACTCCCTTATGAATCGTGTTCAACTTATCTTAAGTCTTGACTTATTGTTACGATTGACTTAAGTTGCAAACTCCTTGTTATTAAGTAATTGCTTGCATTATCTAAAGACGTCTACAAATTTTTTTAAAGCATAACTTTCTTTAATATTTTCGAAGAAAGTACTAGCGTAACACTTTGAACACTTTAAGAATATTTGTATCAAGTCAACGCGTCTCTATCTCGAGCACTAGCTCTACAATAAAAGGAAAACAATCTATGTTAAATTTCATGAAAATCGACGATAACGACAATAGTATTAATAGTGAAGAAGAAATTTTATCAAAGATTAAGGTCAATGCTTCAAACAAATATTATGAAGATAAAACTAGATTAAAGAATTGAATCACGCAAATTAAAATCTACTTTACGTTTTATCTCGTTCCAAGAAATAAGAAGATCTTGTTGACTTTTATCTTTCTTCGAGAACGAACTTAGCATTAATTAAAATTAAACCATTGAAAGCATCTTAAGAATGAAGAAGATTTAGAAGAGATCTTCATTAACTTCGATGTCTTCAAGAAAGAACTACGACGAATATTCGAAATATTCAACGAAAAATAGATAGCGAAACGAGTTATTTAGCATTTGTAACAAAAAACATTAGCAACAAACTACGTTGTCAAATTTCAAAAATACGCAAATCTAATCGATT
>JAABUQ010004065.1_pt1 | contig 25603 bp, 24 predicted proteins | sample 5560001 | NCBI WGS metagenome assembly JAABUQ01 (sample SAMN10711888, study PRJNA513371) | rock metagenome | isolation source: Antarctica rocks | place: Antarctica: Victoria Land, Finger Mt nord | collected 2015-12-18
GCCCGTATCCTTGAATTCATCGATTACTTCAATCGCACAATGGCTAAGCCTTTCAAGTGGACTTATCAGGGTAAAGCCTTAAAGCAATGATGAAGGGTAGGCAAACTCACGCCTAGGTCTACTAGCAGCTCCACTACCATAAGTCCGGCTGACGTACTCCGCTAAGCTATTAGAGCCGGTGGCATGACGCAATCTGACGATCAGAAAGCCGCAGATGGGAATTCCTATGTAATAGACTGCATAAGTTAGACCACCCATAAGCCCAAAATCTCGTCCTAAATTTGCTGTGTTGGTAATTGACTTGGCAAAAATCCAGGCCACTACAATACTCGCAGTGAGTATAGGCACTCCTGGCTTTCTGCCTTTAAGATCCCTGCCTTTAAAGAAAGACTGCAAAGATGATGTAGATGGGGCTATAAACCACATCAGCAATCCATATCCCAGCAGAATCATCCAAAGTGTCGTGGTAAGCGTGGCAGTTCCCATCTTTTCTTAAGTAGCTATCCTCTTGAGGATACTTCTCAAGACAACTAAGCGCTGACACCAGGTAGCCAGTTTCGAGATAATTATCTCAAGACTATAGGAACAGAGAAAGTTCTAATGCTTAGTTCTCAGGAAGCAATTCCATCCGACATAACGTTTGAACAGGCGATCGCTCTTACCCAGTCGTTGCTATCGCAGATGGCAACGGCGAGCCTCCAACCAACCGAGATCGAAGCAGCGATCGCTGGGTTAGTGAAAAGCGAAAACGGTGCCAGAGGTTTTTTTGTCACCTACCTGACATCCGAGCAGACTCTGGCAGATAATCCCTCCCCAGAAGTCGTGCAAGCATTGCAATCGTCTCCAGAGATTGTTGCTGAACTCTTGGTGAAAAATTTGGCGATGTCTGCTGCCATGGCAGTTACCCATCGTCGCCGCCAAGATGAAGAGATGGCTAGAGGATCAGACCGAGTGCGATCGCGTACAGCTCGTTTGATTCAACTGGTTGAACTGCCTACTGTGGGTGAACTGTCCCAAAGGCTATGGGAGAGTGCTGCTACAGGGGAAGGCAGCTACAAAGCCTTTCTGCAACGCTGGGGCTACGATACCGAACAACGACAGGTAATTTGTCAGGCATTGGGGAAAGTCTGGTGAATAGGGGGTCAGTCTACAACTCTCTTCCGAGCTAACTCCTTGAACTTTTAACCCGGTAACTCTTTCAAGACGGATCTGAGTTTACCCTTGCTGCCTCAGCAGCTCCTGTATCAAAATTTGGTAGCGTCTACTAGCATCTCTTGCTTGTCGCATTAGAATTCTGCCTTGTTCGCGGTCTGTAGGTGAAACTTGCACAGCTTGTCGGCTGTAATCTACAGCCTGATGTGCTAGTTCTTTTGCCCTAGCTTTTAAGTCTTTCATTCTCCCTCCAGTTCGATAAGCAGAATGTCTAGGTTTTCTACCTCTTCATATAGTTTATCCGCACGACTCGCTAGTAAACTAGCGTCGTTGAGGTCGTCGTTTTCAAAAGCTGCTTCTGATGCTGCGTACAAGTCAAATACTACTTGTTGTAGTCCAAAGTAAGCTTGCAGTAGTGCAGTTCTCGTTTCTGGCTTCATATCCTCCTATTGCCCCTGATTTTCATCACAGCCCTAGCTGTAGACAAGATTTTGCCAATTGCCTTGTCCTAATTACAATTGTTTTCTGTTAGAAAGGCGATCGCTTGCTCCGAAGGTGAGCGATCGCCTTGCGATTGTGGAAAGTGGTCATCGAGCCCCGGCGATGACGAGGGGAGAGGTCAATGATACCCCGCTGCTTGGAGCGAGAAGAGTCGAGCGTAGCGCCCATTAGCCTGCAACAACTCTTCATGGGTTCCCTGTTCCACCAGTTCTCCTCCCGCCAAAACTACAATCTGGTCAGCTAGGCGCACGGTAGAGAAGCGGTGGGAGATGAGGATAACCATCTGGTTCTGAGTCACCGCACGCAAGTGTTTGAAGATGCTCGCCTCTGCCTCCGCGTCCATGGCTGCTGTCGGTTCGTCTAGTACTAGGATATCTGCCCCAGTGCGCATGAAGGCCCGCGAGAGGGCAATCTTCTGCCACTGACCTCCAGAGAGTTCTTGCCCTCCCTTAAACCAACGACCTAGTTGGGTGGCAAAACCTGCGGGCATCTGCTCAATGAAGGGGCGAGCCATGCCCTTTTCTGCCGCCGTTTCCCAGCGGAATTTGTCCGCCAAGTGGTTAACATCCCCAACGCCCACGTTCTCCCCTGCCGTGAACTGGTAGTGGACGAAATTCTGGAAGATCGCACCGATGCGCTGGTGCAAAACCTTGATGTCCCATTCCTGCAGGTCCAAGCCATCTAGCAGGATGCGGCCTGAATCCGGTGAGTATAGCCTGGTCAGGAGCTTGATTAGGGTGGTTTTTCCAGAGCCATTCTCACCCACGATCGCCAGTTTCTCTCCAGGTTTCAAGTGGAGCGAGACTTGTTTCAAGGCGGGTTGCAGGCTTCTCGGATAGCTAAATGATACGTTCAGGAAACGGATGCCGTCCCCAGGGAATAAACCCTTGGTAGCCCAGCCTTGAGGTTCGGGGATATCCTGCTCCAGAAACTCGTAGAGGGTAGACATGTAGAGGCTATCCTCGTACATGCCCCCAATGGAGCTGAGGACCGTAGAGAAGGTCGACTGTCCCTGGCGGAAGACTGTTAGGTACATAGTCAACTCCCCTAGAGAAATCTGCCCTGCGACCGTCTCCATCACAATCCAGGCGTAGGCTCCGTAGAAGGCAGCACTGCTTAGCAGACTCAACAGGTAGCTCCACACGCCTCGACGTATAGTCAGGTCGCGGTCTTCGCCGTAGAGTCGATGGAAGATCTCATGGTAGCGTTTCAGCATCATCGGTCCGAGCTGGTACAGCTGAACCTCCATGGCGTAGTCATCCCGCGCTATCAGCGTTTCTAGATAGTTTTGCTCCCGAGTTTCTGGGGCTCGCCAGCGGAATAAGCGAAAAGCCTGCCCGGCAAAGCGAGTTTCGGCGACGAAGGCAGGCACTGCTGCCACCATCAGTACAACCACTGCCCAGAGGTTAAACTGCAGCAGTAGGCCGCCATAGGTGACCAGTGAGAGGGTGTTCTGGAGCAAGCCAAAAGTCCCACTCACCAAACTTAAGGGACGGATTGATGCCTCTCGCCGCGCCCTAGTCATCTTGTCGTAGAACTCTGAGTCCTCGAAGTGAACGAGATGCAGTGTCAGCGCCTTCTCTAAAATCAGGACGTTTACCTTTTGACCCAACAGCACTCGGAGTAAGGACTGGCAGATGGTGAGTCCCTGCTTGCTACCCGCCAGCAAGGACACTGCCACCGCTTCCAGCCCCAGATAGCCGAGAGCAATCGCGCGATCGCTTTCTGTACCAGACCGAGAAGCCAAGACTACCCCATCAATGATTAACTTGCCAATGTAGGCGATCGCTGCCGGCAGGAGACCAGCTACCAAGGTCAGGATGGCAACAATCACCGTGATGGGGCGGCTGGTATTCCACACCAAGCCCACAGCTCGTCCACCATACTGGAAAACCGCAAGTGTTTGGCGCAGGCTTCGCCAAACACTTCTTGAAGTGTTTCCTTGCTTCCGACTTTTCATACTCCCTCTGCTCCCCCTTGCCTAAGAGCTGCTCCCTCAGCTCCCTCAGCTCCCTCAGCTCTCCTAATAGGGGGCTAGCTCCTGGTTAGTTATTTCTTCTGCACCCGAAGCAGGCAGCGGTGGACGCAGGCATAGATACAGAAGAGGGCCGAATAGTGGGATCAATGCTACCAGCCAAAACAATTGGGGATTTTTCAGCCTGCGACGCGCCATGTCATCTCCTAGTAACGCTGGAAACAATAGGCAAAGTAGGCAAAAATCTAAGCTCATGACATGGATGAAGCGGCTGGTTTGCCACTGTTGCACAAAATTCCCCCAATCTCCATTCTTGAAGCCATATGTAACCAGAATGGTCGCACCTATAGTCAGGGCAATACCAGTCAAGCGGGAATCCAGCAGCTTGAGGAAGGCATTCTTTTTCCCTGGATCTGTACTCGGTTCGCGTAGAGCCAAATAGGGTAAGAGCGCAAAAGCGCCAACGCCGAAGGAGGCAGTAGCAAAGGGCCAAGCAGGTATCTTTTGCGCTCTGCCGTCAATGAACAGCAAGCAGCTGTAAACTAGCGGCCAGACACCCATAATGTAAAACAGAGACACGACAAGAGGGTTAATGCCTTCCCACTGACCAATGGAAAGATTTTTAATCAGCTCAAATGTGTTGGGCTGATCGGGAGGAGCAAGCACAAAGGCATAAGTGACAAATCCTACCCACAGCAACCAAAATCCAATTTTTCTGACCATATTCTTAACTTGTCGCCAAACCTGCAGCAAGGGCAATAAAAGTTCAAGTTTAAATTTAGCTCAGAGCCTCAGATAGGTAATCGGCGGCTGCTTCTACCACCGCGATCGCTGTCTCGTAATCCATCCGAGTCGGTCCTAGCACTCCCACACTCCCCACTGCTAAAGCACCCCGTCGGTAGGTGGAGGAGATTAACGTACAGGTACGGATCGGTGCTAAGGAGTTTTCCGAGCCAATCCGAATCGTCACCCGTCGCCCCGCTTTTTCCTCCGCCTCTGGCTCTTCAAAGATTAAAGGCCACAGCTGATCTTGCTCTTCTTCCAACATATGGATAATTGTTTGAACCTGCTGCGACTCAGAAAACTCCGGTTGGCGCAGCACCTCGGCAACACCGCGAATCATAATCTGCGTGGGGGCAGGCGGTTGAGCCCGGCGGGTTAAGTCTGCCAGAAATGTTTTTAAAAAATCGCCGTAACGTTGAAATTCTCGGTCTAACTGACCCCAATCGAGTGCAGCTAATTCCGAGAGCGCTCGCCCCGGCAACTGACTATTCAAAAAATTGGAAAGAATCTGCAACTCCCGCTCTACCACTTCCGGATCGGGTGGCGTTTCGTCATCTGATTTAGGTAATTGCATTAACGCTGACCGTGTCTCGTAAGCATCCGTCACTACAATCAGCATTACCCGTCCTGGTTCTATCTGCACCAGTTGCAGATGTCGCAACCGAGCTGTACTAGGTTGAGGCATTGTAATCAGGCTAATGCAGCCACTAACTGTGGCAAGTATCTGTGTAGCCCCTTGCAGTAAAGCTTCTAGACTCCAATCCTCCCATCCGAGTCGCTCTTGGAATACATTTTCCATCCGGTGCGTCAGGACGTTGGAAGGTGTAATCAGATGGTCAACATAAATTCGGTAGCCAGAGTCCGAGGGAACCCTGCCCGCAGAGGTATGGGGTTGGTAGAGTAATCCCGCCTTTTCCAACACGCCCATCGCACTACGGATTGTGGCTGGGCTGACACGCAGGTTATACTCCTCTACCAAGGCTTTTGAACCCACTGGTTCGGCGGTAGCGATGTAATGACGTACCGTTGCCCAAAGGATTTGCTGTTGCCGAGCATTAAGCTGCACTTGCATAGCTGATTGCACTAAGGCGAAATTTAATTATGCCTTAAAAAATTTTGATATGACTCTAGAAAAAAATTAGCTTTGTTTATACAAGATAACAAAATGTTTAAGTGATTAAACAGCGCCGCTTAAAATCCAGTGCGCTAGGATTGAGATTAGTATCGGGGAATGGTTGGATCGACTAGTACTGAGTAGGCATCAATGCCGCCAGCTATGTTCTTGATGTTTGTGAACCCTTGAGTACTCAACCACTGGCACATCTGAGCGGAGCGAATCCCGTGATGGCAGATCACGAGTGTCTCGGTCTGAGGGTCAAAGCGGGTTTGGATCAGTGAAGCCCAGTCAGCGAACTGACTCAGGGGTAGGTTGTCGAAGCCTTCAAGATGGGCGATCGCCACTTCCTCTGGTTCACGCACATCTACCAACTGTAGAGCCTTTGGGCTGCCGGTCAAGCGTTGGGCGAGTTCTTCAACGCTAACTTGGGGGATGGGTTGACTCACGGGGAAGGGAGTAAGGGAATCCCATGAATTATAACTGCATTCAGCATCAGGGGATTGCTACCATAGGTGTCTTGAAAGTTATAGGTGTTCACGCGGTATTGTCTTGTACAGCCTGGGCAAAATATCATGAAGCGACGCTCATTCTTCTATTTTCTAGCAGCCGGTGTAGTCGTGCTGTTGTTGACTGGTATCAGTGGCTGTCAATGGTTGGGGCGAGATCCATTCAGCCTTCTAGGGGGTGGAAACCAGACGACGCCAGCCGCCGCGATGTTCGTGCCGAAACAGACGCCAGTTATGGTGTCTTTACTAGTAAATCCAGACCGTCTAGGAAAACGGCGGCAATCACTTAACCAGTTAAAAACAAGTTTGTTGGCTAACACTGGTCTGGACTATCGGCGCGATCTCCAACCCTGGCTAGGCAACGAAATTACCCTAGCAATTACCAGTACAGATATCGACCGCAAGGAGGAGAATGGGAGGCAACCGGGGTATCTCATGGCTCTCGCAACTGTCGATCCTGACAAGAGCCGCGAGTTTCTACAGGCGTTGTTCTCCAAGCGAGCGATCGCTGGTACGGAGTTAGGGTCCGAACAATACAAAGGCGTCAAGCTGATCTATGACAATTCCAGACCCCAGCCATCTCAGAGTGAAGGCATGCTTGCCGGTGCCGTGGTCGGCGATCGCTTCGTCCTGTTTGCCAATCATCCCAAGGTGATCCGGGATGCCATTAATAACGTCCAGGTTCCCGAGCTGGGCTTGACCAGTTCTAGCCAATACCAGCAAGCCTTGACCCTATTGCCAACCCAGCGAATTGGCGTGACTTTCCTGAATCTTGCTACTTTGGCTGAGTGGCTCGGTAACCAACCAGAAGCACAGACATATCAAAGCCAGATGATTGCTTTGAAATTGAACCCTCAGGGATTAGCGGCTGAAACAGCCTTATTAGCGACTTCCAGTGCGAAACAGGAAATTTCTCCTCCCGCCTCTGATTTGTCTCAACCAGTCAAGGCGTTGCAGTATATTCCAGTTGGAGCTGGCTTAGCAATCTCTGGCTCGGAGCTGAACCGCCTGGGAAATACCGATTTGAGCCAGATGTGGGCACAAGTTTCGGGGCTATTGAGTTCCGGAGCGAATCAACCTCTGGCGGCGCTACAGGCGCGTTGGGGCATAGACTTACCACAGGATATTTTTAGCTGGGTGCAAGGGGAATACGCCTTGGGACTGCTACCCAATTTAGAGCAAACGGATTGGGTGTTTGTGGCAGAAAAATCAGCCGCCGCTACAGCCGGGATTTCGCGTTTGGACGCGATCACTCAAGAGCAAGGACTCAGCATTAGCTCCCTCACCTTGGGAGAGCAAAAAATTTCTGCTTGGACGCAACTGACAACTACGCCTACTAGCTCTCCCGATCGAGATCGCACATCGATCGCGCTTAAGGCAAAGGTTCAGGGGGTACATGCCACTGTGGGGAATTACGAAATTCTCACCACATCCGTCGAAGCGATGAATGCAGCGCTCAAGGCACCCCAAAACCAGTCTTTACTTGATAATTCCAAATTCCAGGCTAGCATTGAGCCGATTCCCCGACCGAACAAGGGCTATCTGTATCTTGACTGGACGGCGAGTCAGGGGACTTTAGAGCGCCAACTGCCAATTCTCAAACTGCTTAAAGTGCTGGGGAACCCGTTTTTCAGCCGCCTGCGATCGCTCACGCTTAGCAGTTACGGTAGCGAGACGGGATTGCTCAAAGGTGGAGTGTTTTTCAATCTAGGGAGTAGCGCCCGTGCAATGCTCCCTGGAGGGAACCTCCAGGGAGCATTGCACGGGCGGTAGGGGAAGAAGAGAGCAGGGGGAGCAGCTTCAGGGTTCCCTCTCGGGTTGGAGGAAATGTGGGAGATTAGCGACAGCAAGAAAGCTAAGATAGAGTATGAAATGTTTGGCCTACAGTAGGTACGAATTCGTGCTATCTACACTGCTTGCTGATTTTCGCATCATTTTTGAGCGTGACCCGGCTGCCCGCAACTGGCTGGAAGTTTTATTTTGCTACCCTGGGCTGCAAGCGCTCCTGTTCCACCGGCTAGCTCACAGACTGCACAAACTTGGTATTCCCTTGATCCCACGCTTGATTTCCCAATTTGCTCGGTTTTTGACTGGGATTGAAATCCACCCTGGCGCAGTCATTGGACGGAGCTTTTTTGTTGACCACGGCATGGGGGTTGTGATTGGGGAAACAGCGATTGTGGGAGACTATGCCTTGATCTATCAGGGTGTGACTCTAGGCGGTACTGGTAAGGAGTGCGGCAAGCGCCATCCCACTCTGGGTGACAATGTTGTGGTTGGGGCTGGTGCCAAGGTACTGGGCAATATTCAAATTGGTAGCAATGTCCGAATTGGTGCTGGGTCAGTCGTACTGCGGAATGTCCCTTCTAATTGCACGGTGGTAGGTGTACCGGGTCGCATCATCTATCGCTCTGGAGTGCGGGTTGACCCCCTAGAGCATGGTAGCCTACCTGATTCGGAAGCTGAGGTAATTCGCGCTTTAGTGGACCGGATTGAGTCGCTAGAGCAACAGATGGAGATGCTGCAGCAACAACAGCCTTCTTCTCAGCTTTTAATAGCTCAGCCAGAACCAAAAGTAGCCGGTTCAGCAGATGGCTCTGCCCACATTGTCCCCAGTTGTCGCATTAGAGATCAGGCGATTCAGCAATTTCTGGATGGCGCTGGCATTTGAGACAATTCAGCTACGGTGCTGAACTTATATACGGCAAAATCGCTATAGTGCTTACTGGGTCTGAAGGTAAGAGAGTGATCGCGCAGGCGCTAACTTGCCAGTTTGCAACAGAAAGGGAAACTACTATGACCCGGCTTTTAGATCAATCAACTGAGCAGCGATTCATCCAAACTGGGATAAATTGGGAGAACTTCAAAGCAATTCAAACGGGCTTTGCTGACTCGCCGGGTGTGCGGTTATTCTACTACCAAGGGGAGCTAGAACTTTTGTCCACCTCGCCAGAACATGAGATTGTTAAGGGCAACATCGGCTTCTTGGTTGAGGACTATATGCTTAATTTAGGACTTGAGTTTGTTGCCACTGGCTCTTTCTCCCTGGAAAAGGAAGAGGTTGCGTCAGCCCAAGCCGATGAGTCTTACTGCTTCAATGAGAAAAAACCTATTCCAGATCTGGCAATCGAGGTAGTCATCACTAGTGGCGGGCCCAATAAGCTAAAACGGTATCAAGCATTGAGAGTTCAAGAAGTTTGGTTCTGGGAGGACGGCACAGTCAGTATCCACCAGCTAACCTCTATAGGTTATGTGAAAGCTGGCAGTAGTCAGTTTATCAAAGGCATCAAGCTTGACCTACTGGCTCGATGTGCTGTAACAGAGTCCAGACCTCAAGCTGTGCGCGAATTTCGCCAAGGGCTGTAGGTAAAGGAGATAAAGGCACCAGCCTTCTTTCCATTTTTCTGTGTCTACAAAGACCCTCAAGACTTGTTTTGTTGTTTACTTTGAAACAGTTAGATTTCAACTACGTATTTGTACAGTTATATGTAGCAAAATCGCTGCAATGCTTATTGTGTAAGCTTTTTGCGTTGTAGACATGTCTACAACGCGGCAATCCACCACTTTTAGTACGTTTGTTCTATTTTGATAAACTTAAGTTTGCAGAATATAACAATCAGGATTTATGGCTCTCAATTCATCCCAAGGTGGGTTTATCGATATTGGGGACTGACGAATCGTGATCGATTCGATTCAATCTGTCAAATTTTCCTACCGTCTACTGAAAACCAAACGGTTTCGTCGCATCTTATTTCTGGTGGACCGCACGGCATTAGGAGAGCAAGCAGAGGGAGAGTTTCAGGAAACCCGGATCGAGGGACTGAAAACTTTTGCCGAAATCTTTGATTTGAAGGGACTGAAGGATGCCAATCCTGACCCCGACACGAAAGCTCACATTGCCACCATTCAAGGCTTAGTGAAGCGTATTCTTTACCCGACTGATGAAGTCCCCTCGGTCGATCAGTACGACTGCATTGTGGTGGATGAATGTCACCGGGGGTATTTGCCAGACAGTCAAATCAGTGATCGGGTTGTTTGTCAAGAATTAGTGCGGCATATCGATCCGAGGACGGGCAGCGATCGTTCTGCCAGATAAAGTGTTGTTTGAAGACGGACAGGGCAAGCAGATTCGAGCAGATTTGATGGATAAGTGCAATCTGCACACGATTCTGCGGCTCCCCACCGGGATTTTCTATGCTCAAGGGGTCAAGACCAATGTGCTGTTCTTTCAGCGCGGAACGACTGACAAGGGCAACACTCGGCAGGTCTGGATTTATGATATGCGGACGAATATGCCAAGCTTTGGCAAGCGAATGCCCCTGTCTCGCAGCCACTTTCAGGGGTTTGAGGCAGCTTATGGGGAAGAACCTAATGGCGGTAGTCCCCGACAGGATCAGGGCGAGTTTGGACGGTTTCGGTGCTTTAGTCGAGAGGAAATTGCCGATGAGCGCGATGAACCTAGACATCCTTGGTTAAAGGCTGAGAGCCTCTATACAGCAGACACGCTGCCGGAACCAGAGGAGATTGCGGTTCAAATTTTGGCGAAGCTGCAAACGGCAACTAGCGAGATTGAAACCCTGGTGGCAACGTTGGGCAATGGGGCAGCGGTGGCGTTAGACGATGACCTGCTGACCGACTCGCCTTTAGAATAGGAACACCCAGGTAAGAGGTCGTAACGATGGATGTGTCACTCACCCCAGAGCTTGAACGGTTCATCCACAGTCAGTTGGAGAGCGGAAAGTATGCCTCTGCTGCTGATGTGATTTTGGCGGGGATTCGGCTGTTGGAGGAACGGGAGCGTATTTATAAGGGGCAGTTTGAGGAATTGCGCCGGGAAGTTTTGATCGGCATTGAATCGGCTGAACGGGGTGAAGTCGTTGATGGAGAAACCTTTATCCAGGAGTTGCGGGAGAAACTGAAACAGCGTCGTGCTCAGGCTGGTCAATGAGTCAGGTTTGCAGATTTACAGTTCCTGCCAGTCGAGACATTGAGGGCATTGTTGACTACATTGCAGAGAACAGCGGGTTTGATGCAGCAGAACGCTTCTTAAGCCAAATCAACGCTCAGTGCCGCAGATTGGCACAGTTTCCCAAAATGGGACGTAGACGAGATGAACTCGTACCCTCACTACGCAGCTTTCCGTTTCAGATCTATCTCATTTTCTACCGAGAAATTGAGGGCGGAGTTGAAATTGCGCGTATCATCAGTGGCTACCGTGATTTGGAAGCACTGTTTTTCAACCAAGACGAGGATTGATAGATTAGATAGGTATGAGGGACGAGTTGACTGAACTACCTAAAGGTTGGGCTACCGCTACTATACCGGATCTCATTTGTAGTGATGGCTTAGTGTCGGATGGCAACTGGGTAGAGAGCAAGGACCAGGACTTAAATGGAGATGTGCGATTAATCCAGCTTGCAGATATTGGAGATGGAGTTTTTTTAGATAGATCTTCACGCTTTTTAACTTTACAGCGAGCAAAGGAGCTTAATTGTACTTTCTTGAAGGAAGGTGATCTCCTAATTACTCGCATGGCAGATCCTTTAGGCAGAGCTTGCATTTTTCCGGGTGATTCAAGAGAAAGCGTAACTGTTGTTGATGTGTGTATTATTCGCTCAGGAACTCCTGGAGCTGACCAAAATTGGTTTATGTCGGTTATCAACTCCTTAAACTTCAAGCATGAAATAACACTAAGAGCAAGTGGAACAACTAGAAAACGTATCTCAAAAAAGAATCTTTCTGAAATTTCAATCCCCGTCCCACCTTTCAATGAGCAGAAACGGATTATTGTCAAAATTGAGGCGTTGAGAGCCAGCGTACAGCGAGCAAAGAAGACTTTAGAAGAAGCACGACAGCTAGAAAATACTCTCGTTGCCTCTTACACAACTAACTGGGACGAAGGTTTGTTAGGCAACCACATTCAAGAGCGGGTTGAGTTAGCAGGTGAGTATTGGCATAAGTACCTAATTGTCGGACTTTCCAACGAAGGGCAAATCACCGATCGCCGTGAACCCCTGAGCGAAAAGTCTGCCCATCGCTGCAAAGTCATCCGTCCTGGAGACATCGTATTTAACCCGATTCGCTTCAGTATTGGCTCGATCGCTCGTTACCGAGGTACTGAGCCTGCGATTGTTAGCCCAGAATACCAGGTGTTTCAAACCCGTGACACTATGTCTGCCGAACTACTGTGCCGCTATCTACGAAGTCCACAGGGTCAAAGTCGTCTGGAAATTGAAACTCAGGGCAGTGTCCGCTACCGGGTCTACTTCCGCAATCTTAAGCAGTTGATGCTGCCGATCGCGCCACCTGACAAACAGGCGGAGGCCGAACGGTTTTTCCTGACCCTCAACACAGCCTTTGAGTCTGTTGGGGAAGCCGTCTCGCTGACTCCCTGGTTGGAGCAATCCATTCTGAACCAAGCCTTTCGCGGCGAACTGGTTCCCCAAGCCCCCAGTGACGAACCCGCTTCTATACTGCTGGAGCGCATTCGGGCAGAGCGAGAAGCGTTGGAGAAGCAAAAGAAAGAGTCCAAAAAACGAAAACGGGACTAGCCATTTTGCTGCGGTAGCAGCTTCTCTAAGTTGTCTTCAGTGCTTCCAAGTCATTTTACTTTCAATACAGTTAGATTTCAACTACGGATCTGAACCGGCATGATCAAATAGGTCATTTTCAAGCTCCCCAGCGGTGTCAGAATCACTGGGCTTAGTGCCGTGTTCAACTGCATTTGAATTTCTGAGGTAGAAATTACCTTTATTCCTTCCATCAAATATTTGACGTTAAAGGCAATTTCTATACTGTCTCCAGAAATTTGCGCTGACAGCAACTCTCTGCCGCTACCAACGTCTTGAGCTTCGACAGATAAGGCTAGTTCTTGATTAACGCTGTCGATATTAAACTTGACAATATTTTTCTGCTCTGCTAAGACAGCAATCCGTTCCAAGGCACTTAGCAGTTGCCGACGCTCGATGGTAACTTGTCGCTCGAATTGATGCGGGATCAGCTGACGATAAGCTGGGTATTGGCCTTCTAGTGTGCGGCTGCTCAAGCGCTGGTCTGCCCACTCAAAAACTACCTGCCCTTGGTCAAAATGTAGTGCTAACGGCTCAGTAGATTGGCGCATCCCTACCATCCGTTCTAGCTCTCGCAAGGCTTTTGCCGGTAGGGTGACTTCTATTTTCTCTTCCCTACTCCCTGCTTCTTGGTTAGCGGTTTGGACAACTGCCAATCTGTGACCATCAGTAGCTGCAAACTCCAGGATATCTTGACCAATTGTTAAATGAAGCCCAGTCAAAACCTGTTTAGTTTCGTCAGTACTGGTGGCAAACAAAGAGCTACGCAATCCCTCAATTAAGGCTTCTGCTGGCAAATAAAGGGCTTCACCCTGTTCAACGACTGGTAGCTCAGGAAATTCTTCTACTCCCATCCCGCGAACCTGATAGCACCCTGATGTAGAAGTTATGGTGGCATGTAGAGGTGCAGGGGATGTGGTTTCTGCCTCATCATCTAGTGTAATTTCTCCTTCTGGAAGGCGGGAAATGATATCGTTCAGCAGCTTAGCCGGGAGGGTAATTTCTCCGCCTGTTTCTACCCTGGCTGTGAAGCTAGTCCGGATACCCAAGCTGAGATCGAAGGCTGTCAGGCTGACTTGCTGGGTTTGAGAAGAAGCTGTCAACAATACATTAGCCAGAACTGGATGTGTCGGACGCGAAGGCACGGCTCGACTCACCAGCGAAAGGTTTGTACTGAGGTCACTTTGGGCGCAGACTATTTTCATCCTGAGTCGATATCTGGAGGCAAGGTATATCGTAACACTCCTATTGGTGACAATGCCGTTTGACTGAAGCAATGCTTAACGGTACTACTATGAGGTTTCTTTAATTAAATTTAGTAGTAGTAGAGGCTGTGGAAACTGTGGAAAAAGTTCGACAATCCTTTAGTGATTATCTTTTTAGCAATAGACATCTGTGGAAAACTTGTGGATACAGGGCTAACGTTTTCCACATAGTATTTATACTCATTGAGATTTTCCCCTAAATCATCTAGTTTTCCACAAGTTTTTTCTAAAGTTTTCCACAAAAAATAAGATGTTTTCCACAAGACATAACTGCTTCTTAATCATTCTTTATACTTTCGTTAAGCTGCATCATTTAAGAAAGGAGTCAGGAGTCAGAAGTCAGGAGTCAGAAAATAAATATTTGTCTTCGTTCCTTGGCTCTGCCGGGGAATGCTTTTTTGCTGAGGCACAAGAGCCTCCAGTTCTGAACACTGAACCAGAGGCAAAGCCTCGAAATGGAATTCCCAGGCTCTTGCCTGGGAACGAGAATTCCTGGCTCCTGACTCCTTCTTCATCAAGATTGCTTTTGAGAGCGGCTAGCCAGATGGAGGCGATCGCTGAGTTGCCGGAGTGTTTGTTCCAAGGTTGGATTGTTCGCTCGCAACTGAGCAATTTTGTCGCAGCTATAGATCACAGTTGTGTGGTCTTTGCCGCCAAATTCTTCGCCAATTCTCGGTAAGCTCAGGTCTGTGTGCTTGCGCATCAAGTACATACCTATTTGACGCGCCCAGCTAATTTCCCGTCGCCTGCTGTTCCCCTTGAGGTCTTCAATCGAGACATCAAATGCATCTGCTATGACCATAAGTACCCCATTCGGGGAAGCCTCGATTTTCTCTATTGGTGAGTTTAAAACCGGCGCAATATTTTCCACTGCCATTGGCAAACCTGAAATAGAAATGTAGGCAACAGCTCGGATCAATGCTCCCTCTAATTCTCTAATGTTGGAGGTATAGTTGGAGGCAATGTACTCAATCACTGTCCTAGGTAGACGCATGTTTTCATACTCTGCCTTCTTCTGTAAGATTGCCATCCTGGTTTCCAAGTCTGGCGGCTGGATATCAGCAATCAGCCCCATAGAAAAGCGGGAACACAGACGTTCTTGTAGCCGAGGAATGTGGTTGGGAGGACGGTCAGAAGCCAGGACGACTTGCTTACCTGCCTCATGTAGAGTATTAAAGGTATGGAAAAACTCTTCTTGAGTATATTCCTTTCCTTCAATGAACTGAATATCATCCACCAATAACACATCCGCTGCTCGGTAATGCTCCCGAAAGCTCTGCGTACTATCCTTGCGGATCGAGGCAATCAAATCATTAGTAAATTGTTCAGTAGAGACATAAAAGATTTTGGAATCAGGACGTATTTCCAAGCGATAGTGACCAATCGCCTGCATCAGGTGAGTTTTACCCAAGCCCACACCACCGCACAGAAATAAGGGATTAAACTCCCGTCCCGGAGATTCAGCTACTGCTAGAGAAGCAGCGTGAGCCATACGACTGTTCGACCCAACTACAAAGTGCGAGAATACGTATTTGGGGTTTAACTCACTAGGCTTGGGTCGATTGGTGGGTAGGCTTTCCGGCATGCTAGGTTGGATTGGCAGGGGCCAAGATACTTCTGTATCGCCAAAGGAAGGGACACCATCCACTTGAGCAACGGAAATATGGATTTCGACGGGATGACCAAGAATATCCTGTACGACATCCGCGATTGTTTTGATGTAGTACTTCTGGAGCCAGTTTCGAGCAAAGGGGTTAGGAGTGCAAATGACTAAGCAATTATTCTCCAGCTGCTCGGCACTAGCAGTCTTGATCCAGGTCTCAAAAGTAGGTCGGCTCAACTGTAGCTGTAGGCGCTCCAAGACCTGACTCCAGAGCCTCTCAAGGGTAAGTTCCACCGCTAACACCTCTGCTGCTAACCGTCACAATAAGGAATGTAGATAAGGAACTAATTTAGCAAACTCTGCCCTGGATTAGTCTGCCAACTACGGTACCAAGAGTTGGCGATCTTCACACACAACTAAAGCCGCAGGAGAACAATGCGCCGCGATCTTGAAAGAAAAACTGACAAATTAAGCGTTTACACTTTACTACTAGCTGGAGCAGGAGTGGCTCTGGGCAGTTGCTCGCCGTCGGTGCCTCCTAGTAGCAACGCTCAGGCTTCACAGTCTCCTGCTTCACCCGTTGCCAGTACGTCAAATCCAAGCCCCATTCCACTCTTACCGGTCAATTCTAATTTTATCGTTGCAGCTGTACAGAAGGTGGGACCCGCGGTCGTTCGCATCGACTCTACCAGGACAGTAACCACCCAAGCACCAGAAGACCCGTTTTTCCAACGGTTTTTTGGGCAAGCCGTACCGCCCTCTAAGGAGATAGTGCGCGGTATTGGTTCTGGATTTATCATCTCTAGTAACGGTCGGATTTTGACCAACGCCCATGTGGTTAACGGTGTCAATACAGTGAACGTGACGCTCAAAGATGGTCGGACTTTTAAAGGGCAGGTTCTAGGGGAAGACCCAGTGACTGATGTCGCCGTCGTCAAAATTGGGGCAAATAGCCTGCCATTTGTTACCCTGGGCAATTCCGATGCGCTGCAACCTGGAGATTGGGCGATTGCAATTGGCAATCCTTTGGGTTTGGACAATAGTGTCACTTCAGGCATCATTAGTGCGACAAATCGATCTAGCGCTGATGTTGGTGTTTCCCATGACCCTGTGAACTTTATTCAGACGGACGCTGCGATTAACCCTGGTAACTCTGGTGGTCCACTACTGAATGCTAATGGTCAGGTGATCGGCATCAACACAGCAATTATCAATGGGGCTCAGGGACTAGGGTTTGCAATTCCAGTCAACACTGCGCAAGTGATCGCGCAGCAATTAATTGCCAAGGGCAAGGTTGAACATCCCTATTTGGGCGTCGAAATGGTGATGCTGACGCCAGAAATTAAGCAAAAAATTAATAATTTATCCAATGGTCAGGTTCGTGTGGTAGCAGACCAGGGAGTCTTGATTCTCCGTGTTCTTTCTGGTTCTCCAGCTGCTCAAGCGGGACTTCAGCAAGGCGATGTCATTCTAAAAATCAACAACCAGCCTGTGATCAAAACTGCAGATGTTCAGCGGTTAGTGGAAAACACCCAGGTGGGTAGCCAGTTACAAATGGAGGTGCAACGCAATGGGCAGTCTTTACAAGTAGCAGTACGAACGGCACCTTTGCCACCGCAACCAGCACAACCTGAGGGCTAAACTGTATTATCGTGCGTTCACAAAAATTATCGTGCGTTCACAAACATCCACTATGGCTGAAATCCTGGAAATTATTCAACTTGGTCATCCAGTTCTACGCTCGACTGCCCAGATGGTTGGTAATGTTCGAGACCAACGGATCCAAAAATTGATTGATGACTTAATTGCGACAGTTGGTAGTGCCAATGGTGTCGGCATCGCAGCGCCTCAGGTAGCTGAAGGCGATCGCTTATTTATTGTGGCATCTCGTCCGAATCCGAGGTATCCTAATGCACCAGAGATGGAACCGACTGCCATGATTAATCCCCAGCTCCTGGCTCACTCAACTGAAGTGAGCAAAGGCTGGGAAGGTTGTTTGAGTATTCCAGGAATTAGGGGTTTAGTTCCTAGGTATCAAGCGATTGAAGTTGAATACACCGATCGAGATGGCAAATCGCAAAAGCAAGAATTGACGGATTTTGTCGCTAGAATCTTTCAACACGAGTACGATCATCTTGATGGCATTGTGTTTTTAGACCGGCTGGAGAGTACCCAAGACATTGTCACTGAGCAAGAGTACCAGAAACAGGTTGCCCACAGCTAGCTGTGGAAAATTTGGCGCGATAATAATAGCTATGACACTCACTATTAGGGTATGAAAGTCTGCTGCTAGAGCGTCCAACGCCTTTGAGGGTATCAACACAGAAAGTGTCTGAGTTTGGTCACCAACAGCAAGTGATCTTTATTACTTGTAGGGGAATTGACTGGCTATACAATTTTCCACCGAAGGACTTAATGTTACCCATTATCTCTTGAAGTTACTGCAAATAAACAGCTTTGAAAGAAAAATTTTAGTTATCATTTGTCTCAGCTTATTGACAATAATCCACAAGAATATCAGGATTGCCGAGATTGAATTTAGGTGAATATTGCTAGCTCCTAAAACGTGAGTAATAGCAATTCTTAACGAGATGAGTTTCTAAACTTCTCGGAGATTCTATGAGATCATATTTTACCAAAGACTGGCTTAAAGAAGTTTTTCTTTTGATGAAGAAAGAGCAATTCAGTGGGCAATTTATACTGAAAAATTCACTAGGATGTAACTGGGTTTTTCACTTATTTCTAGGCCGAATTTTGTATGCAAGTGGAGGAATACACCCAGTTAGAAGATGGAGAAGAAATTTGACAATTTACTGCCCTCAAACTGAGCTAGAGCAGCTCAACTCATCAGCCAATCTTCCCACCTATTCTGCCACCGCCTTCAACATCTGTTGGGAATATCATCTGTTGTCTGACTGGGTTGAGCGGCGACAAGTCAGTCGAGAGCAAGTGGCGAAGATGGTTCTAGCCATCGCTGCTGAGATGTTGTTTGATGTGCTGCAAGCGATGCAAGTGACTTATCAGTTCAAGCCAGAAAACCTATCATCAGCACAACTAACACTGCTCGATGCTGAACAATTGATTGCAGAAGCTATGCAGAAATGGGATAGCTGGCAAGAAGCTCATCTTGCAGATGTTTCCCCGAATCTTGTCCCTGTAATCAACCAACCAGAGCAACTCCAGCAAGAAGCAGATGATCAAGTCCAAACTCTGACAACGCTGATGGACGGACAAAGCACCTTGCGAGACTTAACAGTGAAGATGAGGTGGGATGTAGTGTTAGTCACTCATTTGCTCCTGCCACATATTCAAGCTGGGTTATTGGAGTTAATTGACATTCCGGATTTACCAGCGCCGATTTTATCGCCGTCTCCAGAGGCTGTTTTTCAGGAATCCTCAGTTACGCTTGTCGGTGTCAAACAATTACAAAAGCAAAACAACTTCATATTACCTTTAGAGAACCAGCCTGCTAGGAGGACTCCAGCACTTCCCCTCGGCTGGATTGGCCTGAGCCTGCTCTTACTGCTGACTGCTGGAGGCTACTACTTCTTTCAAAATCAAGTTACTCCTGCTACAGTCAAGAGCCTCAAGTCTTCACTTGCCATAAGCCCCGCATCCGATATCCAACTTTACAATTCGATGCGTGCAGTTCCAAACGTCCCGAACGGTCTGTTTAATTATGGCGGTGCCATCGTGTTTGCCCCATTGCGTTCGCCAAGTGTAGTCGCTGCCATTACCAAAGCTCAACCGCAGTTTCAGCTGCGCTATGTCGAGCCAGTCTTTGACCGACGTGGAGCCCATAAGGGGGTAGCTATGCTCATCAACAACGAACTGAGCTTTTCCCAAAATGCGATGCCGCTTGACAATGACGAATACAGTCGAGCCAGGGAGAGAGGTTTTAGACTCCAAGAGGTACCAGTAGGTATCAACGGCATCGTGTTTTACACTCATCCAGGCTTGAAGATTGCCGGGCTTTCCGTGAACCAGCTCCGAGATATCTTCACTGGCAAGCTTACCAACTGGAGACAGGTAGGAGGACCAGATCTGGCAATCGTACCTATCGGCATTGATCCCAAAGATAGTTCAACATTTAGTATTCTTTTTTCAGGTACAGGCGGTCCAGATAGCGCCCGCAATCTACGTATTGCCCGTGATTAGACAGCCTGTATTCGCGAGACCAGTATCACTCCAGGTGGCATTAGTTTTGGCTCGGTGGCAACGGTCATTTGGCAACAGACTATCCGCCCAATACCCATTGCCAAAGGAGATTCGAATCAATATATAAGTCCCTACACCTTAGAAGGTGAGATTAACACCCAGGCAATTCGAGATGGGAGTTACCCCTTCACTTACACGATATTTGTGGACATTCGTCGGGATGGCACGCCCAACGAACTGGCTGGGGTAGCTTATACCAATCTATTACTATCCACCGAAGGCCAGAGGCTGGTTGAAAAAGCAAGATTTGTCCCGATTCATTGAAAAAGATACGGGAATTTCCATTCCCTCCTTTACCACTTTGGAGAAGCAACGATTAACGCCTTAGCCGCCTCGCTGTCCACGGGACGCGAGAAAAAATACCCCTGGCCATATTCACATTTCAATTGTCTGAGGCGTGCTAATTGCTCTTTAGTTTCCAGCCCTTCCGCTGTCACATCTACATCCAATTTTTGGGCAAGGGTCACGATTGTTTCAACAATCTCTAAATTCCTTGCATCTTGGCCCATCCTCTTAATGAAGGAGCAATCGATCTTCAAACTATCAATCGGAAAGCTATGGAGACGACCTAATGATGAATAGCCCGTACCAAAGTCATCAATAGATAATTGAACCCCTAGCTCTCTCAGTTGTAAGAGCTTTTGCGTGGCTGACTCACTGTTTTCCATGATTACAGTTTCCGTGATTTCCAGCTTCAAACTGTGTGCCTCTAGGTTAGTTTCCCGAAGGACTTGGTCGATCTGCTTGATTAGATCCGGTTGCGCAAACTGTGAACTGCAAAGATTAACGCTGATTTTCAAGGGCGGATGAGCGGGAAATTGCTCTTGCCACTGTTGTGTCTGGCGACAGGCTTGGGCGAGTACCCATTGGTCAATGGGAATGCTTAGCCCAATTTCTATCGCTACTGGGAGAAAGTCCATTGGGAGAACAAGGCCACGCTCTGGATGCTGCCAGCGCACAAGTGCCTCAAACCCAGTGAGCAAGCCAGTATCAAGCGCTACAATTGCCTGATAAAAAATCCGAAACTCTTGATTTTCAACAGCTCGGCGCAGCTCGGTCTCCAACTGCAGGCGTGCTACTACCTGAATATGCATGCCTGTGTTAAAAATCTCGTATCGTACAGAGCCTTGTTGCTTTGCACGATACATGGCGATATCAGCGTTACGCAAGAGGTCTTCTGGTCGGTCATGATCTGTTGCATTCAAGGCAATGCCAATACTAGCCGTGGTGAAGACCTCTTGTTCGCCTAGAGTAAAGGGCAATTTCAGCTCAGCTTGGAGCCGATCGGCGACGCGGAGGACATCGCTGATGTCATTAAGATCCTCCAGCAGGATTGTAAACTCGTCTCCTCCAAACCGGGCCAGAGTATCGGTGGAGCGCAGGCAGGTCGCTAGCCTGCCTGCAACGGCGCTCAACAACTGGTCTCCAATAGTATGTCCAAGGCTATCATTGACCATTTTGAAGCGATCCAAGTCAAGAAACAGTACAGCAAACAGATAATTCCCGTGTCGTTTCCCGTACTCAACTGTATGCTCCAGGCGGTTCATGAACAAAGCTCGGCTTGGTAAGCCTGTCAGCGCATCATGCAATGCGTTATGCATTTGCTGAGATAATCTGATTTGCCTAATGGTAATCAGCGTGAAAATTACGAGTAACACTTCCAGAACTAACGCTAGCAGATTGAGCGATCCCAATTGACGTTCTAAATCGGCACGGGGGATGACCAATGCTAGCGACCAGTTGGCTCGCTTGAGCGATGAGTAAGCAACGTAAACTTGCTTTCCCTCAATCTGCACTAATTGAATCCCCTGCTGATGGTTAACCATAGCCTGAGCAATTCTTGCCAAAGCCGGGTCGGCAGCCATTAAAAAACTATTAGGCTTTACAACTAAGCTCTGATTGGGGTGGGCAATAGGGTGGCCTTTGGAATCAAGCGCAAATGCATAACTCTTTTCTCCACTAGATATTTTTTCCACAATCTCCGATACGTGTTCGACTGCAACGGTCCCAGCGAGTACTCCAATCGGTCTTATCTGGTCAGGAGCATTAGAAAGATGAAAGAAAGCTAAGTTGTGAGTACGGCTCATTACCTGAGCTGTAGGGAGTTGACTATCTTTAAAAAGATGATTATGCCAGACAGGTGATACAACGAAAGAACTCCAAATCCTGGTAATACGCCCAATCACTGGATCAGCAATTATGGTTTCTCCTGCCATTGCTCGCTGAAAATAAATGCGATCTTTGACATTTTTGCATTTGGCGAGTCTTCCCTCCCAAGTTGTGTAGTAGGAGCCATCTTGTCTATCCAATTGAAATGAAAAAAAATCTGGCACCTGCTTCAGTTGTGATTGTAAATATGGTTGAGCAACCGACCAATTCATAGACCGAACTTCTGAGCTACTTGCTATAAGTTTGACCTCAGCTAGCCGGACTGATAACCATTCATCAATGTTATTTCCAGCTAATTGAACTTGTAGAAGTGCATTTTGTTTCAAACTATCCAAGATTAAATTCCTGACGATCCGATAGCTAAAAAAGTCAATGCCACTCATAACTCCAATTATCGAGATCGTTAACCAAACAGAGATTAATCTTTTTTGTGCTGAAAATCCTAGTTTTTTTTTGGCTGGCCGAAACGGTAGCAGACGCTGGAGTTGGGATGTACGTACTACTAAATTTTTTATGCTCAAAGTTCAAACCCTCAAAAATAGCTATATCAGGTAGGTATGACTAATAATTTTTGGTAAAGCTGAATTTTTTTCCACATCCATTCGTTCTTCTACCACAGGAAAAATGAACACAAATTGTTTTAACTGAGTCTTAAACATTACCTTAAGCTTTACACAAGATGACGGAAGCTTTTCTCAAGTTTTGTATGCATGTCACAACTAATGAGCGATCGGAGTGGATTGACAGCAACCTTTATACGTTGCTAGTGCTGAAAGCGTTTTATTTATGTAGTCTAGCCGCTCAATTGCTCAGAAGCAAGGCGTTCCGATCTATGGTTTTGGGCAAACTACCGAACCAAACCACCCGCTTACTCTTCTGTAACTTTCTACTGAAGCACATCTACTTTTTTTTGTTTTTGTCAGTGATTAGAATCACATAAGATTCAGCCCCATCAGCCCAAAGAGTCCCTCAATGAGTAGGGACAAAGGCTGTACGGCTCTAACAAATCAAAATCCCGGCACTTTGGGGATGAATTCATCGCTATCTTCTTAATTCTGATATTGAATGGTTTTCCGTGTGCGCCACTCAGATGCAATTGGATGTAATTTTTACTAATTTTGACTCAGCATCAATAATATTTACCTCATTTTTATCAATGGTATATGAGCTCCTCTGAAGGTAGCTTCTAAATGATGAACTTTAATCTTAAATTGGCGATTACTTTGAGTTAACTCTCTTTTTAAATAGCTCTCCATTCTCACATAAATCTAAAAAAGTGTCGCTAAGTAAAATCACTTAGTATTATAACAAAACTCACACCAGTATAAGTAAAAACAAGCTTAAATTTTAGTGCAATACACATTTAGTCGAGAACAAAATGAACACAGAAATCCCATCATTTTTCCAAGCTTCAGTTCTCTTTGGTTCTGCTGTTTTAGCTGGTGGACTGAACGCTGTTGCTGGGGGAGGCAGTTTTTTTTCTTTCCCTGCACTTGTCTTTACGGGCATACCATTTATCAGTGCAAATGCCACAAATAATGCCGCACTCTTAGTAGGTACCGTTGGCAGTACGACCGCGTATCGAAAGGAGATTATTGGTCAGGGTCGAGAGATCTTTCCCCTTGTTGCTGTCAGTTTGCTGGGCGGAATTCTTGGCTCTATTTTGCTACTACGTACTCCACAAGGGCTCTTTGTGCGGTTACTTCCGTTCCTGTTGCTGATGGGCTCTCTGATATTCACTTTTAGCAAACACCTGAAAAATCTTAAATCGCCAGGAGGCATAAAATTTGAAAAAACCTCATGGTTTTCCAAAAGTATTGTCTTCTTGATCCAATTAGCGATCGCAACATACGGCGGATATTTTGGCGGCGGTGCTGGCTTCCTGCTATTAGCGACACTTGCATTCTTGTCGAACGACCCACGCAAACAACTTGCCTACAAAAATTTAATGATGCTTATCATTAATTTTGCTGCTCTTGTGCCTTTCATTTTTGCTGGTGTTGTGGTGTGGCCGCAGGCGATTTTGATGGCGATTGGGGCTCTAGTTGGTGGCTATCTTAGTGCCAAGTTCGCCTACAAAATTCACCCCAACCAATTGCGTCGTTTTGTGAGTGCAACTGGGTTTACTATGTCGGCGTACTTCCTTGTGCGCTAGTAAAGGTAAAGTTTCTGTACGGTAGTATTATCGCGTCAACAGCATAAGATTACTCTACTACCGTACTACTCTGACCAAAAGACCTTAGCTACCAAGACTGGGCTAAGTCCTACCACCTTCGGTAAGATTTGCAACAATCATTTTAAGGCGATTTTGTTTTGGGAGCTTTCCCCAGGTGACGGCCCGGTTGGTTGTTAGCCATTTCAACTAGATTTGGGAGCATAGCCGATTGGGAACAACAGCAGCACAGCGAGCCGAATTAACTTCTATACCTTGGACTTGGCATGACGAGCGCTGTCTTCCCCACACTTTACTAAGGCACGACCGAAAGTATCACTAGACAGAAATCAGGGACGCAAAAACTACACTCTTTTCATAGAGCTGAATGCAGCAACGGCAATCATTCCAGCCAAAAGATACCGCCCAAGCTTCCCCACATTCGATAATTCCGCTAGGAAATACCACTAGCGGTTTCCCTCGACTGAACTCCTCCTGCCACCCTAGATTTTTGCGGTCATCATGCCAAGCCGTCAGAATGGGCTGTGAGGAAATGCGGTTTACACACCACTGTTCCACATCTACAGTGTAGAAGCCCATTGAATACAAGCGCTGCTTGTTTGGCAGCTTTACATAAGTATGGAACAGACCAATATATTCAGAGCCGTGCCAGTAAATTAGAGGAGTACCACCAGACAAGTAGGTTGGGTAAGGGTTGTTCCAAGATTTATAGCAAACTGGGATCAATGCCTGCTGTTTCGGTTGGAACTTGAGTACGGTAAGCGGATGAATTTCATAGACAATGTATAGCTCATCCCCAACAACAACAGGTGTCCAGTTTTTCTCGAAGGCTGGTGGTGCGTCTGTAACCGCATAGTTATTGTTGCGGCCATAAGTCGGCACATAGACCTGTATTACCTGACCTGCTAGGTTGACACGAGCCAGAACAATGGCTGTAGACCAGCGACATTGTTGCGAATGCTGGTATTGGGCAGCTTGGATGTGCAAGAGCCACAACTGATCCCGCCAAACAAACGCCCTTGGATCATCAATTGTCAGAATGCGATCTGTCACTTTTGGCAGATGGATATGACAGTGACGGCTAACAGGCTGGAAGTTGGAACTGAGTTCAACAAAAGCAATACAGGTATGCACGCCGCCAGGCTGCGGCGTGTAGCGGTAGTAAAGCAGATATCTCCCTTGGTAGCACACTAGCGACGGGTTAAAACACTTCAACAAATAGCCAGCCAGTAGGCTATTGTTAATTTCAATCATGAGGGTTGTGTTGCAAAAACTTTTTGAAGGCAGAAAATACCATTGTCTGCTACTTGCCTTCTTCTGAGGGGGTAGGTGAGATACCAGCGCACACACAGAAGGATAATTTCAGCTTCATAATGACCGGAGCCGGAGACACTCCAGCTCCGCGCCACTTGAAGGGGTTCGACTTAGTTTTTGCAACACAACCTTAATGTGCAGCCGCCCTAGCAGCTCTGAGTCTTTGGTAGCTCTTTTGTCTAGCCTGAGACAGGGGAGCAGCCAGCAGTAAAATCTTCTCCAGCAGCCTTGGGGCAATGCGGTTGCACCACACCGCTA
>JAABUQ010004066.1_pt1 | contig 25599 bp, 18 predicted proteins | sample 5560001 | NCBI WGS metagenome assembly JAABUQ01 (sample SAMN10711888, study PRJNA513371) | rock metagenome | isolation source: Antarctica rocks | place: Antarctica: Victoria Land, Finger Mt nord | collected 2015-12-18
CCCCCCACTACCACCCATCCCCACCCCCGTAGTCCTCATTTTCTCAGCGATAGACCCCCGGGTGGAGGTGTTTGATACTGAGCCAAAGATGTAGAGCACGGAGGGGCGGAGCGTGGGCAGCGCGAGGAAGGCGGTGATGGCGCAGGCGCGGTGGAAGGTGTAGTGCGAGAGGGGGGAGGGGTGTAGATCTGCGCTGAGGAGGGGGTCGAAGGGCGAGGGGTAAGGGTGGAAATTGGAGCGGAGGGTTGTCCAGGCGGCTTGGTGCTTTGAGGTTGTTAGGGTGATGGGGGTGGTGGTGGTGGGGCGCGAGTTGGGGGGCGCTTGGTGGTGCATGATGTCTTGGGAGGTTCTTTGTGTGTGATTGGAGGTTTCGGAGGCCTGAGAGATGGAGGGGTAGAGCGCGGTGGGGAGGGGGCGAAGACCGTATTTGATATAGAGATGCAGGGTTTCGGGGTCCCAGTTCTTGAAGAAGCTGCTTTCGCGGAAGGACTTCTCGGCGGCTTCGCGAGAGGGCCAGAGGTCGCTGCGGAAGGTTGAGGGGAGGGCGATGCTGGGGCCGGGGGGGTGCTCGATTGCCATGACGGGCTCGATGAAGATGAGTGTGGAGAGGAGACGAGGATGCATTGCTGAGAGGTGGACTCTGGGTATGGGTGTTAGCTGGCTGTGATGGTTAAGGTTTGTGTTCATTGGGACTTGCGGACAATTGTGCAGGGCCGATGCTGTGACCTATGCCGATGAGGGGACGAGGCATTTGCGCTCGGAAGTGGTTGATCATGTGCAGGAGATCTCGGGAGTGGTCGGCCCACGATGCTGGGACTTTGTCAGTTTTTTGAATGGAACATATAGATTGGTAGGCGGTGGAGTCGTACGATCGTCTCCAACGTCGTACTCGTTCAGCACTCCGCTCGCACCTTGACTAGCCATATCTGCTATCCATATACCTCGAATGCGGAAGCCATTCTTGTCGGAGAGGCTGAGGATCTGGTCCCACATTGGCTCATACACTTCCTATATGAAAGCAGTATCTGATTATCCGACGTCTAGTCATTAGATGCAGGTGAGGTACCTTGGGCATGCCACTACTGCCAGTGGCGATAATAGTGACATCGCCTTCTTGAGGCGATAAGTTGTTCAAGGGGATGTATTGCTTGATAGCAAGGCTCAGCACCGCCTCTTGGTTGTTCCTTGTCGCATGATGGTAATCTCGAATATGCTGGCACGGTATAACGTGCTCTATAATCTGAAAACTAGCCATTACGAAAGGGCAATCATGAACAATTGTACAATATGTCAAGTAGTGGCTAGATCATTCCTTCATATATTATCGCAAGACGAGAAGTCCGAATGGGAACGGCCTTACAGAAAATAGACATATTGTAGTGGGGCATGATACTCGAGCAACTGAAGCGGCGGGTCACGAGGTAGGCCAGACACGCGAGAAACATAAAGAGAATTCTTTGTCTGACCAACGCTTACATCACTGGCGTTGCACTGCAATAGCAGGCTTCGTCCGTGGCCTTGACTTCTTCATGAGAACAGTGACAGGTACGAAAGGTTATTCAAGATTTCTCTAGTTTACGCCCCGACCTTAGCCCCGGCAAGAGAACATAAAGCCAAGAGCATCCACAATGTGAGTAGCATGAGTGCTTTCACACGCCGTTATGGGGGCGGAGACCCGCTCAAAGTCAAGGATGAGTGCAAAGACCAAGATTTACAGAGGCACAGCATTGAAGGCTATGAAATTGTGGATGCTGAAAGATGGAAGTTGACTCTGCGGCTCACGGCAGAGTATAACACTTTTTTCGGTTATTCGTCGAAGCCTCTGTCTTTGTGCTGCTGATGAAAGAAACTGGATTTACCGAACCAGATACATGATCGCAACATCAGCCACACCGGGGATAGAAGTAGTTCTTGATGAAACATGATTGGGATGTTGATATATAGATAATCAACCAGGAATAAGATGTCAAAAAAAGATAGGTCCGCGAGTAATGGAATGGCCTAGGATTTATCGATTACGTACCAACGTACGTTGTACAGACATGTTTAGTGGATCATGCCCGTCTCCGAGATGGACTCGAATCATTGCACACCGCCGGTAACGGAGCGTACCGCCGAAGCGTGGCGAACGTCTTGATAACGAGATATGTGTGGGTCATTTGTATGTGAATATAGGAAGAAGCCACCACATTGCTATCTCGTCAGTCAGACTTTTAGCAGAAGAGGCATGTACGCACAAAGGACACCCTTACCTGGATAGTAGGATGCCAAGGGCTTACTGGAGTCATTCTCTCCGCATACCATATCAGGTATGACAGCGTCGGTGATTGCGGTTATATCAAGTTTTTTCTGCGGCCACCGTAAGGCTCAGCACGTATCGTACTCGATCCAGAATGACGTTACGGCTATAGGTTGGCCAAGTAATTTGATGTGATCGCCAACCGCAATCGCCAGTGGCCTACGATCCTATTTGCGTCAGACCTTGACGGTCTACGCAGATTTCGAGATCGTGTTTTGCAAAGTCTTTGCAGTGGCATATTCCCAACTCCTAGACTGTAAAATGATTACCGAACAGTGGATCTCAAGACGAATACCTCGTGACTTATCACGTACAGCCTCATCAGTTTTGGATCAGTCCTTGACCACGATAGCAACAACCACGCAGATGTCGTCAACTTTCCCACCATGAAAATCCTCGTCTGGGTAAAACTTCTTGACTTCTTTTGCGAAAGGTCCATCTCTTCTGGTGTTCATACTTGCCATCTTGGCCTCACCTGCAATGGCAATCGCAAGGAGTGTCTGTAGATTGTCCTCGTGCTCTTTGGGGATCCCACCTCTCAACGTTAAATTGCGGATGCTGTCTGACACTTCGGTTCCTTTCGGCCCAACGGTCCAGACCTGAAAACCTGTCATATGTCGACTTACGATTTGAAGGACGTCGGAAGAACTTAAATTATCCCAGACGCCGTCGGTGGCGAAGACAAGTACATCGCCATGGCGAAGTTGATGGCTTGTGACGCTAGCGTCACGAGGGTAGTCGCTTAACGGTGATCCACCGAAAATCTTTGCCCTGGCCAGGACTTTGGGTGGTATGATGGAGAGCTGGTATGGTGTGTTGAAAGCATGCGTCTGAGGGTTCGAATAATGGTGGACGGCATTGGATCGCAGTTGTATGAAACCAGAGTCACCTAGACTAGAAGTTTCATCAGAGACTGCAGGCTCCAAGGTGTGATGATTAAGAAGAGACATACTTTGCGACCTCAAGATTGCCGTTGTCCCTGCCAACAGCAATACATGCCGTACTACCTCCTCCTGCTATGGTTTCGTCCGCCACAACAGCATCGTAACCGTTTTGTAGCAGCTTCTGCGCACCTAAGGGGCTCTCAGTCGATGTATTCGCACTCTCTGCCACCTCGATCATGCGTTGACAAAGCCCATGCGAAAAGTGTGCCGAATCGATGCCTGAATCTGACCATCCACCAACTCCATCAGCCACGCCAAATGCCATACTCCCTCCACTGCCGAGCCGGCTAACGAAGAAAGCATCCTGCCCGCTTGTAGGTTTTCCTGTATCGTAAATTTCCCGTGTCTTGTTGGTAGGGTCGTAGAAGTAATGATCGGTCTTGGGATTGAAACGCCGACCCTTGGCGGAGAACGAGGCTCCGATGCGATAGCTGAAACCGTGCGATGCTGTTGTCGTCGAGTATGACCTGGATGCGCTAGATGAAGCCGTGTGGTGGGGAAATCTGGCCTCTCCTGCTGCTTGGGCCGAAGAGGAATACCCAGGGAAACACTGTGGCCGCAGATCTTGTTGTGAGAACAGTGGAGCAAATCGACAGGCTGAGCAGTGAATAATGGGCGATAGTCCTAGAAAGCCGAGACTTCTAAGTGGAAGCATCATGCTGCTGGGAGGAAACTTATGGATGCTGGGAAGACGGCGAAGCCATTGCTTGCAGGAAACAAGGGATTGGAAGGGAGGAGTTCGACTAACGCCAGAATGGAATGCTGAAAAGAAGATACTCGTATAGGGAAACGAAAGGAGATTGCGCTGGAGGAATAAAAAACTGATGCAATGGCGCAGGTACTGTCGAACTCTACTCCTATAACGTGAAAAAAGATCCCTCCGGCTCACCTGCCGTTTGTGCAGCCTGTGTAGATGATAATGATACGCCATACTAGCCTTATGCAAGTGGCCCAAGCTCCCTTGCACTAATGGAAGTTTGCATAAAGATTCGCAGCTCGACCACCGTCGCAAGTCAAGTATCAAATTCTTCAGAATTGACTTTCAACATCAGTACCAAAGCGATCGCAAAGATGATGCATCCATCACGGCAAGCGTATGTGGAGGAGGAGCGAAATGTAAGTGAACATTATCAGCCCACCCCGTCTGTGACGCAGCAATGTTCATACGATGCATTCAGAGGATCGCGTGTGGAGGCCGTGGACTTAGCTGGAGCGGAGTGCTTACAAAGGACGCCGGCTGATGGGATGGCTCGAGGCAATAGGATACGGACATGGGGGTGGACCTCGCAAACATTCGTAGGCCTTCGTTCAAATTCAGCGACGAGTCCACGCATTGATCTTAGTTCTCTAGCTCTCGACCGTGACTACCTTCTTCCTGCTGCCGGCGCTGGCATAGCACCTGAGAAGGCATCCGCCATACTGAATCAGTTCGAACGCAAACGACGCGCTGCAGCAATAGCCGTTCCTACCGACGATGGCCGGGTACGGGCGAAACTACGAGAGATGGGCGAGCCCATCACGCTTTTTGGCGAGGGACCAGGAGACCGACGAGATCGGCTGCGAGCGCTTCTCACAATAAAAGCGGAAATCGACGCTGGTGAGGATGAGGAACGTGATATTCAGATGGGCGAAGCTGCAGGTGGAACCGCACAAGGCGAGCAGGAGGAGGAATTCTATACAGAGGGCCTACCTGAGCTCCTCGAGGCTCGAAGAGCGATAGCTCGCTATTCCCTCCCACGAGCGAAAGCGCGCGTCTCTTCCCAGAGAATCGAGTCTGCCATCCCGCTCCGTAACCACATTAAGCATCGCAAAGCCATTAAGGAACGGCTACAGAACTTTGATCTTTTCGGCACACAAATCGCAGGCGAGCGTCCTGTCAGCCTTGTGCGTTTTTCTCCCAACAGCGAGATCATCGCGGCCGGTAATTGGGGCGGCGGCGTCAAATTACTCGACGTTCCGACGCTCAACGAGAAGAAGACACTCCGTGGTCACACCGACCGCGTAGGCGGCATTTCCTGGTTTCCTAATTCCACCCTACCCGATACCACCGTGTCCCCCTCTTCTATTAACCTTGCCACCGGCGGCGGCGAAGGCAAAGTCCACCTCTGGTCACTCGAGCAAGACACCCCTATCTCCACCCTTACAGGCCACACCGACCGCGTCGCGCGTGTTGAATTCCATCCTTCAGGCACGTACCTCGCCTCCGCTTCGTCAGACACAACATGGCGCCTCTGGGACATCGCAACTACTACTGAATTGCTACTGCAGGAAGGCCACTCCCGCGAAGTCTACGCCCTCTCGTTCAACACCGACGGCTCGCTACTCGCTTCCGCAGGATTGGACTCTATTGGGCGTGTCTGGGATCTGCGCACAGGCCGCACTGTCATGATCCTCGAAGGACACATCCGCCCCATCCACGCCCTCGACTGGGGTACCGATGGTCATCGCGTCCTTTCAGGCAGCGCAGATGGCTGGATCAAATGCTGGGACGTGCGGATGGTGCGCTGCGTGTCCAGCTTCGGGGCGCACAAGTCCGTGGTTTCCGATCTGCGCTGGTACAAAGGACTTGACGCCTCCTTTGAGAACAGCAACTCATTCATGCAGTCGCAGAAGGATGCAAGGCCTGATCAAATCCGGCCGAAGAAGGCGGGGACGTTCTTCGTGAGTGGAGGCTTTGACAAGGAGGTCAATGTCTTTAGTGCGGATGATTGGGCGAAAGTGAAGACGCTAAGTGGGCATTCGGGCAATGTGTTAGGCGTGGATGTGGATAGGAGTGGGAAGTGGGTGGCGAGTTGTGGGCATGATCGGACGGTGAAGCTTTGGGGGAGGGACGATGGCGAAGGGGCGTAGATCGGGGAAGGTCCTCTCTTACGACCACAAAGGCTTGAAAATTTCATTGAAGTTCTACGTTACACAGAGCTGCCCCCCTGTACCACCCAGATGGTCACTGCAAGCTCCAGATCAATCTTCCTTCGCTTTAAAACAACGATTGTATCAACAACAAGAATCCTCTAAACATCAAGCGGCAGTCACGATGACTTCTAAAACAACGCTTTTGTTCTTTGTCTTTCTACTCCTCTCAATAACATCCCCGACCACTCTCAAGCCTCGAGCTCCTCAGTCCAACTGCGGTACATGTGCTCCGAATCCTATTGCTAGCATCTACCCTAGCAATATCACGGGTACCATCAACGCTACGACCTTAGTAATCATTGTTCCACTTACCTACGCCCGGTGAGTAGATTTTTGACCATCTATTACCCTTTCTGGGATCTTCAGGAAGCTTGAAACATGTCGCAGCAGTATCCGCTCCCAATGAATGCCTCTTTATTCATTGCATTGACCCAAAGAAGGAATACTGACTCCGAAACCTACTCAGGTCACTGCTGCCCTCTCACCTCGTATCTCTGCCCCATGCCTACGCACGCTTCTCCATCCCATCGACGCACTATCCTCTCGTGCTAGAAACCACCATCGAGCACGACATCCGCTACGAAGGTGCCAACGCAGTCGCCGATTTCTCCTCTCTCCGTCTCACCTTCCCCTTCATCGATCTCCTCAACGACAATTCCACCTGCTTCAAATACACAAGCTACATCTATCTCCCCCCAACAATACCGCTCGCTACCGCTGGCGCAGAGACATACGGTATCACCGTCTTACCAGCAACTTTCGATCCGGCCGACGCGCCCTACGCCCATTCGTCGCCTGGCGGTCAGGACTATATATTCAGCGTCTATCCCAATGCCAATGCCTCCCAAACGCTTGGACTACCACCAGCAGCCAGCGTTTGCTTCCAGCCGACCTCAGCTGCTCATGCCCTTCCTCTGGCTTTCTACCGGAATGTGACGAACCAGCCAACCTTTGGCAATAACACCGCGGTGTGCGATAATCTGATACGCTTCTGGAATACGAGCGTCACTGCGGGTCTGAATGAGCCAGAGAATGTGCTGGGGGTTGTGAGGTTGAGTCCGCCTTTGGTGGGAGAGGAGACGGTATGGAGCGGTATGAAGGGTGTTCGAGCCACGGAAGCGTTCTTGGAGAATAATGATGTTCCTTGTGCTATGCTTAGGGGCTATGGGGGTACTGGCGAAGGGGACTCGGGGTGAAGTTGAGTGTATTTCGTTTGGTTCGGGCAAGTGGTATCCCATGCGAGGACAAGAACTGGTGCACCACCGCTGGAGATCAATAGCTTGAAGGGAAACGCATAATAGCATCTGCTTTTGCTCGATCTAAATGCCTAAACAAGAAGACACATCGTGTGCACATGGGAACCAACGGACCATGCGAAAAGTGCAACCTCCCACCGGTTGGCATAACAGCAAAATCCACCGCTGCGAGCACTGTTTGAGCTGACAAAGCCGTAGAGATATATGACAAAGAATCTGCCATCAACATGGAAAAGCTGATGCGGTAGGAATCGGTTCGAATATCCTGATACGAGCACTCATGATCACAGTAAGTCAGCGTTGGTCATTAAGAAAACAGACCTGAAACTCCGACTGTGTATATGCGTCACTACCAAACCATCATCACCTCAAGCATGTCAGCAGCAGAATCATGGTAAGAGTCCCGATCTCCCTTTCATGAGCACAGCGCCTCTATATATCTCCTTCTCTTCCCATTACCATGAACTCAACCCTCTACGTTCCACCCTCCACACATCTCCCCAAGCAAGAAAAGCATTCCTTACGCGCAAGTAACAACCATACCACAACCCACATCCAAGCCAAACCCCCCACACACAACCCAACCCCCCATCTAAATGGCCGACACCCTCAGCATGGAGCAATGCGCCGCCTCCTGCAACGCCTACGTCTCCCAAGCCGGCATCTCCAACTCCACCGCCGTCTTCCTGTGAATCTTCGCGCCACTGGGCTGCATAATTATTTCCGCATTCGCGGGCTTCGTAACCTTTCAAGGAGTTAAGGCATTCCTGGGACCTAGGATCTTCCGGGCGAGGAAGGAGGAGAGTCTGAGGAAGGAACGGGAAGCGAGGGAGAGGGCAATGCGCCTCTCGGGGCTGGAGGTGGAGATGGGGAGGATGGGAAGGGGCCAGGAGGAGAAGGGGAGGTGGGAGTGTGAGGGGGTTTAGGAGAAGGGGGGTGTTGGATTGTTTGGCTTGCAGAGTCTGCTTTTGGATCTTCTGGGCTTTTGTAGACTTGGTCGAGAAGGCTTGGGTACTTTTTCAAGCCTGAATCAGCATCTCGAGCAAATACGCTCTTGGACTATCAGCACCACCATGTGTGGCTGTTCGTGGACTTGCCGTTGACAGGGTGAGATCATGTTGTAAATCGACATAGTGGGCTTAGGGCAAACATCAACGGCTTACCCAGTGCTCGCAGAGACTGCTTTGCGGTGTCAGGATGCACTTCGCATGGGCTCTTCGATTTCAAGATACACATGATGTCTTTTTGCTGACCTAAACTGGCGAGCGCTCGAGATATTTTCTCTAACAAGCTATCCACAGGATTATAAGGCTTCAGGATTGCTGTCTAAGTACACTTGGTCGCCAAAATAAGACAAAACACAATGAACTGATGTTCTCCTTCGAATAGTAAATATAAAGTGTTCGTAGGCCTGCGTTTGCTGGACGATCTACCAAGACGCATCCACGATGTAGACGAAGCGCTGAACACAACTCAGAAGTATCGCAAGCCCAGGCAGGATGACGGGAAACTACTTATGCAGTCGTATGAACAATCCATAGAGTGAATCTTGTCAAGAGGAACTCGAGGATGAAATGTGGCTGACTCACTCTTAAATAATATAGTGCTGATTCAAGCCTACGGTTTTCGAAGAGAATCGGTGGCCGTGTTGGTGGCTGCTCCCTATCTTCTGGAATATTCCGGTCGGTCAGAGTATGTACCCTGCACCGAAGCGCGGGCTGATTCTCTTTTTCGAAAGGTTGGGTGTTCGAACCGTGGTCGGTTCACCCCTTCTGTTCTTTAGTGTATTTTGTTTTCCGTTTGGGTCATTGAGACCATAACCTAATTACGTGTTGTAGATTGTTCCATGGTGGAGATCTCGACCTGATTTCGGAAGAGGGAGGCTTGTGATTTGGGCAATGTTGTGCGATAAGACTGGTTGGATTGGCCTCATAGGTCACGTGATCGGGGTAGCCCTAAGTCAGAACAGTTCATAGAATACAGTAGTACTACGAATCCCTCCTCTAGAGTATTCTGATGGACTAGGTGATATGCTTTGACAATGTGTCTCTTACTCCGGGAGCAATTGGCTAGTCAGCGCATCAGCAACTCGCTGATTTGTTTTGTCAGCTAATGACAAAGATTCCGAAGCCGGTGCTATAATGATATTGCCGAATATAACGGTTGAACAAATACGAAAATTTTCTTAGGACGAAAGCATTGTTATTAGACGGCGAAGGTGAATTCACGTAGTCTGGCGGGGAAACACCAAGCTAGATTATTGATGCTGCGCTGACTAGATGTTAGATATACCACGGCGATGAAGTCAGATTTGCATTGTGTATTATGGACAGGATGTTGTACTGTTGGTCCATGCTTTCACACTGTGCTAAATACCATGATCAATCGTCTCTCCAATCTGTGGCAGTGCAATGATGATCGGACATGCTTGATTGCCTGTTTGTAGTTCTGGTAGCGTTGGTTGGGAATGAATATTCCTGTTCCTGTGAAATCATATTTGATGAATGAATGGGATATCAAAGCAGTGAGTTAGATGATGACGTTGAATCTCCCGTGGCCTGCCGCGCCCAAACACGGGCCGATTCCCGGCGGCTAGCCAAACCAAGTCTCAACCCCCCAATGCCGAAGACCTCCACGCCCGTTTGGCGAACAACTCTGACCGAGCTTCCCAGTACGGCAGCGGTATTGTATTGGCTGATGGTCTACTGCAATACGACCAAATAGTAACCCACATGCTACTTACTTTGTATCCGGAGGGTTATATGTTAGCGTGACAGGGTTCATTGTGCCCATCTCTCTCCCAGATAAACCCTATCACGCTTACATATAACCCTCCGGATACCAATAGGAGCAATTACTAGCCTTAATCAGGGACAAATGTTTCGTTCCAAGGCAATCATGCTTCCTCAGGATATCCCTTTACCACACCATGCCAGCGAATAATAGAGTGGAGCTGTGCGATCAAAAGCATGCTCGGACGCTGCTATGGCCGCCGAAAAGTATTGCGTACATCGAGGACTGACCTAGCTTGGACCAGACTAGAAAAGCGGTCAACAATTGATCTTACGGCATAACATGCAGTCTACTCAAGTTCCCTCAGGCAGTGGCTGTGGAGGTACTGTATCAATCTTCAAAACAGTCGAGCCAACCACATTCTTCGTATATTAGAGTATCCAACCCGAGCTTTGGGTGTGTGTCTTATCTTGATTCTGCCAATAGTCTTACACGATACGTATCCACAACATCATCCCAGAGGAAAGGTAGCCATGGACATCAGTAGGCTGCTCCAACCACGAGTATATTTTTTGTCCGTATACTATCAATACGCAGCCGAGATTCCCAACACGTCTCACTCTCAAGTCTTCAGCAGTCGCGTTCCTTTGTTGCCGGAGTACCGGGGACTTAATGACTCTTTTCCAAGCGCTGTCATGGATCAATGTTCGGCACTAGGACTTGTGTATGATTCATCTCTTTTGTATAATTCATCTCTTTCGTACATACCACGCTCAGCAGGGGGCGGAATGATCTCTTCCAAACCCGGGTGTCGCGACGAATTACGTGATTATTCTCTTGTTTTAGATACTGCATTGCCGGTTCACCTAGATTAGTCCTAGAAACCTCTCCGATGAAGTTTCAAAAATTTGCGAGGATGGCTTGCTATAAGATGTCCGTCGGCCTGAGCGCATCGTTAAATCTTGCTGTCAAATCTACCATGAGGTTACTTCGCTATATCTGGCTTCCATCGACAACGAAGGCTGTACACCCTCCACCTTGGCTAAAGGTACAAAGAACTCCTTTGTTTACCTGTGACCACGCACAACGGGTATATTTCACATTCACTCGCGGGACAAGCCAATCGAAAGCTTTGAATTGGGCAAGACATGGTAGCTGATGAACTTGTGGTAGGCTCCTAGTCTAGGCTACACCGAAAGCAAAACTCAGCATGCAGGCAACACTCTCATCTCGCTCTCTCAGCTCGATCCATTTCCACCACAGCCCCCCTGCACCGTACTTCAAAGCTCGCTATTCAACTTCATGGCCTGGATCTTTCGATAGACCTCCTGCCAAAAGCCAGATTGTGGCTTGGCGAACTCACGGAAGAGTTCGTTGGTGATATCATTGACGTCCATGCCCTCTGCATAGTACTCTTTGAGGCGCGCTTCCATCGCCTTTGTCCACTGCCCCGCCTTCGGACCTACGATTGTGTTAGCTGATGCTGCTCCTACGACAGTCGCAACGAGAGTCGAGTGTGATAGCAGTACATACCAGTCTTCAACATCCTCAACTCCGCTACTGTCTCTCCATGGTTTTCTGGGAGCCCGTCAAACTCCTCCTGCAGGGTTGTGGTGATAGCGTGTACCTCCACGCCTTGGTCGTCTAGCTCGATGAGCCGCTCGAGCATTGAGCGAGACCATTTGCAGGAACGACCAGGCATTGATGCCATCCAATTTTCGCGACGCTTTGCTGGTGGGGCCATGTCGAAGTTTTGGTTGATGATCTGACTTGGTACTTTGGAAATCAATGTTCGTCGAGGTGTGGATTGTTGGTTCGAGAAGATAATGTTCGTTTGGATCGAAAGGTTGGAGAATCTACAAGTATTCATGGAAGAAGTACTGGCGAGGGTTTTTATAATGAGGTAGGTGCAATCGCTAACATCTTGCGAGTCTCATCACTCAGGGAACACTAGCTAGAGAACACAGCTAGACGCTGCTTGGTGACGAACAAGGAGAAAAATGCCATTGTACACACCCCTTGGGTTTTGTCTTCGAGACGACACAATCAAAGACCCGGCCGGGCTTTGTTCCAAGAATACAGGCACGAAAACCAAGCTTCCCGAGTGTTCCATTCGGGCCATGTCTATCACAGGCAATCCCAGCACACAGGGCTTCCCAAGTCTCGTATTCAGCCCATGTTCATCATTGCCAACACGAGGACAGAAGGCTTCCCTCGTAGTTCGTGACCATGGCGAAAACTCATCACGGAGCCAGTAACAGTAGGGGTTAGGGTCTTTTGGAAAAGAACTAGAAGAAAGACAAATCCAGGAACAGTATACAGCTTTTAGAAAGACGCTATATATACACCGGGTTCAATCATTGCGAAGGGCACCGCACCTTTCTTATGGAATACTGACTCAATAGTAATCGTCATTTGTCGATTGTCAAGCTATCTACAAACAAGACAAACCTTCGGCGCCAAATGTGGTGTTTGCCATCTATGCCGCAGCAGATTGCATAGTGAAAGCGACTGCCCATTGCATGAGGTTCCTGCATCTCCGATGCAGGGGGCGACGTTTTCCCCCTTGTGCCGAGTGCTAATTCGCTTGTCGAGAACATTACGGGTACTATTTGCTTTCTGCAGGGTCCTACTAATCATCAATCGCGTTATCAAGCGTGCCTCTGCTTCGGAAATTGGCCCTGACTAGCCAACCTAGCACTATCTGGTCATTTGGTATTTCAATATCGAAAACCCATCCCCTTCTCCCTCATCCTACTCTCTGATTTAGCACCCTACCAGCGTACAAAACACAATATCCACCCCAAATATCTCCCTATTCGCCTCTCCTTTCTTCCGCTGTCAAGTGGTAGCCATCTAGGAGTGATCATCACGAGCATTTTCCCTCGCTCTTTGTCTTCTTACAAGCAGGAAGTCAACAGTAGTAACAATGGCGTTGGCTCGCCATCTCACAACACCCTCATCAATGGGAGTAATCACATGGCGATGGAGCAACAACATCTTTTCTTCGACTTCGCTTGTCGAAGCATATGCTTTTGGCTCGTTGGGAACGATTGTCGCTTATCGCTGTGCAGAGTCTTCGAAGTCTGGCCTTTAGAGAAGCACGCCGACCTCCGGAACAACGACGAAGAAGTGAGTGAAGTTGACCGGTCGAAAGCCTTGTGCCTGATCCTCACTTATCATATGCTCAACAATTCTGGAGGGGAAGATCTACGAATGCGCATTGTGCTTTGAGACTTAGCACAAGGTTGGCCGCACGTCAAATCTGCCAGCAGAGTTCAAGGCAAGGACAAAGAAGCCATGGTAGCCACAATATCAAATTTCAAGTCAAGCCCCCTATTCCAATGGCATCAGCCAAATGTCTGACACGCTATCGAACCCCATTGGCAAAAAGGATAAGAGATCCTGGGCCTCGATCGAGTGGGTCGGACACCCAGGAACAAACACCTACCAGAAATTCACGTCCGCAAACAGCAAGCGAATGCACCTCCCTTACCCACATTGGGCGAAAGGTCGGATTAGTACTTCTCCCACAGAAGCCATCTGCCAACAAACCAGAGCACGAAAACTCCTATGCCCCACATGGCTCCAGAAGAATGGCTAAGAGCCATGCCCTCGAAATGGCAGAGTCGGACAAGCCTCGGGTTCTTGCGTGTGGCGAAATCAGGTAGTGTCGCAAGATGACAAGCTCCCTCGAATCGCCCACTTCTCAATGGCTTGTACAGCCTCCGTAAAAATCTCCTCTGCACGAGAATGAGAAAGAGGTAAGGCAAAGGGGGCCGATTGTCGTATCCTGAGAAGCGTTCAGGAGCAGGCTTTCCGGGCGCTAGAGTGCCAGCGGACTAACAGCGCGTAGATATTGGGTCCAGCAAGTCCCCACGAGGACCAGAGCATGTACCTCTGAATCTCAAACCGCTAGCTCACAGCGCCGCTAGGAAGGCAGTGATGCAGTGAGAATGAATGAGGAACGATGACTTTTCTGGTGGACGTAGATACCCTGCCAGGATGCATAGCGTTGAATGGTTGATTGTTAGTACAGCTCTTGGCTATGGCGAGGGTATGTAGGGTTTGGATGGGCGGATTGAGGGTGGGGTGGTGGAGTTGTGAGGTGTATAGGGCTTTCTTTCGGGGCTTGGACCCGCACCTGCACTACGAGAATGAGGTACGGATATCGCAGCGACGATAGCAAGAAGTCGATAGGATCTGGAAGACGAAGAAGCTGTGCACTAGCTTTGATCAGCGCAGGGTTTCTTTGCAGAAGCGAAGGATGGCGACAGGAGGTGAGCATATCTCGAAACTCCCGTACATCTCGATACCCGACACCAGAACAGGCGCATCACAGCCTGCAGGCGGGGAGTCACTGCGCTGGAGCATCAACAAGGACGTTCGCAATGTTATCTCTGAAGAGAGTGCAGATAATCTAGTAACGAGTCTCCTCTACGACTTGATCTGTGGCACCATAAGCGCGACGCTCGTCGCCGACGAGATAGTCTCCTCCGCTGCTCGTGACCAAGACGCGGATGCCTATCTTTCGAGCTTAAGCAGGCAGATTCTTTTCCTTGTTTCCGAGTATCTGTTCCTACAATTCGAGCTTGTGGGTCTGGAGAAGGACGATCTCGAGCTCCCGACTTTACGCACGGAATTGATGGCGGAATTTGCTTTGGAGCTTGCAACACGACACAGTAGGACTATGGGCACTTGTCCGAAGCAAGGCGGAGGATTGAGGAACTCATCTACGATCATATCAATATTGATCGTTTTATCGCATGAGGAAAGAGTGGAGGAGAGCGGTATCACGGGTCTAGATGACGCACTCTTTATACTGATTACGGCGTTAGAAGACCATCCCGAGTTCCATAGGTCTCCTACCTTTGACATTCCTGCTGCGGCCCAGTATGTCATTTGCTCTTTGAGGCTTGCGTGAAAGCGTTCGCACCAACTCCCCTCCCATCTTTAAACCTCATTTTCTGCAATACAACTGTCCACATAACTCTCATGGCCGTTTGACGTATTGTCGATAGCTTTGACGAGCAATTGATGCTGCCTAATAGCAAACGCATTAGATGGACTAACATATCTCGCAGTCTGGGTCAAGAACTTGCGGTGACCAGTCCGCTCTAGGCCACGCGTGGCAAGAAGTGGACCGGCACCGCGGGTCTAATTCGCGGACGATGAGGCCTCTGGAAGGATAGCTTCGAAGCTGTACAATCAATCAATGCCAGCAAACAGACAAAGGAGATTGCCCCAACGGCTGTGTGGACCATAGAACGCGCTGGGGGCACAGAGCATACCTAAGAACGAGGTTACGTGAGGAGGTTCAGCAGCGGTGTCTTGTCTTTCGCTTTTGTCATAAATCTCAATTACCTTAGGCAAGCTTCCACTTGATGTTGTGTATGGATCATTTTCGGGCGAGACTAATTCCATATCATATAGAGGATTTGATCATAGACTATGTTAGTGGGCATGCTCCTGCTGTTGCTGGCAAGAGAATGCACGATAAGTAGAGAACAAAGGACAACAGTTTTTGTGCGCTTCAGTGTCTCCACTGAGGCTTGGAGGTTGCTTCGAGCTCCAAATGTTGCAAGCTATGTGTGAACTTAGAATGTATTTGATGTCACAAGAGATCTCAGTAAGCCGGGAGCCGGAGCATGATGTGCACAACTGTGAAATCAGGAACAGACAATGGCAATGTCCAAACACGATAATGTTAGTATCTGCAAGTGCTGCTTTGTAAGAGCTCCCCATCACAATGGCGGTGATGAAGTAATGTAGAAAACACAGGGACAACTCTAGAAAATGTTGTCTTTGCATGTTTTACCTCCTTTGTCGATTTCTGTGCAGCATCATGCGCCTGGTGAATACGGTTTCTTAACACTTGCACGGAAGGTGTTCCGTAGGAGACGCTCTTACCTTGTGCCGCACCTACTTCACTCGTTCCAAAACAAACAAGTACATAAGGACATCGCCGCGCATCTTCGTTCTTCCTCCACACACCACAACATCAGTATACCCAGCTCAGGCTTGGGCTTCTATTCTTTCCACACACACTGCAACAAAAGAGCAAGTCGTGTCTTGACCCTACAACCTCCTGCATCTACGCATCGGCGTATGCAATACTTCTCCTACCTTGCCCAAGGGCCCGTTATCAATACACTGATCTAAGCACGGCACTTCACAATGCAGTACATTACAGCATTCGTCAGCCTCTTGTAAGTCCATCCCTCATCCCATTAGCTCCATTCAAATGACTGCTGCTAACACGTTCAATAGCATTTGGCGTTACCTACGCCTGATCGTCGAAATCTTCGCCTCTTGGACCTTCAAGCCAATCCCACTTCCAGGCACACCAACCTACTCCAACAAGAACGTTACTGTGGTCATCCCGACTCTTGCCGATAGCGATGACTTCCGCCGTTGCCTTCTTACCATCAGTGCTTGCCACCCGGCCGCCATTATCGTAGTCACCCCGAAAGGGCGCGTCGACCATGTTCGAACAATCTGCAACGAGCTCGGTCTCCCTCACGTCCAGATCCTCGGAGCCAATAAAGCCAACAAGCGCCTCCAGATGATCCAAGGGCTCAAAGAGGTTCGCACCTCGATTACTTTCTTCGCTGACGATGATGTCTTCTGGGTACCGACATACTTGAGCTACAACCTCGCTCCGTTCGAAGATCCCAAGGTTGGGGCTGTCGGTAGGTAACATCCTCACCCCACAAATAGTTCTTGCTGACATATACAGGTGGTCTTCAAACTCTCGAGCGGCCGTCGGAGCCAAATATGTGGGACTTCCTTAGCGCCATCTATCTTGAGCGTCGAAGCTTCGAGGTAGCGGCTACTGCACATATCGACGGGGGAATCTCTTGCCTTTCAGGACGAACATTCGCCATTCGTACCGGAATTGTTCAGGATCAGCGGTTCATCGAGGAGTTCAGAGATGAGACTTGGCTCTTTGGCCTATCCTTGGTTGCCGCAGACGATGACAACTTTGTGACGCGATTCCTGGTCAACAACGGATGGAAGATCGCAGTCCAATTCGCCAAAGGGGCAGAACTTACGACCACGCTCGAGAATAACTGGAAGTTTGTGCAACAATGCATTCGATGGCGTCGCACCACCTGGCGTAGCAACTTCACGTCGCTGTTCCTCGAACGCGTCATCTGGTGGTAAGTGTTCCCTCTCCCATGGCTTAAGCATTAGCTGAAGGGCCATCACAGTCAGCAGCCATTCTGCACCTATGCGCTTCACCTTTCAAGCTTCAACCCGCCGGCCCTGATCATGGACCCACTCCTCGGGTACCTCCTCTACCACGCAGTCAAAGCAGCTGGATCAGAGTCATACTTCCCTAGCATGTTCACAACTTTCGTGTTCTTCTTCCTGTGGTTGATCTTCACCAAGACTATCAAACTCGTGCCCTACTTTTACCGATACCCAGGAGACCTCAAGATGCTTCCGGTGTTGTACGCCTTCGGCTACTTCCAGAGCCTCATTACCATATACACACTCCTTACCCTGCATAAGGTAAGCTTTCCCATGACTCATACCAACATAAAACCTGGCTGACGAACATAACAGACAACTTGGGGCGGTGGACGTGCAGGTATCGTTTCGGCATACGAGAAGAGCGGCGTCGGGGCTCTGATATACTCCGGTTACGAGACTCTGCGAGAGAACTCTGCCGCTGGGTTGAGTGGACTCAAGCGCGCCAGAATTTCTGCAACCGATCTCCATCTCTTGGGAAAGGGACTGGGCGAGAAGGCCGGCTTGTAAGTCTAGACTACGGAGATGCGCTCATTCATCGGTCAAATGATCCATGACATGATGAAAGTATGATGAGGGGTGCTGAAAGCTTTTGAGGCGACTGGTGCTGAAAGCTTGCTTTACTATTCTTACTCTGTACAATAGCCCTAGAGATTAGCCTGCGACAATGAGAATTATGCTTATGCGAAAAAGAGTGATCTGCGTGCATGGTGATTGGCAAGGGACTGAGTTGGAGCGGTTGAGATTTCTAGGACAGGGTAGCTTGGTAAGGTACTTGGGGATGAAGTCATAGGCGCATAGTGCGCTTACTTTGTGCGGCACAGCAACGCTTGTATATTGTGCATAAAAGCTGCATAAACGCCGGGCTACTGTTTCTTTAGAGTCATTGGTTTGCGATAAATTACCCATGCCCATAAACTGATCATCAGACTGCACAGCTGCATACCTATACACGCTGTCTCAGGTTCCCATGCAGCTTGCAACCACAAAACGCCGAAGCCTTTGCGATCCTAGCTATGGGAGGATCTGAGAGTACATCGCATCATTCGATTGCCTCAGTAAATCTTACACCTATTGTTACCATGACAAAATATTCCAACTGCCAACCACCGGTCCTCTTACCCTAGGTCTTTTAACGACCGTCTTCATCCCGTGCGAATCCTCCGGCCCCTGATCACCTCCGCCCATTACAATGCCGCTACTTTGCGAAATGCAAATCATACCCCAACCACTTCCTAGCATTAACCTGCTCGGGGTCCAAACCTGGCTTCCCGTACGTCAACGGCAAAAAGAACCACCAGCCCCCAATAACCAGCGCCAACACCAGACCCGTCATGCCCCACAGTGCCAATAGGTGTCCGTGCCCCATCCTCTCCTTTGCCGTGAGGTGTTTCTTCCCGAATCCTGGAGCGACACCATCTTTCTTGGTGGCAGAGCCGACGTTCTTGGTGGATTTGGCGCCGTTGGTGAGGGTGTTGTTGCTGGCAACTTCCTCAAGAGCGAGGGGATCGAGGTTGCATATGAATTCTAGTAGTGCGCCGGTGACGAGCGCGGAGGCGAGGTGTGCAGGTAAGTAGTGGTGAAGGAAGAGTTGGCGGCCCATTAGGTAGAAGGGGAGGTAGTGGGCGGCCCAGCAGAGGAAGAAGAAGCCTGTTGAATTGTAGAGACGGGAGCGGTCTCCTATGTTAGGGAAGGGAGTGGTCAGTGTTTGTGTGAGGTATGGATGTCGGAGTGACTTACGCGCACCAAGGCTATCGACACCACGGCGTAGGGATAATTGGTCTGCGCCGATAATGCCGGCGAATACAGCCAGTAGGCTGCTTGCTATCCACCATCCGATCGGGTTGCCCAGAAAGTAGATTTGCTGCTTGGTATCGTTCTGCGTCCAAAAGCTGACTCCACGGAGTAAGAAGGGCCATTGAATGGGCTGACTGGAGTAAGGATGACTGCTTGTTAAGGCATTGTTGTGGAAGAAGATAGCTCGTTGGAGTTCGAAATACTTCTTCAAGAAAGGAACGTATTTGACTTTCCTTTCCTCCATGATCAACCGTGGACTGTCCTTCGGTATCGAAGGGATCTCGTCCACAAACCATACATTGCTGGATTGCTGGACGTTCTTGTTGCCATTGATCTCCGCTTGCTTGTAAGCCCAGTCTGGTAACGGCGTCGTGTGCGTCCACATAGCCACGCGCGTTGGGAAATGAATGAGCTTGAAGTGACCTGACATACTCTTGAACTGCTGGCCTGCCTTGCCATTCTCGATCTTGATCTCGAAGAGGGTATCGTTCGCCCGCTCGCCGTATGCTTCTTCCATGCCTACAGCTGTGTATTCCTGATTTGTGGGATAGTAAGGGGAGGCTACGTCGTGTGTGAGGAGATATGTATCGGTAATGAGATGGCGTAGCCTGACCAATTCTCCATTCTTGACGGGATGCCCAGCCTGGTTGTCTTCGGGAAAGAGATTCATAGGGAGGATCTGCCAATGGTTGTTCTCGTCACTGAACGGGTATCCCGTAACCTGCTGTCCTTGGCTTGACACTCGACCGTCATCATAACGGAGCGGATACTTGTCTGGATGGCTATGAAGATAAGTCTTTGTCTCCTTGTGCTTCATGGCTATGGTATCATAGTACTCGATACCAACAGCAGAAGAAGCCATGATGTTGTCGCTCAAGGTGGACTGGAATTCTGGAGACATGAAGTCGTCTCCTGGACCGGATCGAGACAGGATCGCGAAATGAACTTGGAACCAGAAAAGGTAGAAAAAGAACGGTACCACTATCAGACCGAACAGCCTTGCACCGAAGTGCTTCGCGAACGTCGGGAGATTTAGAGCCCCTTCTTTCCGGTTGACATCAAGCAAGCCCCAAAGGTCGATTGCCACGGCCGATCCGATCGTGAAGAAGGTGAAGACCCCGACGTATTTCGTGGAGATGACGCAGCTCATGGCCACTCCGGTCAGAAGAAGCCATTTCCACCACTTGCGCGAAAAAGGATCGTGCCGCATCTTATAAAAGCGCACGTAGCATAGCACACTGACCGACATAGCAAATACGAGGGTTGCATCAAGTAGGATAAGTCGAGTTTGTCCAATGTGTGCGTTATCGAAGAGCACAAGGGATGCCGCGATGATGCATGCAGGCAGTGAGTAGCCGGACTCCCACATGATGAGGAATACCACTGGGATAGTCAAGGCTCCGAGAAGGGCTGGCAATGCGCGGAAAGCAACGTAGGGTACGTTATTTGAGATGTAGGAGTCGCCAATGTTGTCGAAGTGGAAGTGCCCATCGTATCCAACGAACCATCCCATGAGCGCGAAGAGAAGTTTCCCGAAAGGCGGGTGGACATCGAAGAAGTAGGTCCGCTGTAAATAGTACGAGGCGAACTAGAAATATCCATGGTTAGAAAATAGTCATTCCTTGAGAGGGGCCCTCTACTAGAGGTGGTATTGAGATGACCCTGTACATGGGTCTAGGATCTCTCACCTTTCCAAAATGCACCTCATCAAAGACGACTTCATTAGGATGTCCTATCCCCCAGAATCTTGTAATGAAAGCGAGGACCGTTATGACAGTCAACGCTGCCTTGTAGTCCCATTGCGAGGTGACTGTTTGCCTCAGGCTTTCAATCACCTCGTCACTTCTGGGTTGTGGAGTGGTTGTCGATTGTTTTTTAGACGTTTGCCCACCTCTTTGCCGCACTCCAGGGGCTGACATCTTGTGTGTCGCTCACAGTGGTGACTGTATTTGGGTCGCCCACCTCCTTGGCTGGTAGGGCAGATGGTTTGGGCGAAAACCGACTTGAAGTGTAACGATGGCGCTCGAAGAGGGAGAATATTTCGGCGGCCGCTGTGCAGGAGGGTCTGACTCCCCTAAAAGCCAGCTGCGCAACGCTGTTCGCAATTGACTTGATAACCTGTAACCTGGATAGCTGAAGCCTACTTTATGCCAAAGTGGTTTTTGATGAGTCGGCGCGTCTATAATCCTTGATGGCCCGTGCATTGCGTTCGAGGTGCCACGTTTCACCGATGCTGTCAGGGTTACGTCCAGGGTTCTAACCTGACCTTATGCTGCCAACCTGCAGCATGTTCTTGAAAAAACTTTCGAACACGCTTAAATTCGATTTTTGAAAACCACTTATCAACGCAACGTGCAATTGTGTCAATTGACGCGTTATTCGAATTGCCTAATTGCTGCACATTAATTAATGCTCAATAGTTATAATAAGAAGAGATAATTAGACTAATCGCGTCGGTTCGGGAAATCGAATTGAATCGAAAGTCTTGACGATTCGATTCCTAAAGTTGAAATCGACAATTCGATTCGTTTTCAAAAGTTGAACCGAAAATCAAATCGAAAAATCGACTCGAATCGCCAAGTCTACTAATTTTAACGATAATATTTAATATATTAACTATATAGGATTAAAATAGTATCTTTAATATTTAGATTTTAATTAATTAATAGATTTAATTAGTATCTATAGATCTAAAGATGCAAGTAATACAATATAATAATGCATAATTGTTTAAATAAGTTTAATTAATATCTATAGATGCTATTAATGCAATATGTTAATACATTATTATTTAAATAAGTTTAATTAATATCTATAGATCTATAGATGCTATTAATGCAATATAGTAATACATTATTATTTAAATAAGTTTAATTAACATCTATAGATCTATAGATGCTATTAATACAACATAGTAATATATTATTATTTAAATATGTTTAATTAACATTTATAGATTTATAGATATAGATAATACAATATAGTAATGCATTATTATTTAAAATTAATTTAATTAGCATCTATAAATCTATAGATAGTAGTATTATATATTAAAAAATAATAATAGATTAATCTAAAAATAGTAATTCTTAACATAATAACGTAATTTTCGATTTCTTGACAATTCGATTCGAATTGAGTCGATTTTAAACTAGTTGAAATTGAATCAATTTTCGATTCGATTCCTAAAGTTGAATTATCGATTCGAGTTGATTCTAGAAGTTGGAATCGAAAATCGAATCGACAATTAATCTAGAGATAATTGGTCTTCAATAAGTTAATATTCTCTCGAAGACATTTACAAGCACAATATTATTTTGCATGTTAATATTAAAAATTTGTTTGTTTATATTCAAAAGAAGAAAATTATATCTATATTTATTGTAAAACTATAAGGCTATGTACGAACGTGTGACAAGATGTCGCTACATCGACGTATGAAAGGCGAGACTACGTAGTATATAGAATTGCAATTCACAAAAGCATTAATTCGTGAGAATTTTAAGAGAGAATTCTTAGAGAGAAAACTTTGCATGATGCCAAGTCGCCACTACGATAACTTGACACTAGTAACGTGTTCGTTGATCATTGGAAATTGACATCACAATTGTCTCTCTCTTTTGAATTTTAATTCTTAAAATTAATGTGTTATGACAACGTTCTACTTGCGCGATTTCTTCGATCTCTTATTGAATTCTCTTTAGAACTTTTTTTAATTCATATATTTTCTTGTCAAGATCGCGAGACGCCTATAAAAGAATTTTTTTAAATTTTTTCTTTATCTTTCTTAGACATTCGAGGGAGAGTTGAGGAGCGACGATAACTCTTCTCGTGTACTACTTTGGAGCTCTATGTTGCTCGTTTTAAACGTCTTATTGTATGTTGACTTTAAATCAACGAACGAAGAGATCTTTTGTTTTTTTGTTTCAAAGCGTAAATATGTTTTTAATCGCTATGTCGTTGCGTTGTTATTGCGACAAATACTTGACAATAATGTATTGCAATTTGAATTCATAAATCTTGAGTTTAGCTTAACTAATTTCTTGAGTAAATTATTTCGATTTTCTTTGTTCAACTTAATCAAGTAGCGCGATTGATTCGCAAATAATGTTTATCAACAACAACATTATCATAATTTCTCTTTTTTTATATTATTTTTCAATTTATAGTTGATAGATAAATGTGACGTTCTCTAGATCGTTTTAATATTAACGACGATAATACGCATAAATCTCGCATTTAATGTAAGTTTTTTTAGTTATTTTAGCGTATCGCAATCTCTTTTCGATAAAGACAATCGTAAGTTTTTATTAATTTTTCGTTATCGTAGTAGCGAATCAACTACGTAAGCGATGCTTTAGCGAAATCTTGCTATGAGTATAATTAATAAAAATAACAATATTAATCGAAATGACTTTTTTTGCTCTTTTCGTTCGCGCGCAAACGCAACGTTTCTTTCTTTCGCGTTTCTACTACTTGCGATGTCTCGTTCGCATCTACAAAAGTATTAATTATCAAATACGTTTTTAACTTTTGTTTGCTTCGCGATTTAACGACATGCAATGTATTAAACGAAAGAATATTCGCTATAAATATTGCGCTTCAAAGCGCAAGATTGTAAGTTGTCTATATACTCTTATATTTAATTTGACTTATTAGTGTGTTTTTATCGTCATTCGATATATTAAGCGAGTTAACATTTTGCTAGAGTTTAGTATGCGAATCTTTAATAAAAACAATGCTAAAATTAATTAAGTCACGTTCGCTTTGCGAATGCGACGTTGCCTTACTATTATGTACGCATAATAACGAAAAAACAAATCAATTTCGCGTTCGATCTACGAGAATCTTTTAATTAACATTAATGTTAAACTAGATTGTCTATAGAATATCTAGCAAAGAATGTTCGACGTGATGCGTTATAGAACAAAATTTAATACTCTTTCTTTAAAGATGTTAAACGAGAACAATAAGTTCGTATTTGACGATATTGTTGCAAATGACAAATTTAAAAATTCGTAAATCTTGCGTAATTTAATAACTTCGTTAAGAACAACATCATTTGTCTCGTTTTTGCTAGTTAGATTTCTTTAGAAAAGAGCGACGTAAATGCCTAAATAAGGCTTCTCTTATATACTATAATTGTTTTGACAACTTACATGTTTAATTCAATTATGTCGAATTGCTTGTTATCGAATAAGAGCATCTAAAGTAAGCAACTTTCTTGTTCAATAACATAAAAGTTAACAATTAAAAGATCGAATTTTATTTATATTTTTTCGTAAACATCATATCTTCGCAACTTCTACGTAAGATTTATGTTTAAAAGATTTATGTTTAAAATATGCTTTTATTATGTTTAAAACAATAAAATTAATTACGTTTTAAAAGATTGCGTTTTTTATTCTTGTTATCGACGATTTACTTTTGCAACGTTCGTACATTATCGAAGGCAATTAAGCAACAATAATTGAAGAATTAATTAAGAGAGACACGTATAATTAATCGTAAATAAAATGTTAAATCTTGCATCAAATAATACGTGTGCGAAAGCTCTTTATTAACGAAAATTAAGTGACGAAAGTAATTAAATTTGAATGTACTTCATGTCGCATTTTTATAACTCTTAATGTTTAATTAAATTATTAAAAAAATTATAACATTATTTATACGTATCATCTATGTTATTGTTGTATCTTAAGTGTATATAATAGCATCAAATTTTACTTTTTATTGTCGAAACTCTTTTTGCGAATACGAAGTTTTGATTTTTTTGTTTTCGCAATCAATCTTTTGAAAGATTTACGCACATCGTATTTATTAAGCTTTCGTCTCGCATTCGCGAGATAATTTCTTAATATTTAACTATTTTCACATAATAAAAATTCTTTTTATTAAATAAGATATTACGATTTGTTATATTTTGATTTATGATTAAGAATATCTTTCACTTCTTACTTCTTATTCTTGTCAATTAATATTATGTTCTTTGGAACAACGATGTTTAAGTTACAATAATATAGTTTTAATAGTAAAATATAAAAGACAAGATAAATGTGTCATTTGACGAAAAGACGCAAATAATACGTTTGCGAGTTAACGATATTCTTAATTTTAAACGATCTCGTAAACTTGTAAAACAACTTCTTTTTTAAACGAACGTCTAAAAGATTTTTGATAGAAAATATGACTTCGTTATCGACTTAATATCTTTTTAAAGTAGTCTTCTTATTGTGATTTCGAATCTACGTTTATTGCGCAACCTAGTGTGATCGTTGGGTCGGGTCGGACACTTTTTTCTCAACCCGACCCACCCTCTTGGGCCCCGTAGGGTTGGGCCAGGGTCAAGGCGCGAACCCGACCCCAGGGTCGGGTTTCGTCGGGCCAATGCCAAGAACCC
>JAABUQ010004067.1_pt1 | contig 25592 bp, 20 predicted proteins | sample 5560001 | NCBI WGS metagenome assembly JAABUQ01 (sample SAMN10711888, study PRJNA513371) | rock metagenome | isolation source: Antarctica rocks | place: Antarctica: Victoria Land, Finger Mt nord | collected 2015-12-18
TCTCCCCGAGCTTGTTCCCGCTTCTCTGGTGCCAACATCGCCGATTGTTGCGCCTTGATGGAAACTACCGCCGGACAAACCGCCAATACCCTCCGGATCACGAGTTTTCGGACGGTCTGATCTGTTTGCCGACATCTCACAGTGCATTCGCTCGCGCCCAAACCGGTCATCCAGCGCATTTCATACGAACGTCTGCGCTTGTAACGCCGCCTACGATCCATTGCTTATGGGCGCGTCACCCCTTTCGGCTTCAAACGACATTCTCACGGCTCCGATGAATCTGCGCCGACCGTAATGAAACCATACGGCACCATCATCGCTTGGACGGCCGGGCTCATAAGATAGAGCGCCAGCCGATCGGCTGCTTCACGCCGCGCGCCATCGCCCGAGATGGTCAGCACCGTCATCCCATAGTTCACGCGAATCGCGAGATCAGGTGGAAGCTCGACCCGATCGACGCTCGTGTCGCGCGTCGACTCGTGCGAGCTGCAATAGCCGATCGACACGTTGATGTGGTGCTCGACCATGAATTCTTTGGCCGTGCTCGGACCGTGGGGCTTGGCCGGCTCAATACGACCGCCGACAAGCTGCTGTGCCTTGGCTTTTAGGATTGCAGTAGCGCCCGGCCGCACCGTTCCAGCCTTGTCGAACAGCTCCCACGCATAGTCACCGCCAGGGTCCGCCTTAGGTGTCGAAGTGCCGATCGCGATGCTGGGGTCGAGCAGCTTGTCGAGCAAATTGGCGCTGGTCAGGCCGACCGAGGGCAAGGCCGACACGCAGATGCGGTTGCGCGCGAAGACAACCGTTGCGGTCGATTTGCCCTCGGCCGTCAACCTCTGCGGATGTTTCATGTTTGCCGACACGAAGAGATCGACCTTGTCGCCACCCTCAATCTTTTCGAGCAGCAACCCCGCGGGACCTGTGTGCAGATCCACCCGGTTCCCTGTTTCGGCGGTGTAGCGGTTCAGCATCGCGCCTAGCGCTCCCGTCATGCTGCCCGCCGAGTAGACGACCAGCGGTGCTGGCATGGGCTGACTATGCCCGGCACTTCCAAGGAAGGAAGCGGCTGCCAGAATGAAGAGATGGGAGCGTTTCACAAGCCTACCTCGATCGAGGCACGGAATGTCCGCGGCGCACCGATCGTGCCGGTGCCGCTGTCCGTGCTGTTATAGCCATTCTGGCCGGTCGGCGCGATATTCGCCCAATAGCGCTGGTCGCCGATATTATCGACCGCCAACCGCAGTGCCACCGGTCGCCCCGTGACGTGTATCTGATACCGCGCGTCGAGGTCGACCAGCGTGTAGCCGTCGACAAAGTCCGTGTTCATGTAGTTGCCGGGACGGCGACCGGAATGATTGATGTTCGTGCTGAGCGTGAGCGCGGGCAGGAATGGTAGGCGATACTCGAGCAAAACGTCGAAAGTCACCTGCGACAGGCCGAGAATCTGCTTGTCGGTGGTCGCGGCCGCACCGGTGTCGAACAGCTTGGGGTCGATGTAGGAGAGCCCGGCATAGACATTGAGCGCGTTCGTCACCCGGCCATTGGCCGAAACCTCGATGCCGCGGTTACGCTGCTGTCCGCGGACCGCGAAGACATTGTCCGGCCCGACGAATGGATAGGGTCGCCTGATCTGGTAGAGCGCGAGCGCGAGGTTCACGCGCGCCACATCAATCTTGTAGCCCGCTTCCCATTCGGTGCTGCGGTAGGGTGCGAGCGCCTCGCCCGCGTTGACGGTGCCGGCCGGCGCGGCGTCGCCCTGCTGCAAGCTATTCGCATAGGTCAGGTAGGCCGTCATATTGGCGAGCGGCTTATAGATCAGACTTGCCGTCGGGCTGATGCCGTCGGCGTCGTACCGCGACGTCACCACACCGGTCCGATTGATGTTGCTCGCGCGGATCCAGCTCTGGCTCGCGGCCACCAGGACAGACAGATGGTCGCCGAAGCCAACTGTATCGCCAAAGCTGATCGATTGCTGGATCGTCGTCTGGGCGTGAAAGCGGTTCTTGAAGTCTGGCAGCACGGGTTCGGCGAATGCGATAGGATTGGCCAGCGTCGCCTTGCCGAGCGTGATCGCACCGGTCTGGAACGGCGTGTAGCGCCGCCAGGTAAAGCCCGTCGTGCCGAGGAACAGGTCGTTGGTGATCGCGCCAAAATTCACTTTGCCATTGAGCGTCGCGTTGTTGCTGAGGACCGTATCGAGACTGAAGGTCGTATTGACGGTCGTCGCGGTATAGGCCCCGGCGGTGCTGGTGATGGTGTCGGTCGGGACCGTCGAGGCACGATCATTGGTCATGTAAAGCACCCCGGCCGTCAGGTGCCAGTCGCTGCCGAAATCCTGGAGCAGGCGGCCACTGCCGATGTGCGTTACGTTGTCGTCGCCCGCCCATTCGAGTCCATAACCCTTCATCGTCGGATCAGGCGGTGACGGAAACTGAATGCCCTTGGCCAGCGCGAAGGTGCCGGGGAAGCCGACGGCAACATAGCGATAGGCGCTGAGGTTGATTTCAACGAGCGTACCGGGCGTCACGCGCGCGTCGAGGGCGAGGCTCGCCAGCTGGCGCTTCAGGTCGCTGTCGCCGACATAGCCCTCGCCTGCCTGGTTGAGCAGGTTGACCCGCGCGCCGAAGATGCCGTCGCTGCCGAAGCGGCGGCTGAGATCGGCGCGCTCGATCAACGACCCTTGCGTATTATAGCCGAAGGTTAGCGCGTTAAGCGGCTGCGCGGTGGGACGCTTGAAGACATAGTTGAACGTGCCCGCCGGACTTGCTGGCCCATAGAGCGCGCCAGCGAGGCCGTTCAGCACTTCGATCCGTTCGAACTGCTCGATCGCATAATCGGTCGTGGCGGCTATGTTGAGGCCATCGATGCGCGTGTTCTGCACAACGCCGGCCTGCAAGCCGCGGGACTGGGGCCGAATGTTCTCGCCCTGGACCGAAGGAATATAGCGGAGCAGCTCGCGCACGCTCTGCAATTGCTGGTTTTCGGCCAGGTTCACCGGTACGACGCTTATCGAGTACGGCGTATCAAGAAGAGATTTGGTACCGAGCGGTCCGACCTCGATGGCCGGAACGCGATAAGTATCATCGGCAGACGGCAGGATGCCGTTGACGACGATCTCCGGCGACGCGGTGCCTGCTTCCTGCGCTTCCGCAGCGACCGCCAGACCCCCCGCCATAGACCCCAAGACGACGAAATAGACCCGGACGCAGCTATGCTTCACGAATTATTATCCTCTCTCCGTGTTCGCTACCTCTATGTCGGATCGAATATAGAGAGGCAACCGGCACCCGTGCTATTCTCTGAAAAGGTCAGACGCGGGAAGGTAGAGTCGATGCCGGAAGGCTCGTTGAAGTTGAAAGCCCAGATCATTTGCGGCGGCGAGACGGCGATGGGTCCGGGCAAAGCCGACCTGCTCGGAGCGATCGATCGCGAAGGCTCAATCTCGGCCGCAGGCCGTGCCCTCGGCATGAGCTACCGGCGGTGTTGGCAGCTGGTTGACACAATGAACCGCTGTTGGGCGGAGCGCGTCGTCGAAACAGCTATCGGTGGCGGTCGCGAACGCGGCGCGCGCCTCACGCCACTCGGGCAGCAAATGCTTACAGCCTATCGAGTGCTCGAGGCGACCCTTGCGAGCGCCGCCGAACGTGATCTTGCGCGGTTAACGACGTTGCTTCGAGCCGAGCCGATACCCGCAGGTGGACACCGGGTTTTGGATAAATAATAGCCTGAACTTTGTCTCGTCGGCGACGGAGGTCCTGCCTCATTAAAGGCGTGCTTCGCTCGGCTTTAGTTCTCTTCGCAGGTTACTGCTTCAGGGCAAACCTTGCAATCGGCCAGCGTTCGCGCGCCTGGTCGTGCTTAGCGTATATCTGTGCCCGTTCTATGTCGTGACCCCGAGGAGCTACTTGCCCAGCGCGGGATCGAGGTCAGCTACGAGACGATCCGTTGCTGGACGCGCAAGTTCGGCCAGCTCTATGCGGCTAACATCCGTCGATCGCGATCCGCTCCGACCGGGCGCTGGCATTTAGACGAGATGGTGGTCAAAGTTGGCGGCCAGCGCATGTGGCTATGGCGTGCGGTCGACGATGAGGGCGAGGTTCTCGATGTCCTGCTGCATAAGCGCCGCAACAAGGACGCCGCGCTCAAACTCCTACGCAGATTGCTGAAGAACCAGGGCTGTCCCGAGTCGATTGTAACCGACGGGCTCGCCTCATATCGCGCCGCAATGCGCGATCTCGGTTTGACCGCACGCCATTGCCCCGGCGGCATGCGTGCCAACAACCGCGCCAAGAACTCGCATCTGCCGATCCGACGACGTGAACGAAAGCAGCAGAAATTCAAGTCGCAAGATTCAGCCCAACGGTTCCTCTCCACCCACGCCGCAGTCTACAACAATTTCAACATTCAGCCCCACCTCGTCTCCCGACCGACACTGCGCCACTTTCGAAAGGCGGCGCATCACACGTGGGCGGCGGCCGCCGCAGCGAAATGAGCGCCAGGGTGGGGCCGCCAGGGTCTGCCCAGCTCGATGAAGTTAAACTGACAGCACCCGCGCAACCTGTGTCAAATAAGGGGAACTTCCATGCCAGAACGCTTTCCGGCCGCAGTGCTTAAAAGCAGACGTTCGTCCGAGTCGGTCGCAATTGCCGCCGGTTGCTGGGTTGCCAACATCTTATGACGATGCACCACTTTGGTTCGTTGACCTTGGTCGTTGGACGCACCGCACCAACGAGGAGCTCGCCAACCATTGTCGGCGCGCGCCCGCGCTGCCACAATGCCGCAGCCTCATTGAACGGAGCCGACCATGGCCGAACTAGTCTTCTACACCCACCCGATGTCACGCGGACGGATCGTGCGGTGGATGCTCGAGGAGGTCGGCCAGCCCTACCGTACCGAGCTGCTTGGTTATGACGCGTCGATGAAGGGAGCTGACTATCTTGCGATCAACCCGATGGGTAAGGTCCCCGCGATCCGTCACGGCGACGCCGTCGTCACCGAGGGGGCCGCGATCTGCGCCTATCTGGCGGACACCTTTCCTGAGGCGGGGCTGGCGCCGCTCGCCGACCGAAGTGCATATTACCGCTGGCTGTTCTTTGCTGCGGGCCCGGTCGAGCAGGCGATTGTCAACAAATCGCTCGGAATCACGATCCCGGCCGAGAAGAAGGCAATGGCGGGGTACGGCGACTTCGATGATGCAATGGCCGGGCTTGAAGCCGCGGTCGCGGGCAAGCGCTACGTCGCGGGCGACCGTTTCAGCGCCGCCGACATCATCCTGGGTTCGCAGATCGGCTGGGGGCTGATGTTCGGCTCGATCCCCGACCGAACGGCGTTCCGCGATTACTGGGCAGGGCTCGTCGACCGTCCCGCTAAGAAGCGCGCAGACGATATCGACAACGCGCTGATGCCCAAGCCCGACGCCGTCTAGCACTACCTTGGCAGATTTTCAGGTGCGAGGGCGGTTTTCGGTATTTCCAACGGGTGTTTACAAGGTTCAACGCGCCAGCCATCGACGCCGACGGTTCTGCACAATGGCCACGAATTTACCGCTGCGCTACGTCAAGACGGTCGTCGTTAACTCGGCGGAATTAACCAAGGCAGCACCTGTCTGACAGCACCATCAGGGGTGGTCCTACACTGCAACGACCGCGGCGCGTGCGCGTCGGGCACGAAAGCAACAGTCATTCACCATATCGCGGTGCAATATACCCGCGTCTCCAAACTGTAACATCCTGGTCCTAGCAGCTGGGTGTCGCCAAATGGAGATTCCGACATGCGTGAACGTCGTTCGCAGAACGAGCGCCTTCTCCGCGCTTCGATCTCACCCGATACGAAACCGCGACGCGGCGGAATTGCGCTCCTCTCGACGCTAAGCCTGCTGGCGCTCGCGCAGGCGATCCCCGCGAAGGCGGGGGCGGCGGCGCTGCAGGCGGGAGGAACCCCGGTCCCCGGCGGAGGCACCATAACGGGCCATGTCACCGCGAGTCGCGGCGGCAAGCCGGTTCCCGGCCTGACGGTGCGCCTGCGCGAAACCGACCAGACCACGACGACGGGCGCGGACGGTTTTTATAATTTCTCCAACATCGCGCCGGGCACCTATACGGTGGTCTTGATCAAGGCGTCCGGAGCCGAAGCGGAGACCCGCGTAAGCGTTGGCACGGGTGCCACCGCTGTCGGCGACATCGTTACCGACGTGACCGCGACCGCGCTCGACGAGATCATCGTCACCGCGCAGCGCACGCCCGTGCACCTGGCGCGCTCGGCGCAGCGGATCGCGCCCAATCTGGTCAACATCCAGACCTACACCGAAATCCGCAAACTGCCCGACGTGTCGGTGGCGGAAGCTGTGCGCCGCGTGCCCGGCGTTTCGTTGGAAACCGACGAGGGCGAGGGTCGCTATGTCAACATCCGCGGCCTTGACGCCGATCTAAACAGCACCACCTTCGGCGGGCTGCGTCTACCGCCGACCAATAACGCTTCGCCGTTCGGTGGCTACCGCGCGGTGACGCTCGATTCGATCCCGATCGGGCTGGTCGGCGCGATCACGGTGACGAAGTCGAACACGCCGAGCATGGACGCCGAAGCCTTGGGCGGCACGATCGAGATTACCCCCAAAACCGCCCCCCCAGGTGGCCAGCCCTTCATCCAGGGCAACGTCGGCAGCGGCTTCGAGCCGCTGAGCGGCACCTATATCGCTGATTTCGCCGCGACTGCGGGGGGCCACTTCGGCGGACCGAACGGCTTCTTCAGCCCCGGGCCGTTCTCGATCGTGGTGACGGGCAGCTATTACGAGGATAGCCGCGGCTTCTACGATGCCGAACCCGCCTATTTCAACGATCCCGTCGGCGCCGCAGGTTCGCGGCCCTACACCGCGATCGGCAATATCGATCAACGCGATTATACGTTGAACCGAAAACGTCACAGCTTCGGCGTCGATCTGGGGTATGAACCCAATCCGCAGAACAGCTGGTATGTGCGCGCCTTCGACGCGGGCTATGCGGAACGGTACACCCGCCCGCGCCTCAGCATTTCGCCCGATGGCAACGCCGTCCAGCTTGCCAACGGCCAGATCCAGGACACGCTCGTAGGACCGCCGAATGGGGACGGCACCTTTGGCTCCTCGATCGTCAACCAGTTGCGCGACGAATTCGAAAGCTCGCGCGATCGCATCCTGACGGCGGGCGGTCGCAACATCTTCGGCGCGAACGGCGAAAACACGATCGATTATCGCGTCGGCTACACCCAGGGCGATTACAAGAAGCCCTATGATTACAACTCCACCTTCTCGATCAATCCCGCCGCGACCGCCAACGGAACGATCGCGTATGCGAACAGCGGACCAGGCCATCTGCCGGTCTACTCGATCGCCAACGTTCCCTATCTCGATCCGACGCAACATACGCTGACAGGGATCACAAACAGCACCGCGTACAATTACGATCGCGAGTTTTCGTTCGCCGCGAACTATACGCGCCTGCTCGATGTGTTCGGGTCGAACAATGGGAATTTTAAGCTGGGTGGCAGCGTTCGGCTCCGCAAGAAGCAGACGAACGCGCAGCCCTACTCCGTGTTCAATCTACCGAACCCCGGCCCCTCGCTGGTGGACTATGCCGCCCGTCCCAACAACGCCTACTACAATGGCCTTTATCAAAACGGCTACAGTATCCGGCCCGGCCTCCTCCAGAAGGCCTTCGGCCTGGGCACCATCGACGCCACGCCGGGCACAGCCAACAACGTCGTCGGCTCGCAGCAGCAATTCCTGAACGCGCATGAGGATGTCTACGCGGGTTACGCGCAGTATCAGGCCGATTTCGGCCGCCTGCATGCGCTCGCGGGCGTGCGCGTGGAAAACACCGCCGATAGTTCGGATGCCTTTTCCACCATTACGACCGCAGCGACCCCTACAACGCCCGCGGTGGTCTCGACGCTTCCGGTCAAAGGTCACGCCAATTACACCAACGTCTTCCCGAGCGCGCAATTTAAATACGAGATCATGCACGATATGCTCGCGCGCTTCGCCTATTCCACCTCGCTCGCGCGGCCCGGGTTCAACCAGGCGGTTCCCTCGCTCTCGGTCGATCTGGGATCGAACACGGTCACGCAGGGCAATCCAAACCTGAAACCCGCAACCGCGAACAATTTCGATCTCAGTATCGAGAAATACCTGCGCGGCGCGGGGATTATTTCGGTCGGTCTGTTCTACAAGGATTTCACCGATTACATCGTCCCGCGCAGCCTCGATCTCGCCACCTTGCCACCGATACCGGGGTTCAACTATAACGGAGGCACGCTCAAGTCGTTCACTTTCGTGAACGCGCGGTCCTCCTACGCGCGCGGCGTAGAGTTGAACTTCGATCACCGCTTCCGCAAGTTGCCCGGCCTGTTGAGCGGCTTGGGTCTATCGGCGAACTTCACCTATGTGGATTCGCGCTTCGAAATCCGTCCGGGCGAGTTCTCGAAGCTCCCCTCGACCTCCGCATATACCTATAACGCGGCAGCGTTCTACGAAAAGGGCCCGGTCGCGCTTAGGCTCGCCGCCTATTCTGCCTCCGCCGATCTGTTCGGGATCGGCAGTAGCCAGAGCACCGACATCTATAACGCCACGCGCACTTCGATGGATTTCGGTGCGAGCTACAAGCTCGGCAAGCACTGGACAAGCTATTTCAACGCCAAAAACCTGCTCAACACACCTCACGCCTTTTACCAGGGCACACCCGATCGCCCGATCCAGCGCGAGTTCTACAACGAGAGCTACCAGCTCGGCTTGCGTTTCGAATATTGAGTGGTACGGAGTGTGTTCAGATTGTCATGTCACCGGGTCGGGCCACGGGATAGAAGACTGGCATGCTCAGGATCGTCGAAACTCCGTCGCAAGGCCGAGTAGGCCGGGGGGGATGAGGTTTGATATCCGAAGGCTTTCAAGACCTTCTGATTGTATCGGATCGCAACCGCTGTCGATCCTCGAACGCCGAGTCCATGACTAGATAGTAGTGCGAAAAGGTTAACTGCGCGGCGCCTCGATCAAGTTAAGCCAGCTAGCATCAGCACTGAAGTATCTGCTGGCCGAACGGGCTGCATAGATAAAAAGCGATGGCAGGATCGCCGTTTAGGCGGCGAGTATGTGGCGGTGCGGGGCCCTGGGCCGATGGCGGACGACCTCTGCATCCTGCTCAGGGGTAGTCTCGTGCAATGTTCGCTCAGCCAAGGGCATGGGCACGAACTCGATAACTGATTCAGTCGCGGGGACTATTGCATCCTTGAGGTTCTCTCTAAAAAGTAAAGCGCACGCCACCTTCATAGCTTGCGTCATAGATTTCCCGTTGGAACGGGCGGTTCTGGAACCCGGAGTAGAAGCGAAGCGGTCCGTTCGTAAGGTTCTTGGCTTGAAAATAGGCCTGAAGGTGTTTGGTCATCTGATACGTCGTGGTCAGGTCGACCTGGAACTTGTTGTCCTGGAACGAGTCGGTGCCATTGGTGAAACCGACATCGAAGATCGCGGCACCAGTATTCTGGGCAGCGATGCGGACTTCCAATCCATGTGCTTCGTAGAAACCTACCACGTTTCAGGTCAACTCGGACGTGTTGGGCAGACTGGAAAAGTTCCCTGGCCGGATTTCGATGCTGCTTTTGACGTAAGTGACATTGCCTGAAAAGCCGAGCCCGCCGAGCACCCCTGGGAGGTCCGGGAACTTCTGCGTATATTCCGCCTCGATGCCGCGGGCATAACCGCTGCCGATATTGGTGAAACGACTGACCGCAATTCTGCCGACATTCTCGCTATTGAAGACGAAATTTGGATCGATACGGAAAAGATTGATGACGTAATCGGTAAATTCCTTATCGAAAAAACCCACCGAAAAAATCCCGGAATGTTGCGTGTAATACTCGAGACTTAAGTCGAACGCATTGTCCCAGATTGGTTTCAGTCGCGGACTGGCGAGCGTGATCGTCTGTGCGCCTGCGTCGAAATTGTCCCGGCTCGTGAGCTGGTTACATCCCGGAGGGCCGATCCCGGTCGACCAAGTCGCTCGCGCGACGAGGCGCTTCGAATAATCGTAACGGAGCTGCACTGCTTCAGCCCGCTCGGCTACATTGATCGCGACGACGCGATCGCCGTCGTTTCCGAGCTGCAGCGCATGTCGCTGCAGTGGCTACCCTATCCGATTTCGGGGAACCCCTTCTTTACCGACGCGGCGCGCAACGGCTTCGTCGGGGTCGGCTCGTACCTCGCTGCCAACCCGGATTTCGATTTCACGATCGCCAACATCTTCCGCATCCTGACCAACGATCCCCAGACGCGGCTCGGCCAGGTGCTCGAGGAGATCGACAAGGACCCTTCGGCGAACATCGCCGCCGGCGCGGTCGAGTTGCTGCGCTCGTTCGTCGGGATTCCGACTGAGACGTTCGGCAGTGTCAAATCCACTATCGAGTCGAAGCTTGGGCTGTTCGCCAACCCCAAGATCGTCATGGCGACCCGTAGGAGCGACTTCGACCTGCGCGAGCTTCGGACGGTGCCGATGTCGGTCTTCATGGGATCCGATCCGGGCGACATGACGCTGCTCGCGCCGCTCTACAATGTGATGTTCCAGCAGATCGCGGACCTGCACACGCGCGAGCTGCCGCCGCGACCGCTGGGGAAGCGGGAGCGGGCGCAAATGGCTCGCGGATTGCTGCGGGCAGCCCGCGGAGCCGATTCGGCCGTGAAGAGGACGGCCGACCTGAAGGCGCGCGTGGTGACGGAAACCGGGCTGATCCCCGGCCAGAAGAACGCTGTCCCCGTTCTGCTCATCGTCGACGAGTTCAAGCGGCTCGGTAAGATGGACGTCCTCGGCGAAGGTTTCAGCTACCTCGCCGGCTATGGCATTCGTACGGCCGCCGTCTTTCAAAGCCCAGCGCAGATCGTGGCGGTCTACGGCCCGCACATGGCTCGAGAGATCGAGGCCAATTGCGGCATCCAGATCTTCTACACGCCGAACACCTTCGCCGACGCACGGGACATATCCGAGCGGCTCGGCACGCAGACGGTGAAGACACGCTCGCGCAGCGATTCCCGGACCGCGCTGTTCAGCTCCGCCAACGGCAATCTCGGGAACATCTCGCATTCGGAAGCCAGCCGACCGCTGCTAATGCCGCAGGAAGTCGAGGACATGCCACAACGGTTGGGGGTGATCTTCCAGCCAGGCGCGGGTCGCCCGATCCTTCATCAGCGTATCCGCTACTACAAAAACAAGCTGTTCCGGGGCCGGGCGGCGGTGGGCTGGGTGGTGCCGCCGGTTCAGTCAATGGACGATTACCAACGCTATGTCCGGCGTCAGGGATGCCGGGTGCTTTCGGAGAAGGACATCGCGGGCGTTCCGCTCGATCGCGTCGTCATCGCGGCCGAGACGGCGGCCGCGTTCGCGTCCGTAATCGCCAAGGCGAAAGCCAAGGCGGCGGCGACAGGAGGTACGGTCGAGCAGGGCGACGAGCCGGGGACCCGCAAGGTGAAGCGGGCAGGTCGGATGTCGGCCGAGATTGAAAAAGCCAGGCAGCGGGCGGCATGAATTCGGAAGGAGCAGGTCATGGCGGATGGTGATGGTACAAGCGCTGCGTTGCAGGACGACCACGAGCGATCGGTACGTGAGATCGCGGAGCTGGGCGTCACCGAGCGGCCCTCTTCAGCGGACCGGCTCATCCACGATCTCGAGGACCAGGTCCGGGTCAGCATTGGGGAAGGTGGCAGCAGCAACGCTGCCGTCGCGAGCCTGCTGGTCAATCGAGTCGAGCAGGTGATCGACATGGCGCCCGAACCCGTTGCCGACGAACTGCGGCAGGCGCTCGTTCGCCGCGCCTTCGAGGTGGAGCGAGACGGCGACGGGGCGCCGAAGCACGGCGACGGACTTGGGCGCGAGTTGGCCGATGCGATGGCGCGAGACGAGAAGGGCCGATATCCCGCCGATCGTGTTCGGCGGGCCGAGCGCGATCTGGAGCTGGGCGAAGAGCCTGTTGCGCAGCGGGATGTCCGGCAGCACCGCCATGAAGGTCTCAACCGGATCGAGGCTACGGACGGAACGGCAAGCGAGCAGGCGGGACGGCAGATCCAGGAGTTCGTCGAGCTGGTCGGCGAACCGACCCACGTGGCGGTGGCAAGCGACAATACAGGCTTGCTCGCGCGCATCCGGGGTCTGGTCAGCGGCAGGGAAGCGGACGCGGTCGGAGCGGACCCCCCGGGCGATGACGAAACCACGATTCCCGAGGCGCTCCGGCGGCGTTACGGCGTGCATGTCTCCGAAGGCCAGAAGAAGATCGAGCTGTTCGAGAACGGCGCGAAGGCTGCCGCTATCACGCTAGATAGCAGATCGATCTCGACGCGGCATAATGAGGGAACGGTGATCGCGGACGTGGTCGCGCTGGCGCGCGACCGTGGCTGGCAGTCGCTGAAGGTCGCTGGCACGCCGGAGTTCAAGGACGCGATCTGGCTCGAGGCGAACAAGGTCGGCCTGGCAGTATCGCATCGCCCGTCTTCCGCCATGCAGGCTGCATTCGACAAGTGGGATCGGGACCGACCGGAGAACAAGATCCAACAGGGGGCCGTGAGCCAATGGAAAGCGGCAACAGGACCGGACCGCGAGGACTTGGGCGCGCTTTTCGCGGCGAGGAGCCCCGAGGAGCGGCTTGCAGATCCGAGGCTGCGCAATGCGCAGCTCGAGCTAATGTTGGGCATCCGAACGGCTGAAAAGGAGCTTGGTCGATCCGTTGGAGAAATGCCCGACGTCCACAAAGCGTTAACCGCTGCCGTAGGCCAGCAGTTGGCGAGCGGGAGGGTGATCGAGGCCCCCTATGTAAGGCCTGAGCAGGCGCGGCCGGCTGCCAGGCAGGTCGCGAACCCGAAGATCGAGGCCGACAAGATCGCCTCGGCGAGGCAGTGACCGTTGGGCGGCCGTGAAGCGGGTCGAGAGCGCGCCGAGAGCTGCAATTCATCGGTCGCGCGGCGCGGCGAGCAGGTCTCCAGCGTCAACACCAAGCCTATCGGCCAATCGGATGATCGTGGCGAGCGGCATGGCTTCCGCAGCAGCGGGCGCGCCGTCCTCCAGCATCACTAACGTTATTACATCGACGTTGATCGCTTCAGCAAGAAGTTCGATCTCGATGTTCAAGGTCAACCTAATCTCTTTGCATCGCTTGCCAATCTCAGCGAGATGAGAAAGCATGTTACCACCCACCCAGCCTGTGCTGCTCTTACTGTACTCCAAGTCCGAAAGGGACACCGATCCTGGTGCCAACTTCGGTCATGGTCTCCATCACGCTGTTCCGATGCTCGGCCGCCTGAAAAGAGGTGATCTCGCTCCAGCGATCTCCGATCACCTCGGGGGAAATCTCGGCAAGGTCGAACCCCACTCCGACACTTTGCTCAAGACGTACGGCGGAGATCCAGCCGCCCCCGACCTCGAATATACCGCCGGTCTCTCCGTGACTTTCGTGACTTAACCGCAGCACGAGCGGACTCACATACTCAGGCTGCAGCCGATCGAGTACGGCTGGCGGCATCACCCCGGCGGTAAGCTGCGAGGCAGCGACGGGGGCGATCATGTTGACAAGGATGCCACGGGACGCCCCCTCGATCGCGAGGGTCTTGCCGAGTCCGATGATCCCGAGCTTCGCAGCCGCGTAGTTCGCTTGGCCGAAGTTACCGTAGAGGCCAGCAGCCGAACTGGTCAGCACGACACGGCCAAAGCCTGCGGCGCGCATGTGACCCCAGGCGGCACGGGTCGTTCGGAAGGAGCCGAGCAGGTGAATTTCGTAAATAGCTTGCCACTGATCGTCGGTCATTTTGTGGAAGGCCGCGTCTCGCAGGACGCCAGCATTATTGATGACGGCGTCGACCCGGCCATAGACGTCCATCGCCTGCTGGACGATGCGGTCGCCCTCTTGGACAGGATCAGTGTTCGCGACCGCCTCGCCGCCGGCTGCGCGAACTTCGGCCGCGACCCGCTCCGCGACGCTACGGGTAGTATCCGTCCCGTCGTCAAAGCGGCCGATGTCATTCACAACCACCCGGGCGCCGCGCGCACCGAAGGCAAGGGCGTGACACCGGCCGAGGCCGTTGCCGGCACCCGTCACGATCACCACACGCTCATTGAAGCGGAGCGTCATTGCAAACCTCCATGCTCAAAGTTTCCTGCGCGGACGATCGCTTCGCCTTCCAAGGTGGGTCGCCCGTCCTGGACCGCAGCACGCAGCGCCACGCGAATGCAATCCTGGCCGTCGCGGTCGAGATGCTCGACTATCGTCCCCGTGCAGGTCACCAAGTCATGCACGTGAGTGACGGATATGAACCTGATATCAAGGGAGAGGAGATTGGTCTGGCCCGCCCACTCGGTCACCGCCCGGGCTAGCACGCCGTAGGATAGCATGCCTTGGGCAAAGACATCCTGTTGTCCGGCCCCCACAGCATAATCGCTGTCGATGTGGATCGGGTTGTGGTCGCCAGAGGCACCAGCGTAGAGCGCCAGCATCGTTCGGGAAATCGGACCGAAAACGAGATCGGGGATGAACTGGTCGGTCGGCATCGCTCCCTCCTTCAGGCCAGGCGATGAATGATTGTGCGGCGACCCTCGACGAGCTTACCGCGACGGGTATGCTCGATCCGCAGGACCAGCTTGCAAAGCTCCAATGCTCCCCCCTTTTTGTCCTCGAACCCTAGCACCTCCGTCTCGAAGCGCAGTTCGTCACCGGCGTGGACGTGGCCGTAATAGGAGTATGCCTCTGTGCCGTGCAGCAGGTAACGCATGTCGCAGCCAACGAAGTGGTACCAGCTAGGTTGGCCCGACCGCTGCCGCTCCTCCTCCGCAAGCGCCTCGACAACCATCAGAAAGGACGGGGGTGCCAAGAGGTCTGGGTAACCGGCGGCATGCGCCGCGCGAGCATCGTGGTATATCGGATCGGAGTAGCCGAGAACTTTTGCGAAGAACCGGATGCGATCCCGCTCGACGGTGACCTGCACAGGTGCCAATGCCTTCCCTGCGGTCGCCCGATTGAATATCCCTGAGCGCGTTTGCGCGACTTGCATCTTGGTCGCTCTCCCTGGCCGAGCTTCGTCACCATGGTAGCGGCGTGGACTCCTGCCTTATTTGGCAGGTGTGTCAGCCCTGTCGCGCTATACGGGCGGACGGTCGTCCACACCGACTATGTTGGGCGGGTCGGCGAACTGCGGCATACGCTAGCAATCTTGGGAGAGAAGCGATGCAGCGCGAAATTCTGGTCGCCGGGGTAGGCATGGTCCCGTTCGTCAAGCCGAGCGCAAACCTCGGATACGATCAGTTGGGCGCAGAGGCTGTGCGGCTGGCTTTGCAGGACGCCAGCATCGACTACCAAGAGATCGAGCAGGCCTATGCCGGCTATGTGTACGGTGACAGCTGTGCTGGGCAGCGCGTGCTTTACTCCGCGGGGTTCACCGGCGTGCCGATCGTCAATGTGAACAATAATTGCAGCACGGGATCAACTGCGCTGTTCCTGGCGCGGCAGGCAATCGAGGGTGGCCTGGCGGAGTGCGTGATCGCCGTCGGTTTCGAGCAGATGGTGCCGGGTGCGATCGGCGACACATTCACCGATCGCGTAAGCCCATTTGCCGCGTTCGATGAAGCATGTGAGGCGCTAGTCCACGTCGAGCTCCCGCTCGCGCTGCGGTACTTCGGAGGTGCCGGTCGCGAGCACATGGAGCGCTACGGCACGACGCTTGCCGACTTCGCCAAGGTTCGCGCCAAGGCCAGTCGTCATGCCGCGAACAATCCGTTGTCGGTTTTTCGCAACGTGATGACCGAAGAGGAGGTGCTGGCTTCGCCAACGCTCTGGCCCGGAGTCATGACGCGGCTGATGGCATGCCCACCTACTTGCGGCGCTGCGGCGGCCGTGCTCGTCTCGCGCGAGTTCGCGCGGCGAAAGGGGCTCGATCCTAAGGTGCGCATCGCGGCCCAGGCCATGGTCACCGACACGCCGGAGACTTTTGAATCGGGTAGCATGATAAACCTGGTCGGCGCCGAGATGACGCGCAAGGCCTCCGAGCGGGTCTATGAAGATGCAGGGGTGGGTCCGGAGGATCTGAAGGTCGTCGAGCTACACGACTGCTTCGCGCACAACGAAGTCCTTACCTATGAGGGCCTTGGCCTGTGCCCGGTCGGAGGGGCGTCCCGTTTTATCGCGGATGGGGACAACAGCTATGGCGGTCGAGTCGTCACCAATCCTTCGGGCGGGCTGTTGTGCAAGGGCCATCCGCTGGGTGCGACCGGTCTCGCCCAATGCTACGAACTCACGAACCAGCTGCGTGGCACGGCCGACGCGAGGCAGGTCGAAGGCGTGCGGCACGGCCTTCAGCATAACCTTGGTCTAGGCGGTGCCTGCGTGGTGACGTTGTACGAAGGGATGTGAGCATCCAACCGCCGTCCGCCCGTTTGCTTGCAGCGCTGCGGGCAGTCGTGGGCAGGCGCCATGTGCTGACGAGCTCGCGCGCGACGCAAGCTTATTGCCAAGGCTATAGATACGGCGGGGGACCTGCAGCTGCTGTGGTTCGCCCAGGTTCACTGGTCGCGCTCTGGCGTTTGCTCATGCTCTGCGTCCAGGCCGATGCCGTCGTCATCATGCAGGCGGCGAATACTGGACTGACAGGTGGGTCGACGCCCGATGGGAACGCCTATGACCGGCCCGTCATCCTGGTTAGCACGGGCCGCCTGACCGGCATTCACCTGCTCCGGGGCGGCGAGCAGGTCCTTTGCCTGCCAGGTGCCACCCTGTACGAACTCGAGGCGATGCTCCGCCCGATTGGGCGTGAGCCGCACTCGGTGATCGGATCTTCGTGCATCGGTGCCTCGGTCATAGGCGGGGTCTGCAACAATTCGGGCGGCTCGCTGGTCCGGCGAGGACCCGCCTACACCGAGCTGTCGCTCTTCGCCCGGCTGGACGCGGATGGCACGCTGCGCCTCGTCAACCAGCTGGGTATCGAGCTGCCTGACGATCCCGAAGCCATGCTCGCGTGCGTCGAGGCAGGCGAGTTCTCGATCGATGCGGTTCGCAACGAACCCGGCTGCCGCGCTTCGGATCATGATTATCGGGAACATGTCCGCGACGTGGAGGCGCCTACGCCCGCTCGCTTCAACGCGGACCCCCACCGGCTTCGCGACGCATCGGGCAGCGCAGGGCGAGTCATCGTCGTGGCGGTTCGCCTCGATACCTTCCCGGCTGATGCCAATACGACGACCTTCTATCTCGGCACGAACGATCCAGGCGAATTCACGGCGTTGCGACGACACATGCTCGCGAACTTCGCCGAACTGCCCGTCAGTGCGGAGTATATCCATCGCACCGCGTTCGACCTGGCTGCGCGCTACGGCAAGGACACAGTCTGGGCGATTGAGCGACTGGGCACGGCCCGGCTGCCAGCGCTGTTCCGCTGGAAGCGCCGGCTGGACGGCCTGGCGCGCCGCCTCGGTGCGGGCGCCGATGCTGGTGACCGGTTTCTGCAACGCGCGAGCGGCTTGCTCCCACCGCATCTTCCGCACAGGATCATGGCCTTTCGCGACGAATACGAGCACCATCTTATCCTGAAGGTCGCGGATGGGAGCATCGCGAAGACGCGCGCTTACCTGGCCTCGATCCGGCCGTCGACCGGGGGAGACTGGTTCGAGTGCGATCCCGATGAGGCCGCCAAGGCATTCCTCCACCGCTTTGCAGTCGCGGGCGCGGCCGTGCGTTACCATGCAGTGCATTCCGACGAGATTGAGGGGATCGTCGCTCTCGACATCGCGCTACCACGCAATACGCGCGAGTGGTTCGAGCGCCTTCCGGACGCGCTCGAGGCGGGGATCGTGCACAAGCTCTATTACGGGCATTTCTTCTGCCACGTCTTCCACCAAGATTATCTTGTCCGGAAGGGACATGATCTCGAGCGGACCGAGCATGCCATGCTCGCGCTGCTCGATGAGCGGCAGGCGAAATATCCGGCTGAGCACAATGTCGGGCAGGTTTACGCGGCCGAGCCGACGCTTGCCGCCTTCTATCGCAGCTTGGATCCCCGCAACCAGTTCAACCCCGGGATCGGCAGGACCTCGAAGCTACGCGACTGGGCAGAGACAAGGAACCGCTAGGTCGCAGGGTCCGTGCTTCGCCGTACAGAGATCGTCTGGACATTGGTGTAGTGCAGCAGCCCTTCGACGCCGTTTTCGGCACCCACCCCGGATTGACCATGACCGGCCAGCGCCGCGAACGGGGAGACATGCTGGGCTTCGTTGATCCACACCGTTCCGCATCGCAGCCGCTCGCCGAGAATGCGTGCCTTCTCCGGGTCACCGGACCAGACCGACCCCCCAAGCCCGTATTGAGTGTCGTTCGCCCGGCGGACGACCTCGTCGACGTCGCTGAAGCGCAGGAGCGGCAGCACCGGGCCGAATGCTTCCTCGGTCACCACGCGCGCATCGTCAGGCGGATTGTCGATGATCGTTATCGGGACAAAGTAGCCGGCGCTGCTCTCCTTGGGCTCGCCGCCGGTGAGGAACGCCAGTCCCGCCTCATGCGCCGAACGGATCAGGTCGCACACGCGGTCGTATTGCAGCGCGTTCTGCACCGGACCTAGCTGCACGCCTTGCTCGCTACCGTCCCCCATCTTCACGGTCGCAGCATAGTCGACGAGACGGCGAGCCAATTCATCGTAGATCAAGTCGTGTATGTAAAGTCGCTTGGCGGCAACGCAAACCTGGCCGGTATTGCGAAACGCTGCCCAGAAGAGCTCGGGCACGACTTTGTCGAGATCGACGTCAGGCAACACGATCGCGGCGTCGTTGCCGCCAAGTTCCAGGGTCAAGCGCTTGAGACTGGCTGCAGCACTCGCCATCACCTTTCTACCTGTGGCGGTGGAACCGGTGAAGGCGATTTTGGCGATGCCCGGATGAGCGCTCATCCACGGGCCTAATGCATCGCCGCCGGATAGGACGTTGAGCACGCCGGGCGGCAGCACGGACTGAGCGATCTCGCCGATCATGAGGGTTGCCAGGGGCGTGAAAGGGGAGGGCTTCAGCACCACCGTATTGCCGGCGACCAGCGCGGGAGCGACTTTCCAAATCGCCAGGATGACCGGAAAATTCCAGGGCGCGATTGCGCCGACGACGCCTACCGGCACGTGCCGGGTCACGCTGTACCGCTCGGGCGTGTCTTCGTTGACCGTGACCGGCAGGTCGAGCGTCGCCGTGGCGCGGCACCATCCCGCGGCTCCCCCGATCTCCCATTCGGCGTCGGCGTGCGGCTTGCCCTGCTCGCTCGTCAGCACGCGTTTCAGCGCGTCGAGATTGGCGTCGATCGCATCGCCAAGCTTGCTGACCAGCGCCTTGCGCTGCTCGATCGGAGTAGCGGCCCAGCCGGCGAACGCGGCGGACGCCGCGTCGACGGCTTGGTCGAGCTGCGCTTGGGACGCGTCGGGCGCCTGCGCGACGACGGCGCCGGTCGCCGGATTCGCCACCGCGAAGGTCGCGTCACCCGGCACCTGGCGACCGTCGATGCTCAGGCAATAGGGTTGCTCGGTCATGCTCTTTCCTCTCGTCTAGCCGATGCCGCGGTCGCGGCCTTCCCAAAAGGGGCGGCGGAGCTCGGTCTTCAGAATCTTGCCGACCGCTGATATCGGAAGCGGCGCGTTGGTAATGTTGAACGACTTGGGACGCTTGTACTTGGCGATGCGCGTCGCGCAGTACGTGGTGAGCTCGCTATCGGACACACTGACGCCCTCGCGGAGCCGAATCACCGCGTGCACGGCCTCGCCCCATTTCGCGTCGGGAATGCCGATGACCGCGCACTGCAGGACGGCGGGGTGCGAGAGCAGCGCGTTCTCGACCTCGGCCGAGTATATATTCTCACCGCCGGAGACGATCATGTCCTTCACCCGGTCGACCAGGAAAAGGTAGCCCGCTTCGTCGAGATAACCGGCGTCGCCGGTGCGGAGCCATCCGTCCTGAATTGTCTGCCGGGTGAGCTCGGGCAGGTTCCAGTAGCCGAGCATGACGCCGGGCCCGCGGACGGCGATCTCGCCGACCACGCCCGGCGCTACCGCGTGCCCGTCGTCGCGCAGGATGCGCAGGTCGACCTGGGGAATCGGGCGGCCGGCCGAGGTGAGCTTCCCGTCGAGATGGTCCTGATGAACCAGCAAGGTCGCGACCGGCGATAGCTCGGTCTGTCCGTAGGCCTGACACAGCCTCGCGTTCGGCAGAAGGTCCATGGCGCGCGCCAGCACCGCTTCGGAGATGCTGGAAGCTCCATAGAAGAGCTTTCTCACGCCCGACATGTCCGCTGGCCGGGCGGCTAGTTCCTCGCAAAGCATGCCCACCATCGTCGGCACGAGGAACAGGGTGGATATCCTATGCTCGACGATGGCTGCTACCGTCCGCGTGGGATCGAAGCCGGAGAGGAAGACATGGGTCGCCCCGAGCATGGTGAGGCCAAACAGGCAGCAGGCGTCCGCCATATGAAACAGGGGCGGCGTGTGGAGGAACACGGTGTCCTCAGGATAGGGAGCCATGGCGTGCTGCGCGAGGAAGTTGGCTATAATTCCGTCGTGGCTCAGCATGACGCCCTTAGCATTGCCGGTTGTGCCGCCAGTGTAGAAGATCGCAGCGAGCCCGCGGTCCTTGTCCGATCCATCCGCGATGGGTGCGTGCCCAGCGATCAGCGCCCAGGCGGAGCCAGGGACCTCGTCATCCGCCATGCGTAAGATCGAACATCCCGGAGCAAGCAGGGGTTCGACTATGGCGGCCAGCCCTGCGTCGACCAACAGCAGACGCGGCAGGCTGTCTTGCATGGCATGGGCGATCTCGGCTGGTGCCCAACGCGTATTGAAGGGCACTGCGACGCAGCCCGCCCATAAGATCGCGTAGAACGCTTCCATGTAATGGTCGCTGTTCACCCCGAACAGGGCGACACGGTCGCCGCGACCCAGCCCGAGTGACTGGATGCCCGCGGCGAGCCGGGCGACGCGTCGCTCGATTTCACGCCAGGTGCGTGTGCGGCCATCGCAGACAGAGGCGGCACGAGTGGCATGAAGCTGGCTCGATTGTCTGAGGCCCTGGGTTAATTGCATGCGAACGCTCTTGGCTGGTACCGTGTCAGCGCGTCAGCGGAGCTTGGTTCAAGCCAATAGAACTCACTCCAGAAATTGAGCGCTGCCTGCTCGCAGACTTGATCGACCACGCTGTCCTCGCGCAGCCGCATCGCGCGCGGTGCTTGAGGATCGAAGCGAGGCCAATGAGGTAGCAGCCGCGATTGCGGGGCTCCAGTTCGCGCGAACGCCATCCAAGCGTCGATCATTGACGCCGACAATGCGTGATCCTCCTGACGCCAAGCAAAGTCCGGACGCAAGCCGAAGCGATCGAACAGGTAGAAGATCGATGCGCCATGGAAGGCCCCCGCGTCTCCGGTTGAGGGCGGCGCTTGTTCGAACCGATACAGGTAAACCGGATGACCACTTCGCGCGTGGAGCATCGCCATTGCCCAGGCCTGCCATGTGAAAAGACGATGACCCGTGGCGCGCGTTTCGGACCGAGCCGCCTCTTGAGCGTCAGCGGCCGGATAGAATCGCAGAAATCTTTCCGAGCGCGTGCCGAATTCGCTTTCGGCTCGCTCGCGATAGGACGCGGCGGCGTCAGCTTTGCCCAGAAACAGTTCCTCGCGCGCGGCATAGCCGGCCAGCACCGGAACCTGGGCTTGCAGCCCGGTGCGGAAACGATCACTTGTGCTCGCGACAAGGCCGTGTCCGCCGATAAAGGGTCGCCTGCCGTCAAATATGCCGCTCCGCGGATCACGTGCTAGTCCCGTGCTCGCCCGGATACTGTCCGCCGGCAATTCTCGCAGCGCCTCGAGCGTGGTTACGCCAAGAGCATTGGCCCAGGCCGCTCCTGATCGTTCAGCGCTTTCCCGTGTCTGCCAGCAATCTCCAATCCCCGTAGTGTCTGACATAGGTCCAAAGCTGCCCCCGCTTTCTGCGATTACGCGATGGAACAGACCATCAGCATGCGGCGATGCCATCAACAAGCTGATGCTTGAGGCACCAGAAGACAGGCCGAAGAGCGTGACACATGCAGGATCCCCACCGAATTGCGCGATGTTCGCCCGAACCCAACACAGCACGGCTATCTGGTCGAACAGACCGTAGTTTCCGGCTTCGGCGCCTTGTTCGTCAGATAGCGCGGGATGAGCCAAGAACCCGAGTAGCCCCAAGCGGTGATTGAACGTGACAAGGACCGCACCCGCGCGTGCCCAGTTAGACCCATCGAATAGAGCGGCAGAACCGGATTCAAACTGATACCCACCAGGATGGAACCATATAATGACCGGCCGTTGTTCGCCTGGCGCCTCGGCGGCGGTCCAGATATTAAGGTGAAGACAATCTTCGTCTTGGGCCTCGGGATAAAAAGGGAGGGGTGAGGCGGGCAACGCCAACGGTTGGATGGAAATTGGTCCGAAGCACCGACAGGGCCGCGTTCCAGCCCATCGCGCCGGTGGCTGTGGCTTGCGCCACCTCAACGGCCCCTTCGGTGCCGCTGCGTAGGGCACGCCGCGAAACGCGGCCACACCGTCGGCAAAGACCTCACCCGCGATCATGCCGTGTTCGGTGCGGGCAAACTCGATCACTGCATTCGTCCTCTCACCCAATGGCAGCCGCTCAACATGACCGTGGTTTCGACGGCAGCTGTCCTTTCAACAGAGTTGTCCCCCGCCCTTTCGGTGAGCAAGGCGAGGATGAGGACGCTTGTTCCCGACCCGGCATCTCGACGGTCTGGGGCCACGGTTTGAAGCTGCGGTCGAAAAAAACCATCGTCGAGGCAACCAGGGACAGTCGTCCACATGCACAGCTTGGCTGGCGTCCGCCGCCGTCGATAAGAGCCGAAGCGTACAAAAAAAGAAGCGCAATCAGGAGGGGAGTTCGATGCGGTTTCTATGTTCTAGCTCGATGGCAGTTCTAGCGTTCCTTGGTACCGCTGCGCCAGCGCGGGCTCAGGACGCAAGTGCGCCCGCTCAGGCCCATGACGCAAGCGCGCCGGGGCAGGTTCATGACGCCAGCGCGCCGGAACAGGCTTCGGCGAACCCGGCGCAGCCTTCGTCACCGTCGGGCATTGGCGACATCATCGTGACCGCGCAGCGCCGCTCCGAAAGCGTGCAGAACGTTCCCATTTCGATCACGGCGGTGACCGGCGAAAGCCTCATCAAGTCCGGAGTGACGAACCTGAACGGCCTACAACGACTTGCTCCCGGCCTGTCGATCTCGACCGTTGGAAGCGGCTTCGTCAGCTATACCTACATCCGCGGAGGGGGAACCAACCAAGGCGATTTGGGCTCGGACCCGAGCGTTGCCTACTTCGTGGACGAGATCTACCTAGGCGGCACTGCCGGCCTTCAAACTGACCTGTTCGACATCGACCATGTGGAGGTGCTCAAGGGTCCGCAAGGCACGCTTTTCGGCCGGAACGCATCGTCGGGCGCGATCAGCATCGTGACCAAGCGGCCGTCCGCGACTTTCAACGGCGACGTTAATCTAGAAGGTGGGAGCTATGGGAACTTCCTCGGCCGCGGCGGTATTACCGGCCCGCTCACCAGCGACGGGAGCCTCCGATATCGCGTCTCGGTGGCATACCATCGGCGCGACCCGATCACTAAGAACTTGGCGGGAACAGGTGATCCCGGGGCGATCAACTCCGGGGGTATACGAGGCCAGCTGGAATATGAGCGCGGCGACGTTACCTTCCTGCTGACCGGAGACTACTACAAGGCCAGAAACGGCATGACCAACTCGTTCCTTAGTGGGCCATCCGTTGCAGGGTATGTGGATCCGACGCTTCCCGAACCCACAGACCAGAGCTTTTTCCGCCACTATTACGATCTAAACGGCTACGAGAACCAGGACCTCAAGGATGTGAGCGGCCGGATCGAGTGGCACACGCCGATCGGCACGGTAACCTCGATTTCGGCTTATCGCGACAGCAAGTTCCGGCGCCTACAAGATCAGGACGCCACACTCTACAATGCCTTCGTGCTGAATACTTACGAGCGGGACAAAACATTCAGCCAGGAGCTGCGCCTTTCAGGCGATGCCGCAAGCAGGTTTCACTACGTCCTCGGCCTCTACTACTACCACGCTAATTCGTTCTCTAATTTTACCGTCCCGGCCGGCCCCGCATTCCCGACGCCAATCGTGCGCGGACACACCGCCGTCGATCAAAGTCACATTACGACGAACAGCTATGCCGCCTTCGGTCAGGTCGGCTACGACATTACCGACAAATTGAACCTGACCTTGGGCGGACGATACACCACAGATCACAAGGAAGACCAGCGGACCGTGCAGGGCTTCCTTGGCGCACCCTACTCGGTTGATCCTACGCCAACGTTCCGGAACTTCTCGCCGGCCGTGACGCTCAACTACAAGCCGACACATAGTATTCTCGCTTATTTCTCTTATCGGCAGGGCTTCAAGAGCGGCGGTTTCCAGAGCCTGCTGCCCCCTACGGCTGCTCTGGCTGCCACTCCTTTCCTGCCGGAGAAGGTCGCATCATATGAGGCGGGTTTGAAAACTACGCTGTTCGATCGACGTGTGGTCGCGAACATCGCGTTGTTCCGTTCGGACATTACAAACCAGCAGGTCAGCCGCAACATAACGTTGACGACGGTCGCGATCGACAATGCCGGGCAGACGAGGGCGGATGGTATCGACCTGCAACTGACCGTGAAGCCGGTGCGGGCGCTCACCTTATCCGCCAATGTCACCGCGCAGCGCGCGCGATTCAGGCAATACCAGACCGGCGTTGTGAGCCTTGCCGGGAACCAACAGCTGCGTTCGCCGAACTTTTCGGGCTATGTCGCTGCAGAATATGCTGCTGCGCTGGGGGAGGCGGGGACGCTCACGTTCCGTGGCGAGTACAGCTACCAGACGAAGATCTACTTCAACCCTGCAAATTCGCCCCAAGACGGCCTGTTCCAGCCCGCCTACGGCTTGGGCAATCTGAGGGTCACGTACGCACCTTCCCGCTTTCCGGTCGACGTCGCCGTCTTTGTGAACAATGTCGGCGACAAGCACTATGCCCAGAATATAGCGATCAGCGGACCCACAGGCGTCTACGCGCCCGGTGATCCGCGCACGGTGGGGGCCGCGCTGAGATACCATTTTTGAGTGGTTGTGAGCGCATCCGGCAAATCGACTGGTCTATCGATGATTTGGCTCCGGGTCAGTACGTGCTGCTTCTCGACTGAGGCCAACTACGCTTGGGCGGAGCGGCCCTGCGGCACGGTGAAGGCTCTCGGAATTCCGCCGTTCAAAGGGAAGCTGCTCGCGGTTACGAACCCGGCGTCGTCGCTCGCGAGATGGGCACCCCCAATAACGCTGGCGTGATGCGGCCGGAGATGATTCAATGCACCTAACGGGAGGTGCTGGATGCGTCAGGCGGGATTGTTCGGGCTATCGGATCAACGTATGCGTCCGGCCATCGTCGTGTTGCGCTGTCCGGCGTAGTCGGCGATCTCCGATCTTCTCGGGGTCTCCTTTCGGACTCCGAAAGGAGGTTTGGAGATGGGGCGGATGGAGATCATCACCCACA
>JAABUQ010004068.1_pt1 | contig 25590 bp, 23 predicted proteins | sample 5560001 | NCBI WGS metagenome assembly JAABUQ01 (sample SAMN10711888, study PRJNA513371) | rock metagenome | isolation source: Antarctica rocks | place: Antarctica: Victoria Land, Finger Mt nord | collected 2015-12-18
ACCACCTTGACCAGCCGAGGAGAACCGATGACCATCACCACGCGACCCAGGTGGTCCCTAGGTCATGGCAAGCCCCTGGTCCCATCAGGCTGGCAAGCGACACCCGCCTCGATCGCCAACACCTGACCGTAGAGCGCCCAACAGGCAGCGGACGCACCGATGTAGGAATGGGTCGGGCCGTCGACGGCCGGTAGCAACATGCCGCAGCCCGGACATGACATCAACGCAGCCAGGTCGTCGGTTGTTGGCTGCTCCGGCACGACGCCGTTTTACCCGAGGCGCGTCCGCAACGGGATCGTCCTAGGGTGATCACCAGCTCGCAACGCGGCACCGTCCAGGCCCAGGGTCTGGGCCAGATGGTCGGCGCGCTGCTGCTCCAGCGGATAAAGCCGATCCCTTCTCACCGCCGGCCCGGGCGGCGTCCCGCCGCGACCAGCGGCAGCAAACGAAGCGGACTTGACGCTGGCGAGGAACACGACCATCGGCGTGACCAGCTCGGGGGCAAGGGCCTCGGGGGCGGCCCCGAACAGCTCCTCGGTCAGCCGGGCGCGGGCGACCGGGCAGATCACGTTGCTCTTGATGCCGGCCTTCGCGCCCTCCACGGAGGACGTTGGAGAGCCCGACGAGGCCCGACTTGGCTGCGCCGTAGTTGGTCTGGCCGAAGTTGCCAAACACCCCGGAGTTGGAGGAGGTGAAGACGAAGCGGCCGTAGCCGTTCTCCTTCATCACCGCGAACGCCGGCTGGCTGACTGACATAGAACGCGCCGCGCAAGTGCACGTCGAGGACGAGGTCGAGGTCCTCCCAGCTCATCTTGAGGGAGCTCTTGTCGCGGAGGATCCCGGCGTTGTTGATGACCACGTCGACCTTGACGAAGCTGTCGACGGCGGTCTTGACGATGGCCGCACCGCCCTCTGGCGTGGCGACGGAGTCATAGCTGGCGACCGCCTCACCACCCTTGGCCTTGATCTCGTCCACGACCTGCTGGGCGGCCTCGGAGCCGCCCTTGCCGTCCACGCTCCCGCCGAGGTCGTTGACGACGAAGGCGGGCGCCAGGGCCGGCCATCTCCACGGCATGCGTGCGGCCGAGGCCACCACCGGCGCCGGTCACGATCGCGACCCGGCCGTCAAAGCTGATGTCTGTCACTGCACTCCTTCCGAAAGGTGCGCGGGGGGAATACGGGGGGTCGCTTCTCGCCGCGGGCCGTCACGGCCTCGGGTAGGTCCGGCCAGCCGAACGAGGCGAGCATCAGCTCTACCGACTCGGCCACCGCGTCCTGCGCGGACGACACCGAGCTACGACGGAGCTGGGCCTTGATGTGGGCCGTTGAGGGTGGGTGAGCAGTGAAGGGCGACGTCGCGGGCCCAGGCCTGCGCAGCCGGGAGCACCTCCTCCACGGGCAGGACTCGCTGCACCAGCCCCATCGTCAGGCCCTCCTCGGCGGTGATGGTGCGACCCGAGAGCAGGAGATCCGCGGCGTTCGCCGACCCGACGAGGCGAGGGAGCAGCCAGGCGGTGCCGTACTCCGCGACCAGACCGAGCCGGGCGAAGGAGGTCGTGAGCTTGGCCCCGGCCGCAGCGAAGCACAGATCGGCCATCACCATGTGCGCGAACCCGACACCGGCGGCCGCGCCGTTGACGGCGGCAATCAGCGGCTTGGACATGGTCAACTCAAAGCCGGGGCCCAGCTCCGGGTCCCCCTGGAATCCCGAGAGGTCACTGCCCACCGAGGACAGGAAGCCCAGGTCGGCGCCGGCGCAGAACCGCGCCCCGCCCCCGTGACCACGACGGCCCGCACGGCGGGATCACGATCGGCTTCGCGAAGCAGCGTGAGGTAGCGCAGCCCCATCTGCGGGGTCTCCGCGTTGAGGACCTCGGGCCGGTTGAAGGTGATGGTGGCCACGCCGACGTCGTCCACGTCGTAGAGGACCTGGGTCTCCACCGCTGTGGTCACGAGGGGGGACGCTAGCCGACAGGCGAGCAGGGTGACCACGTGGTCACCGGTGATCGAAGGTGGAGAGACTCCCCCCACACCTGGAGGAACCCTGTGCGCGGCAACGCCCGCGAGGCCGTCGATGTCGAGGCCAACCGCACCCCCGTCGGCAAGCGCGACGGCGGGCTCTCCCACGTGCCCCCGGCTGACCTCCCCGCCCTCGTCCTGCAGGCTCTCGCGAGCCGCTCCGGGCGCGACCCGGCGCTGGTCGACGATGTGATCTGCGGCTGCATCAGCCGGGTCGACAAGCAGACCTCCGCCGGTGCCCGCACCGCCGTGCTCTCCGTCGGCTGGCCCGAGTCCTGCGACGCTCACGTCCACGATGACACTCGTTGTTACCCGTCGCTGCATTGCTGGATGTCAACGCCGCTTGAGAATCGACTCCCTGGCGCCGTTCGGGTTCGAGGCATTTTGGCATCACCTGGCCCGGTCATCGCACCACGACCGGGTTGACGGGAGCCCCGCTCGCTCCGTGCACGGGCAGGGCACCGGCGACCCACAGGAAATCCCAGCGCTGATCGGCACGGCAGGCGGCAGCGAGATCGTCGAGGAGCACCATCTCGGTCATGGAGATCCCGAGGTTGCGGGACAGCGCCGCGTGCAGCGGGAGCGCCACCCCGGTGTCCGGCTGCAGGGTTGCCTCGTTGGCCATCGTGTCGGTGGCGAGATGGACGATCTCGGTGGTGGCGAACCAGTCCACGAGTTCCTGACTCCAGCCCAGGCCCGGTTCCGGCAGCGAGGTGGAAAACGCTGCTGGCCCGATCGTCCAGCAGGTGCTGAGCCATCCGGTGCGTAGGACCAGGATGTCGCGGGGTCGAAGGACGACGCCCTGCGCTGCGGCACAGGACAGCAGCTCCGGGAGATCGATGATGTCGCCCTGGCTCAGGTGGAGCACCCCGCGGTGGGTGGCGATGTCGAGCAGCACACCGCGCCCCACCACCCCCCTCCGGGCCAGCGGGGTGACCGACGCGCGGGTGAGTTCGCCGGTGGTCGTGTCGGCGTCGTAGCCGTTGTAAAGCCGGCCGTCGAACCACGTGTGGCCGAGCGCGTCGGTATGGGTGGTGCCCTGCAGGGCGAGGGCAAGGGTGTCGTCAGCGGCGCATAAGCCACCAGGTGCGGGCACCACCCGCCCGGCTCGGTAATCGCCCGCATCCACGGTGGCAGTGCGCTCGGACTTCCGACGCCCCGGCCACGCCGGTTCCCCGCGCGGGTCGGCCACGGTCAGGCCGAGCGTGAAGACCTGACCGCTGCGTACACAGGCCAGCGCGGCAAGCACCTCGGGCGGTCGGAGCAGGTTGAGCGTGCCCACTTCGTCCTGCGGGCCCCAGCGACCCCAGTTGCTCGGTGCACCGGCCAGCAGCTCGGTCAAAGCCATGACGTCGCTCACGGGATGAGCAGCACCTTCATCGCTTTCCCGGTGAGGAGCTCCTGGTACCCGGTGAGCGCGTCGCGGAGGGGCAGGCGGTGGGTGACCAGACCCTCGGTGTCAAAGGTGCCCGAACCCACCAGGCGCAGCGTCTCATCCCACCGGCCGATCACGTTGGCGGTGCCGCAGAACTTCACCTCGATGCCCCTCGCGAAGTGCACGTTCACCGCGGTGGTCCACGCGGGCTCGGCGAGGATCCCGATGCAGCTCACCCGCCCCCCCGGCCGAACCGTCGACAACGCCTGTTCCAGGGCCGGCAAGGAGCCGACACAATCCAGGACGACGTCCGCGCCACGACCCGCTGTGGCCGCCAACAGGACGGTCGCAGGGTGGTCGCCGGTGGGGTCGATGGCCGACGCACCGAGCTTCTCGGCGCGGGCGCGCCTAGCGGGGTCGGGGTCGACACCGTGGACATGGGCCGCACCCAGGTGCTGCGCCGCGCGGACTGCGCACAGCCCCACGGGCCCGAGGCCCTGCACGACAACGGTGTCGCCCGCCCGGATGTGCCCCTCGACTGCGCAGTCCCAACCCGTGGTGAGGACGTCGCCGGCGGGCAGGACCGCAGCGTCGCTGAGTCCTTCCAGGTTGCCGTCGAGTCGGCGTAGCGCCAGGCTCGCGTGCGGCACGCGCACCTGTTCCGCCTGCGCACCGTCGAGATCACCGGTGTAGGCACCGAACCCGAGGACCCGGTGCGTCGGACAACGCCCGAAGTCGCTGGCTCGGCATGCCCAACACGACCCGCAGGGAATCATGAAGGAGCCGAGGACCCGGTCTCCGACGGCGACCCCAGTGACGTCGTGCCCGGTGTCGATCACTACCCCGACGTACTCGTGGCCGATGGGGCTGCCGACGCGCATCCCCGGGATCTTCCCGTGCCACAGGTGCAGGTCACTGCCGCAGATCGCGGCGGTGGTGACCTGCACGATCGCATCCGCGGGGTCCTGGATCCTGGGTTCGGGCACCTCGTCGATGCGCAGATCCGCGGGGCCGTGCCAGGTAACGGCGAGCATCAGCCCAGAACCACGTCGAACACCGGGTGCGCCGCTCGGTCGGTGGTGGACTCGACGTGCATGTGCTGCGCCTGGGTGTGCGACAGAATGCCTTCCACGCCGAACTCCCGACCGAGACCGCTGTTGCCGAACCCGCCGAACGGAGCGTCGACGCGCAGCAAATGCCAGTCGTTGATCCACACCGTCCCCGCACGTAGGCGCCGCCCGAGCTGGGTCGCCGCGTCGAGGTCGGCGGACCAGACCCCAGCGGCGAGGCCGTACCCGTTGTGGTTGACCCGCTGGAGCAGGTCCTCAGTGTGGTACCAGCGGGTCACGGCGAGGACCGGCCCGAAGATCTCGTCACGCATCAGCTCGCAGTCGTCGTCGACGTTGAGGAAGACCGTTGGCGCAACGTAGAACCCGCGTCCGTCGCCGGTGGGGTTCACTACTGTCCCTCCGACCGCGGGACGTGACCCCCGCTGCTGGGCTCGCTCCAGAAAGCCGAGCACCCGTCGGCGCTGTGCGGAACTGGCCAACGGGCCAACCTGGGTGCTGAAGTCCCCGGCCGGGCCTACCCGAAGGTCGGCCGTCTTCGCGATCAGCTGGGAGGTGAACTCGTCGTAGATGTCTGCATGCACATAGAGGCGGGTGCCCGCCACGCACACCTGACCGGCTCCGTGAAAAGCGGCGAACAGAGTTCCGTCAACGGCAACGTCGATGTTGGCGTCGGCACAGACAACGGACGCGCTCTTGCCGCCGAGCTCCAGCGTCAGGGACTTGAACGTGGCAGACGCCGCTCGGGCGATGGCTCGCCCGGTCGCCGTGGACCCGGTGAAGGACACCTTGTCCACCTCAGCGGACCTGACGAGCTCGTCCCCGACGTCCGCCGAAGGCCCCGTCACCACGTTGAGCACCCCCTGGGGCAGCAGCCCTGACTCGTGGATGACCTGAGCGAGAGCGAGTGCGGTCAAGGGCGTGAGGGGTGAGGGCTTGAGGACCACGGAGCAGCCGGCAAGCAGCGCCGGCGCGATCTTCCAGACCGCCATCACCAAGGGCACGTTGAAGGGGACGATGCCGGCGACGACCCCGACCGGGCGCCGCTCCACGCTGTTGCGCGCGGTCGGTGCGGTCGCCAGCTGCGGCAGCTCGGTGGTCCACGGGACCAGATCGGCCTGGTCGGCGAAGGCGCTGAAGCAGCCGGCAGCGAAGGGGACGTCGAGGAAGGTGGTTCGACGAAGCGTGGCCCCGCTGTTGCTGGATTCCAGGGCAGCCCAGTCACGGGTGCGCGCTTCGCTGGCGACGAGTCCAGCCAGAGCCCGCACGACCTCTGCACGTTCCGAGGCAGGTCGGTCCGACCAGGAGCCCTGGTCCTGGGCGGACCGCGCGGCCAGGGCGGCGCGGGCCGCGTCGGCCCGCTGGCCTGCCGGGGCGTGGGCGATCACCTCTTCGGTGCTGGGGTCGACCACCGGATAGGTGTCGCCGGTCAGGGCGTCCACGGGCTGGCCCGCGGCCCACATCTTCGGCGTTGACACCGAGGTGGAACTCATGCCGCTGCAGCAGGTTGGGCCAGAGCCAGTCGAGCTACGGCGTCCCGGGCGCTGGCCGCGTCCCCGAGCAGCAGCCGGTCGACCTTGGCGCGACGCCAGAGCAGGTGAGCGTCGTGTTCCCAGGTGAAACCGATTCCGCCGTGGACCTGGATGAGGGTTTCGGCTGCCCGCTCCACCGTGTCCGCGGCGGTGCTCTTGGCTGCGGCGGCACACAGCGCCAGTGCTGATGGGTCAGCGTCGGCAGTCCACGCGGCCAGCCACACCAGGCTGCGCAGCATCTCCTCCGCCACCCAGATGTCGACGAGGCTGTGCTTGATGGCCTGGAAGCTGCCGATTGTCCGACCAAAAGCGTGGCGGTTCTTGGCGTACTCCACCCCCAGCTCGACGCAGCGGCTGGTCGTTCCTAGTCCCTCCGCGGCCAGGACGACGGTGGCAATCTGGGCAGCCCGGTCCCACCCTGCGGAGACACCGGGCCCCTCGGCGAGGACTTCTGGCGTCACGCCCGCGAGGGTCACCCTGGCGAGTCGCCGGGTCGCGTCGATCGGCACACCCGCAGTGATCGTGACTCCTGGGGCGTCACTCGGGATCGCCAGCAGCAGGTCGACCTCCCCCCGGCGCGCCCTGGTGAGCAGCAGAGTTGACCCCTGCGCGTCCAGGGCAACGTGACATGGGCCGCTGACCGTGCCGCCGGTGATGGTGAGGTCGCCCTCGACGACGGCCACCCGGGCACTGCCGTCGGTGATCGACGTCAGGGTCGCCATCGTCCGGTCGGTGCCGCCACAATCACGCAGCACGGTGACGGCCCGCGCCGCAGCGCTGATCAGCGGGGACGGCAGCACGACCCGGCCCGCCTGCTCTGCAACCAGACACAAGTCGAGCGTCTCGCCTCCTTCGTGGAGCATCCCGAGGAATCCCACCTCGGCGAGCCGCCTCTGCAGGTGCGGCAGGGCAGCCCCGTCAAGCGCGGAACGGGCGGCGGCCGGGGACCAGATCTCGGTGAAGACCTCGCGTGCCGTCCGCTGCAGCAGTCGCTGCTCAGCGCTGAGGTCGACGTCCATGCTCAGGCTCCGGTCGGGGTGAGAAGGCGCTCGCCAGTTGCGCGACCAGCGGCCGCAGACAGTAATGCGCCCGGTAATGGCGCAGGTGAGGGGGCGGAGGGCACCGTCCGCTCCGGGCGGAACGGGACGTTTTTGTCCGAGCGTGGTTCCGCAGCAAGCCCGAGGACCCGCTCACCGAGGATGTTCTTGAGCACCTCATCAGTGCCGCCGGCGATAGCCAGGCCTGGCAGCAGGGTCTGCACATACTGCCATCGTTGGTCACCGTCGCTGCTCGCGGCAAAGACAGCGTCCTCCCCTTGAAGTCGTACTCCAAGGTCGGCGACGCGACGGGCCAGCGCGATCCCGGCCAGTTTGCCGGCGCTGGCTTCTGGACCGGGTTCGGCGCCTTTAGACAGGGCGGTCAGCCTGCGCCAGCCGGTCATGCGTGCGGCCAGGGTGTCGGCGTAGGCACGACCGAGCTCCTGGTGCAGCCGCGCCTGCTCGTCTGGAGAAAGTTCTGGCAGGCGTCGTCTTGCCAGTTCGAGTAGCTGCTCGATCCCGACACCGAGGTCGCCGCCACTGCCCCCGAGCGCCACCCGCTCGTTCATCAGGGTGGTGAGAGCGACGCGCCAGCCGTCACCCACGGCACCCAGGACATGCTCAACCGGCACGAACACGTCGTCGAGGAACACCTCGCTGAACCCGCTGTCCCCGCTCATCTGACGCAGCGGGCGGATGGTCACCCCGGGAGCGGCCATGTCCAGGATGAGCATGGACAGACCACGGTGCTTGGCCACACCGGGGTCGGTCCGGACCAGCAGGATCGCCCAGGCCGACCATTGCGCGCCACTGGTCCACACCTTCTGTCCAGACACCCGCCAGCCGCCTTCGACGGCGGTGGCACGGGTGGTCAGCCCGGCCAGATCGCTACCGGAGCCGGGTTCGCTGAACATCTGCGCCCAGATGTCGTCTGCCCGTAGGAGCCGGGCGAGGAAGAGGCGCTGCTGGTGCTGGCTGCCGTGGGCGATGATCGTCGGTCCGCACATGCCGATGCCGATCTGACCGATCAGCGCTGGGATCCCGGCCCGTTCGAGCTCCTGGTCGATGATCGCCTGGTCCATCGTGGAACCCCCGCCGCCACCGTGCTCGGTCGGCCACGTGATCCCGACGAGACCGCCGTCGGCGAGAACCCGTTGGGTCTGGCGCATGCTCGCGATCCGGTCCTCGCCGCCGCCCTCGCCGCCCAGTCCGTGAACCAGTCGATCCGCATTGTCGGCGAGGTAGCTGCGGACCCGATCCCGGTGTGCTACTTCGGTAGGCGTGTCCTCGATGTTCACCGGGCAGCCTCCTCGCGGCGCCCGACCGGCTCACCGTCGATGACCTGATCGAGGTACTCCGACAGGCCACTGCCCAGCACAGGGGACAAGGCGGGGCAGAACCAACGGGTCATGCCCTCGGTGATCCGTGTCAGCAACGGCGCTCCCTGGTCATCGGTGCGCCGGTGTCGTAGCGGGACCACCACGTCCACGCTGCCCCGCACGGCATAGCTCTGGCGGGTCGTGACGAGGTCGACCACGATGGTCTGCTGCACCACCCCCCCCGGGACGCCGGGCGCGTCGGCCCAGTCCGTGCGCAGCGTGACGTCGGTGATCTGCTCGTAGGCACCACCGCGGAACACCACTCCGCCGATCACGCGGGAGCCGTCGCGGCGGGCGATCACGCTTGCCACGAAACCGGCGTGTGGACCTAGGTTGCCGGTGAGCCATCGGTACCACCAAGGTGACTGCCAGTGCCGGGGACCCCAGGAGTGGTCGCGTAAGCCGACCCCCTCAGAGACCGCGTAGGCGTGGTCACCGACAGTGACGTGGCCGGACGCGACCACGTGTTGCTCGTAGTGGCCGACGGCAAAATCCCCGTCGTGCGCCGGCAGGGCCGTGACCCCTTCCTCCACGACGGGCTCGCCACCCAGCATCGGGGAGCACCCGCGGTAGTGCAGCTCAGCGGAGACGAGCACCCGCGGATTGTCGGCGTAGGCCGCCTTGGGATCCGCCATGTCCAGCGGATCATGAAGGTGCAGTGCCTCACCAGCGAAGCGCACGGTCAGCGACTGGAACGGCTCCGTCACCGTGAAGGACAGCCCGCCGGCGTCCAAGGCGTCGTTCCCGGTGATGGCGGGACGGGCGAAGGCGAACGCCACCGAGCCGTCAGGTTGGTAGAGGCACACCGTGAGCTCGGCGTGGCCCTCGTTGGCTCGGTTTCCGAGGCGGAAGAAACCTCCCAACCCGGACCCGGCGTCAAAGAAGTTGATGTACATGGACTCGTTGAAGTTGGGCTCCGGCCCCAGCGGGTGCATCCCTTCGTCCTCGGGTCCCAGGCGCATTCGGACGCCGGGAGCGATCGACCCCTGCGACACCGGGGGGGCGGGCGGAGAGGCGGTGAGCGAGGGCTGGGTCACGGGGTCTCCTGCGGGGTGGATGGGTCGAAACGCTTGCGACCTGACACTGACATCAGGTACAACTTCACCACGGGTGGTGAGTGACGTCAATCACGCCGGGAGTTGCCCATGTCGACCGAGCGGGAGTCATCGTGCCGATCGTTTCTCCTCCCCAGACGCAACCGAGGGACGACAGCGATCTGGTCACCGACCTCACCGTGAGGCTGACCGCGCCCGGCGGGCCTTTCGAGACCGAGGTCGCAACAGTCTTCGGTCAGCAGATGACGGTCTGGAGCAAGGCGCCCCAGACGCTGCGTGATGTGCTCAGTGCGTCCCTGGAGTGGGGCGGCCGGCCGTTTCTGCAGCTTGACGACGAGCGGTTGAGCTTTGCCGAGCACGCCTGTGCGGCCGCGTCCCTCGGCCGATGGCTGGCTGCACGCGGGGTACGCCCCGGTGACCGGGTCGCCGTCGCGGCGAGCAACAGCCCCCGATGGTCGGTGGCCTTTTGGGGAGCGGTCGCCTGCGGCGCGGTGGTCGTGCCGCTCAACGCATGGTGGACCGGCGACGAGCTGGCCTACGCGATCGCTGACAGCGGCACGTCCGTGTTGCTCGCCGACGCCACCCGGGGCGCCCGGGTGGCCGGCACGCTCCCGAAGACGATCATGGTCATCGGGCTGGAGGCCGGGGTGGCGGGGGCCGTCGCCCTTTTGAGCGAGATCGCTGACGCCGGGGCGCCGTTCGCCATGCCGCGGGTCGACCCGCCAGTAGATGGCGGGGCCGTCACCGACACCGACGCGACCATCTTCTACACGTCGGGGACGACGGGGCGGGCCAAGGGGGCCGTCGGCACGCACCGCAACATCACCAGCAACCTCATGAACCTGCTGTTCTGGGGGGCCCTGGCCCAAGCACGGGCCCTGGCGCTGGGCGAGCCGCAAAGTGATGAGCCCGAGCAGCACAGCGCGTTGGTGACCGTGCCGCTGTTTCATGCCACCGGCTGTCACGCGACCCTGGTGGTCGCCTTGGCACAGGGCTGGCGGCTGGTCCTGCTGCGCCGCTTCGATCCCGAGACGGCCCTGGATCTGGTGGAGCGCGAGCGGATCACCCGACTCGTCGGCGTCCCTACGACCGTGCTGGAGGTCCTGGAGGCGAGCAGTGGCCGCGATCTGTCAAGCCTCACCTACATCGGCTACGGCGGAGCGCCGGCTGCGCCAGAGCTCCTCCGGCGGCTGCGGCTGGCCCTGCCCCACTGCGCGGTGGGGGTGGGCTATGGGTTGACCGAGAGCTCAGCCAACGCCACCACCAACATCGGCACCGACTATCTCGATCACCCGGACAGCGTCGGTCGCCCGTGTCCGGTGATCCACGTCATCGCGACCGCGGCGGGAAAGGAACTGCCGGCCGGCGAGACCGGTGAGCTTGCGATCCGGGGCCCGGTGGTGGTGCGCGGCTACTGGGGTCGGCCGGAGGAGACATCGGCGGCCTTCCGGCACGGCTGGCTCCTGACCGGGGACATCGGTCGGGTGGACGCCGATGGCCGTGTCTATATCAGCGACCGGGCCAAGGACGTGATCATCCGGGGCGGCGAGAACGTCTACTGCGCTGAGGTGGAGGCGGAGCTCGCCCGCCACCCCGACGTCGTAGAAGCCGCCCTCGTCGGCGTCGAGCACCCGCGTCTGGGCGAGGAGGTGGGGGCGGTACTGCGACTTCGCCCCGGCTGCGGCTGGGACGACGCCGCCGCCCTGCAGGTGCAGGACCAGCTCAGGCAGCGACTGGCCGGTTTCAAGGTTCCCTCCCGGATCCGCGTGCAGTGGGAACCACTCCCCCGCACCGCCACGGGCAAGCTCATCAAGACCACGCTGCGTAGCGGCTGGACGCCGTGACCGCGCCTGCCGGCTCGGTGGCAGAGGGGGTGCAGCAGGGGCTGGCAGCCGTGTTGTCCCGGGCGTGGCAGGACGACGTCACGGTCACCGCGGCCCGCCCGCTCTCCGGTGGGGCCTCGATGGAGACCTGGCAGGCCACCGTGCACCGCAACGGCAGCGTGCGGCCGGTGATCCTGCGTCGCGACCGGCCCGGTCGACCGCAGAGCAGCCGGGTCGGGGAAGCACGGCTGCTGCAGCTGGTGGGCGCCGCCGGCGTTCCGGTGCCTGAGGTGCTGGCGACCGGCAGTGGCGACGAGCTGGGGGCCGACTACCTGGTCTGCGGCTTCCTCGAGGGAGAGACCATCCCCCGCCGACTTCTCCGCGAGCAACGCTATGCCGCTGCCCGACCCCGGGTTCTCGGAGAGCTCGCGGTCGCGATGGCCGCCACCCACAGCGTGCCCGCCCGGGAGGTCGCCTTCCTGGGACCCGTGCAGGACGCCGCCGGCCTCGTGGCCGGCTATGCCGCGAGTCTGGCTGCCGTCGGCGAACCCTCCCCTGCCCTGGAGCTGGCGATCCGCTGGCTGCTCAGGAACCTTCCCGAACCAGTGCCAGCACGGCTGGTCCACGGCGACGTCCGCAACGGCAACCTCATGGTCGACGAGCGAGGTCTGGTCGCGCTGCTCGACTGGGAACTGGCCCACCCGGGCGATCCCCGCGAGGACCTCGGGTGGCTGTGCGTGCGTTCGTGGCGCTTCGGCGACGACGAGGCACCGGCCGGCGGGTTCGGAACCCGCCAGGCCCTCCTGGACGCCTACCACGCGGCCGGCGGAATCTCCTGCAGCACAGAGGTTCTGCGTTTCTGGGAGGTGTTCGGGACCTTGAAGTGGGGGGTCATCTGCTGCAGCCAGGCGGCCCTGCACCTCAGTGGGCAGGTCCCCAGCCTCGAGCTGGCGAGCATCGGGCGGCGGCTGTCAGAAACCGAGTACGACATCCTGACGCTGCTGGAGGGCGAGCTGTGAGCATGCAACCGCAGCCCAGCGCCGCTGACCTGCTCGCCGCCGTGGCCGCCTGGCTGCAGGCGGAGGCCGTACCTGGTCTGGACGGGGCCGCGTCCTTCCATGCACGGGTGGCGCTGGCGGCGGTGCTCCAGATCGAGCGGGAACTACGCGCAGATCCGAGCCACCACGACCCGGACAGGCGGGCGCTGTCGCTCCTCCTCGGCGAGGTCCCCTCGACAGACCCCGAGCAGGACCGGGAGCTCCTCACCCGGCTGGCAGCCCAGATCCGCGATGGCGTCTACGACGACCGCGGAACAGACGTGGCCACCGCGCTGCGCGGTCTTGCCACGCGCCGTCTCGCTATCTCCAACCCCTCGCACCTCCGGTGACTCGGAACTTGACAGTGACGTCAGATTCCGACAACGTGACGTGCCTCACAAGGAGATGCTGATGGCCCGCCCCAAGGACTCGACCGGTTCCGACGCTGCGTCGGCGCTGGGGCTGCTCCTGGGGGTCTGCCTCCTGCTGGTAGCTACCGCCCACGCCCGGCTGTGGCCCTCGCATCCCAGCGTTGCTGTCGGCGTCGCCACCGGCCTGCTGGCGGTGGTCAGCGGGATCGCTGCGGAAGCTCGGATCCTGCCGCGGCTGCTGGGAACCGACGGCCCGCAGCGGTTGCGCTTCGACGGTCTCCTGGGCCTTTACGCCGCCGCCGCCGCCGCTGGCAGCGCCGTGGTGGACAACCGGGGGATCGCGGTCGGCATGCAGGTCATCGCCGGGGTGCTCTGCGGGGCGGCCATCGCCGGTCTGGCCTGCGTCGAGCGGGCCCGTGCCCGCACCCCCGGATCAACCCTGAGGACGCTGCTGGTCGGCCTCGTCCTCGGCGTGCTGATCGCGCGCTTCGTGCCGCCGCTGCTGCCCACCCTGGCGCACGGCGCCTCCACCCGGACCTGGGCGTACGCCCCGATCACCGCAGGGACAGCCGCGGCGTATGTCCTCGTGGTGGGTGCCGTCGCCGGAATTCTCTGCGCGGTGCGCCTTTCGGCCCGGGCGCGTCGGCTGCAGGAACTGGATCTGCGCGCCGGCCAGGCCGTCGCGGGGGAGGTGCCATCGGATGGACCCGCCCCCACCCGGCGGCATCCGACGGCACTGCTGGAGACCAGGTCCCTCGATCTCGCCTACGGACCGCTGCAGGTGCTGTTCGGGGTGGACTTCCACGTCGAGGCCGGTGAGGCAGTGGCCCTGCTGGGGACCAACGGTGCCGGGAAGTCCACGCTGCTGAGGGCGGTGACGGGGCTTACAGCGCCGACCGGGGGTGAGGTCTGGTTCGATGGCGCTCCCATCACCGGCACCCCAGCGGAGCGGATGAACCGCCAAGGGCTCCTGCTGGTACCGGGAGGCCGTGGCGTTTTCCCCACGCTGACTGTGGCGGAGAACCTTCGAATCGCCGGCTACCACCTGCCCAGCCGGGACGTCGACCGAGCGACCGCACGCATTACTGAAGCGTTCCCAGCGTTAGGGCAGCGTCGGAGCAGTCAGGCCGGCCTGCTCAGCGGCGGCGAGCAGCAGATGCTCGCCCTCGGTCGGGCCTGGTTGGCCAGCCCCAAGCTGCTGGCCATCGACGAACTGACCCTCGGTCTGGCCCCGGGCATCGTCACTGACCTGCTCGCCTTCGTGCGGGAACTCCGCGACGACGGCGTAGCGCTGATCCTCATCGAGCAGTCGGTCAACGTCGCACTGTCGGTGTGTGACCGCGCCTACTTCCTGGAGCGGGGTACGGTGCGCTTTGAGGGCGCCACCACTGATCTGCTGGCGCGCGGTGACCTGCTGCGGTCCATCTTCCTCAAGGGCGCCACGGTTTCGGCCGCCGCCGAGCGGGTTCCTGCCGGGGTGGCCGGGTGAAGACCCTGGAGTTCGGCATCGTCCTGGGGCTGCTCGTGGGCAGTCTCTACGCGCTCCTCGCGATCGGTCTGGTTCTGGTCTTCAAAGCTACCAAGGTCCTCAACCTGGCACACGGCCAGATCGGCGCCAGCGCTGTTCTGGTCCTCGTCGAACTGGTCCTGAAGACAGGAATGCCCTACCTCCTGGCGCTGGTCATTGCCTTGGCCAGCGGGGTTCTCGTCGGGGTCGGCGTAGAAGTCCTCTACGTGCACGCCCTACGCCGGGCCGCCGGGCTCGTCACCATGGTGGCCACCCTGGCTATCGGTCAGGTGCTCGCCGGCACCACGTCACTTCTCATCAGCCCCACCGACCAGGCCAAGCTGGGCCTCAGTGACTTCCCCCAGCCCCTGCACCTGCGCTGGGTGGTAGCCGGCGTCAGCATCAACGGCAGCGGCTTAGTCACCCTGCTCGTCGTCCCCGCCCTCGCCGTCGCCCTCGGCCTGTTCTTCCGCTATGCCCGCTACGGCATTGCGATCCGTGCCGCCGCCGATGACGAGGACAACGCGCGGCTACTCTCGATCAGCCCGCGCCGGGTCTCCTTGACCGCGTGGGGTCTTGCCGGTGGATTGTCCGCGCTGGCCGCGATCCTCATCGACGGCGTCAAAGGTTCCGGATCGGACTTCTCCTTCGGTCCTGGCTTGTTGCTGCGCGCCTTGGCCCCGGCGCTCATCGCCCGACTGTCGAGCCTTCCCCTCGCTGCGGCGGCCGGGCTGGGCATCGGCGTCCTCGACCAGGTCGTCACTGCTGAGACCGGGAACGCGACCGTCAGTGATGCCGCCCTGTTCCTGGTGGTGCTGGTGAGCCTGTTCACTCAACGCACCGCGGCTGGACGCGCCGGCGACGTGAGCGCCGTGTCCTTTCCGGTGGCCGCCGCAGCCCGGCGGATCAGCTCAGCGGCCAAGGCGTCCACGGCCTACCGTCGCTCCCGGCGGGGGATCCCCGTGGTCATCTTCACGCTGCTGGCGATCCTGCCCCTGACCCTCGGCGAGGCCGACAACGCGACCCTGACGTTGACGGTGTCCTTTGCCGTTGCTGGGCTCTCCGTCGTCCTGCTCACCGGCATCGCCGGCCAGGTCAGCCTCGGACAGTGGGCCATCGCAGGTGTAGGTGCCTACACGGTCGGCCTCGCCTCGTTGCAGTGGCACTGGAACGTCCTGCCGGCGCTGCTGCTCGCCGCCGTCGCCGGCGCAGCCGGCAGCCTCGTGATCGGGATCCCTGCGCTGCGCCTGCGTGGCCTCTACCTCGGTCTCGCGAGTCTCGCGCTTGCGGTCGCCGCCCACTCGTGGCTCTTCCAAACCTCCCTGTTTGCTGCGGTGGACAAGGGCGCAGGCAGCGGTCAAGTGGCCCGCCCACGTCTGTTGGGCGACAGCGGGGTCAGTCTGTTTGGCAACCGTGCCTTCGCCTACTTGGCGCTGGGGGTGCTTGCCGCCACCGCCCTACTCGTTGCGGTGGTGCGCTCCGGGCGCGTCGGCAGGCAGCTCGCCGCCGTCCGGGAGAACGAGCGCGCCGCGGCCGCCTTCGGCATCAACATCGTCGCTGCAAAGCTCACAGCATTCAGCTTGTCAGGTGCGATCGCCGGTCTCGCCGGTGGCCTCTACGCCTACGGGCAGGGAGGTCCCGACCAGAGTGACTTCACCCCCTCCCAGAGCTTCCTGGTGCTGGCCGTGGCGATCGTCGGTGGAGTCGGCACCATCTCGGGACCGATCGTGGGCGCCAGCCTGCTCATCGCCCTGCCGGCGGTTTTCTCCGACGCTCCGGTCGTCGGTCTGCTCGCCAGTGGAGCCGGTGTGCTGATCATCGTGCAGAACCTTCCTGGAGGCTTGGTGTCCCTAGCGCTGCGTGTCCGAGAGATTTTCCTCGACGACACCGAACCGGTCGAAGCAGTCCCCGGGCAGCATGACGCGACGAGCTCCGTCAGCTCCGGCGCGCCCGCAGCGGTGCTCGCATGAGCAGCGCCCTCCCCATTCTGGAAGCCCGCGGGGTGACGGTCCGGTTCGGGGGGATCACCGCGGTCAGCGCCGTAGATCTGCAGGTCTTCCCCGGCGAACTCGTCGGGCTCCTGGGACCCAACGGTGCCGGCAAGACCACCTTGTTCGAGGTGCTGTCCGGTTTTCTGCAGCCCAATGCCGGGAGTATCTGGCTCCAGGGTGACGACATCACCGCGCTCCCAGTCTACAAGCGCACCGCGGCCGGGCTCTCGCGCGGGTTCCAGGACGCCCGCCTGTTTCCTGCGATGACCGTGCTGGACGTGCTGACCCTGGCTCAGGAACGCCAGCTGCGAGGTCGAACGGATCTGCTCAGCGAGCTCGTCCGTGGTTCGGCCGCACGACGCTGCGAGCGGCTGGCCCGCGGCCGTGCCACCGAGGCCATCGAGCGCTTCCACCTGGAGCGCTACCGAGATGCCGCGGTGGCCGAGCTCTCCACCGGGACCCGGCGGGTCGTGGAGATCGCCGCGGTGCTCAGCCAGGAGCCGACCGTGCTGCTCCTGGACGAGCCCACGGCAGGGATCACCACGAAAGAGACGGAAGCGCTGGCAGAGCTGCTCGGGGACATTCGGCGCGAGACGGGAGTGACGATGGTGCTGATCGAGCACGACGTGCCGATGGTGATGTCGCTGTCGGACCGGGTTTATGTGATGGAAGCCGGGGAGGTCCTCACCTCAGGTCTGCCGGCCGAGGTCGTCGCCGACGACCGGGTGGTTCGTGCCTACTTCGGCGGCACGCTCCCCACTGGGCTCGCGGCGTGAACCGCCGGGTACCGCGTCGGCTGATCGTGGGCGTTGCTGCCGGGCTGCTCTGCTGCGCCGGTGCGGCCGGAGCGCTCGCCGCCGCGACGGCGGATCCGCAGACACGTTCGGTCGGCATGGTCATCCTCTACGGCAACCCCAGCACGACAGCCGCTGGAAGCACCACCACCCCGGTGACTCCCCCGGCCTACCCCGTCGATGGGATCCCGGTGCAGCCACCGCGGTCGTTGCCGCCGCGGGGAAGCAATCCCAACACCCACGTCTATGTCAATGCGCAGAACGGCTCCACCTCCGCCTTCGGGGCGCTGGGACTGTCCTTTCGGGACCTGCGCGGGGCCACTGTTACGAGCCTGATGCTCGTCATCAAGGACGACCCGGGGACGGGAACGCAGCTGCAACTGAACAACACCGGCGACACCGAAAACGTCATGGCCGACACAGCGGTACTTGCCGCCTGCCCGCTCACCCAGGCACCCGCTCCCGATCAGCCGGACGCAACCGTCACCTACGCCTGCCCCAGTAGCCCCATTCTCGGTCGCCGCGTCGTCAACCCAGCCGACGGAGTCGGCACCTGGACTTTCGACCTGACCTCCCTGGGCGCCCAGCTGACGGCTCCCGGCAGTCCGGGGATCGGAATCGTCCCGCAGGCCAGTGCCATGCAGACCTACTCCGTCGCGTTCCTGGACGGGTCGGCCGCACTGCCCTACACCACCGTCGGCGGCTCCCAGCCGGGAGCGCTGCCTCCGCTGCCGGCGACTCTGACCGGCAATAGGTCCCCCCGGCCGCAGCCCTCGGCAGCGACCGCCCGCGCCCGCGCCCGCGCCAGCACGCCTGCGCGACCTGCGGCCACCGGCAGTCCCCTGGCACCCACTCCCGGGCCACTACCGACCGCCACCTCCGCCGCGGTCGCTCGCGTGCCAGCTCCGGCCGCGATCGCTCTCGGGCCAGCCCCGGTGACCTCGCTGGCCGAGCCGAGCAGCCCGCCCGGTCCGGTGCCTCCCGCCGTTGACGCGCCAGGGCAAACCCTCGCTGACCCGGCAGCCGCCGGAGTTGACCCGGTGGCGTTCCCCGTGAACACCCGCAGCGTTCCGTTCCACCTGCCCGTGTTGCTGCTGCTGCTGCTCCCGTTGATCGCCGGACTCCTGGCGGCCTACGGTGACCGGCTGCCGCTACGACTGACGACCGTCCGACCCGGGAGCGGCAACGCCGGCCTCCCGGACGCACCCGCCGGAGGAGCCCGCTCATGACCACTCCCAGCAGCCCACGGCAGCTCAACCGCGTTTACCGGGCGGGGGTGGTGGGCGCCGCGGGGGTGTGCCTGCTCGGTGCCGCCATCGCCTCAGCCGGCAGCGCCAACGACGCCAAGGCACCAGGAGTGAATTTCTCCCAACCCCTGAGTGGGGCGGTGCCTCCGCTGGCTGGCGGCCCCCTCTCCGTGACTCCGCTACCCGGTGCGGTGGCCACGTCAACGACGGCCCCGACCACGGCCCGCCAACCAGGTCAGGTCACCGCGTCCACCACGTCCGCCACGCAGCCCGGACCGCTGGGTGCGGCTGCCGGCGTCCCGGCAGGAACCGCGCCGGCTGCCACCGGCAGCGCTGCTACACAGAACGCCCCGGGCGTGACGTCCAAGGGATCGGGTAGCGCGACAGGCCGTCCCACGACACGCCGTCCAGCAACAGGCCCGGCGACAGGGACCCGTCCTACCTCAGGCGGCGGGACCGCCCCCCCGGTCGCGGCCGCCCCCCCCGCTCAGGTGCAGGCACAGACCGCGGCGAGCGACCAGGGCGTCTATGTCGACCACGTCGACATCGGTTTCATCATCCTGCCGTCCAGTCAGTACACCCAGTACGGTGCCACCGATCAGCAGGAGGAGTTAGCGATCCACGCCATCGTGGACGATGTCAATGCCCATGGTGGTCTCAACGGCAGGAGTATCAACCCGATCATCGTCGGTGACACGAACCCGCTGTCAGCCAACGGTGGCACCGCGGCTTGCAACAGTCTCGTCAACGGCAGCAAGGTCTTCATGGTCATCGACGAGGCGCTTCCCGGCGGCCCGGACTGCGTAGCCCACGCGGGCCGACCCGTTCTGGACACCGGCTACAGCAGCGAGGACAACGCCACGAAGGCCCAGCTCGAGCAGGACTCGCCGTACTACTGGATCACCGGTGAGGTCACCGACAACATGGTTGCCCAGTGGCTACAGTTCGCCGCCAAGGATCCCAGTCTTGGAACCGGCCAGCGGTATGCCATCACCGTGGCTGCGGCCCACCCCGGCTTCAAGGCTGCTAGTGACCTGCTGCAACAGCTCGGACCGCAGTACGGCATCAACATCGTGACGACCTTTGTTGCCAGCGACGACACGAGTACGGCCCAACTGCAGTGCCAGCAGGGGATCAATCAGTTCAAGCAGAACAACGTCACCGCAGAGTTTCCCGTGGACAATCCGGTGGCGATTGGTTTCGGTATGAACTGTTCGCAGGGACAGAACACCACCGCGAGCGGGGCAAAGATCAAGTACACCTTGTCCTCGATTGGTGCCATGGACTCCACCAGTGGCAGCAGCCTGTACACGAGCGACTTTGATGGTACCCGCGGCATCTCTCAGAACCACATTCCCTCCTCCCCCACGAACTCTCACTGCCGGGCCGTCATCGAGGCCAAGGGCATCCCGTTCACCACGATTCAGGCCAACTACTGCGAGACCATCGGTGTTGCCAGCGAGGTCTTCCGCCGGATCCCCACCAATCAGCCGGTCACAGCCTCGACGTGGATCAACCAGATCGCGAACCTGCGCGGCTACACGGGCAACGCCCAGGACGTACTGAACTTCTCCCCCGACAAGCACTGGGGCTCCGACGGCGTGTTGGTCTACCAGTACCACGGGGGCGCTAACGGCACGACGACGGAGGAATCGGCGTTCAAACGCAATTTCGAGTGAGCCCGGCCGGCCGTCGCCCCGAGATCTCCCCCGTTTGAGATGAGGTTCCCGTGACCGTTGTTCCCGCGATGTCAGACCTGCTCACCAGTGCCCCGGCTGCGCCCACGCGGCGGGAGCCCAAGGCGGGACCCCGGCTGGGACACCGGGGTCAACAGACCCGCGCCGCGCTGCTGGTTGCCGCCCGGGAGGCGTTTACCAGCGGGGGTTATCACGGGACCACCGTCGCGAAGATCGCAGACCGGGCCGGTGTCAGCCTCGGAACCTTCTACACCTACTTCGCGGACCGAAGCGCCATCCTGGCCCACCTCGTGCAGGACTCCGTGCGCGGCCTGCTTGCCGATCCGGATCGGACGTGGCGGGTCAGCCAGGGCCGTGAGGGCATCCACCGGGTGCTGCTGTCCTACCTGAAGGCGCACGCGGAGGACGCCCCGTTCTGGGCGGTCTGGGAAGAGGTGACGCTCACCGACCCCGTCCTGGCCGAGCTGCGACGGGAGCTGTCCCGGCTGCTCATCGCCAGCGTCACCAGGGAGCTGACCCGCGGTATCGACGCAGGTCTGGTGCGCCCCGACATCGACCCTGAGAGCTGCGCGCGGGCCCTCACCGGAATGGTCGACAGGTACTGCCACGTCACGTTCTCCTTCGACCCGCCGCAGCATCAGCCCAGCCCGCAGGCATCAGCGGAGGTTCTGACCGACATCTGGGCCCGGGCTGTGCTCCTGGACCCCGACCTGGCAGGGTCGGCGGACCGTGGGGCAGCGGTCCCACGACCGCGGGAGACGGGCAGTCCCCGGTGACCAGCACGCTTCCAGTCACCTTTGACCCCTACGACCCGCTGATCCAGGCCGACCCCTACCAGGCCTACGCCGAGCTGAGAACGCACGCGCCCCTGCTGCGCTTGCGCGCCCCGGATGTGTGGCTGGTGTCGCGCTATGACGACGTGGCGGCCGCGCTGAAGGACACCGCCACCTACTCCAGCTCCTACGGCGTGGCCTTCGGAACCCAAGGCGGCAGCACTACCTTGATCGCCACCGACCCGCCGGACCATTCCCGGCTGCGACGACTGTTGGCCCAGCAGTTCACCCCGCGCAGCATCGCCGCGCTGGAGGACGACATCCGCGCCGAGGCCCGTCGGCTCATCGACGCGCTCATCGGCCAGCCGGTCATCGACCTCGTCGACGGCTTCGCCGCGCCCCTTCCGACCCGGGTGGTTGCCCGCTACTTGGGTATCGACCCCGACCGCTGGCGGGACTACAAGCGCTGGTCCGACCTGTTGAACGCCTACTCCTGGGACGCGGACCCGGCGCAGCGAATCGGGCCGCAGATGGTGTCGGTAGCGATGGAGGCCGTCGGCTTCTTCACCGCCGAGCTCGCCACCCGCCGATACCGTCCGCGACTCGACCTGATCGGCCGACTCGCCGCCGCGGCCGACCACGACGCTCTGTCAGGCACCGAGGTCATCAGCTTCTGCACGCTGTTGATGCTCGCGGGAAACGTGACCACGACGTCGTTGCTGTCCGTCGGGCTGCTACGCCTGCTCGAGGAGCCGAACCAGCTGCAGCTATTGCGGGCAGACCCGAGCCTGATCCCCGCCGCCGTGGAGGAGCTGCTGCGCCTGGAGTCCCCGATCCAGGGGTTCGCTCGGACGCTCACCCGCGATGTCGAGCTGCACGGGCAGCGGATGCGCGCGGGCGAACAAGTCATGCTGATGTTCGGCTCCGCCAACCGCGACGAGTCCGCGTTCCCTAACGCCGACCGGCTGAACATCGTGCGTCCACACAACGATCACCTAGCCTTTGGTCTCGGACCACACTTCTGCATGGGTGCATGGCTGGCCCGGCTGGAAGCAAGGATCGCGCTCGAGGAGCTGCTCCCGCGGCTGCACAGTTCCCAGATCATCCCCGACGATCCACCCGTGCGCGTGTCCTCGCCCGCGTTCCGGGAGCTGGTCCGCCTGCCTCTGTCGGCGACCTGGGCGGAGCAGAACGAACCCACACCCGCAGCCCGCCCGGTCACGCCGCGACCGCGGCGATCCACCGTCCTCGTCGCACACGGCCAGGGACTGCAGGCCTGTGACGAACTGCTGTGCCATCAGACCGCTGAGACCTTCTCCACGGTGAGCCAGAGCGACCTGGCCTGGACGGAGAAGACCTGGGGGGTGGTCAGCCGCCGGGACGGCTCGCTGCAGCTCGACGCCGGCCTCGGCAAGTACCACAACCGGGGGGTTCTCGACGGGTTCGCGGGCATCAGCCGCGGCGTCGAGCAGTGGACCACCCGCGTCAGCCGGGACCTGTGGCCGGACCCGGAGCGCCTTGACGCCGGCCCGTTGCGCTACGACGTCATCGAGCCGATGCACCGCGTGCGCTTCCAGCTGGACCACACGACCGTCGGCGACAGCCGCATCGCCTTCGACGTCGTCCTCACCGCCGCCACCCCGGCGCTGCTGGAAGAGCGGGATCGCAAGAAGGACCTCGGTGGGCTGCGCACCACCAGCGATCTGTTGCGCTATCACCAGTGCGCCGACCCCCTTGGTTGGCTCGAACTCGACGGTGTCCGTCAGCTGATCGACCCGGCGGGCTGGACGGCGGTGCGGGACCACAGCTGGGGTATCCGCGGGGACGTCGGTGTGCCCACCCCTGACCTGCGCACCGGCTACGACGCCACCACGCTGCCCCTGCTGTACAGCTGGTCCCCGCTGCTGTTCACCCGACCGGACGGCAGCCGCTACGAGTTGCACCACTACGTGCAGCTGCTGGCCGACACGCCGCTCTACTCCTCCGGCCACCTCGTGCAGACCGACGGTTCACTCGAGCGGGTCGCCGTCCGACCTGACCTCACCTTCCACCCGGAAACCCGACGGCTCACCGGCGGACGGCTGCACGTCACCCGGACCACCGGGAGGACCGCAGGAACCGTGTCGACCATCGACCTCACGGTCATAGGGCAGACCGGCTTCCACCTGGGTCAGGGCCTCTACCTCGGGCTTGACGGGCAGCACCACGGAAGCTGGCAGGGCGGCCTGCGCATCGACAGTGAGCACACGCCGGACTGCAGCGACCCTGCCGAGGTCCGCCGCATCCACCAGCTGCGCGATGCCGTGGTCTCGGCCCAGTGGCAGGGTCCAGACGGGACCGATCATGGCATCGGGGTGCACGAGACCCTCGTCGGTGGCGCCTGGCTGGCACTGGGGCTCAGCCAGCAGGATGCTTTCCTGTGAGCCAGGCAAACGCCGAGGGCTTGGTGCGGCTCGGCCGTGACCCGCTACTCCTGGCCGCCGCGCTCAGGCGCTGGCTCCCCGAGGGGGACGACCTCGTTGAGGTCGTCCCCCTGTCCGCCGGGCACAGCAACGAGACCTACCTGCTACGCGGCCTGAACGCAGTGCTGCGGATGCCCCCAAGCCACGAAGGACTGCTTCCGCCCTACGACATGGCGGCCCAGCATTCGCTCCTGCACGCTGTCAGTCGCGTCTCGGATGGTCCGCCGGTCCCGCGGGTGCGTCAGCTCTGCCGGGACCCGGAGGTCGCCGGCGCTCCGTTCTTCATCATGGACTGTGCGCCCGGGGTGAGTTTTGACCACCCTGACGTCCCCGGGTGGCTGAGCGACGCCGCTCCCGAGACCCGCGACAGCATGTGCGAGCAGTGGTTGCAGGCGATCACCGCAGTCACCCGCATCCCCCTCAGCGCCATGCCTGGCGTCCCGCACCGCACCCCCCGGCAGGAAGCACAACACTGGCTCGACGTGGCAGCGGGGGCAGCCGCCCCCGCTGCTCTGCTCGACCTTCTCTCGGAATTAGTAGCTGACCCTCCCCCCACCAGCGGGCCGCCTACCGCCGTCCACGGCGACACCAGGCATGCCAACTGCCTGTGGCACCACGGACGACTCACCGCGTTCGTGGACTGGGAGCTCGCCAGCGTCGGCGACCCCATGTTGGACCTCGGCAACACCATCGCCTACTTCCCCGACGGAGTGACACCCGCGGTCACGGCCGGGTTCACCCTCGCTGGCTGGTGGGACCGGCACCAGGTCGTCGACGCCTGGCAACGGGGAACCGGCCGACGCGCCATAGCACTGCCCCGCTGGGAAGGGCTCGCGATGGCCCGCCTCGCCGCCATCCTCAGCGTCGGCGCCCAACTGCACCGGCTGGGCCGCGCCCACGACCCCCGCTTCTCCGTCTGGGCGGAGACCCTGCCGCTTTACGTTGCGCTCATCGAGATCCGGCTCCAGCTCCCATGATGGCGAGGACCCCATGACCACCACCATTCCGCTGGTCGACTACCTCCACCTCGATGGCGAGCCACGGCTCCACGCGCAGCAGTGCGAGAGCTGCGCCGCCCGCTACTTTGACCGGCGCAACGCCTGCGCCCACTGCGGTGGCCTGTCCTTCAGCTCGGTGGCGGTCCCGCCCGAGGGCACCGTGTCAGCATTCACCATCGTCGCGTTCGCCGCGCCCGGCGTACCTGTGCCCTTCGTCGCCGCGGTCATTCACTGCGGCGGGACCAGCGTCCGCGCCAACATCGTCGACGTCGCGCCCGACCCGGCCATCATCCACACCGGGATGCCGGTCCGGCTCACGACCTTCTCACTCGGGTTCGACGCTGACGGCGCGGAGGCCATCGGCTTCGGCTTCGCACCCCTCAGCTGATCCCACGACCAAGCACTCATCCCGGATCTGGAAAGGCGCACATGGCAGACGACATCTGGATTCTCGGCATCTCGATGACCCGGTTCGGCAAGCACCCCGACTCGGATGTCATCGACTTAGCAGCGGAAGCCGCCCTAGCCGCGATGGGCGACGCCGGCGTGACCATCCACGACGTGGGAGCCCTCGCGGCCGGCAACCTGATGCGCGCCTCGGCAAGCATTGGGCAGCTGTTGCAGAAGCAAATCGGGCAGACCGGCGTACCCGTCTACAACGTGGCGAACGCCTGCGCGACCGGCGCTACCGCGCTGCGGGTCGCCTGCATGACGCTAAAGAGCGGTGAAGCCGACGTCGCCATGGCCGTAGGCGTGGAAAAGCTCGCAGGGGCAGGACTTCTCGCCGGCGCGGCGCGAGGTGGGGAGGGTGCTGCCTGGAAACCCACTGGGCGCTTCGGAGCCGTAACGCCGCTGGACGGACGAATCGGTACTGACACCATGCCGGGAGTGTTCACGCAGATCGGCATGGAGTACGGACACCGCTACGGCGGGACGAGCTTCGAGCTCTTCGCACGGATCTCGGAGAAGAACCACGCGCATTCAACGTTGAACCCCAAAGCCGCGTACCAGAAGCGCATGACGCTGGACCAGATCATGAACGACGTGACGATCGCCTACCCGAACACCCGACCGATGTGTTCGGCAAACTGCGACGGGGCCGCGGCCGCGGTCCTCGTCACCGGGATAGCGAACGTGTGGGAGGTGGCCACGCACCTGCGGGGCGAGGCTGGCGACCGTCAGATCCCCGGCGCCCGCGTCGGGCTGGCCCACGTGATCGGCCTGGGCTCAGCATGCGGGATCCCCATCCTCGAGCGGTCCCAGCTCGCAGCCGTCTGAGCTTCTTTAGCTTGTGGTTCGGGGCGGTCCCTGACGGCGCGCCACTTGTGACCTGCGTTTGTAGCTGGGCAAGTACGGCGGCTGGCAGGGAATCTGGTCCTGGATGGGGCCGACACCGAGGTAGGGCCGGCGGCTACTGAGCTCGCCA